>Ga0182024_10004206_pt1 | contig 33396 bp, 29 predicted proteins | sample P32metaG_FD_120480 | JGI IMG/M metagenome (GOLD analysis project Ga0182024, IMG submission 120480) | Permafrost microbial communities from Stordalen Mire, Sweden - P3-2 metaG (Illumina Assembly) | ecosystem: Environmental > Terrestrial > Soil > Wetlands > Permafrost | place: Sweden: Stordalen... | reverse complement strand
CGTCGCCGGCCTCGGCGTCCCGTTCAGCGCCACCGGCCTCGAAGTCCCGGTCACCGTGGCCAGCAGCTGCTCCCTCCATCTGCTAGCGCCTCACACCGGCGGGACACCGTGCCGGCGGTCCGTGAACCAACGGCTCTTCGACTCGGCGAGAGCAAACCGTCTCACCAACTCGTCCCGTAGCTGCTCGGGCTCGATGATGGCGTCGATGACAAGGTCCGACGCCAGCCTGAGCAGGTCCACGTCCTCCTCATACTCTCGGCGCTTATCTGCCACGAACTTCTCGCGCTCCTGCTCGTCGTCGATGGCGGCGATCCGATTGGCATAGACGGCATTAACGGCCGCCTCCGGGCCCATGACGGCGATCTGGGCGGAGGGGAGGGCCAGGCAGGCGTCGGGAGCGAAGGCGGGTCCGGCCATCGCGTACAGGCCGGCGCCGTAAGCCTTTCGCAGGATGACGGAGATCTTCGGCACCGTGGCCTCGGAGACGGCGGTGATCATCTTTGCCCCGTGACGGATGATGCCCTCTCGCTCGACGCGCGTGCCGATCATGAAGCCCGGCACGTCTGCCAGAAATAGCAACGGCACATTGAACGCATCGGCGCACCAGATGAAGCGTGCTGCCTTGTCCGCTGAGTCGGTGAAGAGCACGCCGCCCCGAGATGCCGGGTTGTTGGCGACGATCCCGATCGAGCGGCCCTCGAGACGCCCCCATCCGATGACGATCTCAGGTGCGTACAAGGGCTTCAGCTCGAAGAACGAAGCTTCGTCCACGAGGCAGTCGATGACGGAGTGGATCTCGTAGCCGGCCTGGACAGTGGTGGGGATCGTGCTCGCCGTGAGTGCCGCCGCCGCCGGCCGCGCCTCGTCGTAGGGCGCCGCCTCCCGCCAGGAGCCGGGCAGGTACGAGAAATACGCCTTCGCGCTGTCGATGGCCGCCTCGTCGTCGTCGACAAGGTTGTCTCCGCAACCCGAGATCGTGGCGTGCATCCTCGCCCCGCCCATCTCTTCCAGATCGGTCTGCTCTCCCACGACCATCTCGGCCATCCGTGGCGAACCGAGATACATGGAGGCGTTCCCCTCCACCATGAACACCACGTCGCAGAAGGCCGGGATGTAGGCGCCGCCGGCGGCAGACGGCCCGAACAGGCAACAGATCTGCGGGACCCGGCCAGACAGCCGCACCTCGTTGTAGAAGATCCTGCCCGCCCCCCGCCGGCCCGGGAAGAGCTCAACCTGATCGGTGATCCGCGCTCCGGCCGAGTCGACGAGGTAGAAGACCGGCAGCTCGTGCTCGAGCGCGTACTCGGTCATCCGGACGATCTTCTCGACGGTCCTTGCCCCCCAGGAGCCGGCCTTCACAGTCGGGTCGTTCGCCATGACGCAGACCGGCCGACCGCCTACGCGCCCTTGTCCCGTCACCACGCCGTCCGCCGGCAGGTCGACCGCCGCGGCATTGGCGAGGAGGCTCTCTTCGACAAAGGAGCCCTCGTCCAGCAACAGAGCCAGCCGGTCACGCACGAAGAGCTTGTGCTGCTGGGCGAGCTTCGCGGCCCCCTTCTCGAAGTTGCCGGCCAGGGACCGTGCCGTCGCGGCGGCGATGTGCTCCGTGCTCACCGTGGCGGCCTTATCCGCACCCGCAAGTCGATCGGAGTCGGGCCGAGGGCGAAGCGCTCCCGGAGGCTCCGCTCCAGATACCTGAGGTATGGCTGAGGCAATCTTCGCGTGGCGAACAGGGTGACCGTCGGCGGGTCGACTGCGCCCTGCACGCCATAAAGGATACGAGCGCCCGGCGCCGGATGGGCGGCCTGTGCGGCGCGCAGTGCCTGATTGAGCCGGGACGTCGGAATCCGACGGTGGTAGGCCTCGATTGCGTCGGCGATCGCCGGCAGCAGTCGTTGGACGCCGAGCCCGGTCTTGGCGGATATGCGCATGACCGGCGCATAGCCAAGAAACCCAAGCTTCGCCCCCACCTCATCGTTCATCTCCAGCCGCTCGTCTGTCGAGAGAAGGTCCCACTTGTTGAGCAGTACGACCACCGGGCTGCCGGACGCATCGATTCGCTCCGCGAGGCGCTGGTCCTGGTGGGTGACCCCCTCAGTCGCGTCGAGTACGAGAAGGGCCACGTCGGCATGATCGAGCGCCCGCAGCGACCTGACGAGCGAGTAGTACTCCGGCGCGTCTCCCTCCCGCGCCCGGCGCCGCATACCGGCGGTGTCGACGAGGCGGAGCGAGCCGCCCGGGCTCTCGATGACGGTGTCGATGGCATCGCGGGTCGTCCCCGGCAGATCGTGCACCACCGAGCGGTCCTCCCCCGCCATCCGGTTGAAAAGGGTCGACTTGCCCACGTTCGGCCGCCCGATGATCGCCACAGCAGCCACCGGCGCACTCGCCCGTGGGAGCGCGTCCCCGTCGCCGGCATCGAGGGGCTCGGAGGCGTCGATCTCGCCGGCTTCGTCGAGCCCCGGCCGGACTTTGTCGCGGGCGTCGGCCGGAATCGGGAGAGGGTTTCTCGACCGAGGCCGGCCGGCGGCCGCCCGACCGGTCGCCAGCCGACCGGCCGCCCGTTCGGCAGCCACCTGAGCGAGCATCGTCGGCTCGTCAGGCAACCGCTCGAGGACGAGATCGAGCAGATCCCCCGTCCCTCGCCCGTGCAAGGCGCTGAGGGTGACGGGCTGCCCCAAGCCGAGCGAGGCCAGTTCCCAGGCGTCGGCCTCCCGGCGCTCGGTGTCCACCTTGTTGGCCACGACGATGACCTTGTCGGCCACCGGACGCAGCCGTCTCGCCACGTCGGCATCCTCGCCCGTCACCCCGGTGGTGACGTCGACCACGAAGAGCACGACGTCGGCCGACTTGATCGCCCGCAGCGACTGCTCGGTCACCTTCGCGTCGAGGGTGTCCCCGCCGGCGAGGACGCCTCCCGTGTCGACGACGAGAAACGACCGCCCGTTCCACTCGCACTCGAGCTCCAGGCGATCTCTCGTCACGCCGGGCGTCTCCTGCACGATGGCAGCCTGGCGGCCGACGATTCGGTTGACGAGGGTCGACTTGCCGACGTTCGGGCGGCCGGCAACGGCGACGACCGGCAACCGGGCTGAGGCGGCCGGCAACGGTGCCGAGACGGCCGGACCAACACCGCCCGCCGGCACGGCGCGACCACGCACGTGCGCCGTGTCGACCGGTGCGGATCTCATCGGAGTACCGCCGCTACGGCAGCTGCCGCCTCACGAGCGCGCACGAGCTTCGGGTCGGCCCAAGCAGATCTCATCGCCGCGCCGCCGATAACCGCACCCGAGCCGGCCCGGACTGCGCCACGACGGGCCGAGCGGACGGAGCCTGCACGACAACAGAAGCCCCGGCACTCCGGATCGCCCTCCCGAGCGCCGCCCCGTCGGTTGGGACGACCTCGACCGGCTGGGGCAGATCCTCGAGCCGGAGCCCGTCGAGGAAGAGCCCGTTCGACAAGCAGACGTCCGGCAGCAGGTAGCGCCGGCCCCTCGGTGCGTCGGCGAGGACGGCAGCCACGTCCACGCCTGCCAAGAGGCCGGCCACGGCGATGTTGCCGCCGAAGAATCGGTTTTCCACTGCCAGAATCTCGACCTGACCGAGCCCCGCCCCCATGAGGAGCGGGCCGAGAACCCGTGCCCCGTACTCCCCGGTCAGGATGGAGACCGGCAACGCCCCGGCATCGCCGCCCGGCACAGCCGAGACCGGCGACACGGGCGGTGCGGGCAGGCGGGAGGACGTCGGCAGGCGGACCGCCCGGTACCCCTCGGCCGGCGCCCCCTCGACCCACTGGAAGAAACCCGACCGCACCTTGCCCGCACCACCTTCCCCGAGCAACTCGGCTTCGAAGGCCCGCACCATCCCGATGCCGTTCTCGTGCTGCGGGAAGCCGTCGTACTCCGCCGCCCGGGGGAACGGCCGCCAGGCCAGCAGGTAGTACTCGTCGGCGGCGTAGACGAGCCGGCGCCCGAGGGCGGCCTGGAAGACGGGCTGCCACTCCGCCACGATGTCGAGGACGGCGCCGGCCTCCTCCCGCGTGTGTGGCCGCATCGCCGCCTCAGTGGTGTAGTTGCTCACGCCGAGCGGGACGAGCGCCACCGTCGCCAGTTCGGGGAATCGGTCGAGGATGCCGGCCATCGTGTCGTGCAGCACGCCCCCGTCGTTGACACCGGGACAGACGACGACCTGCCCGTGCACCTCGATGCCGTGGTCGAGCAGCTGGCGGAGCCAGCGAAGCGACAAGGCACCTCGGCGATTGCGCAACATGCGCGCCCGCACCTCGCCATCGGTGGCGTGGATGGAGACATAGAGAGGCGACAGCCGCTCGGTCACGACTCGTTCGAGGTCGGCCTCGGTGAAGCGGGTGAGCGTCGTGAAGTTCCCGTAGAGAAACGACAACCGGTAATCGTCGTCCTTCAGGTAGAGGCTCTTCCGCATCCCCTTCGGCAGCTGGTAGATGAAGCAGAACTCGCAGTGGTTGTCACACGTGCGCACCTGGTCGAACAGGGCGGAGGCGATCTCGGCCCCGAGCGGCTCGCCGGCCTCCTTCTCGACGTAGAGAGCCACGTCGAGGCCGCCGCGCGCCACTTCCACGTCGACGACGGGCTCGTCGGCGATCAGCTGGTACTCGATGATGTCGCGGGGCACCTGGCCGTTCATCGAGCGGATCTCGTCGCCCGGCAACAGCCCGGCACGCGATGCCGGCGACGACGCGGCCACGGCCACCACACGGGGCAGTGGCATAGGGGCAAGGCTACAGGCCGATAGCGTGTCCACGGTGCAGGTGAAGAGGGTTCGGTTGGCGGAGCCGAGGGGTTTCTGTGCGGGAGTCGAGATGGCCATCAAGGCCCTCGCCTGGATGGTGCGCGTCTTCGAGCCGCCGGTCTACTGCTATCACGAGATCGTCCACAACCGCATCGTCGTGGAGGAGTTCGAGCGCCAGGGCGTCATATTCGTCGACGACGTCACGACAGTCCCCCCCGGGGCGGCCCTGATGCTGTCCGCCCACGGCTCGGCGCCGGCGGTCGAGGCGGCGGCCGGCGAGCAGGGGCGCGTCGTGGTCGATGCGTGCTGCCCTCTCGTCACCAAGGTGCACCACGAGATGAAAGTCCGGGCTCGCAAGGGATACACGGTGCTCTATGTCGGACATGAGAATCATGAGGAGGCCGTGGGCACGATGGCTGTCGCCCCGTCCTCCGTCCGCCTCGTGCAGCACGAGGACGACGTGATCGCCGCCGCAGCCGCAATTCCTCCCCACACTCCGGTGGCGCTGCTCGCCCAGACGACGCTCCCGCACGACGAGTGGGCCGGGTTGGTCGACGCCGCCCGGGAGAGGTTCCCCGATCTGTGGATGCCCGGTCGCTCCGACCTCTGCTATGCCACCACGAATCGCCAAGCAGCCATGCGGGCACTCGCTCCCGGCTGCGATGCGGTCGTCGTCATCGGCTCGGCGAATTCCTCCAACACGGTCTCGCTGGTCCGGGTAGCAGAGATGGCCGGATGCCCCCGTGCCATCCGGGTCAACGCCGCCGCTGAGATTCCGGACGACCTATCCGGTGTGGTCGGAGTGACGGCCGGGGCGTCGGCCCCCGAGTGGCTCGTGAAAGAGATCATCGAACGGCTCGCACCGGCGAATGGCATCGAGCTCGTTCATGTGACAGAAGAGGACGAGTACTTCCCTCCGCCCCCGGAGCTACGCGACCTCCTGCGGATAGTGGGGGCGGCGGCATCGTTCGCCCTCGGCGCGCCGGCGAACGGCGCCGGCGCCACTGCTACGTCAGGGAGCGGCGATGGCGGGAGGGCGGCCACCGGGGGCGCTCCCTCCGGGCCGGCGGGGCCGGCCGCCAAGGATGATCGAGCCGTGTCGGCCGCCGACGTGCTCCGCCCCCCAGTGGCCGCCGGAGCCGGACTGGACAGCTCCGCCTGAGCCGGTGAGCGCCGGCGCCCTACGGCACCGGCGGTGTTGCGCCGGCAGTTTGCCTCAGCGGCCGGCGCCGCCCTGCCGTTGCCGCGCCAGCGCCTTGCGGCGACTGAGCTGGTGAGCGCCGGCGGCTACGGCGCCTTCAGCCAGACGCAGCCGCCTCAGAGCGCCGACGGTCCTGCCGCGGCGACAGCACGGGCGATGTCGGCTGACTCCGGCGGCTCCATGGGCCTGTTGCGTCCCGGCACGCCCCGCCAGAAATGGGCCAGGGACGCCGAGCACACGATGATCACCGCCGAGGCGCCGGCGAACGGGAGCCACGGGTGGATTCCGAACAGCGTCCCGGACACGAGCGCCGCGGCGCCCGTCGCCGCAGTCTGGGCGGTGGCGGCGGCTCCCTGGGCACGGCCGAGATCGTGGCTCGGCACTGAGTGCGCCAGCTGCGCCGCCTCAGCCGGCATGCCGATCGCCACGAGCACGGCTTCGGCCGCCCCGAGGCCCAGCAGCCACGCCACGCTGTGCACAAATGGGTACAGCGCCGCAAAGCCAGCCGCCCCGACCATCGCCAACGCGATCAGGTATCGGCGGTCGAAGTGATCGACGAGCCAGCCGGCCGGGAACGAGACGATGCCAAAGGGCAGGGCGAACAGTGTCCACGACAGCCCGATCTGCCAGGAGGTTGCTCCACGGAACGACAGCAGCAGGCTCCAGCACACCTCGTAGACACCGATGATGAGACCAGCGGCCACGAAAGCGACGATGACGCCGAGCATCGACCGATTACGCCACAGCACCGTGCGCGCCGAGCGCGGGGCGGCGGCGCGGAGGCTGGGCTTCGGGATCAACAGCAGGATCGGCGCGATGGCCGCGGCGGCACACGCCGCTGAGGCTACGAAGAGCCATCGCATGCCCGAAATCCCGATGAGCCCTCCGAAGAATGGCCCCACTGCCATGGCCACGGTGCGGGCACCGTAGAAGGTCCCAAAGGCGCGGCCCCGGTGACTGGCTGGGACAACCTCGCCGATGGTGGCGGCGTTGGCGACGTCGACGCTGCCCGCCCCGGCGCCCTGCAACGCCCGGAAGAGCAAGGCCAGCCCGGGGCTGGCGGAAAAGGCGAACAACAAGCTGGCGCCGGTGAACAACGCCAGCCCGGCGACCTGGATCTGGCGCCGGCCGATACGGTCTGACAGCCTGCCCAGCGGGTACTGGACGAACAGTGCAGCGATGAAGAAAGCCGCCATGGTCAAACCCACGAGCGTCACGGACGAGCCCTGGTGGCGCAGGTAGACCGGGAGAAGCGGGAGGACGGCACTTGCGCCGCCCCACTCTGCGAAGGCACTGATCGACAGGGCGGCAACCACTCGGCGCACGCGACGGTCGCGGCTCTGATCTGCTGACGAGGCGCGGGGGCTCATGACCGGGCTCGGGATCGGTTCGTGATGGGCGAGGTGGTTTCTTTCGTGGCCGCCTTGCCACGGCGGCTTATCGGCCTGTCGGTGGGACGCTTCTCGGCCTCCGCCCGGTTCCTGACGGTCGGGCGCTTCTCGGCCTCCGCCCGGTTCCTGACGGTTGCTCGCCGGGAAGGCGGCGCCCCCGCAGCCGCGGCGATTCCGGCGGAGTCGTCCACTAGCCGCCGGAGCGTCACTCCTATCGCAGCCCTCAACCGGGCGTCCACTGGGGCCAAACCGAACAGATCGCTCAGCCACAGCCCGTCGCACGACAGGCGGATGATCGTGCCGACGGCCTCGTCGAGCCCGTCGCCTGCAATCGAGCGCTGCCAGGAGGCAAACCGGGCCCGCAGCGGCTCGAGCAGATCCGGATCCGAGGCGACGCCGGCGAGCAGAGCGGCGCCGAGATGCTGCTCGCGCGGATCTCCCGGCTCCAGGGTCGGCGAGATCGTGGCGTCGATATAGGCGCGAACGAAGTCCCCGGGGTGACCGCCGTCACACCCCCGGCGAGCGAGGTCAGCGTCGAAGCTCACCACGAACCTGTCGACCATCGCCGCCACGAGGGCCGCTCGGGACGGGAAGTGGTACAGGACTCCCCCCTTGCTGACCCCGGCCTCGTGGGCGGCCGCGTCGAGCGTCAGCTTGGCGACGCCGTCCCGGATCACGACGTCCTCGGCAGCACAGACGATGCGACCCCGCGTATGTCCCAGTCGCGACATCACATAACTATACCGTCTGGACGGTACAGTTAATGCCGGAGGTCAGCCTCCGCCTGGTCGAAGACGCGCTGAATAGCCGCCCGCACTTCTTCCGAGAACTCGTGCAAGGCCCGCCGCGAGACTCGGGCCGGCCGGCCGGCCGGAGCTAGCGCAGACCGACCGCCCGGGTCTCGGCCGGACCGGCCCTCGGGTGCGCCCGGGGCGTCCTCCTGCCCGGCATCGTCCATCCCGGCCCGGCCCCGCCCGCCACTTCCTGATCCCTGCTTGGCCGGAGGCCGGCCGCCGGCGACAGGCTGATACACCGGGCGGCCGACGACCACGGTTACCCGGTGAGGCCGGGGAATCACAGACCCGCGCGGCATTGCCCGTTCGCTCCCACCGATTCCGACAGGCACCACCGGCACGCCGGCGCGCATTGCCAGATATGCGACACCTTCCCGGAGGTCCGTTACCTCCTGTCCGCTCCGCCTAGTCCCCTCAGGGAACATGACGAGCGGCTCACCACCGGCCAGCACGGTCCGGCAGCGCTCGAGGGCTTCCCGGTCGGCTCCGGAGCGGTTGACCGGAAAAGCGCCCAGAGCTTCCAACAGCTGGCCCACGGGCTTCGACTTCCACAGCTCCGCCTTGGCGATGTAGCGCATCCGCCGCCGGGTCACCCTGGCAACGATGAGCCAGTCCAGGTACGAGCGGTGCACGGGTGCCAGGATGAAAGGCCCTTCGGCGGGCAGGTTCTCGCGGCCGATCACCCGGCCGGGGAAGAGCACCCGTGAGGCGCCGACTGAGATCATCCTGCAAATCCGGTAGAGCAGCAGCGCCGCCCGGCTGGGCGCGGCCGGCACGTCGGTCGCGGTCCTCATAGATGCGACAGCACCTCCCCCACTACGTCGTCGATCGTCCGGCCGGTCGAGTCCACCACAACGGCGCCCTCGGGCACGACAAGAGGCGAGATCGCCCGGGTGGAGTCGAGGTGGTCCCGGCGGTGGAGCCCCCCGCTGATCACTTCGCCGACGCCGGCAGCGGCCTGCTCCATCCGGCGCCGGGCTCGCTCGTCTGCCGATGCGGTCAGGTACACCTTCAGCTGAGCATCTGGAAACACGACGCTTCCGATGTCCCGACCCTCGACGACTCCCCCTCCGTGCTCGGCAACCCACTCCCGCTGTCGCTCGACAAGGACATGCCGCACTGCCGGATGGGCAGCCACGACCGATACGACCGCGTCGACCTCCGGCGAGCGAATGGCGACGGAGGCGTCCTCCTGCCCGAGCATCACATCGTCGCCGCCTCCCGGGCCTCCTCCTTCCCCGAGACGGAGATCCATCGCTCTGGCCAACTCGGCGGCCGCCTCCTCGTCGCCGAGGTCGATCCCATCGCGGAGCGCGAGCAACGTGACAGCCCGGTACATGGCACCGGTGTCCAGGCGGGCCAGGCCGAGACGCTCTGCGACGGCCCGGGCGATCGTCGACTTCCCGGAGCCGGCGGGCCCGTCGATGGCGATGACGCGTTGATCGGCCCTCGTCACGCCACCCGGCCTCCGGGCTCGGCCGACGCCACCCGGTACCCGCGGGCTCGGAGCGCATCGCTGACGGCACTGCTGGCCTCGGCGTCGATAACGAGCACAAGGACGCCCCGTGGCCCTTCGGCGGAGTGGGCGATCTCGAGGTCGAAGATGTTGGCCCCGAGCTCGCCGGCGACCGTCGTCACTTCCGCCAGCACACCGGGCCGGTCTGGCACGAGCACTCGGAGCTCCGACACTTCGGCCGGCCGCAGGCCACGAGCAGGCAGGTTACGGCGCGCCACCCTCGCCCCTTCGAGGAACCGCTCGAGCCTAGAGCGGTCGCCCCCGGCCACGATGCCGCGGACCTCGGACAACCGCTCGATCAGGCGGTCGAGGGCAGGCACGATGGCACCGGCGTTGTCCCGGCAGATGTCAGGCCAGATGGTTGCTGAGCCGGCGGCGATGCGCGTCATGTCACGAACCCCCCCCGCCGCTAGCCGCATCAACGCCGCATGATCGAGCGGCGACTCGCCGGCGAGGCTCATCAAGGTGGCGGCGGTGAGGTGGGGGACGTGAGAGACGAGCGCCACGAGCTCGTCGTGGCGCTCGGCGCTGAGGGCGACCACGTCCGCACCGAGCAGGGCGACGACGGACTGCACGAGCGTGAAAGCGCTGGGGTCGGTCCGGTCACCGGGCGTCAGCACCCAGGTGGCCCCCACGAACAGCTCCGGATCGGCGCCCTCCGGGCCCTCCTGCTCCGAGCCTGCCATCGGGTGGCCGGCGACGAACCGCGGGTTGTCGATCCCCGCCGCGATCGGCCCCTTCACGCCTGCCACGTCTGTCAGCACGAGGTCGTCGCCGTATGCCCTTGACAGGTCCTCCACCACCCCGACGACGGCCGAAGCCGGCGTCGCCACGAAGGCCAGCTCGGCGCTCGTATCATGCCCGAGGCGGTCCACCATCCCGAGGTCACGTGCCCGCTCTGCCCTGTCCTCGTCCTGGTCGATGCCCGAGACGTGCCAGCCACGCGCCCGGAGGCCGCTGGCGATGGAGGCACCGACAAGGCCGAGCCCGATCACCTGTACGCGGCGGGCGGCTCCGGCGCCCACCGTCGAGTCGCCTCCGGCGCCGGTCATTCGGGCAGATCGTCGCGTAAGCTCCGAGCACCCTCCAGGTAAACGTGGTGCAGCTCATTCCGGTTCCGATCCGTGTACAGGTGCATGAGCACCCGGATGCACATGGGCGTCGCCCCGGCGATGGAGAGCTCCCTGGCGCAGATGAGGGGCACATCTCCGAGACCGGTCGCCCGCGCGGCGGTGGCCGGGAAGACCGACACCAGATCCTCGGTGGCGGTGAACAGGATCGAGACGAGGTCGTCGTGGTCGACTCCGTTTCGCTCGAGCATCGTCCGGACGAGCGTCTGCACGCGGTCGGTGACGTGGGCGGCGGTGTCCTCGTCCACTGTGGTCGCGCCACGAAGTGCTCGCAGAGCCCCCGGCATGGCCGCGCAGCCTATCGAGCAGGAGCAGTCCCGGCACAGGACGCAGGACGGCCAGCCGGCCCCGACTCGGCACTGGCTCGATCGCCGATGCCAGGCGAGGGGGCGCTAGCTGAGAGCCCCAGCTCGCGACAACGCCCGCACCTCGTCGACGGATAACTCCCTCCACTCTCCCGGTGCTAGGCGGCGGTCGGTGAGCGGCCCGATCCGCGTACGCACGAGGCGCACGACGGGGTGCCCGACCTCTTCGCACATGCGGCGCACCTGGCGGTTTCTGCCCTCGTGGAGGACGATCCGGAGCACTGCAGGCGCCACAGCCGACACCTTTGCCGGCGCGGTCATGCCGTCGGCCAGTTCGACGCCCTCCCGCAGCCTCCGGATCGCCCCCGCCGACGGGACGCCGGTCACCTCGGCGAGGTACTCCTTTTCGACGCCGTGGCTCGGGTGCGCCAGCCGCTGAGCCAGCTCTCCGTCGTTCGTCAGTAGCAGCAACCCCTCGGAGGCGGCGTCGAGCCGCCCAACGGGGAACACCCGGGGCGAGGATGGGACGAGGCCCACGACCGCCGGCCGTCCCTGTGGGTCCGACGCCGTCGTCACGACGCCGGCGGGTTTGTTCAGCACGTAGTAGACGAGGCCGGGGAGAACACCGACGGGGAATCCGTCCACGGCGATCGCGTCACGCTCCACTTCGACCCGGCGGCCGAGGCCAGCGACGGCATCGTTGACTGTCACCCGGCCTGACGCGATCAGTACCTCGCAGGCCCGCCTGCTGCCGAAGCCAGCTCGCGCCAGCACCTTTTGGAGTCGTTCGCCCTCGAACGCCTGCGGCTCGTGAACCCGAGACTCGTCCGTTACCCCTCCGGATCGGGCCGGAGCGCGCTCTCGAGCATCTCGACCGTGGACGCCGGCGGCACGAAACCCGCCAAGGGCGGCAGCCCCGCCAGCGAGTCCAAGCCGACCCTCTCGAGAAACAGCTCCGTCGTGCCGAACAACACCGGCTGGCCAGGCCCGGAGTCCCGCCCGACCGGCTGCACATATCCACGGGCGGTCAGCAGGCGTAGCACGCCGTCTGCGTTCACTCCCCGGATCGCCGTGATCTGGGAGCGGGAGACCGGTTGCTTGTACGCGATGACGGCCAGCGTCTCGAGAGCTGCCGGTGACAGCTTTATCGGAGTGCCGTCGAGCACGAAGCGCTCCACGTACTCCGAGCACGCCTCGTGGCTCTGCAGCCGGTAACCGCCGGCGATCCGGGCGAGGCGAAAACCCCGCTCCTCGCGCTCGTACTCCTCGGCTAGCTGGCGGCAGTGGTCTTCGACGTGATCAACGGGGATCTCGAGCAGCTCGGCGAGGAGTCCCGGCGGCACGGGCTGCACCGCCACGACAAGGACTGCTTCAATGGCGGCTCTGGCTGACGGCATCACGGAGGCTCAGCCCCGGTAGTCCGCGTCGGCGAGCGCCGCTCGCACGTCGGCTGCAGCCAGCCGGGCACCGGGCACGACCGAGCCAAGCTGACGGTCCCCGTCGTCGGCGGGATCCGCCACATCGACATCCGAGCCGACAGCGGGACCGGAACGAGCGGCGACCCCCGGATCAACATCGCCCTCAGGGCCAATGTCGACATCCGGCCCGACCCAGGAGATGACGAGATCCCCGAAGGTCAGCGCCTGTTCGAGCTCGACCAGCTCCTGCTTGTACAGCTCGAGCAGGGCAAGGAAGTGGACGACCGCCTCGATGCGGTGCCGGGCGCCGGCAGTGAGCTGGCGGAACGTGATCGGACCCAGGCGGGGCAGGATCTCGACCAGCCGCTCCACGACATCGGCCACGGTCACCTCGTCGACGAGGACATGCTCCACGTCGACGACCGGTGCCGGCCGCTCGGCGAGCGCGCGCTCGGCGCACTCTTGCAGCACCTCGGGCGTCACGCCCACCATGAGGTCCGGAGCGATCGCTTCGAAGCGCTCGTCCGGTCCCGCCGATCGGGGCACCGACCGAAGCGCATCTCGCTCGAGCTCTGCCAGCCGCTTGCCGGCAGCCGAGAACGCGGTGCACTCCACTAGGCGCGCGAGAAGGTAGTCCCGCTCCTCCAGCAGGGCGAGGTCCTGCTCGCTCACCGCGCTGTCCCGATCGGGGAGCAGCCGGCGGCTCTTCAGCTCGACGAGGATGGCGGCGATGAGGAGGAACTCCGTCGCCACCTCCAGATCGACCTTCTCGAGCTGCTTGATCTCCTCCAAGAAGCTGTCGACGATGTCGCTCAGCCGGACGTCGTACAGGTCGACCCGCTGCTCGGTGATGAGCCGAAGAAGGACGTCGAACGGCCCGTCGAACACGTCTGTCCGGACCTCGTAGGGCATACAGCGAGGCTACCGCTGCCGCCCGGGCGACCCGGGGATGCTCAACTGCCCGGGGAGCACACAGGACCGGCCACTATCATTGCCCGATGGTCCGAGTCCTGTCGGGCGTCCAGCCCTCCGGTGCCCTTCACGTCGGGAACTACCTCGGGGCCATCCGGCAGTGGGCGGTGGACCAGTACGAAGCGGACAGTTTCTACTGTGTCGTCGACCTGCACGGTCTCACGCTCGACCACGAGCCGGCTGACCTTCGCCGGCGGACGTTGGAGACTGCCATCGGGCTCTTCGCCGCCGGCCTCGACCCCGACGTCTGCACTGTCTTCGTACAGAGCCATGTCCACGAGCACGCCGAGCTCTCGTGGCTCCTCGAGTGCACGGCGACGGTCGGGGAGCTCAGCCGGATGATCCAGTTCAAGGAGAAGAGCCGCGGGAGCGAGTCTGTCCGGGCCGGCCTGTTGACCTACCCCGTCCTGATGGCGGCGGACATCCTCCTATACGACGCCGACCAGGTCCCCGTGGGTGACGACCAGCGCCAGCACCTCGAGCTGGCGCGGAACCTCGCCATCCGCTTCAACCGGCGCTACGGCGAGACCTTCGTCGTCCCCGAAGCGGTGGTGCCGAAGGTCGCCGCCCGGGTGATGGACATGCAGCACCCGGAGCGGAAGATGTCGAAGTCCGTGGAGTCGCCGCTCGGCACCCTGAACATCCTCGACACCCCCGATGAGATCGCCCAGAAAGTCCGCAAGGCCGTCACCGACACCGACGGCGAGGTCCGCTACGACCCCGAGCAAAAGCCCGGCCTCTCCAACCTCATCGAGCTCCTTTCCGCCGGCACCGGGCGGCCAATCGAGGTCATCACCTCGTCCTATGACCGGTACGGCCCGCTGAAGGAGGACCTGGCGACTGCCCTGGTCGAGCTGCTCGTTCCGGTGAAGGCCCGCTACGAGGAGCTGGCAGGGGACGAGGCGGCCATCGAGTCGCTGCTCGAAAAAGGGGCCGCCAAGGCGTCCGCCGTCGCCTCGAAGAGACTGCGGAGCGCCCAGCAAGCCATCGGGCTGCTCACCCCGCCGGCGTAGGGCAGCGCCGGCAGGCCAGTACCGCGCCGGCGGCTTTAGCCGCGCCGGCGGTTGAGCCGCGCCGGCAGCCTGACGGTAGAGCCCCTCGCTCAGGCGAAGAGCGTGACGAACCAGCTCTCGACGTCAGAGAACAGCCGCTGCAACAGGCTCTGGTCGAACAGCACGAGAGCGAGGATTATGAGCATGAAGCCGAACCTCAACCGGTAGTACTGCGGGAGCACCGAGGCCGGCAGGAGCCGCTCGACCACAGCCGAGCCGTCGAGCGGCGGGATCGGTATCAGGTTGAACACGGCCAGGATGATGTTGACCACGCCGAAGTCGAGGGCGATGCGGGCCAGGAGCGGCACCGATGTGACGTAGAGGACCCCGTTGATCGTTTGGGCATGGGAGGCGATCGACAGGTGTAAGACGAAGCCTCCTATGGCGGCGAGGACGACGTTCGTCATCGGTCCGACCAGCCCGACGAGTACCGCTTGGTTGCGGGGATGACGGAGCTTGCCTAGCGAGACCGGCACGGGCTTCGCCCACCCGAAGGGGGGCTGGCCTGACAGGGCGAAGAGGAGCGGCACGATGATCGAGCCGACAGGATCGATGTGCTTGAGCGGGTTGAGCGTGAGGCGGCCGGCGCGCTTGGCCGTGTCGTCGCCGCACCAGAGCGCCACCACTCCGTGGCTCACCTCGTGGCAGATGACCGACGGCACGAAGGCGGCCAGGAAGAACGCCGTGTTGTCGCTGATGTAGCCGTGGCGGACGGCCTCGGCGAGCACGACGGCGAGGATCGCCACAACGGCGAGCCCGATGAGGACGTTGGGGGTGTGGTAGCGCAGGAGTGCCGCCCGGCGCGCCCGCCGCCATCGTGATCCGGACGGCTCAGGTGGGCCGGAAGGACCGGGTGAAAATGGTTGACCGCGAAATCCAGGGGGTGGAGGCGGTGGCGGGCCCGCTGCCCCCGGGGGTACCGGTGGCTGGCCCGGAGGGCCGAACGGGCCGGTGCTCAACGGCGAACTACGGATGCGCAGTCGATGCAGTACGCGCTCGCCGGTTTGGCTTCGAGCCGCGCAGGAGTGATCACCTTGCCGCACCGCTCGCAGACGCCGTAGGTGCCGCCGTCGAGCTTCTTGAGCGCCATCCGCACGCTGCCGAGCGCCTCGCCGAGCTGGGCAGCAAGGGCTTCGGCCTCGCCGCGTTCCGCCGTGACCTGCGAGGAGTCGGCGAAGTTGGAGTCGTACTCGAGGTTGCCGTCGTCTCCGAAACCGATCTCACGGAGCTGCTGCTCGAGCGAGTGCTGCTCTTCTTCGAGCAGGGCTCGGTAGTCCACGGCTGCATCATTTGCCACGACGCACAGACTAGTTGGCGCCAACCGGGGCACGTGTCGGCATGCCCGGTGACCGGCAGACGGCGGCCCGGAGCCGGACGACCGCCTTACGGGCCGCTTCTCCTTCCCTTTGACATCGGCGGTGGCCAGCTGCGCGAGCGTGCCCGCGGGTGGGCATCGTCGTATGCCCGCCGCAAGAGCTCGGAGGAGACGCTCGTGTAGAGCTGCGTCGTAGTGATGGCGGCGTGCCCTAGGAGCTCCTGGACAACACGGATGTCGGCGCCGTGTTCCAGCAGGTGCGTGGCGCACGAGTGTCGGAGGACGTGCGGCGTGGCACGGTCTTCGAGGCCGGCCCTTTCGGCCGCCGCCCGCACGACGACCCAGATACCCTGGCGCGTCATCCGCCGGCCCCGGGTGGAGATGAAGGGGGCCTCCTCGTCGGCGCGTCGCGCCCAACGGGCGGGCGCCATGGCCGGCCGGCCCGGACCGGCGAGCCATCGCTCAAGCGCCTCCCGGGCCTGGCGGCCGAAGGGCACGACGCGCTCCTTCGAGCCCTTGCCGAATGCGATCGCCAGCGACCGGGCGAGGTCCATGTCCGACAGCCGCAGACCCGCCAGCTCCGAGATGCGCATGCCGGAGGCGTAGGCAAGCTCGAGGATCGCCCGGTCGCGCCGCTGGCGAGGATCGTCGCCTTCCGTGGCCGAGAGCAGTCGCTCGATCTCCGCCTCCGTGAGTGCCTTCGGGATCGCCCGTGGGAGGCGGGGCCCGTTCAGGCCCTCTGTCGGGTCTGTGGGCGCCCCTCGCTCGTCGAGGCAGAACCGGTGCAATCCACGGATCGCAGAGAAGGCGCGGGCGTTAGACGTCGCCCGCCGGCCGGTGGCGGCAAGAAACGCCAGGTAGTCCTCGACGATCCCCGGTCCGGCATCGAACAGGGCGCAACCACGAATATGGAGGAACTCCTCGTAGGCCAGCAGATCGCGCCTATAGGCGGCGATCGACGCCGGTGCCCGCCCCTTTTCGACCGTGAGAAAAGACAGGAACTCCTCGGCGTCCCGACTGAGCGGTTGACCCGGTCGGGCTCGGGACGAGCCTGCTACTGCTGGCTCCGCGACGACTCGGATTGTGGCTGGTCCGCCGGTTGCGGCGGCTGTGCTCGTTGAACTTCCGGCTCCTGCGCCGGTTGTGCTGCCCGCGCCTGCGCCGGCTCTGCGGGCGGCTCCTGCGCACGCTGCGCTCCCCGCTTCTGTGCCCGCCGCGCCGGCTGCGCCGGCTCTGCCGCCGGCTCCTGCGCCCGCTGCGCCGCCCGCTTCTGTGCCCGCCGCGCCGGCTGCGCCGGCTCTGCCGCCTGCTCCTGCGCCCGCCGCGCCTGCTGTTCCGCCGGCCGCGCCGGCTGCTCCCCCGCCGCGTGCTGAGCCGGTGGCTGCCGCGCCCGCACCTGTGTCGCTGGCGACTCCTGCGCCGGCGGCTGGCTTGCCGCTCGCGGGGCCTGCACCGCCGAACCAAGCACCGTCCGGGCAGCCGTCAGGGCGATGATCGACTTGGCGTCGATCAGATCCCCCGCCGCCATCAGTTCCTCGACATCGGCGAGGTCGATCCGCTCGATCGTCAGGTTCTCCTCTTCGGCCCCGTGCGCCTCCCGGGGGCACTCGCGCAGCCCCGTGGCGAGGAAGCAGATCGTCTTCTCGTCGCAGAAGCCCGGCGAGTTGTAGAACTGGGCGATCTCGGTGAGCAAGGACGGCTCCCGGCCGATCTCCTCGACGAGCTCGCGGGAGGCGCAGAGGGTCGGATCCTCGTCCGGCACGTCTCGCTTCCCCGCCGGCAGCTCGAGGATGGCATGCCCGACTGCAGCCCGGTACTGCCTGATCATGAGGACGTGGCGACCGTCGGCCTCGAGCGGCACGATGCAGACGGCACCGGGGTGGTGGATGATCTCCCGTTCGAAAATGAAGCCGTCCGGGCCGACCAGCCGCGCCGTGACGACCTTGAAGAAGCCCCCGTCCAACCTTTCCCGCTCCCCGATCTTTCGGAACCGGGCGCCGCCGGGCGCCCCTGAGGCGCCCGGCAAGTCACCCGACTGCATCGAGATCGAGCTCGAGCAGCCGCGGTGTCCGGTCACGGGCCGTGGCGAGGGCGGCCCCCACGAGCCCCTTGAAGAGCGGATGGGCCCGATCAGGGCGACTCTTGAATTCGGGATGAGCCTGCGTGCCGATCCAGAAGGGGTGCTCGGGAAGCTCGATGAACTCGACGAGCCGGTCGTCGGGGGACACTCCCGAGGACACGAGGCCCGCCTCCTCGAGAGCGTGACGGAAACGGGGGTTTACCTCGTAACGGTGCCGGTGGCGCTCAGAGACAACAGGCTGCCCGTACAGCTCTGCCACTCTCGATCCCGGCGCCAGGGAGGCCCAGTACGCCCCGAGCCGCATGGTGCCACCCTTCTCGTCGACCTCGACCTGGTCGTCCATGAGGTCGATCACCGGGTACGGCGTCGTCGGGTCGACTTCGCTCGAGTTGGCACCGTCCATCCCGGCGACATTACGGGCGAAGTCGACGACCATCGCATGCAGCCCGAGACAGAGGCCCAGGCAGGGAATGCCGTGCTCGCGGGCGTAGGACGCGGCAGCGATCTTGCCTTCCACGCCCCGCTCTCCGAAACCGCCCGGGATGACGATCCCGTCGATCCCCTCGAGGCGGGCGCCGGCGAGCATGCCGGTGACCTCCTCTGCCTGCACCCACTCGATCTCGACCCCCGTGCCGAAGTAGTACCCGGCGTGGCGGAGCGACTCGATGACCGACAGGTAGGCATCCGGCAGGTTGACGTACTTGCCGATGATGCCGATACGCACGCAGTCCGTCGTGGCGGCGGCGCGCTCCAGCAGCTGCCGCCAGGGCGCGAGGTCGACCTCGTGGTCGGGGCCGCCGACACGAAGAATCCGGCAGACGATCTCGTCGAGCCCCTCGTCGTGCAGGGCGATCGGGATCGCATAGATGGGTTCCGCATCCACGGCCGAGACGACGGCTTCGATCGACACGTCGCACAGGAGCGAGATCTTGCGCTTCAGGCCCTCGGAGATCGGCTGCTCACTCCGGCAGACGATCACGTCCGGCTGGATGCCCCGGCTGCGGAGCTCTGTGACGGAGTGTTGGGTGGGTTTCGTCTTCTGCTCGCCGGCGGTACGGAGGAACGGGACGTAGGTGAGGTGGATGTAACACACGTTGTCGCGGCCGACCTCGCGGCGGAACTGCCGGATCGCCTCGAGAAACGGCACGATCTCTATGTCGCCTACCGTCCCGCCGACTTCGGTTATGACGACATCGACGTCCTCTCGCGTGCCGAGGCGCCGGACGCGGTCCTTGATCTCGTCGGTGATGTGCGGAATGACTTGCACGGTCTTGCCGAGGTAATCACCGCGGCGCTCTTTGGCAATGACGGACTGGTAGATCTGCCCTGTCGTGGCGTTGGAGTTGCGGCTCAGGTTCTCGTCGATGAAGCGCTCGTAGTGGCCGAGGTCGAGATCAGTCTCGCCGCCGTCCTCGGTCACGAACACTTCGCCGTGCTCGAAAGGGTTCATCGTGCCCGGGTCGACGTTGATGTAGGGGTCGAGCTTGCACATCGTCACGCGCAGCCCGCGCGACTTGAGCAGTCTTCCCAGCGAGGATGCCGTGAGGCCCTTCCCGAGCGAACTCGACACGCCCCCCGTTACGAACACGTACTTGGTCAAGGTTCTCCTCCCAGGTGTCCGCCGCGACAGGCTATCGGATCAGGCTGCCGGGCCGGCGGATGGCTGAACCCGCCACAGGCCGCGGGTAGATCACACCAGGAATGACCACGGCGTCCGAGCCGGGCCGCGTCACAGAACCGCGTGCGCCACGGAACCGCGAGCGCCCAGGGACCACGTGCGACACGTGCGGCGCGACGAGGTCAGCCCCACGCCAGCGCGAGAAGCTCCTTGGCGTGACGTCGGGCGACTGCAGATGCCGGTTGCCCCGAAAGCATGCGGGACAGCTCGATGAGGCGGTCCTCACCGGCGACGGCCCTGACGGAAGCGATTGTCCGGCCGCCGCGCTCCTCCTTGGTGACCGCCACGTGGGCGTCGGCGAACGCCGCCACCTGCGGCAGGTGGGTCACCACGATCACCTGATGCCCATCGTCGGCGAGCTGGTGCAGCGCTCTTCCGACAGCAAGGGCTGCTTCGCCCCCGATGCCTGCGTCGACCTCGTCGAAGATCAGCGTGGGCGGTGCTTCGCTCAACACGAGTCTGGTGGCCAGCATCGCCCGGGCGAGCTCGCCCCCGGAGGCGACTTTGGCGAGAGGGAGCGCCGCCTCGCCGGCGTTCGCCCCGAACAGCCAGGTGACCTCGTCAGCCAAACCCCGCTCCGGCAGGCGGATCTCGAGCCGCGCCTTCGGCAGGGCGAGCTCGGCCAGGTGCCCCTCGATAGCCGAGGCCAACGCCCCGGCCGCCGCCCGGCGGGCGTCTCCGACTCGCTCCTCTGCCTCCGCCAGACGCGCCACTCGAGAGCTCCGCTCGGACTCGAGATCACGGCGGCGTTCCTCGCCGGCCTCGAGATCGGCGAGCCGCTCCTGGGCCGACCGCTCGTACTCGATAATGTCGGCCAGCGTGTCGCCGTACTTGCGCCGGAGGTCACCGAGCAGCCGAAGGCGGTTCATGAGCTCCTCCAGGCGAGCCGGGTCGTCCTCGAAACCCTCCGCTCTGGTCCGCAAATCAGCCGCCACATCAGCCACCTCGGCGGCAACGTCCTGCAGTCGAGTGCTGAGATCACCCAGGGGTTCATGCTGAGTCAGCAGCGAACTGGCTCTTCCGATCGCCTCGAGGGCGTCTGGCGTCGCGAGCGAACCGCCGACCGCGGACACCTCGTCCCCGCCATCTCCCGATCCGGTCAACAATGTGCATGCCGCCGCGGCCGCATGACGAATGCTCTCGGCGGCGCTCAGCAGCCGCACCTGCGAGCCGATCAGGTCCTCTTCGTCAGGGTCGCCGAGGGCGGCTGCCTCCAGTTCGGCAACCTGGTAGCCCAGCAGGTCTACTTCCCGAGCCCGTTGCCGCTCGTCCCCGCCGAGCTCGGCGAGTCGCTCGTCGAGCTGCCGGATGGCCCTCCGCTCCGCTTCGACCTCCGCCAGGTCCACTCCGCCGAAGTGGTCCAGCGCCTGCCGCTGCGCCTCCTGGTGCAGAAGCGACTGATGGCTGTGCTGGCCGTGGAGGTCGACAAGCCTGCCACCGGTCTCGGCCAGCGCCCCCACCGTCGCCATCCTGCCGTCCAGGTACGCTCGGGAGCGCCCATCTGCCGGGATCTCGCGGCTGACGATGGTCTCGCGCCGGCCGTTCGAGCCGCTCGCTGCTGGCTCCAGGAACCGCCCTTCCACGAATGCCTGCTCTGCCCCCCGGCGGACGAGCGCTGCGTCGGCTCGGCCCCCCACGAGCAACTCGAGTGCCTCGACTACGAGCGTCTTACCGGCGCCTGTCTCGCCGGTGAGCGCCGTCATGCCCGGCCCGAGCACCAGGTCGAGATCGTCGATGACGCCCAGGTCGCGAACCCGAATTTCGACGAGCATGCCCCTACCGATCCGCCAGCCGGAACCTCGAGCGGAGGACGGCTAAGAAGTCGCGCTCCGAGAACGTCACGAACCGGGCAGGCTGAGACGCCCCTCGGCAGGTCATCGAATCGCCCTCGCGGAGAGTCAGGCAACCGACACCGTCGAGCACGAGAGCGGCCTTCCGCTCGTCGAGCATCGTCAAGGTGACATCCTCGTCAGGTCCGAGCACAAGCGAACGATCGAAGACGAGATGAGCTGCTATCGGTGTGAGCACCATTGCCCGCATGAAAGGCGAGACGATCGGGCCGCGGGCCGACAAGTTATAGGCGGTTGATCCGGTCGGCGTGCACACGAGCAGCCCGTCGGCTACATAGGTGAGAAACGTCTTTCCGCCGATCGCCACGCTCACCCTGATTGTGTGGCCGTGAGACTCCCGCTCGACGATGGCCTCGTTCAGCGCGTGGTACGACAGCGTGCCTACCGTCGGGTCCGCTGATCGGACCTCGACCTCCAGCGCCATTCGGTCTTCCACCTGGTACTCGCCGGCGGCGACGAGGGCAAAGGCGGCCTCCATGTTGGCGGGCTCGACTCCGGTCAGGTAGCCCATCCGGCCGAGGTTCACGCCCACTATCGGAACCCCGCCGCCAAAGGCAACCTCGACGGTACGAAGCATGGTGCCGTCGCCGCCGAGGCTGACCGCCAGGTCGAAGGCGCCGGGTGCCAAGTATCCGGGTTCGTCGATGCGCCCGAGCTCGACAACCCGCACTTCACGGCGCTCCCACCACTCTCGGGCGGCCTCGGCCAGGACGGCGGCAGCGGGCCGGCTCGGGTGCACCACGAGGAGCACCGACCGAATGTTCACGCGCTCATCCTCGCGGTTGGGGGCGCTGACTGCCAGCATCCCGCTGTCGGGAAGGGGCTGCCGGGCGGCGCATGATCTCCACGTCTGGCACGGCTTCCGGCAAGCCTGCTGCTTTGGGCCGTGGCGCTCTCAGCCAGCTGTCGTCGCCGAGGAGCCGCTCGTCGATCGCTTGCGCGACCCTGTCGCCTTTGTGGTGCTCGGGCCGGCGCCCCTGGCAGCGCCGGCCGGAGTGCCTGTCGGCGAGCTTGTCCGCCTGGGGGCGCCAGAGGACCGCTTCGCTGGTGAGCTTGTCCGCCTGGGGGCGCCAGAGGAGCGCTTCGCGGCCGAGCCGGCCGTCGAGCCGGCTGTCGTGGTAGCCCCGGAGGAGGCTGCCCGGTTGCCGCCCGCCTTGCGGGCGGTCCTCGTCGCCCTTGTTGCGCCGGCCGTGCCATCGCCTGGCGTGCGAGAGCCGGCTGCCTTGCGCGTGCCGGCGGCTGCGCCCGTGGCGGCCGACTTCCGGGCGCCGGTCGTCGTCCGTGTCCCGGCGGTCTTCCGGCCATTGGTCGGGGTCGTCCGTGTCCCGGCGGTCTTCCGGCCATTGGTCGGGGTCGTCCGTGTCCCGGCGGTCTTCCGGCCATTGGTCGGGGTCGCCCGTGTCCCGGCGGTCTTCCGGCCATTGGTCGGGGTCGCCCGTGTCCCGGCGGTCTTCCGCCCGTTGGTGGCGGTGGCCTGTGTCCCGGTGGTCTTCCGGCCATTGGTCGGGGTCGCCCGTGTGCCGGCGGTCTTCCGCCCGTTGGTCGGGGTCGCCCGCGTCGCGGTAGACCGCGAGGTGCTGGCGGCGGCGCGCTTGCGGGTACCGCCGGATCCGACTCCGGCGCCGGCCGCAGCTGCGGCGTCGCTCCCGCCGCTCGACCGACCGGCCCTCGTGGCCGCAGCCTTCTTCCCGGCGGCACTCCGGCGGGCAGAGGTGACCGTCTCGTCAGCCTCCCGCCGTACCGCCCGCACGCCCCGGGCGCCAGTCCGGCGCGCACGCTCGGCGCGCTCGGTGACGTCCCGGACAGTCCGCTCCCCCGTCGACCGGGCCTGGTTGACAAGCCGCTCGAACAACTTCGTGGCGTCGTCGGCACGCATGAGGCCGAGCGCCTCGACCTGCCGCCGCACTTCACCCGCGACGAATTCGCTCAAATGCTCGGCATTGCGCCGGCTCCGAGTCATCAGCTCCTCGACCCATTCCTCGGCGTGCTCCCGGCCCACCTCTCCCTCGCGCACGAAGTCGCGCACCATCTCTTCGGCGCGCTTGCGCGTGAGCTCGGTGAAGGCCATGCCGGCAGCGAGCGAGCGCTGCAGCGGGTTTCTCGTTGACATGTGGCCATTATACCCGTTGAACTGGCCTGCTAGCGGGAGTGAGCAGAATGGCTGCTCCAGCTAGCGCGACAGGATCGTCTCAACCAGATCGAGGAGATCGTCGGCCTCGTCGTCCGGCTCCGGGTCCACCGGCCCATGCCCCCGAGGAGTCACGCCGGTCAGCACGAGGCCGAACCTGGCTCCGACCAGGCGAGCGAAGCGCCCGTCGGTAGAGGGACGGTCACCGACCACTATGCCGACATTGCCCACGCTCTTGCGCAACAGGTCCGCGATCGGCTGATAGGGCTTGCCCCCGATGACGGGAGCGACACCGCCTGCCTTGGCGACGGCGGCGAGAAACGACCCCGCACCGGGAAGAAGGCCGTGGGGCGTGGGGAAAGTGGCATCGTCATTCGTGCCGATGAGCCGCGCACCCGCCCGCAGTGCCGTCGTCGCCGCAGCGAGACGATCGAAGTCGAATTTCGAGTCAAAACCCACCACTACCGCCGCGAACGACCCTCCAGCCCCCGACTTGTCCTCGGGCTCGACGGGCTCGACGACCTCGACGCCGCGGGCCGTGAGTGCCTCGAGCACCCCTGGGCCGCCGAGCACCAGCACCCGCTCCCCCGGCTCGAGCAGCGAGGCGGCTGCCATCGGGGAGCTGATGAGGTCCTCGTCCGCTGTCGGCATGCCCATCTTCTGCAGCTTTGCGAGGTGGTCGGCGCGGCGCGGCCCCGAGTTGTTCGTCAGGAAGACGACCCGCTGGCCGGCTGCCCGGAGCCGGGTGATCGCCTCGGGCGCACCCGCTATCGGCTCGTCGCCGAGCCACACCACGCCGTCACAGTCGAGCACCCATGTCATGGGGGTCACGATGCCAGATCCAGCGACGTCAGGCGGTGTGCTACCTATTGGCGATGGCACGTTTCGAACCCTTTCGCGGCACGACGTACGACCCGGACCGCGTACTGGCCGCCGAAGTGATCGCACCGCCCTACGACGTGGTCGGCCCGGTCGAACGGGCGATCCTGGCCGCCAGGAGCCCTTACAACGCCATCCACGTCGAGCTGCCGGTGGGAGACGGCGGTACGGACCCGTACACCCATGCCGCCCGCCTCTTTGACAGCTGGCACGAGGAGGAGGTGGTGCGTGTCGGGGCAGAGCCGGGTTTCTACGTGTACAGGATGACGTTCCGGACCGAGGACGGGACCGTCAGGTCGACCACCGGAGTGCTCGGTGCCCTCGGCATCGATCCGGCCGAAGTGCTCCCTCACGAGGAGACGACGCCGAAGGAGAAGCACGACCGCCTCTCTCTTCTCAGGGCCGCCCGAACCAACTTCTCGCCCATCTGGGGGCTTTCGACTGCAGCCGGTCTCGCGAAGGCGCTCGAGTCCACCGTCGGGGAGGCGGAGCCGTTCGCAGCAACGGACGACGACGGGGTCCTGCACGAGTCGTGGCCCGTGACCGACGCCGGCGAGGTCGACCGGATCGGCGCTCTCGTGGGGGGCACTCCGGTGCTGATCGCCGACGGCCATCACCGCTATGAGACGGCGTCGACATTCCACGAGGAACAGCCGAACCTGGTCGCTTCCGACTCGATACTCGCCTTCGTCGTCGAGCTCGCTGAAGATCAGCTGGCCGTGCAAGCGATCCACCGGCTGCTGCGGGGCGTCAACTCGGAGGAGTTCCCCTCTCAGCTCGAGCCGTGGTTCGATCTCGAGCCGACGCCGGCGACCGATCCGGCGGAGCTCTCCAAGCTCATGCGGAACGGAGGGACTCTCGGCCTCATGACCAGGGCGGGGTCATGGCTGCTGCGGCCGAAGCAGCAGCCGGCCGGCGAGGTCGACTCGGTGCTCTTGGCCGCGGCCCTGTCCGGCCTGGGCGTCCAGGACGTCGTGTACCAGCACGGGCTGGCGGTCACGAAGGCGGCGCTCGACGACGGCCGGGCCGAGGCGGCTGTCTTCCTGCGACCGGTTCCCGTCAGCCGGATCGCCCGGACCGCCCGGGGCGACAAGAGGATGGCGCCGAAGTCGACGTTCTTCTACCCGAAGCCGCGGACCGGGATGGTCTTTCGCGAGCTCGATCCGAAGCTCGGCTGAGCCTCGGACCGGGATGGTCTTTTCGCGAGCTCGATCCGAGGTTGGGCTGAGCCGCGGGCGCGGCGTAAGGGTTCCCTCTGAGGCCTGATTGCGCGGCGCGGACGGCCTACGGCGTTTTTTCCACCGTCCAGGTCATGCCGGACCGGAGCAGGTTTGTTAAGTCGCCGGGCCCTTTTCTCGCTTTGGCGTCGAGCAGCTGGGCGTCGACGAGCGAGCCGTAGTCCGGCCGATCGACCGCCCGGAAGATCCCGACCGGTGTGGGCTCGTACGGTCCGAGCGAGAGGCGGGAGAGGGCGAAGGCGAGGCCGGGATCGGGCCGGGCCTCGTCGTGCACCACGAGGGCCTCCTCGGGCACGCCGTTCTCGCCGCCCACCTCAACCAGCTTCAGGCGACCCTGGTCATCCATGACGACACCGCGATGGCCATCGACCCCGAAACGGATCGGCTTCCCGTGCTCGAGCTGGATGAGCATCTCGTCCCTGCTCGCCCGCGACGTGATCTTCTCGAACGCGCCGTCGTTGAAGACGTTGCAGTTCTGGTACACCTCGACGAAAGCCGCCCCGCGGTGGGCATGCGCCCGCCGGAAGACCCCCATCATGTGCTTGCGGTCCATATCGTGGGTGCGGGCAACGAAGCCGGCCTCCGCCCCGAGCGCCAGGCTGATCGGGTTGAAGGGCGTGTCGAGCGAGCCGAAGGGAGTGGACTTGGTGACCTTGCCCATCTCGGACGTCGGCGAGTACTGGCCCTTCGTGAGGCCGTAGATCTGGTTGTTGAAGAGCAGGATCGTCAGGTTGACGTTGCGCCGGAGGGCGTGCATTAGGTGGTTGCCGCCGATCGAGAGGGCATCGCCATCGCCGGTGACGACGAAGACGTCGAGGTCGGGCCGCGTCACGGCCAGACCTGTCGCCAGCGCCGGCGCCCGCCCGTGGATCGAGTGCATGCCGTAGGTGTTCATGTAGTACGGGAAGCGCGCTGCACACCCGATGCCGGAGATGAAGACGGTGTTCTCCCGGCGGACGCCGAGCTCCGGCATGAGGAGTTGGACGGCGGCGAGGATCGAGTAGTCACCGCAACCGGGGCACCACCGGACGTCCTGGTCGCTTGTCCAGTCCTTCCGCGTCGTCGCCGGTGCCGCCACGTCAGTCTCGATTGTCACTCTGGCCTCTCACTCATCGGTGCACCCGTGCCGCCGCTCATCGATCCCTGCTCGCGACCATCTCGTTCGCCGGTGGAGAGGCGGCGGGGGCCTGCCTTCCGCCGAGGGCCCGCAGCTCGTCGAGGATGTCCGCCTCAATCTCACCGACGCGGAACGGCGTCCCCCGGACGTTGGTGATGGAGCGAGCGTCGACGAGGAAGTCGGCCCGGACGAGCTTGACGAGCTGGCCGAGGTTCGCCTCCGGGACGAGGATCCGCCCGTAGCGTCTCAGCACCTGGCCGAGGTTGGCTGGGAACGGGTTGAGGTGGACGAGGTGCACCTGGGCGACCGTCCCGCCTGCTCGCCGAACGCGCCGGACCCCGGCTGTGATGGCTGCGTAGGTCGAGCCCCAGCCGAGAAGGAGGAGCCGGGCGTCACCGGTGGGATCGTCCACCTCTACCGGTGGGATGTCCTTGGCGATCCCGGCGATCTTCGCCGCCCTTAAGCGGACCATCCTGTCGTGGTTCTCCGGCTCGTAGGAGACGTTGCCCGTCCGGTCTTGCTTCTCGAGCCCCCCGATCCTGTGCTCCAGGCCGGGAGTGCCAGGGATTGCCCATGGGCGGGCCAGGGTCTCGGGATCTCTCACGTAGGGCCAGAAAGCCGCCTCGCCGTTCGGGAGCGTGACGTTGGGCTCCGTCGCGAGCTGCGTCGAGATGTCCGGCAGATCCTCCACCGAGGGGAGGCGCCACGGCTCGGAGCCGTTGGCGAGGTAGCCGTCTGACAAGAGGAACACGGGCGTCCGGTACTTGAGCGCAATCCGGACCGCCTCGATGGCGGCGTCGAAGCAGTGCGCCGGCGTCATGGCCGCCACGATCGGCACAGGCGCTTCGCCGTGGCGGCCGAACATGGCATGAAGGAGGTCCGACTGCTCGGTCTTTGTGGGCAGCCCCGTCGAGGGCCCGCCGCGTTGGATGTCGACGATCAAGAGAGGCAGCTCCATCGAGACCGCCAGCCCGACGGTCTCTGACTTGAGGTCGATGCCTGGGCCGCTCGTCGTGGTGACGCCGAGGGCACCGCCGAAGGCCGCCCCGAGGGCGGCCCCGATCCCGGCGATCTCGTCCTCGGCCTGCAGCGTGCGGACGCCGAAGTTCTTGTGCTTGGACAGCTCGTGCAGGATGTCGGACGCCGGCGTGATCGGATACGAGCCGAGGAAGAGCGGCACGTTGCCGAGCCGGGCCGCCGCGATGAGCCCCCACGCGAGGGCGCTGTTGCCGGTGATGTTCGTGTAAGTGCCGGGCTCGTGAGTGGCGGCGTGGATCTCGTAAGCAGACTCGAACAGCTCGGCTGTCTCGCCGAAGTGGTAGCCGGCCTTGTAGGCGAGGGTGTTCGCCTCGGCCACGACGGGATTGCGGCCGAAACGCTCCGCTATCCACCGGATCGTGGTCTCCGTCGGCCGCTGGTAGAGCCAGGAGATGACCCCGAGGGCGAAGAAGTTCTTGCTCCTCTCGGCGTCCCGCGGCTTGGCGCCGGTCGGCTTGCACGCCTCCAGGGTGAGCGAGGTCATCGGCACCTCGTAGACCTTGTAGCGATGCAGACTGCCGTCGGTGAGCGGGTTGGCGGAGTAGCCGGCCTTCTCGATCGCCCGCTCGTCGAAGGCATCGGCGTTGACGACGATCGTGCCGCCGGCGGGCAGGTCGTCGGCATTTACCTTCAGGGCCGCCGGGTTCATCGCCACAAGCACGTTCGGGGCATCACCCGGCGTGAGAATCTCGTGATCAGAGATGTGGACCTGGAAGGCGGACACGCCCGCCAGCGTCCCGGCCGGTGCACGGATCTCGGCGGGGAAGTTGGGCAGGGTCGAGAGGTCGTTGCCGAAGATGGCACTCTCGTTGGTGAAACGGTCCCCGGTGACCTGCATCCCGTCTCCGGAGTCCCCGGCAAAGCGAATCACGACCTGGTCGATCTCGACGACCTTGCGCACCTGCCGCGGGGTGCCGGTGCTGCTCGTCACATCATCTCCGTCCGCTGCGAGATCTTCGCTGCTATCGATTGTAGTGGCGGAGCTGCGTGAGCTGGCGGTTTATAAGTACAAGTGTCTTCGGTGAGCGGTAACGGGGAGACAGCCCAGGTGCTCAGGCGATGCCGATCGTCGGATCGAGATAGACGTCCTGCACGGCGTTGATAAGGGCGACGCCCTCGTCCATCGGTCGCTGGAAGGACTTTCTGCCCACTATTAGCCCGGTGCCGCCGGCCCGCTTGTTGATGACGGCCGTGCGAACGGCCTGGGCGAGGTCGTCGTCGCCCTTCGACTCGCCCCCGGAGTTGATGAGCCCGATCCGGCCGGCGTAGCAGTTGACAACCTGCCAGCGCGTCCAGTCGATCGGGTTGTCCGTCGTCAGCTTGTCGTACACGAGCGGATCGGTCCGGCCGAATCCGATGGCCGTATAGCCGCCGTTGTTCTCCGGCTGCTTTTGCTTGATGATGTCGGCTTCGATCGTCACGCCGAGATGGTTCGCCTGGCCGGTCAGGTCGGCCGAGACCTCGTAGTTCACGCCGTCCTTCTTGAAGGCGTCGTTGCGCAGGTAACACCACAACACCGTGTAGAGACCGTGGCGGTGAGCCTCGGCGAACATGGCGCTCACCTCCCGGATCTGGCGCGTCGATTCCGCCGAGCCGAAGTAGATGGTCGCCCCGACACCTACGGCACCCATGTCGACGGCCTGGCGAACCTTGCCGAAGGGCACCTGATCGGGCTCGTGCGGGTAGCTCAACAGCTCGTTGTGGTTCAGCTTCACGATCAACGGAATCTTGTGTGCGTAGCGCCGGGCCACGATGCCGAGACCGCCGAGGGTCGAGGCCATGGCGCTGCATTCCGCCGCCAAGGCGAGCTCGACGAGGCGCTCGGGGTCGAAGTAGATGGGGTTCTTCGAGAAACTGGCCGCCGCCGAGTGCTCGATCCCCTGATCCACCGGCAGGATGGAGAGGTAGCCGGTGTTGGCGAGCCGGCCGTGGCCGAAGGTGGCCTGCAGGTTGCGCAGCACGGCGATGGGCCGGTCACTCGGCACAAGGACGCGGTCGATGAAGTCCGGGCCGGGCAGGACGAGCTCGTCGCGGGGGAAGGCCTTTGACTCGTGGCCAAGGAGGGACTCGGCTTCGTCACCCAGCAGCTCGTGTACGTCGGTGCCCACAGGACTCTCCTCTCGTCTGGCTGGGAAAGAGCCTACCGGGCGTGCATCAGACGTTGAATCTGATCTCGAGCACGTCGCCGTCCTGCACGACGTAGTCCTTGCCCTCGAGGCGGACCTGGCCCTTGGCGCGGGCGGCGGCGAACGAGCCGGCGGCGAGAAGATCGGCCCAGTAGATGACGTCCGCCTTTATGAAACCCCGCTGCAGATCCGAGTGAATGACGCCGGCACACTCGGGCGCCTTGGCTCCCGCCCGGAAGGTCCACGCCCGCGACTCCTTCTCGCCCGTCGTGAGAAACGTGCTCCTGCCCAAGATGGCATAGGCCGCCCCTGCCACCCGGACGAGGGCGCCCTCTCCGAGGCCGAGGCCCTCCAGCAGCTCTGCTCGCTCCCCGGGGTCGAGCCGGGCCGCCTCCGCCTCCAACTGGACGGACACCGCGAGCACCTCGGCTCGGCCTCCCAGTTGAGCGGAGAGTCGCTCGGCAAGAGCGACGCTCGCCGGCGAACCGGCGACGTCCTCACCGGTGTTCACAACTGCGAGCACCGCCTTGTTCGTGAGGAGGAAGAGGGGCCGGAGCGCCTCGCGCCTGTCTGCCGTCAGGCTCGAGCGGTAAAGGGGCGTACCTCCGTGCAGCACGTCGAGGGCGGCCGGGGCGGCGTCGAGAGCGGCCTGGAAGGTGGGTTCGACGGAGCCGGGCTTGCGTTTCTTGCCGAGCTGAGACTCGAGGGTGGCGGCATCGGCGAGAACGAGCTCGAGCTCGAGCACTTCGAGCGCCGCCTCCGGATCGATCTCGCCGGGCACGGACTCGTCCTCGAAGCTCCGCAGGACGTAGCAGACGGCGTCGACTTCCCGGACGCCGCTCAGGAACTTCGTCCCGAGCCCGTCCCCACCCGCGCCGTGCTCGCCCGACTTCTGCACGCCGGCGATGTCGACGACCTCGAAGGCGGCCTGGACGACCTTCCGGCTCTTGCTCAGCTCGGCGAGAGCGTCGAGCCGCTCGTCGGGCACGTGGGCCACGCCGATCTCGCTCTCGGTCGTGGAGAAGGGGTGTGGGGCGACAGTTGCATCCCCGCCGGTGAGGGCGTTGAACAGGGCCGACTTGCCCGAGTTGGGCAACCCGACGAGGCCGAGACGATCCACGTCCGACGACGGTAGCTGCCGGTGAGGCTCGAGGAGACGAGCGGGCGGAGCTGCGCGGTACTAGAGAACAGCAGCCACTCGATGCCGCCGGTATCGCGGTAGGCAGTCCCGGCACGCTCCTCGGCGTAGCAACGGAGCATGTGCGCGGCGGCCATCGCCCGGTTGTGCTGCTCAGCGACCAGGGTCATCCGCTCGCTCACCCACGGATCGACGATGGCCTCTCCCGGCTGCCGCTCCAGCTGGCCGAGCACCGTGCTGATCGACACTCCCATGCCCGGAACGAGGGCCTGGGCGTGCGCGTTCACCAGCGTCGCCAGCTGTTCCCGGTCACGGCGGTGGAACGGCCGCACCTCGATGGAACTCATCAGCAGACCCTCCTCGATGGAAGTTACGAGTTTCGAGAGGACAGGACCCGCTACCGGTGCGGCACGGGCGGCACTTTATCGCCGGCGTGGCTGTGCTGGCCTGCCTCAACGTGTGGCCGCCGCCGCCGAGGCGCGTGAGCGGCCGTAGCTGACCGCCTCACCGAAGCTCTGCGAGCCGCTGCGGCGCGTCGAGCAGATCCGGCGCGGCCACCGCCACCCGGCGGAACAGCTCGCGGGCCCGTGAGAGGTCGCCGGCTCGCTCGTACAGGTCGGCGAGCACATACCACTCCCGCAAGTGAGCAAGGTCAGGGTGCTTGCGGGCGCGCCCCTCCGGCTTCAAAAGCTCGATCGCCTCGCTGAGGCGGCCGGCGTCCGCGAGGGCGCCGGCCATGACGAGCCGCCCCTCGACGACAACCTCGCGCCCCACGCCGCCCTGGCGAATCTCTGTCCAGATCTCCTCCACCCGAGGGAGGTGACCCATGGCCCGCTCGCAGTCGGCGATCACCGGGTGCTGGTCGAACGAGCCGCTGATGGCGTGGAACCCCCGTAGCTCCTTGGCAGCGTTCCTCCACCTCCCGAGGCGGTAGAGAATGAGCCCGTACAGCTCGCGGACCGATGCGGACGTCGGGGTGGCATCGACGACCGGCCTGATCGCGGCGAGAGCTTCCGGGTAGCGGTCGCGCTCGTAGGCCCGCGCCGCCGCCGCCAGTCGTCGCTCGAGGCTCGGGACTCCCCGGCCGGTGGAGGACTCGCGCAGCTCGCGGGTCACCGATTCGGGCAGCTCGAAGTTGCGTTCTTGACGTGACTGGTAATGCGGCCGGCCTGCCCCGTCCGGAACCCGGGGAGCGCGGGCGCGCCGCGGCGGGGGGTTACGTACAGGCATGGGAGGCACCATAGCCCGGGCGAATGAAAGAGCCCCGCGCCATCAGGCACGGGGCTCTTTCCAGACAAATTCCGGCGACGACCTACTCTCCCAGGGAGCCTCCCCCCAAGTACCATCGGCGCAGGCAGGCTTAACTTCCGTGTTCGGGATGGGAACGGGTGTGACCCTGCCGCTATGGTCACCGGAAACCTTTCGCTCTTCCGACTGCTCACCTGTCACGCCCAGAGGTGCCTGAGCGGACATTCCGCAGCCGTCAGGGCGACGACGACCGTCGCCCCTGTGAGCCTTCCATAGCGAGCACGAGCCCCAAGCCCTCGGCCGATTAGTACCGGTCGGCTGAACACGTTGCCGTGCGTACACCTCCGGCCTATCAACGTGGTGTTCTGACCACGGGCCTTACCAGGTTATCCCTGTGGGAGATCTCATCTTGGAACGAGCTTCGCGCTTAGATGCTTTCAGCGCTTATCCCTTCCGCAGGTCGCAAACCAGCGGTGCCCTTGGCAGGACAACTGGCACACGAGAGCTGCGTCCGTCCCGGTCCTCTCGTACTAGGGACAGCCTTCCTCAGATCTCCTACGGCTGCACCGGATAGGGACCGACATTGTTGTTACCGCCGGCGCACGGCGCCGGGGGCCAGGGCATTTCTGCCTGGCTCTGCATGTCGCCATGCAGATCGGACCATCTCTTCACCTCCGGCAAAGGAGGTGCCTGGCATATGGTCTCTGAGGATTCTGGACCTGATTCATCCAGCCTTTCCTGCTGATTGACCGCACCTGTCGCATTGTCACTTCCGCCACGCTCCACGACACCCACCGTACTTGTGGGCTGTATCAGTCGCGGAGGCGCAACGGTTAGTAGCGCAGGATACTCCGGTGTTTCCAGCAAATAGCCAAGTTTATAGACAGCACGTTTATCCACTGTCTCACGACGTTCTAAACCCAGCTCGCGTACCGCTTTAATGGGCGAACAGCCCAACCCTTGGGACCGGCTTCAGCCCCAGGATGCGACGAGCCGACATCGAGGTGCCAAACCT
>Ga0182024_10004205_pt1 | contig 33396 bp, 32 predicted proteins | sample P32metaG_FD_120480 | JGI IMG/M metagenome (GOLD analysis project Ga0182024, IMG submission 120480) | Permafrost microbial communities from Stordalen Mire, Sweden - P3-2 metaG (Illumina Assembly) | ecosystem: Environmental > Terrestrial > Soil > Wetlands > Permafrost | place: Sweden: Stordalen... | reverse complement strand
TAGCCGGAAGTGGCGGCGCACGTGGCGATTTAGGGCAACTTGCTCCACGTAAAAAACTGCTAAAGAGCTGGTAGAGCATCCCAGAACGATTTTCTGAGACCCTCCGAGCACTTTGGCACGGAGGGCTTTTCATTTCCACCCTCCGGGTGCGCCCCACCGCAAGAAAGTACTTCTTCCGCGCCAAATCGGAAAGGGTAGCAAATGCCTGAACTCTACCAGCTGCGTTGTCGTGAATGCGGAAAAACCTGGGGCAACGAACCGCGTTCCTTCTGTGAAAATTGCTTCTCCCCCCTTGAAGTAACCTACGATTACGATTCCCTCAAAAAATCTGCCCGGCGCGACAGTCTCGCCGGTCGCGACTTCAACATGTGGCGTTACTCGGAACTGTTGCCTCTCCCTGCCGGCTACGTCGGCCCCAACGCCGTTGGCGGCACTCCGCTGGTCGCCTCGCGCAAACTCGGACGCGAGTGGGGTCTCAAAAATCTGTATTTCAAGAATGATGCCGTGTGCTTCCCTTCCTTATCTTTCAAAGACCGGGTCGTCGCCACCGCCCTGGCCGCCGCGCGCCGTTTTGGTTTTGAGACCGTCGGCTGCTCATCCACTGGCAACCTCGCGAACGCCGTGGCCGCCCAAGCCGCCCAGCAAGGGTTTGATGCCTGTGTTTTTATTCCTTCGGACTTGGAGCCCGCCAAAGTTTTGAACACTGCCGTCTATGGCGCGCGCATCGTGCGCATCGATGGCAACTACGATCACGTGAATCGCCTTTGCGCGCAGATTGCCGACCGCTTCAATTGGGGACTCGTAAACGTAAATCTCCGCCCTTACTATTCCGAGGGCTCCAAGACCCACGGCTACGAAATCGCCGAGCAGTTGGGTTGGACGTTGCCGGATAACGTCGTGGTGCCCATGGCCGGAGGCTCGCTCATCACTAAAATCGCCAAGGCCTTCCGGGAACTCGTCACGCTTGGCTGGGTGGAAGCCAAACCAGTGCGGTTCTTCGGCGCGCAAGCCACCGGCTGCTCCCCCATTTCCGATGGAGTAAAACGCAACTTATCCCGGTTTGAGCCGCAGAAGCCCAAGACCATCGCGCGCTCACTGGCCATCGGCAATCCTGCCGATGGGCCATACGCCATCAAGCAAATTCGCGAGTCCGGCGGCTGGGCCGAAGACGTTTCCGACCCGGAGATCGTGGACGCCATCAAACTGCTCGCCGAAACGGAAGGCATCTTCGCGGAAACCGCCGGGGGCGTAACCACCGGCGTGGCCAAAAAACTCGTCGATCAGGGACGCATCGCCGCCAATGAAACCACCGTTGTTTGCATCACTGGAAACGGCTTGAAGACTACCGACGCTATCGTCGGCGAATTTCCACTCAGCGACGCCATCGCGCCTCGCATTGAAGCCTTCGAAGCGCTCATGGACGCGCAATACGCTACTGTCCACGCGCAGGCGCTGGCTGCCCACAAAGCGTAAAAGCACGTCTCAGGTTTAGTTTTCTCTACAGATTTCGGACCGAATAGGAGCGTTGAAATGCCAGTGATTATCGAAATTCCCACGGCCTTCCGCCGGTTCACGGACGGCCAGCCCAAGATCGACTGTAGCGCCGTCACCGTCGCCGAGGCTTTGAATGAACTTACCGCCAAATTCCCCGATCTCAGCCGCCACGTACGAGATGAGCAGGGCCAGATTCGCCAGTTCCTGAACATTTACCTCAATGAGGAAGACATACGTTTTTTGGGCGGCGAATCCTGCTCCATCAAGGACGGCGACCGTGTCCTGCTCGTCCCTTCCATTGCCGGCGGCTGCTCCGACTCGCCATCCTGCGTGGATTGAAACGGCACACCCGCCTCCGGTAGCATAGGAGCACGTCCACCGAGTTTTTCCTCCGGAGAAATCCGATGCCCTACTTTGCGCTGATGTACGAAGTGGTCGACGACTTCGTCGCTCGCCGTGCAACCTTCCGCGACGAGCATCTGCGTCTCGCCAACGCCTCCAACGCGCGCGGAGAGTTACTTTTCGCGGGAGCCCTGTCCGATCCGGTCGGCGCCTTGCTGGTTTTTCGTTGCGTCAATAAATCCGTCGCTGAAGATTTCGCTCAACACGATCCGTACGTCACGAACGGCTTGGTGAAGAAATGGGCGGTACGGCCCTGGACTGTTGTCGTTGGACAGGACGCCTCCGACATGTCTCCGTCGGGCAGGTTGCAGTGATAGGTCGCGTGTGGTCCGCGCGCGCCAACAAAGAAAGCTTGTCGGTCTACCTCGAACACTTTAACGACGACGTTCTTCCCGCCTTAAAGAAATGCGATGGCTACGTTTCCGCGCTGGTCTTGACGCGTGAATTGCCCAACGAGCCCTCTGCGAACAATGACCCTCTGCGAAGGTTGGGAACAACCCGGAGAATCTCTCGGGGCGAAACCGCGACCCGCAAGCCGCGAGTGAAGCGGAACAGGAACGCGAGCATGAAATCGTGGTCACCACGTTTTGGAAATCCATGGACGCCATCGACGCCTTTGCCGGTGCCGATCGCGACGAAGCCGTCGTGGCTACCGAGGCCGTCGCCGTCCTGCAGAGTTTTGACACGCGCGTGCGTCATTACACCGTTGATGCCGTTGACGCGCTCGAACCGTTCCCACCCCGCCTCTGATCATCAAGAGGCAGGCCTTTCCCACCGGCCCGTTTCCGCCGAACGAAACACCGCGTCAATAACCGCCATATTCGCGACTGCGTCTTCCAGCGGCACGGGCACTTCGGTGTTCTCTCGAATCGCTCTGGAAAAGGCGTCGCCTTGAATGGTGTACTGGTCGCACGCTGGAAATGTTTCCGTTTTCATTCCCGCGCCGCTTAGCGAGCTGCCGTCATCCACAAAAATTCGTGTGGGCTGGTCTATCGGCGAGTTAAACGGAATTTCCAATTCAATTCTCCCCTTGGTGCCAAAAAATTGCATGCGTTGGTAAGCCACCATCTGCGTGCTACAGACGAAAGAGGCCTGGCCTCCGCCGTGAAACTCCATAATCCCCGAAGCCAGACGGTCCGTGCCAAATTCCGGATCGCGCTCCAGCACTCCGCTGAGACGCAGCGGCTCGCTGCCAAACATAAATCGCGCCATGGTGATGGGATAGCAACCGATATCCATCAGCCCGCCGCCGCCGATTTCAGGCTTGTTCCGCACATTTTTGGGATCCCGATTGAAGTAGCTGAACACCCCAGTCATCGCACGCAGTTCGCCAATGCGCCCCTCGCGAACAATTTCTCTGGCGCGCAGCCATTGCGGGTGCGTCTTGACCATGAACGCCTCGCCAATCTTTACGCCTGTGCGGTTGCGCGCCGCCACCAGGATCCTGGCCTCCGCGGCGTTCAAAGCAATGGGCTTCTCGCACAACACATGCTTCCCCGCCTCCGCCGCCTTGATCGACCAGGGCACGTGCAGATGATTCGGCAGCGGATTATAAATCGCTTCGATCTCCGGATCGGCCAGCAAATCTTCATACGAGCCATATGCTTTGGCAATTTTTAGATTCGATGCAGCAGTCTGCGCTTTTGCCAGCTCACGCGAAGCTATCGCCGCAATATCGCACCACTGGCCTTTTTGCATCCCGGGAATAACTTTTCGCACCGCGATGGATGCCGCGCCCAAAACACCCCACTTTACTTTCTTTTGCCCCACTCGCTCACCTGTCACAGCAGAATTGTGGTAGCGCGGAACGCCCGCGATTCACTTTCCGCGAACATAATAGATCACGCCCGCGCTGTCGTCGGACATCAGGAAGGAATTTTCACCCAGCTTAAAAATATCGCACGGCCGTCCCCTGACGATTCCATGGTCCTTGAACCCGGTAATGAAATCCTCCACGGCTCCGTGATTGCTAACCCGCACGACGCGGTACCCGCGATCCAGCTGTTTTTTGCTCGCGCCGTGCAACGCCACCAGGAACTGACTCTTCAGTAACGGCTCCGCGGAATCGGCCCCGAAATAATCCAAACCCAAAGGAGAACTGTGCGCTCCAAAAAACGCTAAAGCGTCCGGAGCCGCCGTACAATCCGCGCGCGGCGGCTTCAACGGGAAACCAGGATCGACCTTCGCCTTTCCGCCGGCGTAATAGCAATGCGGCCAACCGTAATCCAGCGCTTTTCCGCCCTCCAAAATGTTCGCATCTATCGAAAACATGGGATCGTCGGGCTCGTCATCGCCCAGATGGTCCGCTCCCATATTTGTAAAGAAGAGCGTCCCCGCCACAAATCGCATCCCTACGGCATTGCGTAGCCCGCGCGCGATAATGCGCTGATTTTTTCCGTCATCATCCATTACCGACAGCGTGGCGCGTATCTCTTCTTTTTCATCACACGCGTTGCAACTGCTGCCCACCGCCACGTACAGCAAATTGCTGCGGCCCTGCCCAAACGCAATCGTGCGCGTCAGATGCCATCCGCCATATTTATAACTCAACCCATAGGCGGGATACGTCGCCAACACCTGCGGCTGCGACGATGGCGCTTTCTCGCCGCGCACAAATTTGTAACGCACCAACCGGTCGGTAAGCGCCAGGTAAAACCAGTCCTGCCCCTGCGCGTCCTGATGAAACGCGATGCTGTTCGGATTGCGCAAATTTGTGAGGTACGGAGTCACGGATCCGAATCGCCCGCTTGTCTCATCGAACCCGTCCAGGATATACACCCCTCCCTCGGAGTTATCCGATAGGTCGTGCATAGTAGTAACAAAGATTCGCCCGTCCGGCGCTTTCGCAAAAAAACGCACCCGCTTCAATCCTTCGGCGGCGGGCGAAATTTTGAAATCAGCGGGCAGGAGTAAGGAAAACCGGGCTTTTTCCTTCAACCGAATGACTTGCGGCCTGAGGTTCGACTCCGGCGCATGCTCCGCGCAAAACAATAGCGGCCCGAGAGCATTTGCACACCAAATCGCCAAGGCTGCTGGCAGGATTTTGCGCCACCACCTGCACTCAAGCAGTTCATGGTGGATGTTACGTTTCAATTCGCATCTCTTCCCGAATAAAACGCGGCCCTCGTCTCAGGGCCGCTGATTCTACCACCGCACATGTTTTAAATGATTGTCTTACCCTAGCCGCTACTTACAAGTGTCGGATTGCTGCGCACTGTTTCTAAGGGGTATGTCCCAGGCACCAAAAGCGTCACGTATGTCCATTCTTCTTGTCCTTGTCAGCCTGATCTTTCACGCGCCTCATGTGCCGCGACAGCACCAACTCAGCAACCTTCGGCGTAAAAAACGTCTGATTCGATCGCACCGCTTCCACGGCCGCCACCAGATCCCGCGCTGCGTCGCTCTTCAGCACATAACCCTTTGCGCCGGAGTCCAGAACATCCGCAATCACCTCAGTGGAGTCGTGCGCGGAGAGCAACAATATTTTCGTTCGGGCGCCTTGCGCCAGAATCTGTTTCGCCGCTTCCAGGCCGTTCAGCTTGGGCATGGCAATATCCAGCAACGCCACGTCCGGCTTCAGCGAGAGCACCATGTCCACGGCTTCTTCGCCGTCGACCGCCTCACCTACCACCGACCAATTGGGCTGCTCCTGCAGCAAATGCCGCAGGCCCACACGCATGATCTCGTGGTCATCCGCCAAAACCAGCCGAACCGGTATCACGCTGTCTCCTCAGTTGATTCCGGACGCGCTCATTGAGAGCTTCGGCGATTGGACTTATCACCGAATTGCAATAATCAAGACCTTTCGTATCACGGCGCTATGAGCAGGGCCATAGGGCATTCGCTTGACACATGTGGATAGCTGTTGGGGCGCCAGTTTTGATGATGAGACGCTAGCCCACGGTTTGGACCGACCATTGCACGATGTCAAGGGCGCGCGGCGAGACCGTCAGCGCCAAAAATAACTGGCGCGTTAATTGGCCGCCGCAGCCTGCGAAACCTTGCGCGCTTCCGCGGAATCGTAGCTTTCGCCATAAATTGATGGCACCTTTGCACCCATCGGCCGCAGGTACGCCGAAAGTTGCCCGCGATGGTGAATGCTGTGGTGCAGACTGAATTGCACGAAGGCCAGCGCGGGAAGTTGTAGCACGCCTCGAAAATCCAGAATCTTGGCCAGTTGCTCTCCGTCCAGTTTGCTAAGCCGATCGAAGTCCGCTTCAAACGTTTTCTCGTACCACGCTGCGATATCGGCGGAGTTGCGCACAGACTCAGGCCGGTGATTCGGCGTGAAGTCAAATTGTCCGGCAGCCATGCCATCGAGGAAGCGATGTTCCGAAGCGACGATGTGCCACGCCAACTCGAGCGCGGTCTTCGAGACAGGATCAGGCCGGTAGTCTCCCTTGTCCAGCGGAATCGCCTCGATAATCTGCTTGGTAATTTTGTGCTCGCTGCGCAAAGCGGGAAGAGAGAAAGCATTGAAGTAATACGCTGCCTGCTGCGGTTGAAGCGGTTCCATAAATCCTCCGAAATCGCGGCAAGTGTACTCCATTCGACAGGCAAGCTGTCACGATCGCGCGACCAACCTCACCGACAAGGCGATTTTTTAATTTCGCGGTCTATTTGCGATCCGATTCTCACTTCGTCCGCTTAGTACGCCGGTACTGTAGACGAGAAATCTCGCGCAGCTCACACTACTTTCATTGGAGAAGACCTTTCGATATGTCTGAACTCAAATCGCGCGAGCAACTCAAACCTTTTTGCCCCGTTCATCACTGGCGCATGTCGCACGACGCGGGCAGCACCAAAGTGCAGCCTTCTTATCGCTGCAACTTTGAATCTTGCACCCTCCGTTATACCGTAGCCGAAGGCTATTTCGAAGCTGGACAGGCGTCCGACGACTCCTCACTCTTATCGGAGCTTCAGGCCGTCGCCTGCCGGAATAATCGCGAGCACCACCCCTGCATTGTGGGCTACGCCAAGGAATCCTTCGGAAATCAGACTCAGGAGTGGCGCCACTGGGAGTGCGTTGCTGACGGCTGCGATTTTTCTCTGCGACAGAAGCTTTCGCTCACGGAATCGGCCAGGCGTAATGCCGCGACATTCGTGCCCGCTCAATCGCAAAGCACGCTGCTCGATTTCGCCCTCTCCAAGCGCTAGCGGACTTGATCGCGGGCGCCCACGCTAATACTCGTCGCTAATATTTCTCATGTTCTGATTTAATCCGGTGCGTGGCCGGCTTGCCACGCTTTTCCCGAAAAAAGTAGAAAATCGCCCCGAACACGATGGAGAAAAACACAATCGCCGCCGCGTAGGCGGCAAATGCTCCTCCCCAATCCACATGCGCCGCCGGAATCTGCGCATACGTTTTCGACCATACCGGCGCATAGCCGATGGTCTGGTGCGTGTTAGGGCTGTTGGGCTCCGGCTGCGTCCACGGCGCGTAGTAACACAGAATCAGCAGCCCCACGATCATCAATCCAAATGTCACGTGATAGAAGCGGTTCATTGGATCAGCAGTATCACATCCCCTTCGCGTTTAGGAAAGTCTGAGGCAGCTCTACCATCCAGCCTCGAGCAGACCATTTAGCTTGCCTGCCTGTCCACTGCCTCTTACAAGTGCTAAAATCGGTTGGAGCCATTCATGCCACCCAAAACCCTTTACCAAAAAATCTGGGATTCGCACCTGGTTCATGAAGAGCCCGGCCAGCCCTGCGTTATATATATTGACCGTCACCTGATTCACGAGGGCACTTCGCCACAGGCCTTCGCCGGATTGCGCGCCGAAGGCCGCAAAGTTCGTCGCCCCGATCTCACCTTTGCGGTGATGGATCACTCCGTTTCCACCACCGACCGCACCCTGCCCATCCTCGATCAGGACGCCAAGCTGCAATTCGATGCGCTCGAGCAAAATTGCCGCGAATTTGGCGTGCGCCTCTTCGACATGCACAGCAAAAATCAGGGCATCGTGCACATCATCGGTCCCGAGCTGGGCATCACGCAGCCAGGCCAGACCATTGTCTGCGGCGACAGCCACACCTCCACGCACGGGGCTTTCGGTACGCTGGCTTTTGGCATCGGCACCAGCGAAGTGGAACACGTCCTCGCCACCCAGTGCCTGGTGCAGTCGCGCTCCAAGACCATGCACATCGTGGTGAACGGCAAGCGCCCCAAGGGCGTGACCGCCAAAGACATCATTCTCGCCATCATTGGAAAAATCGGCATCGGCGGCGGCACCGGCCATGTGGCCGAATACGGCGGCCAGGCCATTCGTGAGCTTTCCATGGACGGCCGCATGACCGTCTGCAACATGACCATCGAAGGCGGCGCTCGCGCAGGGATGATCGCGCCCGATGAAACTACCTTTACCTATCTCGAAGGCCGTCCGTTCGTTCCCCGCGGAAAAGCGTTTGACGAAGCCGTGGAGCGCTGGAAGCAGCTACCCACCGATGACGGCGCAAAATTCGACGTGACTGTCGAGCTGCAAGCCGAAAAAATCGCTCCGCAAGTGACCTGGGGCACCAATCCCGGAATGGTCACCGGCGTCAACGACCGCGTCCCCGATCCCGGATCGTTCCGCGACCTCAACGACCAGAAAGCAACTGAGCGCGCTCTCACCTACATGGGCCTCAAAGCCGGAACACCCATCGTCGACATTCCCGTCGATCGTGTATTCATCGGTTCCTGTACCAATTCGCGCATCGATGACCTTCGCGCAGCAGCTCATTTGGTAGAAGGTAAGCATGTGGCCCGCAGCATCAAGCAGGCGCTCATCGTGCCCGGCTCGCGCGGCATCAAAGCCCAGGCGGAAAAAGAAGGCCTGCACAGAATTTTCACCGAAGCCGGATTCGAATGGCGCGACGCGGGTTGCAGCATGTGCATCGGCATGAACGCCGATGTGCTTCCGCCGCACGAGCGTTCCGCCAGCACCTCCAACCGCAACTTTGAAGGCCGCCAGGGCAAAGACAGCCGCACGCATTTGGTCAGTCCGGTGATGGCCGCAGCCGCTGCCATTGCCGGCCACTTTGTGGACGTACGCGAATTCGCCGTTGAATCCGTGGAGTAGTTGGCATAACCGGCTTCCTGTTCAGGGAGACAGCAGATGCACGGTCTTCGATACCATGGACTTTCGGTTAAGCATCAGGAACGGCAGCAAAAGGCATTGAGTACGGCAGCAGCGAAAGCTTCGATAGCGATTTACTCTGCGAGGTAATTTTGCTTTTTTTCGAAGCACTTTTCGAGTTGCTGTAGGCTTAGGAGACAGATAACCGAATGAAACCGTTCATAACGCACTCTGGTCTTGTAGCTCCGCTGGATCGCGTCAATGTCGACACCGACCAGATGGTGCCTAAGCAATTTCTCAAAGCGCTGACGCGCCAGGGCTTTGGCCGCATCCTCTTTTACGATTGGCGCTACTTGCCCGGCGAAAAACCGAATCCGGATTTCGTGTTGAATTTTCCGCGCTACAAAGGCGCTTCCGTGTTACTCGCCCGCGCCAACTTCGGCTGCGGCTCCAGCCGCGAACACGCCCCGTGGGCCATCGGTGATTACGGTTTCCGCGTCATCGTCGCGCCCAGCTACGCCGACATTTTCTACAACAATTGCTTCAAAAACGGCATCCTCCCCGCCGAGCTGACCGAACAACAGATCGACGAGCTTTTCAAGCGCGCCGAAAAAGAAGAGGGCTACACTCTCTCCGTCGACCTCCCCAACCAAACCGTCAGCGATACCCACGGCCTGGTCTACAAATTTGAAATCGCCCCTTCACGCAAAGAAGTCCTGCTCCAGGGCCTCGACGACATCGGCACCACCCTCAAAAACGAACCGGACATCACCGCGTTCGAAAAGACGCACGCCGGCACTGCCACCATGTTCGACCCCGTCGACGTAAAAAATTATTCCGAAGCCCACTAAATCTGGCGCTATCCACTCACTCCCTCCGCCACCGGCTCCGGCGACTCCGGCGCCGCCGCAGGCCCCAGCAACTCCGCAATCAGTATCCCCGCCAGCACGCAAACCCCGCCGACGAGCGAGCGCCCGTTCAACCGCTCCCCAATCACGAGATAAGACGTAATCACCGCAAACACCGGCTCCAGCGTAAAAATAATCGCCGCATGACTCGGCGTGGTATATCGCTGCGCCCGCAACTGTATGGAAAACGCAATCGCGGTAGCAAACACCGCGCATATTCCGATGCCCACCGCCAGCTCCCGGCTGCCATCAAATCGCGCCGGCTCAAAGGAACTTGCCGCCGCCGCTGCGGTGGCCACCCAGGCCAGCACCGCACACGCCGCTACCTGCAACACACTCAATGCCGCAACGGAATGCCGCCGCGTATAGTCGCTCACTAAAATGATATGAACGGCGTAAAAACCCGCCGCTCCGAGCGTCAGCAAGTCCCCGCGATTGAGCCGCGCCATTCCCGCGGCAGGCACGGTGAGCAGATACAAACCCGCTACTGCGGCCACCGTCCCGCCATACGTCCACGCCGTCAGCCGCCGCTTCCAGAATATTCCCAGCAGCAGCGGCACCAGCACCACGCTCGACCCGGTAACGAATCCTGATTTAGCGGGCGTGGTGTACAACAAACCCGCCGTCTGAAACGCATAACCGCCAAACATGAAGAATCCCAGAGCCGCGCCCGCAAAAAGCTCATCTCTCTTCAAATGGCGCAGCGAGCTGGGCCGGAGCGCGGCCATCAAAACAGCCGCTACCGAAAATCTCACCGCCAGAAACAGAAACACCGAAATATGGTCCAGCACGTTGCGCACCACCACAAACGTCGCGCCCCACAGCAACGAACAAAACGCCAGCGCCACATCCGCGCGCACCTTCCGCTCCATCATGTAACTACTTTGCACGCGGAGCCAAGGTCCGCGGTATCACCGGCAGGAAGTTTACACGCACGCAATAGTCGCCATCGCCGCTTCACCCAACTGTCTGCACCACGAGCGCCCCGTCCGCCTGATGAACTTGCCCCGTGATGGTCACCGTCGCTCCATCGGTCAGCGGTTTCTCCAAGTTGGTTAATTTGTACGACGGCATCCGTGCGAACGATTGGCTGGCCGCATCAAACGTAAAGTCAAAATAAAATGCCAGATTCTTGATCAGCGATCCATCCGTCGTGCGGATCGAAGCCGCGTCCTCGTTGCGCTCGAGGTTCTTGAACGTGAACACCGCCTCGCGATTGTCCACCAGCCACAGGAAAATCGGCACCCGCTCCGATAGATATCTCCGCTCCAGTCCTTCGGGGTGTTTTACCGCCGCCGTCAGCTCCACGAGACTCTGTTCCTGGTGCTTCCTCAATAACGCGTGCAGCTCCGCGAAATTGTTTGGAGCGCTGGCTTGCGAAATACCATTCGCTTTCAAATATGCCTCAAACTTTTCCTTATCTTCTTTTCTCGTCGGCGGAATCGGCGCTTTGAGCTCCGCTTTGCTCTCTTCCGTCGTCAGTACATCATCGTAAGAAACCAGCTGAAACTTTACCGCAGGCCGTTGCGCTGCTTCGTTCAGCGCTGCCTGATATTCCTTGTGCCGTTCCGGGGCGGAGTATTGTCCGTACCCAGGAAAATCCACCATGACGCGCACACTGTTCTTCGCCCCGCGCAACATCACGATGATGTCATCGAGATTCTCAGGAAATGGCCTGATGCCTCGCGTCGATATCTGGCCCACCATCTCGGTGACGTGGTGCTCAATCTTACGCATGTCCTTCTCTTCGTCGCGCGCATCCAGAAATTGCACGATGGCAAAAATGATGGCCAGGAACGCTAAAAGATCGTTTCCCACCCACTTCGCCAGAGACGGGAAGGTCGTCAGAAGTAACTCTTTGTAATTTGCTAATGCCCCGGTGATCAGGGCCGCCGTCACCAATCGAGTCAACACCCACGCCCCGCCCGAAAAAGTTCGAATGCGGTGATGGACTTTCTGAACGTATCGACGCCAGCTGGGAATTACCACTGTGAGGATCACAACGAGGATAAGTGCTCCCGCTCCGACGTTCAGCGCAGCGTGCACAAACAAAATAAGTTTGTCTTCTTCCAACGCGGCCTCCTCCATCTCGATAATTTGGAGGCCATTCTACTCCGCTTCGTCGTGTGCCAAACGGAACGAAAGAAAGGAGCAGACCTATGGCGTAGAACTGTGTCAGCGAGCCAATCCCGCTACTTCCAGCAAGGTCAGTAGCGCGCGCTTCAGACCCAGTTCGCGCCCCGCCGGTTCATACCATTCCTGCAGCGAGTGCGCGCCGCCGCCATTTCCCCCCGCGCCAATCGCAATCGCCTCGATACCCATCGACAGCGGAATATTCGCATCGGTCGAAGAGCGCTCCAGACGCGAATGATTGCCCACCGCTTCGTCCGCGGCACGTAACGCCGCCAGCAGCGCCGAACCCGCAGCCAGTTCACCACCCGGGCGGCTGCCCAGCAGCTCAACCTTCCACTCCAGCCGGGCCTTCGAACGGTCCCGCGCCGATTCCATCTCATCGCGTACGCCTGCGCCCACGCACTCGCGCAACGCCGCTTCCAGCCGCCCCAACTCGTCTTCACTTTCCGAGCGAATATCCACCTTCAACTTCGCTTCATGCGGAATGGAGTTCACCGACGTGCCGCCCTCAATCTGCCCCAGATTAAACGTCGTGCGCGGCGTCGCCGGAACCTTGGTATTGATGAAGCGCACCGCGCTGCGAACAATCGCGTTGATCGGATTGACCATCCCAAAATCCGACCAGCTATGCCCACCCGGTCCATTCACCGTCACCTCCAGCCGCCGCGAAGCGAGCGCCTTAATGGTCACGTGATCGGTGCCCGAGCCGTCGAGCACGATCACCGCCTTCAAATTCCCGCGATATTCGTCCACCAGCGCCCGCATCCCACGCAGATTTCCTTCGCCCTCTTCTCCCACGTCCGCGGCAAACAAAATCGTGCGCCGCGGCTTGATCTTCGCTGCCTGCATCGCCCGTGCCAGCGCCACCAGCGCCACCAGTCCCGTCCCGTTGTCGGAGATGCCCGGACCCGACAGCCGGTCACCTTCCTTCCGCACCTTCACGTCCGTGCCCCCGGGAAATACCGTGTCCAGGTGCGCCGCCACCAGCACCATTTCTTTTTCATTGCTGCCGCGCAACTCCCCAATCACATTGCCGATTTGGTCGCGGCGCACTTCCAGCCCGGCCTCCCGCAATAACGGCTCGATCGCCGCCGCGCGCTGCTTTTCCTGAAATGACGGCGCGGGAATCTCCGCCAGCGTCACCTGTAATTCATTTAGCGAAATCACGTTGGGCTCAAACCAGTCCAGCGCCGTGCGCACCTGTGGCACATTCGCAATTTCAGAGGAAGAGGAAGCCCCTTGGCGGGGCGGTTGAGCGGCGACAGAAGAGCGCAGCGGCATGCCTAGCAGAATAACCCAAAGCACAAAGTGTTTCATCGCGCCATTCGCCCCGTTTCGACGACGTGGCGCATCAATTCCCTGCGGACTTCTCGCACAGCGCCAGGATTTCCACATCCGTCAGCACTCGTGGCGATTTTTTCGCGGCATCAAAAATGCGATTGGCCAGGCTCTCGTCGCCGCCCATGCCGCGCTTTTCAAGCCAGTACAACACGTTGGACTTCCCGCTCATCGGCCCTATCTCGATGACCTGCTCCAGCCCGAATAGATGCGCGGGCACGCCGCTGTACACCGCGTTCACCAGTTCCGTGTCGCCTTTGCGAAACGCTTTGATAATCGCCGCGGCATGCACACCCGTCGCGGTACGAAACGCGTCGCGTCCCAGCACCGGATAATTCACCGGGATGGTCGTGTGCGTAGCCTGCGCCACCCGCTCGCAATATTCCTTCAGCCGCGAAAGGTCCTGCTGGATCAAGCCCATCAACCTCAAATTCACCAGCATCAACTCCATTGCCGTATTGCCCACTCGTTCGCCCAGCGAATTCGCGGCCGCATGCACTTGATGTGCGCCGCCCGCGATCGCCGCCAGCGAATTGGCCACCGCCAGTCCGCGATCGTTATGCCCATGCCAGTCCACACGAATATTTTCCCCGGAAGGCTTCACCACTTCCTCGACAGCAAACTTGATCAGGTTGTAAGCGCCGCTCGGCGTGGCGTGTCCCACCGTGTCGCACAGCACAATCGCGCGCGCTCCATTACGGATTGCGCAACTGTACAGCCGCTTGACCGTGTCGCGATCCGTGCGAATCGTATCTTCCGTCACGTACATCGACGGCAGCCCATGCTCCACCGCGAAGCGCACCGCTTTTTCCGTGGTACGTTCCAGATGATCGACGGTCCAGTCCTCCACCAGCCGCCGTATCGGACTCGACCCTAGAAACGTCGCCGCTTCCAGCGCGATGCCCACGCGCTGCGAAATCTCCACGATCGGCAGAATGTCCGCTTCCACGGTTCGCGCCGCGCAATTCGGCTTGATCTTCATGCGCTGGGAAGCAATCTCGCGCGCCAGTGCTTCCGTATCCGCTACCGCTCGCGGCCCTGCGCCGGGCAGTCCGATATTCACCGAGTCAATCCCCAGTGATTCCATCAGGTGCAATATTTCGATTTTTTCTTCGATGCTGGGGTCAACCACCGAAGGATTCTGCAGCCCGTCTCGCAACGTCTCATCATTCAACAACACCCGCGTTCCCGGAGGAATTGCCGGCGGCGAAGCCAGATTCCAGTCGTAAATCAATTCATTATTCATTCAGCTTTACTCTAACTGATTTTCCAGCCGCATTCCTCACCCGACCCGCCAGGACTCCTCATGCTGCACCGCGACCATCACCAATCCCTGGGCGGGCACGGTAGGCCCGGACTTCGACCGGTCCTTCAACTCAAAAAGTCGCTCAATATCATCCGGCGTTAGCTTCCCTCGCCCGATATCCAGCAGCGTGCCCACCATTTTCCGCACCATGTAGCGCAAAAAAGATCGGCCGCTCACAGTGAAAACCAATTCCTCGCCGTCTGCCGTGCGCATCAGCTCCGCGGAATACACATCCCGCTCTGTCGAGCGTTCCTGATCGTCATCCTCCGACCCGGTCGACGCCGCAAACGACGCGAAATCGTGCACGCCCGCAAATCGCCCCGCCGCGTCACACATCGCTTCTTCATCCAGCGGAAACGGATAGTGCAACACGTAGCGCCAGATCATCGGCGGCACCACCTTGCCTCGATAGATGCGGTACCGGTAAATCTTCCCCCGCGCCGACCACCGTGCGTGAAATGTCGGCCCCACTTCGTGCGCCGCCACGATGCGAATCGTAGGCGGCAGCAGCGCATTCAGCGCCCGTTGAAACTCCTCCGCTCCCAGCGACGAACCAGTCTTGAAGCTCGCCACTTGTCCCAGCGCGTGTACACCCGCATCCGTCCGCCCCGCGCCGTGCAGCGCCACGCGTTCCTGTGTCAAGCGGCTCAACACGCTCGCAATTTCGCCCTGGATGGTCGGCTTGTTGGTTTGAACCTGCCAGCCGTGGAAGTCTGTCCCGTCATACGCAATGGTCAACTTGAAGTAGCGCATGAGCAGTTAGCCGGACAGATTATTTCTGGCAATCGAAAAGAAAATTTCAACGAACCGCGGCGGAGCGCCCGCCCTCGGCGAGCCCCGTGCCGCCAGCGCCCTCTGAGGCGCGCACAAACCGGCTCCCCGGTTTCACCGCAACGTTTCCTTCGCGACAAAGCGGGCACTCGTTCGCCCTATAGCTGGGGATCGCCAAGTCCAGCAAAGCCTTCGCCGTGACTCCCAGATCGACTTTCCCACCGCTACGATCAATCAGCGCTCCGGCACCCACAACGCGGCCGCCGGCTTCCCCCACCACGCGAATGGCCTCGCGTGTCGACCCGCCGGTAGTCCATACATCTTCCACGACCAGTACTCGCTGCCCATCTCGCAGCGAAAATCCGCGCCGCATGGTCATCGATCCGCTCGCGTCGCGCTCCACAAAAATCGCCGGCACGCCGCCGCCCACCGTAGTGTCCCCCGCAGCCGTTCGCTCCGGCAGAGCTCGCGCCACTTCCTGCCCGATAATCAAGCCACCCATCGCCGGAGAAACCACTGCTTCTACGTTGGCATCGGAAAACAGCCGCCCCAATTCCTGTCCAAGCTTCTCCGCAAACCGGGGGTATTGCAGCACCAGAGCGCACTGCACATACATGGTGCTGTGCAGCCCACTCGATAACTCAAAATGGCCATGCCGGATCGCTCCGGCGTGCTCAAACATCGACAAAAACTCTTCGCGTTTCTCCATTGTCTTCGCTAACCGCTACGCACCTCTAACCGTCGAAACGTCAGCAGCCTAGCTGTCGCTCTCTGCGTTGTCAACCATGCGAGCCCCTGCTAGACTGCTTTTCATTCGGGAAGGCCGCACCGCGGTCTTGAGAACCTCTTTATATGCGATTTTCTCTAAAACAGTCGAAACAAATACCGTGCCGATAACGTTTTACAACTGAGACCCGAAGTTTCCAACGTGTCCCTGCGGGGACCATCTTCTGAGGGGTAAGGAATACCATGAGCTTGAAGCGGGTGACCGCGGAGCGGTCTATCTTTTGCCTGATCACTAAAGCGGCGGGAAGGTTCGCTCGGCCACTGGGTGCGGTGTGCCTGGCGTTCCTCGTTGCCGGCGGCGATCTGCGTCCCGCCTTCGCGCAAAGTCCACCCCCGCCTGCTCCCGTACCCCCACCCCATCCTGACGACCCAACCCAGCAGCCACCTCCTGCCGGCACTCCCGGCAACGTTCCTCCCGCATCTCAAGCCGGTCCGGAAGTCGCGGCAGGCACGGCGCCCCCGCCGTCCACCCCGATCCCTGTCTCCCTGGGATTATCGAAGCACAGCTATGAGCACGGTCCGCGGGCGTTTCCAACGCTTCTCGCGCCCTACCGGCCCATCAACATCAATGAACCTGATCTCGTCAATTCTCCGCGCCTCGACCAGTTAATTCACGATGGGAAGTTGCAGATTACTTTGCAGGACGCCGTCGAACTTGCCTTGGAAAATAGTCTCGACGTCGCCGTGCAGCGCTACTATCCGTGGATTGCCGACACTGACATCCTGAAAGCCAAGGCTGGCAGCCAGGGCCGTGGCACCCCTGGCGCGGACTTTGCCGCTTCCTCCGCCCAGATCATTCCCACCAGCCTCACGCTGATTTCTTATGACCCGGTAATCACCGCCACCGCTTCCGTAAACGCGCTCTCCACTCCCATCAACAATCCGTTTCTCTCGGGCGTAGGCCTTACCACCACCGGCGTAGGCACCAACCTGGTAACCCCGCTGCTGCAACACACCTCCGTTTTTGACGTGGGCTACACGCAGAATTTCAGCACCGGCACGGCTGTCAGCGCCTCCTGGGATAACACTCGTTCCTCGGCCAGTCCTTCGATCAATTTTTTCAACCCCTCCGTGCAATCCTCGCTGAGCATCGGCTTTAGCCAGCAGCTTCTCAACGGTTTTGGCACTTCCATCGGCCGTCGCAATATCATGATCGCCAATAACAATCGCAAGATTGCCGACCTGGCCTTCGTGCAGCAGGCCATCACCACCGTCACCAATACCATTAACGCCTATTGGGAGCTGGTCTACGCCCGTGAAAATGTCAAAGTGCAGCAGCAGGCCGTCGCGGTTTCCGACAAGCTCTATAACGACAACAAAAAGCAACTGGAAATCGGCACCATGGCTCCGCTCGATGTCACCCGCGCCGAATCCGAGCTCGCCAGCGACCGCCAGAACTTGATCGTCGCGCAAACCACGCAACTGCAGGACGAGCAGGTGCTGAAGAACGCCATGACCAAAAATCCTTTGGCACCCAATCTTTTGAACGTCGAGATTATTCCCACCGATTTGCCCACGCCGCCGGCGCCCAGCGAGGCCGCCTCATTTGAAGACGCTATCAAGGAAGCTTTTGTGAAGCGTCCTGATCTCCAGGAGCAAGCGTACAACTTGAAAAACGCCGGAATCGACGTGCATGCCACGCGGAACGCGTTGTTGCCGACACTCACCTTGAGTGCGCAATACGGCACGTCGGGCTTGGCCGGAAACTCTGCCATCAGCGGCACCGCGGTAACCACCGCTGGAGCGCCTATCGTGGATGCCGCGGGCAATCCCGTGGTCGTGACCGGAGCCAATGGGCTTCCCACTCCAATTTACGAACCCAATACCAGCGCGCCTACCGTGGGCACCTTGCAGCAGGGTCTGGGCACCGCGCAAAATCAAATATTCACTAATCAATTCCCCGACTATTACGCCGCGCTCAACCTGTATCTCCCGCTGCGCAATCGCTCCGCTCAAGCGGACAGCGCTCGCGCCATATTGACTCAGCGCCAGCTGGAAACGCAGTTGCAGCAGCTCAAAAACGCCGCCCTGCTCGACGTGCGCAACACCTACATCGCTCTCGAACAGGATCGCGCCCGTGTCGACGCCGCCATCAAGGCGCGCGAACTGCAAAAGCAAACCTTCGAAGCCGAGCAGAAAAAATATACCTTGGGCGCTTCCACCGTGTACAACGTGATTCTCACTCAACGTGACTACGTCACCGCACAAGGCACCGAGTTGCGCGCCCTCTCCGACCTAGTGGAAGCCAAAGCCAATTACGAGCGCGCCGTGGGCCGCACCCTGGAAGTCAACCGCGTTACCATCGCCAGCACCGGCACCAAGTCCGGTCTCTCCGAATTCGAACGCGAAACCTTAATCCCCGGCACCCTGCACGGCCAGGTCGTCGGCACCGACAAGATTTTCTCCAATATCAACACTAATGCCAATCCCAACACGACTCCAAATCCCAACTCCGCCACCCCAACCGACAAATAATCCCAACTCACAATTTCGCAACCGGACTGATTGAACCCGAACGTGTCATCCCGACCGAAGCGGGCCGACGCCTTTTCCTCTCGTTCGCGACGCGACCGAGTCGGCCTGCGGCGTGGAGGGATCTCTCTTCAATCCATCGTGTAGCCAGCTCTTTTTTCAGTCGATCACGCAGCCAACTTCGCCGGATTTCAACTGCCGATCGAATTAAAGACACTCTCACCACCCCATCCCTTGCCCCGCCGCACCCTTTCGCATAGCATTAAAGTCCGTATTCTTCTTATCGTTTTCTTGAGCCGGTCCCCCGGGAGCCGCACGGTATGACGGACAAATCAAAGGTCCAAACCGAAGTCGCCCCAACCTCGCCCGATCCAGCAATTTCCCAGCGTTCTCCATCTCCCAGCGAAACCGCCTGGGAAGAAAACATTCTCAAACCCACCCTTGAAAAAAGTCCCGAACGCCGCGCTCGCTTCACCACAATTTCCGATCATCCTATTCGCCGCCTCTATACCGAAGCCGACCTGCCCAACTGGTCGCCTGAAAAGGATTTGGGTTTTCCCGGTGAGCCACCCTACACCCGCGGCATTCACTCCACCATGTATCGCACCCGCCTCTGGACCATGCGCCAGTTTGCCGGCTTCGGCACCGCCGAAGACACCAACGCGCGCTTCCGCTACTTGCTGGCGCAAGGCCAGACCGGTCTCTCCACCGCGTTCGATCTACCAACGTTGATGGGCTACGACTCCGACCACGCCTTGTCCGAAGGCGAAGTCGGCAAGTGCGGCGTCGCCATCAGCTCTCTTGCCGACATGGAAGTGTTGTTCGACCAGATCCCCCTGGCGAATGTCACCACCTCCATGACCATCAATTCTCCCGCCGCCACTATCTGGGCCATGTATCTCGCCGTCGCCGAAAAGCAAGGCGCGGACTGGAAGAAACTCTCCGGCACTCTGCAAAATGACATCCTCAAGGAATACATCGCGCAGAAGGAATACATTTACCCGCCCGAACCGTCCATGCGCCTGGTCATCGACACCTTCGAGTTCGGCGTAAAAAACACTCCGAAATTTAATCCCATCTCCATCAGCGGCTATCACATTCGTGAAGCAGGCTCCACGGCCATTCAGGAATTGGCTTTCACCTTGCGCGATGGTCTGGAATACGTCGAGTGGGGCATGCGCCGCGGCATGGATGTCGATGCCTTCGGGCCGCAACTTTCATTTTTCTTCAACGCGCACAACGATTTCTTCGAAGAAATCGCCAAGTATCGCGCCGCCCGCCGCATCTGGCACAAAGCCATGGTCGAGCGTTACAAATCGACAAACCCGCGCTCCTGGGCGCTGCGCTTCCACACTCAGACGGCGGGCTGCTCGCTCACCGCACAGCAGCCCTATAACAATGTGGTGCGCACCGCGATTCAGGCGCTCGCCGCCGTGATCGGCGGCACGCAGTCGCTGCACACCAACTCTCTAGACGAAGCCTGGGCCCTGCCCACTGAATTCGCCGCCACGCTGGCACTGCGCACCCAACAGATCATCGCCCACGAAACCGGCATAGCCAACACCGTGGATCCTCTGGGCGGTTCGTACTTCATCGAAACAATAACCAACGAAGTGGAACGCGGCGCCTGGGATTACATCCACAAAATCGATGCCATGGGCGGCATGGTCACCGCCATTGAACGCAGCTACCCGCAACGCGAAATCGCCGAAGCCTCCTACCGCTACCAGATGGAAGTCGATCGCAAAGAAAAAATTGTCGTGGGCGTCAACGATTACGTCACTGAAGAAAGCCCGCTGGAAATTTTGCGGATTGACGAAACCGTCGCCCACCGCCAAGCTGCTCGCCTGAAAAAGCTGCGCGCCGAGCGCTCCCAGGCCCAGGTCGACCGCTCTCTCAATTCCCTGCGCACCGCAGCCCGCGGCAAAGAAAATCTCATGCCATTCATTTACGACAGCGTGAAAGCCTACGCCACTCTCGGCGACATTTGCGAAGCCATGCGCGATGTCTTCGGCACCTACGAAGAAGTCGCCATCACCTAGCCGCCCGTCCCAAAATAATTATGCCCACCAAAAAAATTCGCGTTTTAATCGCCAAGCCCGGTCTCGATGGCCACGACCGCGGCGCAAAAATCATTGCGCGAGCCCTCCGCGACGCTGGTATGGAAGTCATCTACACCGGGCTGCGCCAGACCCCCGAAATGATCGCCAGCGCCGCCATCCAGGAAGACGTCGACGTCATCGGCCTCTCCATTCTCTCCGGCGCTCACAACACCATCTGCCCGCAGCTCATGTCCCTCCTCAAATCCAAAGGCATGGACGACGTCACCGTCCTGGTCGGCGGCATCATCCCCGAAGCCGACATTCCCGCCCTGAAAAAATCCGGCATCGCCGAAATCTTCCTCCCCGGCACCTCCACCCAGGACATCATCGAGTTCATCAACAAGCGCATCCCCGTAGGCACTTAGCCCAGTTCGGCAGTAAGTCAAACAACTGTCCGAGGTAATTGAACTCTTACGCCTTTCAGAGTAGCTTCGCTACTCCAATAATTGCTAACAGGGTGCCCCTTGCCAATCTCGGCCGTTGACGCCATAAATCCTGCGTTCCAGCACACCAAACAGCAATTGCTCCAGCCCTTCCGTTTTGGCCAGTGGGCGCGCCTTGCACTCGTCGGACTCCTCGCCGGTGAAACGAGTTCCGGCGGCGGGTGCAACACTTCCAATCTCAAAATTACCTTCTCCCGCCATCCCCACTCCCCGGGCCATGTCGTCAACACCGCTTTCCCAACCCATCTCCCACACCATGCAGCATGGGGCGTTGGACTGATCCTCTTTCTGGTGCTCGCTGCGATTGGCCTGTCGCTCTGCTGATCTACATCGGCAGTGTCATGCGTTTTATTTTGTTTGACAGCGTGATTGCCAGGGAGTGCCACATCCGCGCTGGATGGGCCGCCGCCGTTCCGCCGGCCTCCAACTTTTTATTTGGCAACTTCTGTTGATCGCGATTAGTTTCGCGGGCACCATCGTTATCATCGGCATCCCGCTGTTCTGTGCATGGACCTTCGGATGGCTCACGCGCCCTCGCGAACACTTGCTGCCGCTGGTGCTCGGCGGGGCATTATTCCTGATGCTTCTGTTTGCCTTCCTGCTGGCGCTCAGCGTCGTCCACGTACTCACCAAAGACTTTGTCGTGCCGCAGATGGCCCTCGAGAACATCTCCGCATTTGACGGGTGGCGCCGGCTATGGTCATGGATCAAAGCGGCGAAAAGCAGTTACGCAGCCTACATCGGAACGAAAATCGTGCTGGCCATTGGCGCGGGCGTTCTCGTGGCCGTCGTCCTGTTAATTGTTTTGTTGGTGCTGCTCGTTCCCGTTGGCGGCATCGTCGCGGCCGCGGCCATTGGCGGAGCAACCGGCCACTTAACCTGGAATCTCTACACCATCACGCTCGCAGTGTTCGCGGCATTTTCCCTGGTCGCGGCAATCTTGTTCGCCATCTCCTTCATCTCCGTCCCCACCATCGTGTTTTTTCCCGCCTATTCCATTTATTTCTTCGCGCCGCGATACGCTCCACTCGCTGCGTTGCTACGGCCGCTGGAAACAACAGCAACGCCGCCGGCCCTGCCTCCGCCTTCACTGCCGCCCGCTTTTAATCAGTAGCGGAGCTTACCGCACATGTTATAAAAATCTGCGACAACTCCAGTGAACCGGTCCCTCCAAATCGCCTCGTGGTTCTTCTTCGCGGCAATTATGTACCTGATTTTTGCCGAAGCCGTCTCCCCGTGGCTGGCGCTTCCGGGTCTCGGCAATATCGGTTTCACTTTAGTATTCGTCCTCTTCGCTCTCGTCCACTGCACCGCCGTCGAAGGCCTCCCGCGCACGGCCATCTTCTTCACCGTCTCCGCCGTCGTCTCCTTCCTGATGGAAGAAGCGGGCGTGCGCACCGGCCTGATCTTTGGCCCATATCACTACGGAGACGCCCTGGGCGCTAAGCTCGGTCATGTCCCCATCATCATTCCGTTAGCCTGGTTCATGATGATTTATCCCTCCTGGATGGTCGCCAAAGCCATCGTCCGCGGTGTTAACCTTCTAACTCTGCAGGGCCTAATCGCCCAGGCCGCCATCGCCTCCCTGGTGATGACGGCTTGGGAAGTTGTGATGGATCCCGGCATGACCGCTGCGGGCGTGTGGGTTTGGGAACAGGGCGGATCGTATTTCGGTGTACCGCGCCACAACTATCTCGGCTGGCTCCTCACAACCTTCCTCGTCTACCTGCTGACCGCCGCGTTCTGGCGTCGCGGCGGGTCTCCACCCGCACAAACCCGTCTCTTCGCGGCGCTTCCGGTAATTGTTTACGCCTTCTTCGCGCTCCGCTACGTCACTGCCGGTTGGCTGAAACCGCTGCAAGTCGTTGCGCTATTTTCCATGGGCTTTCCGGCCCTCGTGGCCCTGACGCAAATTTTCCTCAGCCAGAATAACTTCCCACGTTCTTCAGTCTCTGCAAGCCAGGAAGGCCGTTAAATCGCCTTTAAAAAAAAATGGCCCATTGGCCTCTTGCCTGAAAAAACTCGTATACTGTCTCGCTTGGTCGCGAGTCACGTCTAACGCCACTATCTTTTCTGTTTGTGACCGGCACATCTTTTGTACGAGGTCTGCGTGTCCGCATCCGTTCTGAAGAGTACCGTCGACGTAAAATCTCCCGCGGCCCAAAAGAACCACCGTCACATCGTTGACCTCCTCACCAAACTAAAGAACGAAGAAGAACAAATCTGCGTCGGCGGCGGCTCCAAAGCCATCGAGTCGCAACACAAAAAGGGCCGCCTCACCGCCCGCGAGCGCGTTAAAAAACTCGTCGACCCCGGCTCAAATTTCTTCGAACTGGCCATCTACGCCGCCTACGAAATGTACGAGGAATGGGGCGGCGCTCCAGGTGCAGGCGTCATTACCGGTCTCGCGCGCGTTTCTGGCCGCATCTTCATGCTCATCGTGAACGACGCCACCGTGAAAGCCGGCGCGTTCTTCCCTCTCACCGCCAAAAAAGTCATCCGCGCGCAAAATATCGCCATCGAAAATCGCATTCCCACCATTTATCTCGTGGATTCCGCCGGTATTTTTCTTCCCCTCCAGGAAGACGTTTTCCCCGATACCGATGACTTCGGCCGCGTGTTCCGCAATAACGCCGTCATGAGCGCCATGGGCATCCCGCAAATCGCAGCCATCATGGGCATGTGCGTCGCCGGCGGGGCCTACCTTCCGGTAATGTGCGATCACATCCTCATGACCGAAGGCTCCGGCCTTTTCCTCGCCGGCCCCGCGCTTGTACAAGCCGCCATCGGACAAAAAACATCCGCCGAAGAACTCGGCGGCGCAAAGATGCATTCGCAAATCAGCGGCACCGTCGATTTTCGCGAGCCAGACGACGAAGCCTGCATCACCCGCATCCGGGCGCTCGTTGAAAAAATGGGCGCGCCAGATCCCTCCCCGTTCAGCCACGTCAAATCGCGCGACCCCTTATACCCCGGCGACGAAATCTACAGTATTTTCTCCAACGATCCAGGCAAGCAGTACGACATGCGCGACATTATCGCGCGCGTTGTCGACGCCAGCGAGTTCGAGGAATATCGCGCCGAGTACGGCGAAACCTTACTATGCGGCTATGCCCGCATCGGCGGCTGGGCCGTGGGCATCGTGGCCAACCAGAAAAAACATGTGCACACCCTGGCCCGTGGCTCCGATCAGAAACGCATCGAGTTTGGCGGCGTAATCTATACCGAGTCCGCCGAAAAAGCCGCGCGCTTCATCCTTGACTGCAACCAGAACCGCATCCCTCTGATTTTTCTGCACGACGTGAACGGCTTCATGGTCGGCAAAGACGCCGAATGGAGCGGCATCATCCGCGCCGGTGCAAAAATGGTCAACGCCGTAGCCAACAGCGTCGTTCCCAAAATTTCCGTCATCTGCGGCGGTAGTTTCGGCGCAGGAAATTACGCCATGTGCGGCAAAGCGTACGACCCGCGCTTCATGTTCGCCTGGCCCACCGCGCGCCTTGCGGTCATGAGTGGCGACGCCGCAGCCACCACTCTCGCCGAAATCAAACTGAAGCAACTCGAGCGCGAAGGCAAAAAAGTCGACGAAAAACAAAAGAAGGAAGTTTACGAATCCATTCGTTCCACCTACGAACATCAGACCGATCCGCGCTACGCTGCCGCGCGACTGTGGGTGGACGCCATTATCGATCTCGCGCACACTCGTGACGCGCTGATCTGGGCCCTCGAAGCCGCCGCGCTCAATCCCGAAGTTCGCGAATTCAAAACGGGAGTTTTACAAACCTAATGGAACCCGTGAAATTGATCGAATGCCCGCGCGACGCCTGGCAAGGATTGCCCGAGTTCATCCCCACGGAATACAAAGTGGAATATCTGAAAGCTCTGCTTGCCGCGGGATTCAAACACATCGACGCCGTCAGTTTCGTTTCTCCCAAACACGTAAAGCAGATGGCCGACAGCGAAGAAGTCATGCTCCAACTGCTACCCTCACTCGCGCAAAACGCCGCGATTCCGGAAATCATCGCCATTGTCGTAAACGAAAAAGGCCTCGAGCGCGCCCTCGCCACACCCGGAGTCACTACCATCGGCTATCCTTATTCCATCTCCGCGTATTTTCGCCGCGCCAACGCCAACATGACCCGCGCGGAATCCCGCTTGCTCGTCGAGAAATTGAAAAAAGACACCGCCGCCGCACACAAAAATCTTGTCATTTACATTTCCATGGCTTTTGGCAATCCCTACGATGAGCCCTGGGGCGCTGAAATCGTCGCCGAAACTCTCGAGTGGCTCAAAGACATCCGTATCAGCACCGTTTCTCTCGCCGACACCGTAGGCACCGCCACTCCCGAACTCGTCGGCGAACTTTACCGCGGTGTCAAAGATCATGTCGCAGGCGTCGAGTTAGGCGTCCACCTCCACAGCCGCCCTGAAACTGCCGAAGAAAAAATACTTGCCGGCTATGAAGCCGGCTGTCGCCGCTTCGACTCCGCGCTGACCGGCCTGGGCGGTTGCCCCTTTGCAGGTGATACGCTAGTCGGGAATATCGCCACAGAGGACGTATTGGCTGCGGTGCGCAAAGCAGGCGGCGATCCCGGCATCGACTCCGCCGCTCTTGCTCCCTTATTGAAAATGACCAATGAAATTCGCTCGAAATACGCCCACGCACCCATGGTGCAATGAGAATTGCAGTAATTCGCCAAGTGAAGTAACGCCCGTGGTGCACTAAAAATGGTGCAGTGAAAATAGCGCGGTAAAAGTTAGACCCGCGCCTGGACACGAGAAAGGAGCTTCCTCATGTATGAAACGCTGCAACTCGAATTTACCGGCAAACTCGCCCTCCTCACGCTGAATCGTCCGGAAAAGCGCAACGCCATTTCTCCCCAAATGCTTTCCGAATTGCAGTCCGCCTTCCACGCCATCGAAAAAAGTTCGGCGCGCGTTGGCATCGTCACCGGAACCGGCAAAGCCTTCTGCGCCGGCATGGACCTCGAAACGCTCTCCGTCATCGCTCGTCAGTCCCCCCAGGAAAACATGGAAGACTCCCGCCGCATGGCCGGCATGTTCCGCCGCATCTGGAGTTTTACGAAGCCACTCATCGCGGCCGTAAATGGCGCCGCGCTTGCCGGCGGCTGTGGCATTGCCACCCTGTGCGATTTCACCTTGGCCGTGCCCGAAGCCAAATTCGGCTACACCGAGGTAAAGATCGGCTTTCTCCCCGCCATCGTCTCCGTATTCCTCATCCGCCAGATCGGCGACAAGCGCGCCCGCGATCTGCTCCTCACCGGCCGCATGATCAGCGCTGCAGAAGCCAAAGAAATTGGTTTGGTCACCGAAATCGTCGAGGCCGATCGCTTGCAGGCGCGCGCCAGAGAATTGGCGGCCGCGCTGATCGAAGCCAGCCCCAGCAGCATCACGCGAGCCAAGCGCCTGCTGACCGCTGCCGCGGCACCTGTAATTGACGCCGATCTCGAGCGCGCCATTCTTGAAAACGCTCGCATCCGCTGCACTCCCGATTTCAAAGAAGGCCTCGCGTCCTTCCTCGAAAAGCGCAAACCCCAGTGGCAAGGCGACTCCGAATGAGGTTTGGCCGCCGCGAAGTTTCCATATGTCACGAGGTTTCCACCTGCGAAGTTGCGCACTCACAACGTGCATGCAGAACATGGTTCGCTCGATGATTGAATTTCACGACGCCACCGTCCGCGTCCGCTACGCGGAAACCGATCAGATGGGTCTGGTCTATCACGCCAACTACCTGATCTGGTTCGAAGTCGGCCGCGTCGAGTTAATGCGCGCCCTCGGCCTCGAATACAAAACCATGGAGATCGCCGACGACTGCCGCATCGTGGTAGGCGAAGCGAGTTGCCGCTACCTACACCCCGCGCGCTATGACGAACTGCTGCGCGTCCGCACCCGCATCGCCGAAGCCCGCAATCGCACCATCCGCTTCTCCTACGAAATTTTCCGCGATCACGACAATCGCTTGCTGGCCACCGGCGAGACCGTGCACATCATCTGCGGCAGCAATGGCCGCCCCAAGCTTTTGCCCGAGAAATATCGCAGCGTCTTCTCCGCCGCGCTAACCACTGCGCCTAAAGAAAAACATTCATGACCGTAAACACCATCAACGTTCAGCTATGAACATCGCCCTCACAGGCAACGACCTCACCTTCGACCAACTGCACGCGGTCGCGCTGCGTCACGCCTCTGTCTCTCTCGACCCTTCCGCCATCGCGCGCATGAACGCCTCTCGCGCCGTAGTCGAAAATCTCGTTGCGTCCGGCGCCACCGCCTACGGCATCAACACCGGCTTCGGCAAACTCGCCTCCGTGAGAATTTCCCCCGAGCAGGTGCAGCAACTCCAGGTCAATCTGGTTCGCTCGCACGCCTGCGGCCTCGGCGACCCGCTCAGCGAACCCGAAACGCGCGCCATCATGCTGCTGCGCGCCAACGCCCTGGCCAAAGGTCTAAGCGGCATCCGACCGCAAGTGGTCGACACGCTCTGCAAAATGCTCAACGCCAAAGTTCATCCGCTGATTCCTTCTCAAGGTTCTGTCGGCGCTTCCGGCGATCTCGCCCCGCTCGCGCATCTTGCTCAAGTAGTGATCGGCGAAGGCCTCGCCACGTATCAAGGCAAAGTCATCGACGGCGCAGAAGCTCTGAAGCAAGTCAACATCACGCCGGTCGCGCTCGAAGCCAAAGAAGGCCTGTCTCTTCTCAACGGCACGCAAGGCATGCTCGCGCTCTTGAGCCTCGCGCTGTTGGAGGCCGATGCCCTCGTCGATTCCGCCGACATTGCCGCCGCGCTTTCTCTGGATGCCTTGCGGGGCAGTCCCGGCGCGTTTGATTCGCGCATCATGCAGGCTCGCGCGTATCGCGGCGCAGCCACCACCGCACAGAACCTTGCTCGTCTCAATGACGGCAGCCAGATTCGCGAATCCCACCGTTCCAACGTAAAAGACCCTCGCGTTCAGGACGCCTACAGCCTGCGCTGCACACCGCAAGTCCACGGCGCGGTCCGCGATTCGCTTGCGCAGGCGCGCGCCATCGCCGAAGTGGAACTCAACAGCGCCACCGACAATCCTCTGGTCTTCGCCAATTCCGCCGACGCCTCCGGTAAAACCTCGGGTAACGGCGACATCGTCAGCGGCGGAAATTTTCACGGTCAACCCTTAGCCATGGCCGCCGATCAGGTCGCCATTGCCCTCGCCACTCTCGGTGGCATCAGCGAACGCCGCATTGAGCAGATGACCAATCCCCTCACCAGCATGCTCCCTGCATTTCTCACTCCCGAACCGGGGCTCAATTCCGGATTCATGATCGCGCAAGTTACCGCCGCCGCGTTGACCAGCGAAAACAAAGCTCTCGCCACACCGCATTCCGTAGATTCCATTTCCACATCCGGCAATCAGGAAGATTACGTGTCCATGGGCATGAGCGGCGCGCGCCGCCTCTCGCGCATGCTCACCAATTTGCGCCACACCATTGCCATCGAACTGCTGTGCGCCTGTCAGGGCATCGACTTACTCGCACCATTACAGACCGGTACGCTCGCGCAAAAAGCGTACGCTGCGGTCCGCGAAAAATCCGCAAAGCTCACCGCCGACCGTCCCCTGGCGAAAGACATTGAAGCGGTATCCCCGCTCGTGCGGGATTCTTTGTCGGACATTTTGCGCTGAACCAAATTTAGCTTCGGGCAACAGACTTTTTGCACTTGGCCGAATATCACTTCCGGCCGAGCATCGCTTTAGGAAGGACGGCCTGCTCTGCGAACCTCGCGTCGTAATTTTGTGCGTAGCATGGCCGCCTCCGGCGCGCTCGCTGGGCCCCTCTCTTCGCTCGCACGTTCTGCGTGGTCCCTCGCCGCCGATCCCCTCCGCCCGCAATTTCACTTGCTACCCGCTAAAAATTGGATGAACGATCCCAACGGCCCGATCTTCTGGCAACGCCGCTACCACATGTTTTTTCAGTACAACCCTGGCGCCGCCGTGTGGGGGGATATGCATTGGGCCCACGCCGTTAGCGACGACATGGTTCACTGGCGCAATTTGCCGGTGGCGCTTTCTCCCACTCCGAGCTGGGACGACGCGGATGGCTGCTTCACAGGCAGCGCCGTCGACGACCACGGCGTCGCCATTATTCTCTACACCGGCGTAAAAAGTGTGACCAAAGAACACGCCACCCTGCGCGATGGCGTGCACAATTATCGCGAAGTGCAATGCCTGGCAACTTCCGCCGACCCGGAACTTCGCACCTGGGACAAATTCAAACAGCCGGTCATCCAGCCGCCCAATGATCCCGCTTTGGCCGGGTTTCGCGACCCGTTCCTTTGGCGTCAGGACGACGACTGGATTCTGGGCGTTGCCTCCGGCCGCTTCAAACAAGGCGGCTGCGTGCTTCTGTATCGCTCCAAAGACCTGCGCACCTGGGCGCCGTTGCACGAATTGGCCTCTGGCCATTGGACAGAAAAGGAATCCGTCAATCCCGTCGACTCCGGAGAAATGTGGGAGTGCCCCGATTTTTTTCCGCTCGGCAAAAAACACGTGCTGCTTTACTCCACGGCCGGAAGCGTCGCCTGGGAATCCGGCGAACTCGACCCGAAAGAATTAAAATTCCATTCGGAGCGGCGCGGCGTTCTCGATCACGGCGCCTACTACGCTCAGAAAACTCAGCTTGATGCCGAAGGCAACCGCATCCTCTGGGGCTGGATTCCTGAAAAGCGCCCCGACGTCGAACTCATCGCCGCGGGATGGGCCGGCTGCATGGCTCTGCCACGCATCCTCTCGCTCTCCTCCGACGGCGGTCTGCAAATGAACTTCGTGACGCAAACGCATGCACTGCGCGAAAAAACCTTCACGCTTCCGATCAGAGTTCCTTCATCAAACCAGCAACGCGACGCGCTCCGGGCCGACGTCCTGCGAAATATTGCTCTGGAAGACGTGCGCGCTGAATTGGCCTGGAAAACTTCTGATCCTGCATTTTCTTTAGCGCTCGAAGACCGCACCGGCCCCTGGTGGTCAGCCGCACTGAAAACCGGAAACTCCGCCGCGACTCTAACCGTCAACGGCACCGTCTTCGAAATCCCCGCCACCACCGGCAACGCCCACGAATTTCACCTGTTTCTCGACGCCAGCGTCGCCGAACTAATCGTCGATCAGCGCCAAGCTCTCACCACTCGCATCTACCGCCCGCCCAACGGGCCACTACGCCTCAAGTCCACCGACGCCAGTCAACTCGAATCTTTCCAGGCCTGGCAACTTCGCCCTATTTCCCCCGACCGCCTCACCACCTGATTCGCCGCTACTTCCTATCTCCCAGCCGCCCGTACACGACGACTCCACCACAAAAAAGTCACTTCCACCAGAAACATTTTCATGCCTCTCCCGTTTCTTATTGAGGGAGAACCACGCATGTCCAACTTGTTCCAGGACCTCAGGCACGGCCTTCGCGTTTTGCTCAAAAATCCCGCGTTCACCGCCGCCGCCATCATCGTCCTGGCCCTGGGCATCGGCGCCAACACCGCCATCTTCAGTGTTGTGAATGCCGTTCTCCTTCGCCCCATTCCCTACGGCGATCCCTCCAAACTGGTCATGATCTGGCACGTCCCGCCGCCGAAAAGCTTCCCCGGCATGACCACCTTTTCCGTCTCCGCCGCAAACTTCATCGATTGGCAAAAGCAAAGCCGCGCCTTTGACCGCATGGCCATCTACTCGTTTTCGCATCTGAACTTGACCGGCGGCGGTCAGGCGCAAGCATTACAAGGTGCCTCTGTATCTTCCGATTTTTTCTCCACGCTCAAGATTCAACCGATTCTCGGTCGCGCTTTCACCGCCGACGAAGATCAACCCGGCAAAAATCACGTACTGATCCTCAGCCACGGTCTCTGGAAAAGCCGCTTCGCCGCCGATCCCAACATCGTCGGCCGTTCCGCCGATTTTGACGGCCAGCCCTACACCATCGTGGGCGTCATGGCCGCAACTTTCCATCTACCAGGTTGGGCTCAATTCTGGACCCCCATGGGTTGGACCGACGCAGAGCGCGCCGTGCGCGGCGAACACCACTACATGGTCGTCGCCCGTCTCAAGCCGGACTCAACCATTCCGCAAGCTCAAGCGGAGATGAACACCATCTCCAGCCGCCTCGAGCAACAATATCCCGAGGACGATAAAGGTTGGGGCGCCGTCCTCGTCCCACTTCGCGAACAACTCGTCGGCGATGTCCGCCCTACTCTTCTCGTACTTCTCGGCGCCGTCGCGTTTGTTCTGCTCATCGCCTGCGCCAACGTTGCCAATCTGGTGCTGGCAAAAACCTTTGGCCGCCGCAAAGAAATTGCCATCCGCGTGGCGCTGGGAGCCACCGGAGGCCGCGTCATTCAGCAAATCCTGGCGGAAACAATTTTATTGTCGTTCGCTGGGGGAGTACTCGGCCTGGTGCTCGCTCGCTTCGGAATTACTCTCACGCTGAAATTTCTTTCTGATAATTTGCCTAAATCCACAGAAGTCACACTCGATGGAGGCGTCCTGGTCTTCACGCTGTTTCTGTCCATGGTCACCGGCCTGCTTGCCGGCCTCCTTCCCGCCTTTCGCCTGACCAAAACCAATGTCAACGAGTCGCTAAAACAAGGTGTGGGCAAAACGGATTCCGATTCCAGCGGCGGCCGCACTCGCTCTTTCCTGGTTGTCTCCGAAGTCGCGCTTTCGTTGATTCTCCTGGTCGGCGCCGGTTTGATGATTCGCAGTTTGTGGCTGCTCAGCACCGTGGCTGCCGGCATCGACCCGCACAATGTCTTGACCATGAGCATCATCGTTCCCAGTCACGGGTACTCGCAGCCAAGCGAAGAGATCAGATTTTTTGATCGCGTGCTCGCTCAGGTTCGTGCCCTGCCCGGCGTCGTCTCCGCCGGCTTCATCGATGATCTTCCGCTGAACAGCGAAGGCGGTTCTCATCAGCCCGTCGCCATCGAAGGCCGCCCCGTCGTGCCCATGTCCGAGCAGCCCGAAGTCGACACCCGCGTCATCTCTTCCGGTTATTTCAGCACCATGCGCATCCCACTTCGCCGCGGCCGTGGAATTACCGACGCAGATACCGCCGATCGTCCCGCCGTGGTGGTCATCAGTGAAGCGATGGCCAAGCGTTTCTGGCCCAATGAGGATCCCATCGGGCGCCATCTCACGATGACGTTCTTCCCGGACAAATCTCGCAAGGTTGTCGGCATCGTCGGCGATGTAAAACTGGAAAGCCTGGACTTGGCCGCCTCACCCGGTACGGTGTACGTCCCGCCTGCCCAGATCTCCATCCCGCCAGAGCATTGGCATCCTTTTCCCATGCAGCTCGCGGTGCGCGCCGCGTCTCAACCAGCCAGCTTAACGTCCGCAGTCACTGGCGCAATTCACGCCATCGACCCCAACGTGCCTGTCACCGATGTCGCTACTATGGAAGATCTCATCGCCAATTCCCTTTCGCAGCGCCGGTTTAGCATGCTGCTGCTGGCCGCCTTCGCGGGATTGGCATTGTCGTTGGCAGCGGTAGGAATTTACAGCGTGCTTTCTTTCGCCGTGCGCCGGCGCGTTCGCGAAATTGGCATTCGCGTGGCCTTGGGCGCGGAAGTGCGAGACATTTTGCGGCTCATTGTTACCGAAGGGATGAAACCCGCCCTCGTCGGCGTCGCCATTGGTTTGGCAGGCGCCTTCGCCCTGGGTCGCGTGCTGGCCAGCTTGATTTACGGCATCAGCCCCACAGATCCGCTCACTTTCACCGCCGTGGCCGCACTGCTTTGCGCCGTGGCTTTACTGGCCAGCATCATTCCGGCATTTCGCGCCGCCCGCATCGAGCCCACGCGCGCCCTCCGCGAAGAGTAGCTGCCAGCCGCGATCACGAAAGATAAGCATTGGGGAGACGGCCCCACCCTTCATTTCAAGGGTAGGGCCAATCCTCGCGTTCAACCGTTAGTTATCCACATCAAGGCTTCGCAGGCGCGGCTTTCTCTTCCTTCTCGTCCTTGGCCTTGTGTCCCGCACTTGCCGCGCTCTTCGGCCGCCAGAAATCCGGATCTGAATTAATGATCTCGTCGGGCACATAGCTCATGTGCGGATTGATCGCAAACAGATTCGTTTCGATCGAGTCGATCGCCGCGGCGGACAAATCACTTAGTTTTTTCATGCCTTCCTGTCCCATCGCTTCCATG
>Ga0182024_10004204_pt1 | contig 33401 bp, 26 predicted proteins | sample P32metaG_FD_120480 | JGI IMG/M metagenome (GOLD analysis project Ga0182024, IMG submission 120480) | Permafrost microbial communities from Stordalen Mire, Sweden - P3-2 metaG (Illumina Assembly) | ecosystem: Environmental > Terrestrial > Soil > Wetlands > Permafrost | place: Sweden: Stordalen... | reverse complement strand
TTCAACATCCCGCCGATCGACCGCGACGAGGCGCGGTTCGCGCAGGCAACCAAGCAGATGGTCGAGAGCTCCGATTTCGTCGACATCCGCTTTCAGGACGACGTTCGTTACAAGAAGCCGGTCGGGATCTACTGGCTGCAGGCGGCGGTGGTCGAGACCGCGTCTGCGCTCGGTCTGCCGCGGGCGCCGCTGCGGATCTGGCTGTACCGCATTCCCTCGCTGGCCGGCGCGCTCGGCGCCGTGCTGCTGACCTACTGGACGGCACTGGCGTTCGTGACCCGGCGCGGGTCTATCCTCGCCGCGCTCATCATGTGCAGTTCGGTGCTGCTCAGTGTCGAAGCCCGGCTCGCCAAAACCGACGCCGTGCTGCTGTTGACCGTGGTCGCGGCAATGGGGGCGCTGGCGCGGGTCTATTTGTCGTGGCAGCGGGGCGAGGACCCCGCGCATCCGCCCTGGGCATGGCCCGCGATTTTCTGGACCGCGCTGGCCGGCGGCATCCTGCTCAAAGGGCCGTTGATCCTGATGTTCGTCGCGCTGACGATCCTCACCCTGGCGATCCTCGACCGCTCGGCGAGCTGGCTGTGGCGGCTTCGCCCGGTATGGGGCCTGATGTGGATGCTGGTTCTGGTGCTGCCCTGGTTTGTCGCGATCTTCTGGCGCGCCGGCGATGCGTTTTTCGCCGATTCGATCGGCGGCGACATGTTGAGCAAGCTCTCCGCGCAGGAGTCGCACGGCGCCCCGCCGGGGGTCTATCTGCTGCTGTTCTGGATCACCTTCTGGCCGGGCGCGCCGCTCGCCGGAATGGCGGCGCCGGCGGTGTGGCGGGCGCGGCGCGAACCCGGCGCGCAATACCTGCTGGCATGGCTGATCCCGTCCTGGATCGTGTTCGAGCTCGTGCTGACCAAGCTGCCGCACTACGTGCTGCCGCTCTATCCGCCGATCGCGATCCTCACGGTCGGCGCGCTGGAACGACGCGTGCTGTCGCGGTCGTGGCTGCGGCGCGGCGCGGCCTGGTGGTTCGCGATTCCGGCACTGACTTCGCTGATTGCCGTGATCGGCGCGGTGACGCTGACGCGACAGCCGGTATTTGTGGCCTGGCCGTTCGTGGCGGCGGCGCTGATCTTCGGGCTGTTCGCATGGTGGCTCTATGACGACAACCGCGCCGAGCGCTCGCTGCTCAACGCCGTGGTCGCCGCGATGTTCCTGGCCATCGCGGTTTACGGCGTCGTGTTGCCGGCGCTGACGCCATTGTTTCCAAGCGCCGAGATTGCGCGCGCGCTGCGCAACGTGGTCTGCGTCGGGCCAAAAGCCGCCGCCGCCGGCTTTCACGAGCCGAGTCTGGTGTTCATGACCGGGACTTCGACGCTGCTCACCGACGGGTCGGGGGCCGCGGATTTCCTGGGGCAGGGCAGTTGCAGGTTCGCGCTGGTGGAATCGCGCTCGGAACGCGCGTTTGCCCAGCGTGCGGAGGCGATCGGCTTGCGCTACAATGTGGCGACCCGGATCGAGGGCTATAATATTTCGCAAGGCAAGGCAGTCTCGATCGCGGTATTCCGCTCCGAGGGCACGGAGTAAGATGCCCGTTCCAGCCGGCCTCGGCACACCCTCGAGCTACTTCGCGCAGCTGTTCGCGCTGGCGCGAAGTTCGCTCGCGCAACTGGTGCGGCCGCCATCACATCCGCGACGCAACGCGGCGAGGCGTCGACTGGCGCGCCATGCCCTGCTGCTCACGACCATCGGCTCAGCCCTCGTCGTCGCGCTGATGGTCGGATTGGATGTGCGGGAAATCCAACTGATGCCGCCGCGCGGCAGCGCCGAGCTGTGGCCGGTTCGCATCCTGACCGACTTCGGAAAAGCCGCCTTGGTGCTGTGGTTGCTGGCCGGACTGTTGTTGGCGGTGGCGCTGATCTTGCCGCGCTTGCGGGGTGCCTCGCGATCCCGGCTGCTCGCTCTCGGCACGCATTTGCAGTTCTTGTTTCTGGCCGTGCTGGTGCCGCTGCTCGCCGGCGAGATCATCAAATGGATCGTCGGGCGCGGCCGGCCGTTCGTCGGCGGCGAAGCCAATGCCTTCAATTTCGCGCATTTCGCGGGAACCGAGGCTTATGCCAGTTTTCCGTCGGCGCATGCCATCACCAGCGTCGCGCTGGCCTTTGCGGTGTCGTCGGTGTGGCGCCAGGCATGGATTCCGATGATCCTGTATGCGCTGCTGATCATCGTGAGCCGGCTGGTGCTCCTGGCCCACCATCCAAGCGATGTGGTCGCCGGTGCGGTGATCGGATTGGCCGGTGCGATGCTGGTCCGATACTGGTTCGCAGCCCGCCATTTGGGCTTCGCGATCGGCGAGCGCGGTAGCATCACGCCGCAACAGGCCTAGAAGCCGCGGGCTGCCAAAAGGGTTGCCCGGACGGCATTCGCCCCATAAGAAGCGGTCGCCGTGATGCCGACCCAGGGGAGCCGGCCACCGGTCCGTTCACAGGCCATCTCAAACGACGAGTGCTGATTTGCCTTCTCCAGACACCGCCGGCGTCGCCGTCTCGATTGTTGTTCCCGTGCGCAACGAAGCCGAGAACATTGCGCCGCTGATCGCCGAGATCGCTGCGGCGCTCGACCGCCGCTGGGCTTACGAAATCGTCTATGTCGATGATGGCTCAACCGATGCGACGGCCGACCGACTTGCAGCCATCCGGCAGCAGCGCGGAAACCTGCGCCAGATCCGGCACGCGACATCGTCGGGGCAATCGGCGGCGGTGCGTAGCGGGGTCCGCGCCGCGGCGGGCGCCATCGTGGCGACGCTCGACGGCGACGGACAGAACAACCCGTCATTCCTGCCGGACTTGATTGCCGCGATCGAGAGCGGTGGGGATCGCATGGGCCTTGTCGCCGGCCAGCGGGTGGGCCGCAAGGATACCGGTTTCAAGAAGCTGCAGTCGCGCATCGCCAACGCGATACGCCGCGGCATTCTGCATGACGGCACCCGCGATACCGGTTGCGGTCTCAAGGCGTTCCGCCGCGAGGTGTTCCTGGCGCTGCCCTATTTTGACGGGCTGCACCGCTTCCTGCCGGCGCTGGTCCGCCGCGAGGGATACGACATCGCCTATGTCGACGTCATCGATCGGCCGCGTCGGTCCGGCGTGTCAAACTACGGCTTCTTTGATCGGCTATGGGTCGGAATCATGGATCTGGCGGGCGTATGGTGGTTGATCCGCCGCAAGAAACCGACGCCGGTCGCGACCGAGGTGACTTCATGACTGTCCTGTTCAACAGCCTCGCCAATTATCTGCACGAGGTCTTCGTCCTCAAATTCGACAGCTGGGTTGTCCTTGGATTCGTGGCGCAGGGTTTTTTCACCATGCGTTTTGTGGTGCAGTGGATCGCGTCGGAACGCGCGCGCAAGAGCGTGATCCCGGTGGCATTCTGGTTTTTCTCGATCGGCGGCGGCATCCTGCTGCTGGTCTACGCGCTGTACCGCAGGGACCCGGTATTTATCGCAGGACAGGCGCTCGGCCTGTTGGTCTACATCCGCAATCTGTATTTCATCATTCTGAACGGACGGCAGGCGTCGCGGACCGACTGATTTGCCGTTACTGCGCCGAGGACGCGGTCAGCGTCGCGAGATCGCTGCCGGCGCGCTCGGGGGCGGGCAGTTCGCCCGCCGCATCGAGCACCGGGTAGGCCACCGAGCAGATATGCGAATGGATCCGCCGCAGATCGCGCAGCACGTCGAGATGCAGCGAGGTGGTTTCGATGGTCTCGGGGCGGCCTTCGCGCAGGCGGTCGAGATGCCGTTCGGTGGCGGCAATCTCGGTATTGCGCAGCGCCGCCTTCTCCGCCAGCAGCTTGCGGGCCTCGTTGACATCGCCCGACATGAACACCCCAAACGCGATCCGCAGCGAGTCCGTGGTTCGCTTGTGGAATGCCGATAGTTCTTCGGCGCCCTCGGCCGAAAACTGGAATCGGCGCTTGATCTTCTTGGCCGCGAGTTCGTTCAGGTTCTTGTCGATGATATAGCCGATGTGCTCGAGGTTGATGGTGAACGAAATGATCTCCATCGCCCGGTGCCCCTCATGCTCGTCGAGGCTGCCGCGGGTCAGTTTGGTCACGTAAAGCTTGATCGCTTCGTCGAGGCCGTCGACGCTGGTGTCCATCTTGGACACCTGGTCGACCAGCGACCGGTCGTTGGTCATCATCGCTGCCATCACCTTGCGCAGCATCACCTCGACGTGATCGCCCATATGCAGGGTTTCGCGGGCGGCGTCGGCCAGGGCGAGCGAAGGGGTTTCCAGTGCGCTCTCGTCGAGATAACGCGGCCGCGAGGGGTCGGCTTCCTGAACCCGGTTCGGCAGCAGTTTTTTCAAAAGCCGCGCCATGGGGTCGAGCAGGCCGATAAAGATGATCGCGGTCGCCACATTGAAGGCGATGTGAAACTCGGCGGTCAACTTCGCAAAATCGGGTTGCCAGGCCTGCAAGGCCGTGACGATCGGATGCAGAAACGGTGCCACCAGCAGCACGCCGACCAGCCGGTTGGCGAGGTTGCCGAGCGGCAGGCGATAGCTTGCGGGATTGTCGCGGTGGGCGCCCTCGAACACCGGATTGATGGCGCTGCCGAGATTGGCGCCGAGCACCAGCGCCAGCGCCGCGAAAGTTGTGATGAAATGCGCAAACGCCAGCGACATCACCAGAAGCACGCTGGCCACGCTCGAATGCACCGCCCAGGTGACGATGGCGCCGAGGAAGATGCACAGCACGGGATCGCCGGTCATCGCGCTCATCAGGACGCGAACGCCGGGCGCGTTTTCTGCCGGCGCCAGCGTGTCGAGCAGGATATGCAGCGCCAGCAGCATCAGCCCGAGTCCGATCGAGACCCGGCCGATATCCTTGATCCGCGAGCGCGCACCGCTGCGGAACGCAACGAGGCCGATCACGAATAGGATCGGCGCCGCCGCCGAGATGTTGAACGACAGCACCTGAACGATCAACGTGGTGCCGACATTGGCGCCGAGCATGATCGCCAGCGCCGGCACCAGGCTCACCAGACCTTCGGATGTGAAGGAACTGGTGATCAGGGCGGTCGCGGTGCTGCTTTGCAACAGCGCGGTCAGGCCAAGCCCGGCGACAAAGGCGGAGAAGCGGTTGTTGAGAGCCTTCGCCAGCAGCAGACGCAGATCGGGGCCGAACGCGCGCAGAATGCCGCTGTGGACCATGTGCAGGCCCCACAGCAGCAACGCCACGCCACCCATCAGGTCGAGAACAACCAAGCTTCCCATGCTCCGATTCCGGCTTTGCAGGTCGACGGATCAGGCTATCGCCAAACGACAGCGGATCAATGTTTTTGTTGGTGCGTCATGCAGAAAAGGCGGCGCCGGGCGCCGCGCGTGACGTCCCTTCACATAGTGTTCAGAGCCGAGGCTTTCAACGTGTCGCGGCGTTGAAAGCCGCAAACCCGTGTGCGAGATCGGCCTTGAGGTCCTCGACGTGTTCGAGCCCGATATGCAGCCGCAGCGTCGGGCCGCCCGGCGTCCACCTGGTCGCGGTACGGTAGGAATCGCAGTCGAAGGGAATCGCGAGGCTCTCGAAGCCTCCCCATGAATACCCCATGCCGAACAGCTTGACGGCGTCGAGCAAGGCGTCGACCGCCTTTTGCGGCGCCGGCTTCAGCACCACGCTGAACAGGCCGGAGGCGCCGGTAAAATCCCGCTTCCAGATCGCGTGGCCCGGATCGGTTTCGAGGGCAGGGTGCAGCACCCGGAAGACTTCCGGCCGCGTCGCCAGCCATCGCGCCATTTCGAGGCCGGATTGATGATGCTGCGCAAGCCGCACCGCCAGCGTGCGCAACCCGCGCAGCGCCAGAAACACATCGTCCGGTCCCGCACAGACGCCGAGCAGCCGGATCGCCTCCGCGACCACCGGCCAGGCCTTGGCGTTGGCCGAGATGGTGCCGAACATGATGTCGGAGTGGCCGCCGATATATTTGGTCGCGGCCTGCATGCTGATATCGACGCCCTGATCCAGCGACCGATGAAACAGCGGGGTGGCCCAGGTGTTGTCGTCGATCACCAGCGCGCCGCGTGCATGCGCAACCGCCGCGATGGCCGGGACGTCGGGCATTTCGAAGGATTGCGAGCCCGGCGCCTCGACCAGAATGGCGCGGGTGTTCGGCTTGAACAGATCGGCGATGCCACCGCCGATCAAGGGGTCGAAATAGCTGGTCTCGACGCCGTAGCGGGCCAGCATGCCGTTGCAGAAATTGCGCGAAGGCCGGTAGACATTGTCGCAGACCAGCAAATGATCGCCGGCTTTCAGCACCGCAAGCAGGGTGGTGCTGATCGCCGACAGGCCCGACGGCGCCAGACCGACCCCTGCGCAGTGCGGGCCTTCGAGCGCCATCAGCGCTGCCTGCAGCGCCCGGGTGGTCGGCGTGCCGTGGCGGCCGTACTGAAATTCACCGCGGTGGGCATGCAGATCGTCCGCCGTCGGATACAGCACGGTGGAACCGTGGACCACGGGAGGATTGACGAAACCTTTCTGCGCGTTGGTGTCGCGGCCCGCCGTCACCAGCGTGGTTTCGGGGCGCAGCGGGTTCGACCCCCGGTGATCGCTTGAATCATTCATGCCGTTGCCGCCAATCCAAAGACGTTTTGCCGCAGCCGCGGGGCCGCCTGAAAAGGCGCGGGTAACCGCTTCGGGCCGGAGCCCGGTAGTAACAGGACACAAAACAGGGCCGTCAACCCCTTGACCCGGCTCGTCAGTCGTTCTGTGATGCGCGGCGACTATTCCGCCGCCGCATGTTGAGGGGCCTGCCGCGACCTTCGATCCATCGCCCGATCTGAATCTGCGTCAAACTGACCGCTGGGTTGACGCAATCGGCAGTGGATCATCGGTTGGCCCATCGGCACGCGGTGACGAGGCAAATGTTCCCGGACGACCCTTGAAAGGCTTCAACCATGAAACGCGTATCGCTGGTTCTCATCCTTGCTGCTGCCGCCGGTCTTTCGATCCAAACCTCCCATGCGCAGACGCTCAAGTCGGTTATGGACCGCGGCATGTTATCCTGCGGCGTCAGTCAGGGCCTGCCGGGCTTTTCCGCGCCCGACGACAAGGGCAACTGGACCGGGATCGACGTCGACGTCTGCCGAGCGATCGCCGCGACGATTTTCAACGATCCGACCAAGGTCAAGTTCGTGCCGTTATCGGCCAAGGACCGCTTCACCGCGCTGCAGTCCGGCGAGATCGACGTGCTGTCGCGCAACACCACATGGACGCTTTCCCGCGACACCTCGCTCGGCGCCAATTTTACCGGCGTGACTTACTATGACGGCCAGGGCTTCCTGGTGAAAAAATCGCTCAAGGTCAATTCGGCGCTGGAGTTGAACAGCGCGTCGGTCTGCGTGCAGACCGGCACCACGACGGAGCAGAATCTCGCCGACTACTTCAAGAGCAACAACATGAAGTACGAGGTGATCGCGTTCGGCACCGCCGATGAAACGGTGAAAGCCTATGAATCCGGACGGTGCGACGTGTTCACATCCGACGTGTCGCAGCTTTACGCCGAGCGGCTGAAGCTTGCGAACCCGGCCGATCATGTCGTGCTTCCGGAAGTCATTTCGAAAGAGCCGCTCGGCCCGATGGTGCGCCACGGCGACGATCAGTGGTTCGATCTGGTCAAGTGGGTGCTGTTTGCCATGGTCGACGCCGAGGAGCTCGGCATCACCCAGAAGAACATCGATGAGATGGCGAAGTCGGACAAGCCCGAACTCAAACGGGTATTCGGCATCGATGGCAATTTCGGCGAGTCGCTCGGCGTCACCAAGGATTGGGTACCGCGGATCATCAAGGCAGTCGGCAATTACGGCGAGTCGTTCGATCGCAATGTCGGCGCCGGCTCCAAGCTCGGGATTGCCCGCGGGCTCAACCAGCTCTGGAACAAGGGCGGAATTCAGTACGCGCCGCCGATCCGCTGATCGCCGCGCGCCGCGGCGATGACGACCGGGCCCCGACCACCACCGCGGCAGTTTGTTGCCAGGTTGCGGCGTGCGCTCGGCGGTCGCGCCGGCTGGAGCGGGTTTGCCCTGCAGCTGCTGTTCGTCGCGGCGCTGGCCTGGGTCGGCTACGAGATCGTCGCCAACGCCCGCGCCAACCTGCAATCCCAGCGCATCACCTCCGGCTTTGGCTTCCTGTCGCATAATGCCGGTTTCGACGTCAGCCAAAGCCTGATTCCGTATTCCGGATCGGACACCTATACCCGCGTATTCCTGGTCGGCCTGCTCAATACGCTGCTGGTTTCCATCATCGGCATCTTTTTTGCCACCGTCATCGGCTTCCTGGTGGCGCTGGGCCGGCTGTCGCCGAACTGGCTGCTGGCGCGGATTTCCGGCGGCTATGTCGAACTGGTGCGTAACCTGCCGGTGCTGTTCCAGATCCTGTTCTGGTATCTCGCCGTGCTCGCCGCACTGCCGGCGCCGCGGCAGAGCGTCTCGCTGTTTGGCGCCGTCTTTCTCAACAATCGCGGCCTGGTCATTCCAAGGCCGATCGCGGAGCCGGGCCTGGCCGCCTTCGCGCTTGCCATCCTGATCGCCATTGTCGGCTCACTGGTGTTGCGCAGCTACGCGCGCCGGCAACTGTTCGACAGCGGCAGACGGATCGTGATCTGGCCCTACGTGGCGGGCCTGCTGCTCGGATTGCCGTTGCTGGCGGCGCTGCTGTTTGGCGCGCCGTTCACGTTTGAATGGCCGCTGCTCAAGGGGTTCAATTTTTCCGGCGGCTCGCGCGTCATTCCAGAATTCGTGGCGCTGACGCTGGCGCTGTCGACCTATACGGGCGCGTTCATCGCCGAAATCGTGCGCGCTGGAATCCTGTCCGTTCATACCGGGCAGATGGAGGCAGGAGCATCGCTCGGGCTGCCGCGCGGCTCGAGCCTGCGGCTGATCGTGGTGCCGCAGGCGCTGCGGGTCATTCTGCCGCCGCTCACCAGCCAGTACCTGAACCTGACCAAGAACTCTTCGCTCGCGGTAGCGATCGGGTACCCGGATCTGGTCTCGGTATTTGCAGGCACCACGCTCAGCCAGACCGGTCAGGCGATCGAAATTCTCGCCATCACGATGGGCGTCTATCTGCTGATCTCGCTGGTGACCAGCGCGATCATGAACTTCTACGGTTGGCGGCTCGGTCGGAGTCTCGGAGCATGAGCGACATCGCGGCTTCATCCTTCGTCCGCCAGGATCTGGTCCCCGAGCGTGCCGCGCCGGTCAAGACCACCGGCCTTGTCGGTTTCCTGCGCACGCGCCTGTTCAATACGCCGACCAACATCCTGCTGACCGTCGCGAGCGCGCTGCTGCTATGGTTTGTCCTGGTTCCGACCATCCGATTCCTGGTGGTCGACGCGGTCTGGCGCGGTACCGACCGCGATGACTGCCTCGCTGCCAATGCGGGGCACGTTGTCGGCGCCTGCTGGCCCTATGTGCATGCCAAGTTCACCCAGTTCATCTACGGCTTCTACCCCGAGGCCGAGCGCTGGCGGGTCAATCTCACCTTCATCCTGGCGGCGCTGCTGCTGCTGCCGCTGCTGATTCCCCGGCTCCCGGCCAAGAGCCTCAATGCCGGGCTGTTCTTCATCGCATTTCCGGTCGTCGCCTTCTTCCTGCTGCATGGCGGCGGGCTCGGCGGCTTCGGTATCAGCTGGGCCGCCGGCATCCTGTCCGGCCTGGCCGAGGCGATCAGCGAGGCGGGACGCGCATTGGCCAGCGCCGGCGAGGCGACCGCGATCATTGGCCCGCTGCTGGTGCTGCTCGGCAGGCTGGTCGGCGCACTCGGCTTCGCGATCTCGATGCTGATCTCGCCGCTGACCTGGCTCCGCGACCGGCTGCAGGCCTCGGGTCAGCCGCTCTGGGCCGACCTTGCGGCGACCGCGGCCGTGGTGTCGGTCCTGCTATTGGTCCTCAATGGCGGTATCCGCAGCGGCTGGCGCGCTGCCGCAACAAGTCTCGCGGTCTTTGCCGGCATCGCCTTCGTGATCGCCGTGATGGGCCTCGACCGCGGCGGATTGCCCATCGTCGACACCAGGCTCTGGGGCGGCCTGCTGGTGACGCTGGTGGTGTCGGTCACCGGGATCGTCGCCTCAATGCCGGTCGGCATTGCGCTCGCGCTGGGCCGGCGTTCGACCATCCCGCTGATCCGGATCTTTTCGATCGCCTTCATCGAGTTCTGGCGCGGCGTGCCGCTGATCACCGTGCTGTTTTTCGCCACCTACATGCTGCCCTTGTTCGTTCCGGCCAATTTCACCATCGACGGCCTGGTGCGGGCGCTGATCGGGATCGCGGTGTTCGCCGGCGCCTACAATGCCGAAACGATACGCGGCGGGCTGCTGGCCATTCCACGCGGACAGGCGGAAGCGGCGAGTGCGCTCGGCCTCTCCTACTGGAAGACCACCGGGCTGGTCGTGATGCCGCAGGCGCTCCGCCACGTCATTCCGGGCCTCGTCAACAGCTTCATCTCGCTGTTCAAGGACACTTCGCTGGTCTCGATCGTGGCACTGTTCGATCTGCTCGGGAGCTTGCGTGCGTCGTTCGCCGATCCGGTGTGGGCGACCCCGACCACGCTGTTTACCGGGTTCGCTTTCGCCGGGATGGTCTATTTCGTGTTCTGTTTCGGGATGTCGCGCTATTCGTTGTTCGTCGAACGTCGACTGAACGCACATCGGCGCAGGTAGGCAGGATGACCATGACCGCGAATTCGATTGTCAGCATCACTGGCCTCAACAAATGGTACGGCGATTTCCACGTGCTGCGCGACATCGACCTCGAGGTCGCCAAGGGCGAGCGCATCGTGATCTGCGGCCCATCGGGCTCGGGCAAGTCGACGCTGATCCGCTGCATCAATGCGCTGGAGGAATTTCAGGAGGGCCGTATCGTCGTCGACGGCATCGAGCTTGGTCCGAACCTGCGCCGGGTCGATGAAGTCCGGCGTGAAGTCGGCATGGTGTTCCAGAGCTTCAATCTGTTTCCGCATCTTACCGTGCTGGAGAACTGCACGCTGGCGCCGATCTGGGTGCGCAACGTCCCGAAAAAGGACGCCGAGACGTCGGCGATGAAATATCTGGAGCGGGTAAAAATTCCGCACCAGGCGAACAAATATCCGGGACAGATGTCGGGCGGTCAGCAGCAGCGGGTCGCGATCGCGCGAGCGCTGACCATGAGCCCGAAGGTGATGCTGTTCGACGAGCCGACCTCGGCGCTCGATCCCGAGATGGTCAAGGAAGTGCTCGACACCATGGTCGACCTCGCCGGCGACGGCATGACCATGCTGGTCGTGACCCATGAAATGGGATTTGCCCGCGAAGTGGCCAACCGCATCGTGTTCATGGACGCCGGGCAGATCATCGAGGCCAACACGCCGGCGAACTTCTTTGCCAATCCGCAGCATGCGCGGACCAAGCTGTTCCTCAGCCAGATCTTGCGGTGAGGACGAATGTCGGGCGAAGCACCGCCGATTTCATCATGCCTGGCCTTGTGCCGGGCATCCACGTCTTCGGTCCATTATGAAAGAAAGACGTGGATGGCCGGGACGAAGCCCGGCCATGACGAAAGGGAAATGGCCGCCGCTCACACCTTCTCGAATGGCAGGCTGATCGCGCTGCGCCTTTCCAGCCATTGCGGCACCGGCAGGTTCTTGGAGCGCATGAAATCCGGGTTGAACAGTTTTGACTGATAGCGATTGCCGCTGTCGCAAAGCACGGTGACGATGGTGTGGCCCGGCCCCAACTGGCGCGCCAGCCGGATCGCGCCGGCGACATTGATGCCGGTCGAGCCGCCGAGGCAAAGCCCCTCATGCTCGAGCAGCTCGTAAATGATCGGGACGGCTTCCTCGTCCGGAATGAGATAGGCCTCGTCGACCTTGGCCTGCCTGATCACCGGCGTCACGCGCCCGAGCCCGATGCCCTCGGTGATCGATCCGCCCGGCGTCGATTTCGCCTCGCCATGCTTGAACAATTCATACATCGCCGCACCGCGCGGGTCGGCGCAGCCAATCACGATGCTCTTTCTCTTCTCCTTGAGGAAACAGCTGGTGCCGGCGAGGGTGCCGCCGGTCCCGACCGAACAGATGAAGCCATCGACCTTGCCGCCGGTCTGCTGCCAGATCTCGGGGCCGGTCGAATCGTAATGCGCCTTCGCGTTGTCGAGATTGTTCCACTGGTCGGCGAACAGCACGCCATTGGGCTCGCTGCTGCGAAGCTGGTCGGCCAGGCGTTTCCCGACATGCTGGTAGTTGTTTGGATTGGAAAAGGGCAGCGCCGGGACTTCGACCAGTTCGGCGCCGCAGAGCCGCAGCATGTCCTTCTTTTCCTGGCTCTGGGTTTCCGGGATCACGATCAGGGTCCGGTATCCGCGCGCGCTGGCGACGACCGCAAGACCGATTCCGGTATTGCCGGCGGTCGCCTCCACCACCAGGCCGCCCGGCTTGAGGTCACCGCGCTTCTCGGCCTCGAGGATCATCCATTTTCCGGCGCGGTCCTTCACCGACTGGCCCGGGTTCATGAACTCCGCCTTGCCAAGGATGGTGCAGCCGGTCGCCTCGGAAGCCTGCTTCAGCTTGATCAGGGGCGTGTTACCGATCGCTTCGACGACGTCATGTTTGATGGTCATATGCAGAAATTGCCGGTTGTTGGCTTGAACGTCAGCCGACCCTAGAGGACCGCCATGAAGCGCACAAGCTGACCGGGCGGCGTCATCATTTCGGCTTCGCGAACACCACCTGGCGCACATCGATATTTCCGGACAGAAAGCCTGCCTCGCAATAGGCGAGGTAGTACTCCCACAGTCGCCGGAACCGATCGTCGAAACCGAGCGGGATCAGATTGGGCCACGCCGCGCGGAAATTATTTCGCCAGGTCGCAAGGGTCTTGGCATAATCTTGCCCGAAAATACGTTCGCCGATGACGGGAACGCCGAACCGCTCGCCCAGCGATTTCAGCACCTGCGGCGAGGGCAGCATTCCGCCCGGGAAAACGTAGCGCTGGATGAAATCCACTTCGCGGCGATAGGTCTGGAACAGGCGGTCCTGGATGGTGATGGCCTGAATGCCGGCGAGGCCGCCGGGCAGCAGCCGGTCGCGCAACTGCGAAAAATAACGCGGCCAGAATTGCTCGCCGACGGCCTCGATCATCTCGATCGATGCGATCCGGTCATAGCGGTCGCGCTCGTCGCGGTAATCCCTGAGCCGGATCTCGACCTTGTCGGCAAGGCCCGCCTCCTGGATGCGCCGCTGCGCAAAATCGCGCTGCTCCTTGCTGATGGTCAGTCCGACCACGCTCGCACCATAGGTCTTGGCGGCATATTCGGCGAAACCGCCCCAGCCGCAGCCGATCTCCAGCAGCTTCTGACCGGGCTGCAGATTGATCGCTTCAGCAAGCCGGCGATATTTGTTGTTCTGCGCCGCCGTCAGATCCGGGGTGTGATCCTCGAACAGCGCCGAGGAATAGGTCATGCTCGGATCGAGCCAGGCCGAGTAGAAGGCGTTGCCGATGTCGTAATGCGCATAGATGTTGCGGCGCGCCTGCCGCTTTGTATTGCGGTTGAACCAGTGGCGGACAACCTGGATGAGGCGCATCAGCGGCTTGTCGCCGAGCATCGCCTGGATCAGGTCATGATTGACACAGAACAGATAGAGAAACTGGGTCAGGTCGGGCGTGTCCCAGTCGCCGTGCAAATAGGCCTCGGCTATTCCGATGTCGCCACTGTTGAGCAGCCGCGACGCAAAGCCGTAATTATAGAGCTTCATGGCCGCCATCGGACCTGGCTCGCAGCCGCCCAGCCTGAGGGTGCGGCCGTCGGGCAGGGTCACGTCGAGAATGCCGCGCCGCAGCCTCGAGCCGAATCCGAGCGCCATCCGAACCAGACGCGGCAGATCGGAAAGCACCGTCTCCACATTGTCGGGAGTTACAGATATCAACGTAGACATTGCCAGCCCCATCGATTGATGCGGCCCCGTGTCCGAACGTCGCGTGGGTCGATCTACCCCAGCCGCCATCGGACCAGAGCGCGCTTCCGCGCCCCGGATTCCCGCCGCGCGGCAGATAACGCCGCGCCAGTATAATCGTTGCGCTCGGTCCTCGCCAAGCCGGTATTGACGTCGGGGTGCGCCGCCGCGGCAGCCGGACGTGGCACCAGACGGGTCCCCTTGACCCACAGCCGCAACGCTTCCCAATGGATCGCCGCCACGATCTTGAAGGTGACCAGCGGCAGCGCAACGAACGACCGCACCAGCGCCGCCGTGGTCAGGTTACGGCGGTAGCCATTGAACGTCGCGGCGAGCAGGGGGCCGCCGCGGTCGGTCTCCAAAATGCGCAATTTGACCTGCTCCGCCGGCGGCGAAACCCGGAAATGATAGCGCATGGTCATTTCGATGAATGGCGAGACGTAAAACGCCTTGTCTTGCGCTTGCCGGACCCCGGCCGCGCTGATGTCGCCGGGCTTCACGGCCAGCGCGTAAGGGTGGATATCGCCAAGGGTGTTGCGGACCTCATAGATGAGGAGAGCGAGTTCGCCGTCGGCGCGGTAGCAGAAATAGACCGACAACGGGTTGAAGGTGTAGCCGAGCAGCCGGGGATAGCACAAAAGCAGCACCCGGCCGCCGGTGAGGTCGACGCCGCGCTCGGCGGCGCAGCGCTGGGCGTAAAGGCGCAAGGGCGACCCGTCGCGCTCGCCATGATCGGCTTCGTGGAAACTGTAAAGGGCGGCGCGGTTGACGCCGAACAACCGGCTTTGCCGGTTCGCGGCGTCGAGCCGGTCGAGATCGACCAGGAGGCTCATGACGCGATAGCTGAAGCGATGCCCGATCGGCTTCAGCCGTGCATGCATCACCCGGCCGAGGTAAAGCGCGGCCGCGACCTCGGCCCGGTCATGCGATGGGGTTTGGGCGGTTTGCCTCGACATCGCTACTCCGCAGCCTGCGCCAGTTCCGGCGGCGGTTCGCGCCACGGCACCACCGCGCCGAGGGCTTCCGCGACCGCGAGCCCGGATCGCAATCCATCCTCATGAAAGCCGTATCCGATCCAGGCGCCACAGAACCAGGTATGACGGCGCCCCTGGATGTCCCGCAGCCGTTTCTGGGCGGCAAAGGCGGCGGCATTGAACTGGGGATGTTCGCAGCGATATCTGCCGAACGTCAGTTCGGGCGCCGGTGGAAACGGCGGGTTGAGGCTGACGAACAGCGGCTTGTCGTGATCGATGCCCTGCAACTGGTTCATCCAGTAGGTCACCGCGACATCATTGTCGACCGAGCCCTGGCGCTGCCAGCGCAGAAAATTCCAGGAGGCCCAGGCGCGCTGGCGCTTCGGCATCAGTTTCGGGTCGCGGTGCAGGTAGACCGTGTTGGGCGCATAGCCGATGGCGCCGAGCACGCTCCGTTCCCGCGGGTCGGCATCCGACAGCATCGCCAGCGTCTGGTCGCTCTGCGATGCCATCACGACATGATCGTAGCTGTCGCGGTTGCCATGGCTGTCGTGAACGACCACGCCGTGCGGCGTCCGCTCCACCGAAGTGACGGCACAGCCCAGCCGAAGCCGGTCGGCAAAGGCCGCCGTCAGTTTCTCGACATAGCGGTGGCTGCCGCCCTTGACCGTGCGCCAGACCGGCCGGTCATATTGCAGCAGGCGGTGGTTGCTAAAGAAGGCGACAAAGTTTTCAGCGGGGAAGTCCATCATCTCGGCGACCGGCGCGGACCAGATCGCGGCACCCATCGGCGCCAGATAATCGGTGAGCAGGCGCGGCGCGAAATGCTGGGAACGGAAATAGTCGCCGAGAGTCAATCCGGCCAGCTTGCCTTCCGCGTAATCCCGGGTGCTTTGGGTGTTGAAGGTGAGGATGTCGCGGAGCATCCACAGATAGGACGGCGACAGCAGGTTGCGGCGCCGCGCGAACAGGCCCCTGGCCGTCTCGCGCCAATTGTTGCCGCCGCCCTTCCACTCAAACCGGCCGGCGTCCGCGGTCACCGCAAAGCTCATGCAGCTTTCGACGGTTTCGACGCCGAGATGGGCGAACATCGCCGTCAGGTCCGGATAGTTCAGCTCGTTATAGACGATAAAGCCGATATCGACCGCCAGCGCGGTGCCATCATAGTCGATGGTCACGGTGTGGCTATGGCCGCCGGGCCTGATTTCGCGATCATAGACCGTGATCGGGTAGCGTTTCGACAAGGCCCAGGCGGCGGCATTGCCGGCAATTCCCGTTCCGATCACCGCGACGCGCATTCCAGGCCCCTTCTGTTCGTCCCGGAGATACGGTCGGCGGAATGCCGAAGTTTCAGAAGCGGTCGTCGCGTGCCGGCTGGCGCCGCTGCGACGCCAGCGAACCCGCTATTTCCGGCGTTGCCCGGCGCCACGGTTCCACCGCAGGCGTGGCGGCCGCGACCGTCGGGCCAGGCGAGAACAGGCAGGATCCGGCTCCGTTGTTGAAGCCGGTGCGGGCGCAGCGTATAGCGGGCGGATGTCAAACCAGACCGAGCCTGACGCCGGCGTCCAGACCGCGGATGCGATACCGGACTGCCCGCGCTGTCACAAACCGTTGCCGCTCTGCATCTGCGACAGCATCACGCCGATCGACAGCCGGATATCGCTGCTGATCCTGCAGCATCCGCAAGAGCAGGACCGGGCGCTGGGCACCGCGCGGCTGACCGCGCTGCATTTCCAAAATGCCGTCGTGAAGATCGGATTGTCGTGGCCGAGCCTGTCGAAGGCGTTGGGACAGCCGGTCCATGATCCCTCGCGCTGGGCCGTGCTCTATCTCGGCTCGGCCAAGGTCGCCGACCTCAAGATCCGAAGCGATATCGTGGCCATCAACCGCAAAGGCGAAATCGAGGAAAACCAGCGCGCCATCCTGAACCGCATTGAAGGCGTCGTCGTGCTCGACGGCACCTGGAGCCAGGCCAAGGCGCTGTGGTGGCGTAACGCCTGGATGCTGAAATGCCAGCGCGTCATTCTTGGCCCGGCGCGCCCGTCGCGTTATGGGCGGCTGCGCCGCGAGCCGCGCCGCGACGGCCTGTCCACCATCGAGGCGGCTGCGATGGTACTGGCCGGCCTGGAAGGACGGCCCGATATCGCCGAGACGCTGCACGCCAGTTTCGAGCGGATGCTGGCGCGATACCGCGAGGCTGAGGGCCTTTTGCCCGAACTCGCGCCGAAAGCGCGGCCGAAGCGGGACTATCGCCGGCGCAAGCGGGCCTGACCGGGCGTTTGCCATCCGGTCGATGCGAACGGGCGCGGATCACCGCGCGGGGTCGCCCGGCCTGTTGGGCGCCGCCTCCGACGAGTCACTCCAGTCGGAGACGCAGCGTTCGAGGTCCTTCAAATTCTGCCGCATCTGTTCCAGCGAAAATCCCAGCGCGAAGAAGCGCTCGGTGACGTCACCGGGAACACCTCGAGTCAGGCCGTCGCTGCGGACCGCGGCGACCTCGGCGGCGTAGGTTTCCAGCGCGGTCTGCACCGGCCAGATCGCCGGCGCCCCGCGTCCGCTGCGCAGCGCTGCGGCGATCGTCCTGAGATAGTCGGCCATCGCCTGACTGACGTTAGCGAGCGGCACCGCCAGGCGCTGCTGCAGGTCGACCGGCAACGGCACCACGCTCGCCCGCCCGATCATCACGAGATCATGGCGCAGCCGCAGGATGGTACGCAGCAGCGGCCCGGTATCGGGCCCGGAGGAGAGCCTTGCGGCGCGCTCGCGCTCCGCCTCGGCCCCGGTCGCGTTCAGTCCGACCAAAGCCGACCCGATCCCGTCCTGCAAGGCGTGGAGAGCGTCATTGTCGCGGCCGCGGGTCAGGCCCGACAGCAATTCGTTCAGCGCAGCCGCCATCAATTCGAGCATGCGGGCGGCGCTGGCGCGGACCAGGCTGTGCGCCCGCGATGGCAAGACCAGAAACGACACCAACAGCCCGGTGATCGCGCCGACCGCGACTTCCAGCACCCGATCGATCGCGGAATCCAGCGGATTGCCGTGGTTCATGGTTGGAAGCAGCAGCACGATGATGGCGGTGACGGTGGCGACATTCAGGCTCGGGTTGATGGCCGCGACAAAAGCCAGCGGCGCCACCGCCAGCACCAGCACCGCGAGCAGGGCGCCTTCGCCGCTATGCGGGACCAGTACCGCGATGGTGGCGCCATAGACCGCGCCGCCCAGGGTTCCTACCAGATAGTCGCGGGTCGCCTTCAGCGACCGGCCGACGCTCATCTGGGTGACGATGATCGACGTCAGCACCGCCCACAGTGGCAGCTTGAGCCCAAAGGCGAGCGCGATCGCCAAGGCGCCCATGGCGGCGACGGTCACGCGGACACCGAGGCCAAGTTCGACCTTTCGCGACTTCAGCCAGGCAGCGATACGTTTGAGCCGTGCGTTCATTCCGCGCGAATCCGGGAGGTGTTGCAAATGCCCGTTATAGAGGACTTCGGCTGATCTCGCGCCGGTGCGATCGCTGCTGCCGGGTAATCCCGGCGCAAGCTCCCGGCTCGCTCCAAAGTTTAAATGAAATCAATAGTTTGAAGATGAGGGCGAAGCCCGGAAATGAACCGGAATAGACGGTTTGGCCGGTCGCCGGAACCGCTGGCCGTTAGTGCGATCATGTAGCGTATCGATTGATTCAGAAACGCCGCTGCGTGCGCCAATCCGTTGGAAATCATCATTGCTCGATCCGGTGACAGGTGCCTGTAAGGAATCCCCTATAAGTTCCTTCGCGCAAGCGAGATCAACAGTGGTCTGAACCGATCGTCAGGCATCGCTGAGTGAAAACAACAGAGCGCTGTGACGCACCATGTCCGAACTCAGGCCTGGCGATCGTGTTCAGCTCACACCGCTCGGCGAGCTACGGAATCCCCGCAAGTCGTCGAGGGTGGGGACCGTTTTGGCGCATCAGCCCCACAAGGCCGGAGCTGCGAGCGTCGCCATCTTGTTCGACGGCACGAAAAAGCCCTCCCGCATGCACAGAACATATCTCGAGCAGATCGAGCATTCGGCCAAAGGCCGGGTTTGATGCGGAACGGCCACCGCAACCTGTGGACAAATGAAGAGGACGATCAACTGCGCGAGTTGATCGCCAGCAACGCGTCACCGACATTGATGTCCGCGAAACTGAAGCGGTCCCCAGAGGCGATCAGGATCCGTAGCCTCATATTGCGGAAAAAAGACGCCGCCTCTGTGCTGTTAATGGCGACGCCGGCACTTCCAGACGAAACGCCGATCAGCAAAGTAAATCTGCCGACTCGGATTCGGAACGTGCTGACGGCCGAAGGAATTAAAACCGTCGGCGAGGCGCGCGAGACGTCGGACGAAACACTTTTGAGCTTCCAGGATCTCGGCAAGGGGTCCGTCGCGGAACTGAGGCAATTGCTCGGCTTGCCATCCACCGAAGGCTGAAGTCCCGCGACGCCGTCGAACGGCGCTTTTCGGTCAAAACAAACCTCCGCCACCCGCGACCGGAGCCGACATCGGCCACAAGCCATGCTCTAAGATTTGGCTGGTGGCTTGAGGAGACCGCTTGCAGCCGGCAAGCACAGTGAGCGATGCCGTTCTGCATCAATGAACGTCAGGATTTCCGCAATGGCAGGATCCGCCCCCGCCAGATGCCTAACTTCGTTCAAACACTCGGCAAAGAGGCCAGGGCCATGAAAGAGCTTTTGATAAAACGACTGCACGATAGCGACACGTCCGAGAGTGAACTTGCTGCGTTTCATGCCGGTGATATTGAGGCCGGCGAGACAAGCGGACTGGCCGGTCGCAAAGGCAAACGGGATCACGTCGCCGCGCACGCAGCTGATGGCACCAACCATTGTCTTCTGCCCGATTCGGACAAATTGATGGGCGGCCGAAAGCTCCCCCATGGAAACGAAATCGCCGACCTCGCAGTGGCCGCCTAACGCAGCCGAGGTCCCAAACATCACGTCGTTGCCGACCCGACAGTCGTGACCGATGTGGCTGCAATTCATAAAGTATCCGCGTTCGCCGACCCGAGTAATGCCGCCCCCGCCGACGGTCCCGGCGTTCATGGTGGACTGCTCCCTGATGGTACAGCCCTCGCCGATCTCAAGCCTCGTAAGCTCACCGCGATAACTCAGCGATTGCGGCGGTGTCCCCAATGAGACGAAGGGATAGATCGTGCAGCCATCGCCGATAGTGGTCCTGGCGGTGACTTGTACACTCGCCATCAACTTGCAGTTGGCGCCAATGACGACATGGGGACCGACGAGGCAGTAAGGGCCGATCGAAGTGCCCTCGCCAACCACAGCGCCGTCTTCAACCCGCGCGGTCGGATGAATCGTCATTGATTTCCCCAGTTGGGGGATTGTTAGGCGCCCGATGGGTGATTGCAAGCCCAGATCGGCGGCCCAAAATAGACTAAATGCCCGGACTATCCGGGGACGCGACCGTCTCCGCCCCACTATTCGGTTGGAGCACGCTGATGCCGCTTCGCTGCCCAAGGTCTGAAAATGATCCGAAACGGGCAGGGACGCTCCGCGGCGACAAGCAGCGCTTTGGCTTATGTTGGCGGGAAGTCGGTGAAAAGGTTTAGCGAACAACAAAGAAGTCGTATTCGATAAATCTGTTCGCCGGGTCAAATGACAGCTGCACCATTTTGCCGACGGCCTGCACGCGGTTCAGCCACGCGTATTTTTCTGCACCGGTCCGGAAAGTCGGAGCGACCACGAAGTAAGCCCCGTCGGCGTGAGAGATTGGCGTGCCGCTCGCCATCTTGGCGGCGCTTTGCTCGGAATGCGCGATGACGCCGTTGTAGCTGACAAAAATCAGCTGCTCGTCGTCCGTAACCATCGTTAGACGCACGTCGATCCGCGTTACACCCGAGGGAAGGACCTGCAGCCAGTCGGCACCCGGTGCAATTGCCTTGGCTTTGATCTTCGGACCGTCTGCCCATCCTCCATTGACGTTGACGATCCGGCTCCCGGTGTCGATCAGTTGCGGCGGACCGAGGTCCGCATGAACGGTCATCAGGTATTCAAGTTCAATCTGTATCGTCTGGGCCATCGCATCCCCGGCGGTTGTCTGACGCCGCGCTGGATCAAACTAGCCGTTCCGGTGCCAGAACGAGCAATTGATTGCACAACACAGAGGTCCTATCTGCGCCTTCCGAGAGTAACTCAGCTTGCGCGAGGCATACAATTGCTGTTCGCACCAAACAGACATGCCGGGGCGAATGGTTGAGGATACGAGTGGCCCGACGTTACGGCGCTCAAATCGCCAACCGAGAGGCAGCTGATGAGAGAAAAAAATGACCTCGCCAACCGAGCGAGGCAAGTCACCATTCATTGGGTAGCCCTGCAGAGCAGGACCACACCGAAACATTATCACAACTAAGATCGAGCGCTGAACTATCTGAGGTCACGAACGGACAGCGTCCCTGTCTCGTTGTTCGTGCAAACGTGAGCTGGCGCGAAATCCACGAGATGATCGGTCAGATCATCATTACGGAAACATTTAGCAACAAAGCGAAAGCTAGTGGTGGATGAACCGAGGCCCGCTTCTGTTGGATGCGGCTTGGAGAGAGGGTTGACGCGGGCCGCACCAGGCGCAGTATCACCGACCCGAGAGAAGCTGTCGGCCTATGGCAAGTTCCGAGGGACCGCCATCCTCGCTAAAGGCGCCGATGATGTCGCCGAGCGGAGCACAGCCTTTGTGCGCTGCGCCTTTCACCGCCCAGGCTTGCGCCAGGCCGATGGCGGCGCGCAATTCGAATGTCCGAGCCTGCTGCTGCTTCGCCGTCGCGATGGCCGTTTCGAACACCGCTGCGGCGTCGTCAAACTTCTCGGGAACCAGTCGGAGCAGACACTCCGCACGTAGTCGATAGATTTCCGGAAGAAAGAATCCGACACCCGGCTCCTTGATCGTTCGCAAGATCGCATCCAGAGGCTCAAAAGCTCGCTCGACCTGTCCGTCATCGAGCCGAACGCTCGCGAGAAGGCCCGCGTAGAACGGCGGTAGCGGGCCCATCATCGAAACGCGCGCAAATTCCGATTCCATGACGCGAAGCCCGCCAGCGAGGTCGCCTTCACAGGCATTGAGCCAACCTGTCATGAAGGTGGCGATAGAGCGTTGCGGCGGTAAGTTGAATTTGTCGGCGATTTCGGTCATGCGCGCCGCCAATCGCCTGACTACGGCGCGATCGCCGATGATTTGATACGCTGTCATCGCATTCATGCAGGCGAATGTCAGGCTGGTTGGATTTCCCAACCTTTCGCCGAGAGCGACACCTCGATCGATGACCTCCCTGGCTTCCCGGATCTGGCCGAATTGCGCGAGAGCCAGTCCGAGGACGGTATGGGCGCAAACTCCGGGATCATGGCCGCCAAATTCAGCGCCGAGCCGACCGTGGCGATCGGCATCATAGTGTCTGACGCCCTCTCGGCTGTCGGCGAGGGCCCTCTCTATGTCGCCGCGGAAGAATGCGGTCGACCAGCGACAGTGAATGGCTTCCAGAAACAGGGCCTCATCGCCGGATCGCTGACCGAGCGCGACCAGTTGCTCCGCACGATCCCGCGCTACGGCGGTTCGCCGGGTCATGTTGGCACAGAACCACAGCCCCCAAAGCGATTTGAACAGTCCGTATTTATCGGTCGATGTCTGCGCGATATCGTAAGCGCTTTGATAGACCTGCTCGACCTCAGCGCTTTGGACACCCTTGAAGGTGAGGATGGCGGGTCCGTATTTGAGCAGGACCGCGAGTTCCTGCCGGTTACGAACCTCTCCGGGCGGCAAGGACCGTGCTTCCGCAAGGGCAGCCTCGAAATGGGAAACTGCCTCGGCATAAGCCGAGCGCGCGGCTGCACGATCGCCGGCGCGCTCGTAATAGAGGCCAGCCTGTTCGGCTAGACCGGCCCGGCTGAAATGATGGGCCAGGACTTCCGGCTGCGCCTCCGCCACCGATGGAAATCGCGCCTCGAGCGTGTGCGCGATACGCTGGTGCAGCAATTGGCGCCGGCTTTTCAGCAGGCTCTCGTAAGCGGTGTCCTGCACCAACGCGTGTTTGAAGCTGTAGCGCACGTCCGGCGGAGCGCCAGATTGAAACACGAGTTCTGCGTCTTCCAGTTGCGCCAGTGAGGCCTTGAGCGATGCCTCGTCGCGACCGACCGTTGCGCTGAGCAGTGCAAGACCAAATTCGCGCCCGATGGTGGCGCCAACCTGCGCGATTTCCTTCACCGCCCCCAGGCGGTCTAGCCGAGCCATTAGTGAATCCTGCAACGTCGATGGAATTGCAAGTGGCGGCAGAGGGGCGTCAAGACGATAGCACCCGTCTTCCTCGACCAACAATCCGGATTCCAGGATGTTCTTGGTCAACTCTTCCAGAAACAGCGGCACACCATCTGTCTTGGCGACAATCTGCGCCATCACCTCGCTCGGCAATTTGCGTCCACCGGTTATTCGCCCGACCATCTCCTCAGCATTGCTGCGATCCAATCGACCAAGTGTCACCGTCGCAACATCCGGAAGACCCTTCCATGGCGCGTCGAATTCCGGTCTGCAGGTGATCAGCAACAATACTGGCAGGTGCCTGACCCGCTCGATTGCGAGATTGAGCAGTTCGAGGGAGGTCGCATCAGCCCAATGAGCATCCTCAAACAGCATCAGCACCGGTTCCCGCCTTGCCAAGCCTTCCATTTGGTTAAGCAGCGCAGAAAGGGTCTGGCGACGCTGTTGGGCTGGCGACAAACCGTGGGGCGGATAGCGGCCGTCCGTCGGGATCGAGAGCAGCGAGGCGATCAGCGGTGCTATTTCCTTTGTGCGCATCGTCGCCATTTCCAGAATGGCTTCGAGCTTGTCGAGTTTACACGCAGGACTTTCGTCAGGCGTGATTTGCGCAACGCGCTCAAGTTGCCGAACGAACGGGTAAAGCGCGCTGTCGTGGTGAAAGGGCGAGCATTGGTAGCGCAATCGGGTATGCGATCGATCCCCGATCTGATCGGCAAGCCAGCCGGAAAACCGCGACTTGCCGATGCCGGCCTCGCCGGAGATCAGCACCGTCTGCCCTTCGCTTCGCCAAGCTCGTTGCTGGCGTTCCCGCGCCAGAGCACACTCCGCCTCTCGTCCGACAAAGCCGGTAAGGCGTGCCGCATTCGCGGCATCGAATCGGCTCTCGCTCGCGGAGACGCCCTCGACGACCCAGACCTCGATCGGGTCCGCCAAACCTTTGACCGAATGACGGCCGAGATCGCGTAAAGTGAACCGATCGCCCAACAGGCGACGGGTCGCGCCCGCAACCACCACGCTGTCCGGCTCGGCCAAGGCTTGCAATCTCGCGGCGAGATTAGGAGTGTCGCCTGTGACAGCCTGTTCCTGAGCGGTACCGTGCCCTACGAGATCACCGACCACGACGAGGCCCGTGGCAACCCCGATGCGTACACGAAGTTTTTCTGCCGCGCAGGTTTCCAGTGCACGGACGACGCCAGCTATTTCCAATCCTGCCCTGACCGCGCGTTCGGCATCATCCTCATGAGCGCGTGGAAAACCGAAATAGGCGAGAATGCCGTCACCCATGAATTTGGCGACGAACCCTTCATACCGAGTGACCGCGCCCGAGCAGGCATCCTGGTAGGCGCGGATTACCTGCCGCATATCCTCCGGATCGAGCCGCGCCGACAATGCAGTGGAGCCCGCGAGATCGCAGAACATAACCGTCAGCTGGCGGCGCTCGGCCCTGTCTTCGGCGGGCGCGGGGCTTAAGGGGCTGGCCGTTTTGGACGCCGCGTCAGCGTTGCCCAAACTTGCAATGGCCTTCAGAATTCGTTTGCGGGGTCCGAGCGGCAGACCAAGCTTTTCGAGATCGGCTTCCGTCAGCTCCGACAGCACGTCGGCCTCGACTTCATTCTCGCGAAATGTGCCTTCGTACTGTCCAAGCCCGAGCCCGCGCAGCCAAGCCCCGATATCCATGAAGGCTCTCCAAACGCTTCGGGCTAATGATGTTCCCTGAGAAAACGCCTGTCTAGTGTTTCCGGTCAGGAATGTCCGTTATGGGCCATTCGCGCCGCTTTAGCCATTTGCCAGCCACGTCGGGTTACTCAATCACTTTGTCGGCGCGTGCCGGCAGCATGTCTCAAACGTGCCATAAACCGACGTAAGTCCGGCCGCGGCAGGCATCGGGTGGGTGTTGGCGCGGCATATCATTTATCGTACAAAATGGCGCGCGAAGGGATTTGCATGCCATGGTGCAACAGCAGCCAGGCCGGGTTGGACGCAGGCTGTCGGCGATATTGGCCGCCGACGTGGCTGGCTATTCGCGGCTGATGGGTCTCGACGAAGCGGGCACCGCCCGCATTCTGCGCGAACACCGCGCTATAACCGACGCGGTGGTAGCGAAACACGGCGGGCGTATCGTCAAGACTGCGGGTGATGGCCTGCTGATCGAGTTTCCCTCGGTAGTCGATGCAGTCGATTGCGCTGTTGCGGTGCAGACGCTGATGGCCGAGCGCAATGAGGGCGTCTCGCAGGACCGGCGTATGCTGTTTCGGATCGGGATCAACCTCGGCGACATCCTCATTGAGGGCGACGATATTCTCGGTGATGGCGTCTACGTCGCAGCTCGGCTGGAGGGCATCGCCGAACCCGGTGGCATCTGCATCTCGTCTTCGGCCCATGATCAGGTTCGCGGCAAGGTCGATGTCGAGTTCGCCGATCTGGGCGAGCAGAACCTCAAGAATATCTCTCGTCCGGTACGTGCCTATGCCGTGAAGCGGAATGGGCTTGGCCTCCACAAACAGAACGGCGCAGTGCCGCATATGCCTTCAGCGACGCGTCTGTCCATCGTGGTGCTGCCATTCGCGAATATCGGCGGCGACCCCGAGCAGGACTATTTCGTCGATGGCGTGACCGAGAGCCTGACCACGGACCTGTCGCGCATTAGCGGCTCGTTCGTGATCGGACGGCACACCGCATTTACGTTCAAGGGCAAAGCAGTTGATCTCAAACAGATCGGCCGCGAGTTGAACATCCGCTATGTGCTCGAAGGTTCGGTGCAGCATGGCGGAAACCGCCTTCGGGTAAACGCACAGCTGATCGACGCGGAAACCGGCAATCACCTTTGGGCGGAACGCTTCGACAAACCCGTCGCCGACCTGTTCGACATGCAGGACGAAATCGTCTCGAGGCTCGCCAACACGCTGGATACTCAACTCATCGCGGCCGAGGCTCGGCGAGCCGAAAACTCACTGCACCCCAATTCGATGGACTTGTTTTTCCAGGGCAGGGCTTGCTGGAATAAAGGACTAATACCCGGACACATGTTGCAAGCGCGCAACTTTTTCGAACGGGCCCTGACGCTCGATCCGAACAACATGAAGGCACTTATCGGCGTGGCACAGGTTGACAGTGCTCTTGGTGCTAACCTTTTTACCAACGACCGGATCGCGCGTCTGGCGCAAGCTGAAACGGCTTTGATCGAAGCTCTGTCCGCCGCGCCGAACCATGCATTGGCACACTTGGTATTGGCAATCGTCCAGATGTTTACGAACCGCGCGGCACAAGGCATCGCCGAATGCGAGCGGGCGTTGGCGCTGGATCGCAATTTGGCCACCGCGCACGCTTTCATCGGTTTGGCCAAGTATGCTCTCGGCCACGCCGAAGAAACCGAGGCCCATATCCTCGAAGCGCTTCGCATCTCCCCTCGCGATATCCTCGCTTACCAGTGGATGATGTTCGCCGGCTACGCGAAGATGCTGCTCAATTCCGACGTCGATGCGGTGGCTTGGTTCCGCAGGTGCCTCGAAGCCAACCGCAATATCCCCATCGCACATTTCCTTCTCGCTGCTACCTTTGCGCTGCTCGGCGAGCTGGACCGCGCGCGGGCCGCCGCACAGGCGGGACTTGCGCTCAACCCAAGTTTCACCATCCACGCCTACCGCACCAACGCGGTGAGCGACAATCCTACCTACCTCGGGGGTCGCGAGGCATCTATGAGGGCATGCGCGTTGCCGGGGTGCCAGAGGGCTAGGTCGTCGGCGAATGTCCATCGGAGGCCATTTCCGTTCCCTTGCTTTGCCGATCGGGCAGAATTACCTGCGCCTTAGGCGATTGGCAATAGCGCCTCACGGTTCAGAATAGCGCACAGTACAATGAATTCAGTGGTCCCGAAATGATGGCCGAAGGCGCAGGTGGGAGATTGAGATGGATGATCGAACCATGCGGGTGGCGCTGCAGCGCCATTGGGACGCTTCGGACGCGAGCGATTTCGAGGTCGAACATGAAATCTACCGCGAGGATGCTGTGCTTGAATATCCGCAATCGGGCGAGCGGATCCGCGGTCGGCACAACATTCAAGAGAGCCGATTCGTCCAGCCAAACAAGAAGCGTTTTACGGTCCGGCGAATTATCGGCAGCGGCGATCTCTGGATCACTGAATTCGTGCTTACCTATGACGGCATACCGTCTTACGCAGTGAGTATCATGGAATTCCGCGAAGGACTGGTGGCCAACGAAACCCAATATTTCGCCGATCGGTTTGACCCTGCACCCTCGCGTGCGCATCTTGTCGAGCGAGCGGGCGAAATCGCGTCATTCTAAATACACCGCCGGTCGTCGAGCGTGTGCTCGGGATGGTCGTGTTCGGATGTTATAGGACCTAATCGGCGCAGCGGCATCAACCAAGACCAAGGCCGCGTTGAATGGTGCGAATGTAGAGGTTCAAGCTGCACGCCATATAGCCATATAGCAGCACCGCCGGATGTACGCCGCGCGCTGTATCGGATTGGGCCTCGGAGCAATCCGGGGCCTGTTTTTTTTGAAAGGTGGTCAGGTTGACCAAGATGATGGCCGATCAGTCCGCAGTCGGTAGATGTCGCATCATGAACTCAATCTGACCGTCGGGAAGTTGCCGCCAGTTTTCGACGACAGCCGCGTATCCAGCCTGCGGAAATTCACCGAGGATTTCACGGGCTTTCAGGCGAGCCGCTTCGATCGGTAGCCTGAATATCGTCGGCCGCTGCGTGCCAGACATCCGGTCTGCCAAATCGTGTGGGCGAACGAGCATGTCGGACCTCCAATGATGGCTAGTTAATGTCGCCGATCTTGAGCGCCCGCCATGAAATTAAAGAGCTGGCAATGCGCCGGTTCTACTTATCCCCGCTAATCACCATCGCCTGATCGGATCGCAAAGCCGCTGATCCCATGACGCCAAGCTTGACCCATCCCGGAAGTCGCGTCTTCCAGCGGATTTGCTATGCTGCGGCTCACGATGAACCGGGAATAGGGTATGGACGATCACGCCATCGTTGAGCAGGCGCTGCAGCGTCTCAGGTCTGAGTTCGGCAACGAGCTGCTGGGCGTGCTTGTCGGTGGCTCGCGGATGCGATCAGAAGGCGACCCTCACAGCGATATCGACGTTGTTGTGGTGGTCGATCGTCCGGCTCGCAAACGCTGGAATTTTGCGATCGGCGGCGTCGAGGTTGAAACGCTGATCAATCCACCCTTCCAAATGCGACGCTATTTCGAAGAAGAGCGGAACGACGGTCGCGGGGTGATGCCTCACTTATGCAGTACCGGTCAGATCATTTTCGATCCGCAAGGTCTGATGGCCACCCTTCAATCCGAAGCCCGCGCCGTGTGGGATGCCGGCCCACCACCATTGTCGGACCGAGAGCGGTGGCAATTTCGGTATTATACCGCCGACACCCTGCGCGATCTTGCCGATATCGAAACAAGCGACAAGGAACGCGCCGTATTCCTCATTGGACTGATCCTGCCAATGGTAATCAACCAGCACTACCGGATATCGGGACGCTGGCTGTCCAAGCCGAAGAGGCTGTTCAACGATCTGGAGGAATGGGACAGGGATGCGGCACGTTTAGCTCGGCGAGCCTGCAACGATGGAGCCAATCCCGGCGACCGATGTGCCGCGGTTCGCGCACTGGTCGACCACGTTCTTGCGCCACTTGGCGGGGTCATGCCGATCGAATGGAACACGGAGTGGGAACTCCTGGAGCCGACAAATGCCGCGTCGAATTCTGCCGATCGCCTTGCTCAAACCGGCCGCGAATGATTTTGCTGATAAAATTCAGTTGGTTAGTTGGAGGCCACGTCCGGAATTGAACCGGAGTACACGGTTTTGCAGACCGTTGCGTAACCACTCCGCCACGTGGCCCCATGGGTGCGGTTTAATACAGACCATCAATCACTTAGGCAACCTTGCTCACGGCGTTCCCCCTTCCCCCAAAACTTCTGAAACTCATACTCCGTCGCGTTTCTGAAACTGACGTGCCCCTGTCCGGAGGCATCCTGCGCAGCATCATCCTGGTTCGTTTTTTCGATTGAGACCAGATGCGCACACTATGGCCCCTTGGCTCTCATTAAGCTGGCGCCGGCGCAGGTTTCTCGGCCAATTCGATCGCCATGGCTTCTCGGCCGTGGCCGCGCTCGCAGGTCCCACTTACTCGCAGATCGATACCCTGATGGGGATCCTGCACGGAGAAGGGAATAGTGGGGTCGACGCGCTACTCGGCATCGAGGGTGAACATAAGGGTCAACAGGCGTGGCGTTCGCGCGCGACCGAGCTGCTCAGGCTGACCCGTGACAATACCCCGTTCATGAACCTCTGGATCACGAGCTGGGCAACAAACGCGTTGATCTGGCATCGCCTGCAGGAGTGGATCAATCTGGGCTACCTGCAGCGCGCCGAACAGCGGCAGCGACAGAAATCGGGAATTCATTTCCTTGTCGGGCCTGCGAAGGTCGATCGCTACATCACAGGTGGCCGCTGATGCGTTGCCTGGTCGCAATCGCGCAGATCGCAGGAGCTCGCTGATGGGCCGGCTCTGCAATCAGCAACACGAACTCGTGGCGCAGGCATGAATCGGCCGGAGGTACGTGCGGCCATATCAGAGCGCACCAGGGCAGCCCTTTCTGATCCTGAGGCGCAGCGCCGTCGAAGGCGGGCCTACGCCGACCCCAAGGTGCGGCAGAAAATCAGCGAACACACGAAGTTCGCCATGTCGGACCCCGCGCTGAGGCAGAAGATCAGTGAGCGCACCAAGGAAGGGATGGCCGCCAGGCTGGAGCGACAATTCGCGGAGTTGGTTGCGGTATGGGAAAAAACGCCGAAGAAAGTCCGGCAGCGGTTTTTAGATCAATGCTGCCATTCGGTCGAGTAGTTTGCTTAAAAAATCATCACGTCGCCGACGCAGCAGGTTCGTTTCCAGGAGGCTCGTTTGACTTTTATTAAACAACTGCCGGCAAGACTGCTCCAACGAAACATTGGAGCTATTCATGCAGGACTTGGAACAAGCAATTCGCGAACGCGCCTATCGCCTGTGGCTCGCTGACGGTTGTCGCGATGGAAACGCGGACGCGCATTGGTTGAGTGCACAACGCGAAGTCTTGGCAACGTCGCTTGGAACCTTCGCCCGGGTGACGGTGGAAGATACGCAGGCTACAATGAGCGTCAAAAAGAAGCCGCCTCGGAAAGCGGCAGCTAGGGCTAAACGACGCGCGGCATAGGCTCCTTCACGGGCCCAATGCGCACGAATCGAATGGAGGGCTGTGGCGCAGCGGAATTCCGGAAAAACTATTCATCGGCGATTCTTCGATAAATCCCTTTCTGCCTGGTATGGCCGCAATTTACTCCGCGGGCTTGGGTGGGGTAGCCGGCTGAGCGCTGCCGAGTCGACTGGGTAGTATCGCAGCGAGCAACGCTGCGGACGCATGACCGTCTGCGAGCAAGGCCCAGCGCTTCATGGCCTCGACGTCCGGCGCGAGGTAGCGGTCTCGGTCAAGGAAGGCTACTTTTGAGCGAATAATATCGAACTCGGCCTCGATGAGCGGCGAGCTCTTCAGGGAGCGGTTCAACTCGATGCCCTGGGGCCATAGCTTCGATGCCGATCACTACCGCCGTGTTGTTCACCATCTCACCCAGGCGGCGCGCCGCGTAGGTTGCCATGGAAACATGATCTTCTTGGTTGGCCGAAGTCGGAAGACTGTCGACACTGGCGGGGTGGGCAAGCGACTTGTTTTCCGACGCCAGCGCAGCAGCCGTAACCTGCGCGATCATGAATCCGGAGTTGAGCCCTCCGTCGCGCACCAGGAATGCCGGCAGGCCTGATAATGCGCTGTCGACAAGCAGCGCTATGCGCCGCTCCGCCATCGCGCCAATCTCGGATATCGTGAGTGCAAGAATATCCGCAGCGAAGGCAACCGGTTCTGCGTGAAAATTTCCGCCAGAGATCACCTCGCCGCTGTCGACAAAGACGAGTGGATTGTCTGACGCCGAATTGGCTTCGATCACCAGCACGCGCGCCGCGTACGTCAGGTTGTCGAGGCATGCGCCCATGACCTGCGGGATGCATCGCACCGAGTACGGATCCTGCACGCGGCCGCAGTCGGCATGAGATGGGACAATCTCGCTGCCTTCGAGAAGCTTAAGCACCACGGCCGCGACAGCTATCTGCCCTGCATGGCCACGCGCCTCCTGGATCCGCGGATCGAAGGGTTTGATAGAGCCTTGGATGGCTTCAAGCGAAAGCGCCCCTGAGATCAACGCCGACGCGAAAACATTTTCCGCACCAAACAGGCCAGCGAGCGCGAGCGCCGTTGATACCTGCGTGCCATTGAGCAGGGCCAGGCCCTCCTTGGCGCCTAGCACAAAGGGCGCTAGCCCGACCAGGGCCAACGCTTCGAACCCGGTTACGATTTCACCATTGGCCGTGAAGGCCTCGCCTTCACCGATGAGCACGCACGCCAGATGTGCAAGGGGAGCCAAATCACCGGACGCTCCAACCGACCCTTTTGCCGGTATGCTGGGCGTGATGCCAGCGTTGAACAACGCGAGCAAGGCATCGACCAACGCTGGCCGTACACCAGAATGCCCACGCGCCAAACTCATAACCTTGGTCGCGAGCACCAATCGGACAACCGCAGGCTCAAGAGGCTCACCCGTCCCAACGCTGTGCGATAGCACCAAATTGCGTTGCAGTTCGGCCAGATGAGTATTGCTGATGCGCGTGGTTGCCAGCTTGCCGAAACCGGTATTGATCCCGTAGACCACCTTGTCGTTGTCGACAATGTCCTGAACAGCGGCCTGTGCGGCCCGTATGCCCTTGGCAACCGAAGGATCCAACGAGAGAGCGATCCCACCGGCATGGATGCGTCTTAGCAGCGCGAGATCGACGGCGCCGGGCTTCAAAACAATCGGGTTCCGGGTGGCGGGATTGATTGGGGTCATAACGTCCTGCCTAAACTGGATGAAACGTTGGGCACCCGAAGGACAGCGGCGTTCAGCTTTATCGCTTCGCCGTCACCGCCTCGATCATCTTTCCCCGCCAGAGCAAACGCCGGATGGGCGACGGCTAACACAGGGTCCGGACGAAGACCAGTAGTTGAGCAGCTACGTCGGCTGTCCTCTTCATGTCCTGATTTTGTCCCGTGCGCTTTTTCGGCGTCCCAACCTCTCCATCATTGAGTTCGGCCGCGATCCCGCTACGCACGAGTTCATAAAGCAAAACCCCCGCCGGACTTGGGGCCGACAGGGGCATGCGGGTGGATGGCGTGAGGCTAACGGGGGTTAGGTGTCACCCCAAGGACCCGACCAAATCAAAGCGCTGTAATCGAGTTCCTGCAAGACGCATTTTTGAGCAGCGTTGCGTTGCGTACCGCGTTTCCAAATTCCATCTGAGGAAATCCGCCATGCGCAAACTTCTCACGTTCTTGATTGCTCTGGGGGCGCTCGTCTTTGCGGTCGTCTCGCCTGCGAGCGCGTAATCACCGGTTCTTCCCGGTTTTCCACCCGGCGTTTTCCAAAATCACGCCGTCTACGATCCTCCTCCTTCTTCCTATCATGGCCCCGCCGATGTCGTCTCCAGAGCATCTGTGTGGGGCAGTTGCGCGCGACGATTAGCAGCATAGAGCGGGAGCGTGGCCTCTTTAACATAACAACCAGTCATCTAAAGTCGTATAGGCTTTCCCTTGGGTCCGGTATCCATTGAAGCTACTTGTTGCAGGATATTGTTGTGCCCTTGTCGACGGTATAGGATTTGCACGGGTGCGAGCCGCTGGATGCGCGCGATGGGACAGCAAGAGCGACATTCGCCGAACCATGTGAACTCGGCTCGGCCTGCTGGCGCGGCGTGGATTGGCTCGGCCTTTTGCGCGGCGCTTCTTCTGGCGGCTCTGGTACTTGCAACACTGGGAACGGAAGAGCGAGGCACCCATGTGGCTCTGCAGGTGACCGCGCGGTTCGCTTTCCTCTTGTTTTGGCCAGCTTATGCTGCCGGCGCGTTGACGGCATTGTTCGGAACGGTTTTCGAGCCCCTCAAACGACATGCGCGTGGCTTTGGCCTCGCGTTTGCTTCGGCGCTTTTCGTTCACCTCGCTCTTGTCGCCTGGCTCACTTACATAGGGGCCACCCCACCTCTCGAAGTGTTTCTCGTTTTTGGGATTGCC
>Ga0182024_10004203_pt1 | contig 33409 bp, 30 predicted proteins | sample P32metaG_FD_120480 | JGI IMG/M metagenome (GOLD analysis project Ga0182024, IMG submission 120480) | Permafrost microbial communities from Stordalen Mire, Sweden - P3-2 metaG (Illumina Assembly) | ecosystem: Environmental > Terrestrial > Soil > Wetlands > Permafrost | place: Sweden: Stordalen... | reverse complement strand
TGAGACGTGGGAGCTCAGAGATCATCGAGACAATCCGGAGCAGCGCTACGCGCGGCAACAAAAGGTAAATCTGCTCAGAGGTGCTATGCAACGACTCCGGCCCGAATCGCGAAGATTAGTTGAACTCCATCAGACAAACGAGTTATCGACCAAAGAGATTGCACAATGCCTTGGCATTTCGAATGCGGCGGTTAAGTCAAAGCTTTTTCGCGCGAGAATTGAATTAAGGGGATTCATGCAAAACGAGACAAAGTGTTGTCACGCCTACTCGAGACCCCGACCGGCTCATGAAATCGGAGTGAACTCATAAGACAACTCCCCGGTGCTGAACGCCAGGCTGGCAAGTGACCTGATGAATTGAACTCTCTTACCTTCACAGGCCTTGACGACACTTTCGGAAATACCCTGCAGGATTCTGTAAAGACGAGGCAAATCGGCGCCGCCAGCCTCGGGCTCGGGACTCTGGCGCATGATTGAACTCATCAACGTTAAGTACACACGAAGCGAGGTCGCCAGGAGACCAGACCATGAGTACAAAGACTACAAAGATCTCGACAGTCACTTCTGTTGTCAAAACCACGGTCGAACTATTGGCACACCAGCGAGCAACATTTCGACGGCCGAAATTTGTTATACCGGTCCCAACTCCAGCTTTGAAATTTCAGAAGGTTGAGGCCGGCGTTCCCGATACTCGACTGACCAGAGAAGCGACGGGGCTTCTTCACGAGTTCAGTACGCCCCTGCTCTTTAACCACTCGCATCGGGTCTTTTTCTGGGCCAATGAGATAGGTCGGCAGACAGGACAGAAATTTGATGTGGAGCTGCTGTTCGTCTGCGCTGCATTTCACGATCTCGGTCTGTTGGAGCGATTCAGCAGCGCCGATGACCGATTTGAGGTTGACGGCGCTAACGCGGTTAGGCAATTCCTTGAGCACCACGAAGTTCCCGCCGCACGGATTCAAGTGGCCTGGGACGCAATCTCTCTGCACACGACGCCGGGTATCGTTGCGTACAAGCCGATCGAGGTTGAACTCTTGTACAACGGTGTCGGACTCGATGTGCTGGGGATCGGCTACGAACGATTTCCCCGGAGCGTGAGGGAGAGCGTGGTGGTTCGATTTCCCCGCGCGAACTTTAAACAGGAAATTGCGATGGCTTTCCTCCGCGGCTTTGAGCACAAAACTGTGACCACTGAGGGCACGTGCAATGAGGACATTTGCTCACATTTCATGCGCAACTATCAGCGAAGTAATTTCTACGAGCAGATTCGCGATTCGTCCTTCCCTAACTCTCAGTAAAGGCGATCGGTCCGGCGGGCACAATTGATGCGCATGAACCGGAGGTTGTGGTCGGGAGATGATTGCGATGAAACGTCAACGTCGACCAAGGAGGCTTCAATGAACTTAATTCAACGTAACGCTCTCGCCCTAGCTCGTGTTTTGCTTTCCCTGGTGTTTTTCGCCAACGGCTTTGGCATCATCCCACAGGCTGTCGCTGCCAAAGAGCTTGCCGAGCATGGAGCCCCGGCGGCTCTCGTGCCGCTGCTAATGTTTGCCGCTAGAACAATCGAGATCGTCGGCGGTTTCGGATTGATGCTGGGTATCTATCCCCGGATCGCAGCGATCGCCATAATTGCCTTCCTCATTCCGGCGACGCTCGTGGCCCATGAATTCTGGTCGGTGGTGGCAACACCGGCCTTTGCCCCGCAGCTTCTCCAATTCCTGAAGAACACGGCGATGACGGGAGGTCTGTTGCTGATTGCGACAACGCCGAATCAACCCGCGCTGTTTCCGCGCACTTCTTGGTCAAAGAATCGCGAATGAATAGAAGAGATCCTGACAGGAGTTCCGCCCGCAACGCATCGATTCAACTTGGCATCAGAGTGATATGGAAACTAGCAGTGGAATCCCGCTTAGACGTTTCGGCAAGACCGACGTTCAAATCTCGGCTCTCGGTTCTGGCGGTCATCACATCGGTGTGGCCAAGGACGAAAAGACCGCGGTCGAACTTGTCCATACGGCTTTGGACGGCGGCATCACCTTTTATGACTGTTGCTGGGAGTATTGCCGCGGCAAGGCCGAAGACTGGCTCGGCAAAGGTCTCAAGGGGCGGCGCGACAAAGCCTTTTTGATGACCAAAGTCTGCACGCATGGCCGCGACGGCACCTTGGCCACTCAAATGCTCGAACAAAGCCTGAGACGACTTCAAACAGACCATCTCGACCTCTGGCAACTTCATGGCATGTGTTTCGCGAATGATCCCGACCTCTTCATCCGCCCGGGCGGAGCAGCCGAAGCCTTGGTGAAAGCGAAGAGGGAAGGTAAGGTCCGCTTTGTCGGATTCACGGGCCACAAAGACCCAGATGTTCACCTCGCCATGCTCAATACCGGCTTCCCATTCGAGGCTGTCCAAATGCCATTGAACCCGTTCGATGGAACCTTCAAACAATTCAGCTTCGAACAAAAGGTCCTTCCCGTACTCGAAGAGCGCGGCATTGCGGCGCTCGGCATGAAACCAATTTGTGGCCGCGCCGAGCCCATCAAGAGGGGCGTTTTCACCGCCCAGGAGTTGCTGCGCTATGCTATGTCGCTGCCTGTCACGACCACGATCACGGGCTTCTCCGACATGAATATTCTCAAGCAGAACCTGGAGGTCGCGCAGGGATTCACGCCGCTCTCAGAGAGCGAGATGCAGGCGCTCCGCGACCGTGCCAGGCATTATGCGGCTGACGGTCGCTTCGAGCCTTACAAAATGTCACTGCAGTTCGACAACCCCGAGGCGCGCATGGCCCACGACTTCCCCATAGACATGCAGCAGATCGAAACCAGGGAAATGGTTGCCGAAACCCAGAACACGGGTTGGCCATTCCCGTCTTGAGCGCGACAGGCACTCCCAATCTGATTCTTCATTTGGTAAATGCTCTCTGAGAGAAACACTCATGAAAAGGAATTTCACTTACTCCGAAATGAATACGGCGCGAAACCGGATCTCGCAGACCGCTCTCTCGCGCCGCTCTTTCCTTCAAACCGCCGCCGTCACCGGTGTCTCTGTAGTGATCCCGGCCTCCGCCGGCTCACTGGAAATTCCTGCGGCGCGTGCTCAAGCGAACCGCCAAGCGACCAGTGGTGACGGCCAGGGAGGAGCGCTGCCCAACCCAATCATCCCCAACTTCCAGGGCGAGTATGACAGTTCTCCCATGCCCAGCTTCCAGGTCGCGAAACGTCCTATGGGCAGCACCGGCCTTCAAGTCTCCATCCTGGGAATGGGCGGCTTTCATCTCGGCGCCGCCCTCAGTCAAGACGTCGTCAATGGCATGGTCGCCAAGGCACTCGATCATGGAATCAACCTCTTCGATAATGCCTGGGAGTATCAACAAGGCGCCGGCGAGGAGCGCCTGGGCGTTGCGCTCAAGGGCAAACGCGACCGGGCCATTCTTGTGACCGGCGTCTGCACGTATGGCCGCGAGAAAGATATCGCCATGCGCATGCTCGAAGACTCACTTACCCACCTGCAGACCGATTACATTGACGTTTGGCAAGTACACGATGTCATTTACTACAACGATCCCGAACTTATTTACCAGACAGACGGAGTCCTCGAAGCACTGACCGCGGCTAGGCAGCAGGGCAAGGTCCGGTTCGTCGGATTCACCGGCCACAAGAACCCGTCCATCCACCTCGATATGCTCGACCGGGGCTTCCACTTCGACACCGTGCAAATGCCGATCAACCCCTTCGACCCCAGCTTCCGGTCGTTCGAAAGGAATGTGCTCCCTGTGGCCGTCCAGAAAGGCATGGCGGTCTTCTCAATCAAGGGCATGAGCGGCTCCGGCGAGTCGATCGTTCGTGGCGCGCTCACGCCCACCGAAGCGCTCTCCTACTCGATGAGCGTTCCCGGCGTCTCGGCGACCGTTTCGGGCATGGAGAGCATGGAGGTGCTCGATCAGAATCTGGAAATCCTAAGCAATTTTAAGCCGCTCACCGAAGATCAGATGGCCGCACTCCGCGAGCATGGCCGTCAGTTCAACGACGGACGTTACGAACTCTACAAGACCACGGTAAAGTACGAAAGCGATCTGGGCCGCGCGCTGCACGGCTACCCGAGTTCTATGGAACTTCCTGCCTGAACGTACGAGTCCTCCCCCAAACAAAACGGAGAAGCATAGTCAGCGAACTGACGGTGCTTCTCCTTTTGTTGTTCTCGCATCTACTTGGAGTTCAAGCCAGCGTCAGTGAACCCTCTGATGCCAATCGCTCTTCCGCAACCTGTGATCCGAGAAGCTTTCGTAGTTTTGCGTGAGTCATCCGTCTCATCTAGGCGACACGTACTGCCGGATGCTTTACCTGACCAAACAGCCGGAGCATCTCCCGATTGAATGCTGGGATATCGTCGGGTTTACGACTTGACACGAGCTGGCCATCGACAACGACTTCCTGATCCATCCACTGCGCCCCCGCATTTTGCAGGTCTGTCCGGAGCGACGGCCACGAAGCAATCTTCTTTCCCTTTGCATAGCCGGCTTCAATCACCGTCCAGGGCCGGTGGCAGATGACGGCGACGGGTTTGCCTGCGTCGAAAAACCCCTTCGCAAACGCTACCGCTTTGGGCAGCATACGGAGCGAATCGGGGTTCATGACTCCGCCGGGCAGCAGAAGAGAGTCAAAATCGCCAGGGGCGGCACGATCCAGAGGTATGTCGACGGCAAACTCCTCACCCCACTCTACGAAGTTCCACGATCGGACGTGCGGATATTGCGGCGATACGATACTGGTTATGGCTCCCGCCTGATCAAGCACCTCGCGCGGGTTCTGCATCTCAACCTGCTCGAATCCGTCGGTAATCAGAATTGCGACCTTTAGTCCCGTGATGTTATCCATAACTTCCTCCATAATCGGCAAATAATTGCAGGCCTCACAAACCGGCGCTTTTGAAGACAACTCGGGCGACTGCTGACCAGTCCGCGTCTCCCAGTCCTTCCGCTAGGGCGGCTACGAATCGATCGTGCATAAGGCTGACCATCGGCATGGGAACCGACGCCTCGTCTGCCGCAGCCTGAAGCAGTCGGTTGTCCTTGAAACCAAGTGGCAACTTGAATCCGGCCGGTTCAAATTTGTCTGCAGCGATCATCGCTCCATAGGTCTTGTATACCGGAGCCGAAAACAGGGTCCCTGTGAGCACCTCCAGGAACCTTTGTGGATCGACGCCGGCCTTCCGCACCAATGCAAAGCCCTCGGCTAGACTTTCAATAACGGTAGTGGTCAGGAAGTTTCCGCTGAGTTTAATTAAGTTGGCCGCGGATGCGTCTTCACCGATCATGAAGGTTCTTTGCCCCATCGCGGCAAACAGGCTGCTGCATTTCTCGATCACTTCAGTTGGCCCCGCAGGCAAGATAAACAGCTTGCCTGCAGCCGCGGCCTCCGGGCGGCCAAATACAGGTGCGGCAATATAGTTCTGGTGTTTTTCCGCATGCGCCTTTGCAAGCCTGCGAGACAAATCCACGCTGATAGTACTCATTGATATATGGACCGCTCTCTCCGACATGGATTCGATCGCATGCCCAGGTCCGAAGACCACATCCTGAACTGCGCGATCGTCAGCCAGCATTGTGATAAGTGCTTCCACTCCAACAGCCACGTCAGAGACGGTATCGGCGACTCTCGCTCCAAGGCTTTGCAGTTTCTCTGCATGGCTTCGCGTGCGGTTGTAAACGATCAGACTGTGGCCTGCTTCAATCAGGTTGCGAGACATCCCCGCACCCATACTTCCGAGACCAATAAATCCAACATTCATGATGAGGCTCTCCAGCCAGTCAATCGTCGCCGGTTATTGAGCAATCAGCTTTCCAAACTACAGGTCCCCGCGAACCAATGATTCTTGATCAGACCACAGGTTCTGCGATCGACTCCTCTGCCCCTCCTTCAACCGTTTCAGATGAATTGGCGCGGCGAGCGGCGATCATGTGCCTTGGCCTGAAGGCTCGCCGATTAATTCACGAGGTGTTCCAAATAAGTTTGCTGTCTATCGTTCGTCACCAAAGAGACGAAGTGTCGAACTGCGAACAGCAATTTGGAGGTTCCTCCCAACCGCTTGAGGATTCTTCGACAACAACGCAGTAAGGCTCTCACTGGATTTGGCAATCAGCTTGCAAACAAGATATCGCCGACTAAGAAATGTTCCGGTAAACCCAACAAGCCACTAAAGGAGAAACACGATGCCTGCAAATCCAGCTAAAACGCTGCTCAGCCCGGATAATCACGCGCTGCTGATGATCGACCACCAATATCTCCAGATGCTTACCATTCGCTCCCACGACGCGGCCGAGCTCATCGACCATGCCGTGGCCCTGGCCAAGGCAGCCGCGATCTTCGAAGTGCCACTGCTTACCACGACTGCCTTCAAGGAGCGTCAGGGTTTGGTTGCGCCTCTGGCCGAGGCGACCAAGTCAGTCAAGCCGATCGACCGCACGACTCTCAATGCGTGGGAAGACCCACGAATCGTCGACTGGGTGGAGAAGACCGGACGGAAGAAGCTCGTGATCGCCGGCCAATGGACCGAGGTGTGCGTCGCTATGCCGGTTCTGTCCGCGCTCGAAGCGGGGTATGAGGTGTATGTCGTCACAGATGCCTGCGGTGGTGCGTCACGCGAAGCCCACGATATGGCGGTCGAACGCATGGTGCAGGCGGGCGCGCGCCCGATCACGACCTGGAACTATGTGTCCGAACTGCAGCGCGACTGGGCACGTGCAGCAACCGCGGAGCAGGTCACGAAACTGTTCGCGCAGCGGGGCGGCGCTTTTGGTCAGGGACTGCTGTGGGAGTGGGACCTGCTGAGCCTCAAGGAAGGCACGCGCTGACGCGGTGCATTGGAAACACCGTCTAGATCCGTTTCAATCTCTTCCGTGAGGGTCTGCCCGGCGAGATCTGTGCCGGCGGAAGTGAGACAAACTAACTGGTATGCCGCCCTGCACCCGCTCTCGCGCTTACGTAAAGCAACGGACAGAACATTACGCGCGAGTAATATGCCTCCTTTGGAGGATTCCTCTACTCTAACGGGAGGAGAGGAGAATCTCCGATGGAAAAACGAAAGCTTGGATTTGCAGGGCCTGAAGTGCCGGTCATTTGTCTAGGTGGAAACGTCTACGGGTGGACGTTACCGGAGACGGAGGCGTTTCGGCAGTTGGACGCGGCGCTCGATGCTGGACTGAACTTTGTGGATACTGCCGATGTGTATTCGCGCTGGGTTCCAGGGAACAAAGGCGGCGAGTCGGAGACGATTATCGGCAAGTGGTTTGCGAAGACCGGGAAGCGCAAGGACGTGATCCTGGCGACGAAGGTCGGCAACGAGATGGGGGAAGGTAAGAAAGGATTGAAAGCGGCCTATATTCGGCAGGCGGTTGAGGATTCGCTCAAGCGCTTGCAGACCGACTATATCGACATCTACCAAGCACACAGAGACGATGTGGAGACCCCACTGGAAGAGACATTGGGCGCCTTCAACGAACTGGTGAAGCAAGGGAAGGTCCGGTATATTGGCGCATCGAACTACAGCGGAGCGCGCCTGGGGGAAGCACTGGAGACAAGCCGCATGCATGGGTTTGCAAGCTATATCTCGCTTCAGCCGCATTACAACCTGGTGGAGCGGCAGGAGTTCGAATCGGATCTTTTGCCGGCGGTGAAGAAATACGAGTTGGGCGTGATTCCATATTTTGCGCTGGCATCAGGCTTTTTGACCGGCAAGTATCGCAGTCCGCAGGACGGAGCGAAGACCGCGCGGGGATCGATGGTGCAAGAGTACCTGAACGATTGGGGATTCGCGGTGGTTGCCGCGCTGGATGAAGTGGCGCATGCACTGGAATCGACACCGGCGCGCGCGGCGCTAGCCTGGCTGCTTGCGCAGCCCGGAATTACGGCTCCGATTGCCAGCGCGACGAATGAGCAGCAACTGGCAGATCTGGCTGAAGCGGCGAAGCTGAAGCTGGATCCGGAGTCGATTGAGAAGCTGGATGCAGTGAGTGCACGGAAGGTCGCGGCAGAGGCTTCGGCCAGATAGGGGCGGGAGGTTTGCGGAAAATGGGCCGCTCCGTTTGAACAGCTCACTCAATACAGTAGACTATCGAGTCGCTTCGTCGTTTAGAAATTCGTTTCGGCGAACGAGTGTCCAGGTGCCGTCGAGGTCATAACTTTTCATGGCCGCGACGATTTGCGTCGTTTTGGGCCCCAGGTCCTTCTCGAAGATTCGGCCGTCTTCGCTGACGATGAAGGTCTTGACGCCGGAAGATCGATACGCAGCGGGAAACGCTACGATCGCGAATCCACCAGTCATCTTGTCATCGACAATGTAATTGCGCGCCCCGCCTCGCGCGTGGGCCCCTTGCGCCGTAAGAATGTGGAAGAAGTAGCCATGGAGCGGCTCGCGATCCGAACGGTCGTAACTGGCCTGCGCGAGATAGGGACCGATGGCATTGCTGTCATCATCGCTGCCGGTGGCTGAAGAGAAGAGGCCGTCATGTTGACCCTGGCTGCATGTGAAGTGCCGCGCGTATTCCCCGACGGCGTTCGCGCTCGCTTCCGCCGAGTTCGCATAGTATTCATTTTCAGCATCGAAGGCGCCACGTAGGGTGTCGATGGTATTCATCTCGTTTTCGCCAATACGGCGATATAAGATTTCGCGCCGGCCGAGGGAGCATTCGAAATACCATGAACCACCGCGTTCGACGATGGGGATAGGCAGTGGCCAATTCTCGGCACCGACGTAGAGTGTGGTTTCGTGGTCGGGTTCTTTCACCAGCCGGTGCATCTGCTCATATTTCCTGGAGAACTGATCGTCTTCGGCGGCACGATCGGCAGAGTTATCAGTCCATTCGACAATGTCGCGAGCATCCGGGCCGAGGATGGCGAGCATGCTGCTCTCGTCATCTTGCTTGGCTGCGGTGTAGAGCGCGTCGGCGGCCTCCTGCGCGGAAGGAAATGTTCTCTGCTGTGCGCGCGACGGCGGCGAGGCTGGGGTCCGGGAAGCCGAGGCATGGGCAGTCGGTGAATTCTGCGGGGACGCGTTCTGCGCTGGAACGTGACCAGAAACAACGAGAAAGGCGCCGAGCAGCACAGCTGTCTGCGGCCCCAACGAAGATCGCCAAATCTGCTTTGCATCGCGCAACATAAATTCTTTCCTTTGCTGAGATTTCCAAAGACAATTAATGGTTCTTCAAAGCACTCGAAATGCTGTCGGATAACCGGCGGCGAGCCGCACTAACGCCGGCCGCCTCCGCCTCCGCCGTGGAAGCCACCGCCTCCGCCGCCGTGAAAGCCGCCTCCGCCGAAACCGCCGCCGTGGAAGCCGCCTCCGAAACTGCTCTGGCCGCGGGCGGAAAATCCCCTCGTTGCGCCTCCGTGATTGAAGCTACTAAAGGGGCCGGAGCTCGTTCCAGGCGAGCGGCCGTCGAACCCTCGACCACCGCGCTCGCCCATCCCAGGACGCTCACCAAAGCCGGGATCGCCGTGATAGAAACGGCCACGATCGAAGAAAGCCGGGCTACCGCGCCAGTAGGGCGCCCCATGCCAATAGATTCCTCGTCCCCACCAGTCCAGACCCCAGTAAGGCCAGCCCCATCCAAATCCCCCAAAGGGCCCCAGGCCAAAACCGAGGCCGAAGTAAACTCCGGGGCCGTCCCACCACACGCCGGGGACCTCTACCCAGCCGGGCCAGGGAGCGATCGGATAACCGTAGACGAGCCAGGGATCGTATGCCGGCAGATAGACAGTACGGGAGTCCTCATCCTTCGGCTCAATGGTGATGTAGCCGTGCTTATCGGTCACCTTAATCTGATCGTTGCTCTTCAGCTCTCCGTGTTTCTTGGCGTCGCGGCGCATCTCTTGAACCGCGTTCATGACATCGGCGGGCTGATTGTAGTAGGCATCGCCGAGTTCGGAAGTCCAGGAAAGGTTTGAGGACAAATTTCGAACCACTGGAGGAAACGCCAATAAGGACTTGACCGCAGGAGCCCAGGATTGTTTGTCCGCATCGGACGCAATTTGCTCTGGTGTGAAATTCTGGCGCGCCGCCAGAAAATCATTGGCTGCTGCAATCTGCGATGGATCGGCTGACGCGGCCAGGATCGATGCCACGAGAGAGTCTGGGTACAAAGCGATTGGTGCAACCAGTTGCTGTAACTGTTCGGGGTTCTCAGTCTGGTAGTGCTGGTCGAATGCAGGCGCTTGCTGCGGCGGTGTTGGCTGCTGTCCCGGCTCTTGCGCAACTGCACCGAGCATTACGCTCGCCCCAAAAATAATCAGACCGAGAATCAAGATGCATCGATTGGATCGTCTCATTTCATCACCAGCAGCGTTCTGAATTTGTAACACGGTGACGTTCCCTTTCTGTGTGACGCTTTCCAGAATAGAAGGATGCAAGTCTCGACGAAATCTTGCCAGTGTTCCGTCTTACCGTCATGAAGGGTGGTCCTCTCGATTCCTGTGGCGCGCTGGACAAACAAACTGACAGGTAACAAAGCGATTGCCGGCCTGGCACGACCGGCTCTCTGCCTTTACTGCAAAGTTCAGGCCTATCCCAAATGCTTAATTTTTTCCCGGAGACGCTTCGCGGCGAGTTCTGGATCCTTCGCTCCATAGATTGCGGCGCCTGCAACCGCAACCGTCGCGCCTGCGGACTCGACACCCTCGATCCGCTCTGCGTTGATGCCGCCCGCTACCGAGAATGGAATCTCAGCATTTCGACCCACTTCCAGCAGTTTTTCAATTGAATACCCTGGCTGCGCCTGCTCATCCAGACCCGAGTGCAGCTCGACCCAGCTCACGCCCAGGGCCTTCAGCTCTTTCATACGCTTGGGTCTGTCGGCCACGCCGATCATGTCGGCCACGACCGCCTTTCCATGTTCCTTGCCGGCCTTTACAGCTCCCGCAATCGTACTGTCGCCGGCCAAGCCCAGCACGGTCATGATGTCCGCGCCCGCCTTGAACGCAATGTCAGCTTCCAGTTCGCCGGCATCCATCGTCTTCATGTCCGCAAACACCAGCTTTTCTGGATAGGCTGCCTTGATATCTGTAACTACGTTCATTCCTTCCTGTTTGATCAGTGGTGTTCCCAACTCGATAACATCCACATACGGCGCCACCTTATGGAGCAAGGACAGCGCATCCGGTACTGAAAGCAGGTCAATTGCAAGTTGCAACTTCATCGAGTGCTCCTTTTCCATGTGTTGTAACAGTTGACATCGGGATCGACTTACCAGCATCAGAAACAGCGGGGGATTCCGGCAGAAAGACAAGGTCCCAAGTAATCGCGTCTGTTTATTCCAGATTTGCGTGCCGCCTCCATAACTCCTCCGCACTGGCGCCGCTCTCGCGCCACATGGCCTGAAACATCGCATCCATGATCAGCAGAGTGCTTTGCTCGAAGAGCGCCCCTGCATATTGCTCGGAGATAGATCCGCCATGATCCTGCTTTGCCGCCGCCGGAATCATGACCAGGCCTTGCGCGAGCGTGGCCAGTTTTGAAACCGGAGACGTGGTCAGGGCCAGAACCTTGGCCCCGGCCTTCACGGCAACCTCAGCCGCATGCACTGGGCCCGCCGTTGTGCCCGACCCTGAAGCCACTAACAGCAGATCGTCCTGCCCGATCGCAGGAGTAGTTACCTCACCGGCGACATACACTACCAGCCCCAGATGCATCAGCCGCATGGCTGCCATCTTCAGCGCTAGCCCGGTACGTCCCGCGCCCATCACGAACAGCCGGTTGGCCGCCTCGATCATTCTTTGTGCAGCGACGATCTCTGCCTCGCTTACCGCAGCGAGCGTACGTTCCAGTTCGGTAAGAATGAGATTTCGGTCAGACAAATAGCTTTGTCTTTGAACAATGTCAACGGGCTCAGCTTTCATGGCTCCTCATCAAGCAAATGACGGCTCAAACCGACAATTGCGATCGGGTGTTTCACGATCTGCACGTTCCTATTCTGTTCCGACTGCTCGATTTCTGTCGGCGGAATCGGCTCCGGCACACCACAGGCAGCTGCCACCGCGAAGCGCAGTTCCTTGTGCGGCCGCCCCGGATACTCAAAGTTAGTGAAAAATCAAACTGTCTTTCTTGTTGTTTGAATTCTTCATTCTGAATCTGAGATGCCGTGCGGGATTCGCAGTATCAAAATTCCCCAAAAAACTTCGAAATCGAAAGAATAATCTCGAAGAAGAGCCGTGGAGTATCACGCAGATTGAGTTATGCCGCATGGTCGTGGTCAGCGACCCGATCCGCTTCGTATGCTGCACAGGTCAGCGGCCGTTCAGCGAGAACGCGTAGAACTTGTTGTTGTTGCCGTCGTACGGCAACTCGCGCGCCCGAGTGTCGTATCCACTGCCCCAGTAGACGACGCCGTTCACAATCGCCGCGCCCGACCACACGGCTCCGCCGCTGGGGAAGGTCCACTTGATCTGGCCAGTCCTTGCGTCCATGGCATAGAAATTCCCGCCCGAAGAACCGGCGTACACCACGCCGTTGGCGCTAGAGACAAAACCATCAGTGATGTACCGGGAACCCTGCGGATCGGCGGTCTGCCAGAGAATCTTTCCGGTAGCTGCGTCCAGCGCCGTCCATAAGCCGCCGCTCGTGGTCTTCTTCTGTCCATCAGAGGTGGTATAAATGTACGTCTTGTGGCTGCCGTTAGTGATAGCCGCGTAGATGCGTTCGCCGTCAGCAGATGTGCCCCACTCGATGCCTCCGAGGACTCCGCCCGGGCCGGCCTGCGTCGCCCAAATCTCCTTGCCTGTCGCGGGGTCCAGCGCATAATACATGCCACTCTTCTGACCCGCGCCCAGCACATCGGTCCGTTTGCCCTTTATCGTCGTGGTGTAGAGATTCGGATCGGCGCCGAAATCGAAGTCCGGTGAGGCGTTCGGGTTAGCCATCGTCCAGGTATCCGCAGTCAGGGTGTGATGAGCCCACACGATCTTGCCTGTAGTCAAGCGCAGAGCGACAACACTATCAATGTAAGCGTCGAGTGGCAGCCGCGTGCAATTCGTCTGCCCCGGGTTTTCGCAGTACCCATTCGGGACTGAGTAGCTGTTGCCAGTGGTGACGTACAGCATGCCTGTTTCATGGTCAACGACCGGCTGGCTGCTCCACACGGCGGCACCGTTGAAACCTGCGGGCACCATATAGGTCTTCCACAGGATCTTGCCAGTGCGCGCGTCCAGCGCCTCCACGGAGCCGCGGAATGTTGGCGTAACCGTCGTGTGCTCGGTCTTGGAGGAGACGCCTGTGAAAACGATGCCATTGTCGATCGTTGCTGATCCAGTTACGATCGCTGCTGGGTTGGAATCGGTTCTGGTCCGCCAGAGCATCGCGCCGCTGCGGGCGTCGACGCCGATCTCGAACGCCGGGCTGAGGCCGGGAGTCATCAGGTTGCCGGTGCCGATAACCAACTCGCCGTTCCAGTATGCCGGACTCGTCCGCGAGGCCGAGCCGGCGGTTCCGGTGTAGTTGCTGACGTCATGCGACCAGATGGCCTTGCCAGTCTTGGTGTCCACGGCCCAGAGCTTGCCACTCCAATCCGGAAAGTAGGCGATCCCATTTACTACGATCGCCGTTGCCGAGACGTCACCGGCGGTGGTGAATGTCCATGCGGTCTTCAGATCGCCAACATTGCCGGCGTTAATTGTGTGCTCGGTCGCGGCGCTACGCGTGTTGTGATTGTTCTGCCCCGAGCTGCTCCAGTCCGGCACGACCGGGACGCCCGACCGGCCGAGGGCAGCACCAGTTGGCGTATGGGCGCCAAGCACTGCCTTTTTTTCAGGCGAGGTGCCGACGGCCCCGGCGCGCACGGACACATCCAGATGCGCGCTGGCAATCGTTAGGACGACACACGCAGCGAGCGCCACAGGGGTTGCTAGCTTTCTGACGATTCCATCGATCACGATTTCCCCTCTTTGCTCAGTTCCATGACTGAACACGTCGAGACATTGTCAATGTGACCGTATGCACGCGCTTCGCCACCTCCGGGAGTTGTGAATCGGGGAATCGGTGTTGAGAGTACGACGGATACGGCAGATAGTCGCGGTTCGGTAAGCCGATTCCTGTCTAAGTCTCGACGGTGTGTCGGTTTTCCGACAGTTATGGCTGGCGGCAAGGCTTCGCTACCACCACTTCACGTCCACCAACTCGTTGCAGCGGAATCAGATCGAACGCAGGTTCGCCGAAACTACGCGCAAATGCATTCGCCGGGACCGATTGTGCCGATCCGCTGAACTTTGTTAGTCCAGGACGAATCGCAAGCTTTCAGCATTGGCGAGCCCTAACATGTTGCGCCGGCATTCGGATTAGGAAAAGCGTCGTCGCTGTCTTCGTCACTTCGATCTAGGCATGCAAAATCTTTCTCAATCAGGAGTGCAAGTGAGCCGAGGTTCCCCAGACTGATATCTTCGGCGATTCCGACCTGCTCAGTGATCCCCCAGACGTTTGCCTGATCGGCAGGTATCAAAACTGCCACTCTGTTCTCCGTGTATTGAACGGTCGGCCTTCTAACCAAGCGATCCTGTTGTAAGGCATAGGTGAACCTCGCGCATGCCTCTGGCGCGAACCGAATTGTTTCCTCCAGGCAGTCGCCTTCGAGAAGCTTCGATACTTCTGAGCGCGATATCCTTAATCGCAAGGAGTTTCCCTTGATTCGCAGCTTCATTCCCCCACTCCTACCGCCGTCGATGCATATCCATCGACGCGCTCACTACCGTGATAAATATTGAAGTGACCGTCCCGTAGGAACCCCACGAGGGTGATGTCGAACTCCTTCGCCACGTCTACCGCAAGGCTCGATGGAGCTCCTACGGCTGCAACCATCGGAATCCCACCCATTAACGCCTTCTGCAGAAGCTCAAAGCTGGCGCGTCCGGACAGCAAAAGCACGCGCTCTTGCAAAGGAGTGCGGTCCGCGAGGAACTCGGCGCCAATCACCTTATCCACTGCGTTGTGGCGGCCCACGTCTTCGCGAAGCGCCAATAAATCTCCGGTTGAATCGAAGAGCCCCGCGCCATGCAATCCGCCTGTCCGATCGAAGACGCCCTGTGAGGAGCGAAGGCGGTTTGGAAGGCTATAGAGCGTTTGCGCGTGCACTCTGAAGTTGTTTCTTGCGCGTGGCGGGCAGACCGTGCGCAAGGAGAGGAGAGACGCTTTGCCGCAAATACCGCAACTCGACGTCGTATAGAAATTGCGCTGCAGACTCGCCAGACTCACCGTTACATGTGTGGCCAGATGCACTCGGACAATATTCTGTTTGGAATTGGGCCTGCTGGCATCCAAGATGAGCGAGAATTGCGCCGACTCGCTGACAGGATGACTTGCGTAGGCAATGTGCTCGATATCGTATGTGTTCCGGACCACTCCTTCGGTCATCAGAAATCCAGCAGCGAGATCGAAGTCAGCCCCGGGAGTTCGCATCGTAATGGAAATCGATGTGGTCTGCCGCGAATTAGAAGGTCCATATGTAATTTGAATCTCGAGCGGTTCTTCTATCGCAAGCTGGTCCACCACTTGTCGCGACGCAAACCCGGTAACTTTTTCGACGGAGGTCTGCGATACGGGATCATTGATCGCGATTGCGTGTGCGGCGGGGAAGGAGGCGTTCATGTTCTCATCTCCATAATTGCGGATATCACTTAGCACATTGAATTCTAGGCGGGGTTCGCGTCTCAGCGGTACCGGCGGAGCATCTACTTAAAAAGAATCTTCGCCATCATGCCCTTGTCCTCATGGCTAAGCAGATGGCAATGGAAGAGCGACACGCCTCGGATAATAGGATCGGTGAAATCCATGATCAGATCAACATTTCCTTCAACGGGAACGTTAACAGTATCCAGCCATTCAGGCCGCTCGAGCCTGACTCCATTCTGAGCGTAAATGAGGAAGTGAACCTGATGAATATGGAATGGGTGCACTTCATGAGAATCATTCTTCACCCGCCAATGATGAAGCGCGCCAATCGATACGGTTGTCATTGGTGGGTCTGATGGACTGTACTTCCTGCCGTTGATGTAGAAACCTTGCTTGTCCTCGCTGAAGTCAACCACAAAGTCAGGAGAACTGTCTTCCACCTGCGTCACGAGAGCTGGCGGCAAGGGCTCATAGAGAGGTTGTGCGGTGTCGACGGGCGGCTGACGAACTGCGGAGGCGGAAACACTGTTTACCAAGTCCGCGATCACCATTGCTGGATTGGGATCTCCATCTGTCCCGGTGTCAAAGCAGAGTGTTCGAAGTGACGCTCGGACTCCAGGTTTTGCTCCCCTAACGATCGTTTCCACTCTCCCAGCGGGAGGGACGAGAATATGAGATGCGAATTCGATGGGATGTGCGGGATTGTGGAAGGCGAGAGGCATTCCGTCCAGTGCGACAATCTCGAATTGCTCCCCATCAATCTGCAAGTCTGCGTAGAGATCCGGTGAGGCATTCACGATACGCCAGAATTGTCGCTCGCCGGTGGAGATCGCGATTTGCGGGCGAACCGCGCCGTTCAGCGTGAAGATTCGCTCCGGAACATCCGTCGAAGTACTACAGGATTTCGTTGACGCTTCGACTTGGGTCCTGAATTCAGCGGAGGTGGGATCGTCCTTGGCGACTACTCGGTCGCGCAGTACAAGTATCCGTTCCCGCATATGCCGGAGCTCTGGAACATATCGTTCAATGCCATCGATTACAATGGCGCCAGACATGCCATCGAGATCCTGTTGGTAGCTTTCCCCGTGAGGGTGCGGGTGATACCAGTAGAGGCCGGGTGGCTGATCCAATGGGATATTCACAACGTAGTGCAGGGACTGTCCCGGCATCGCCATCATGGTGATCACATCATCCTGAGGCGCGTCCGGCGATACATGAAGGCCGTGAAAATGCAGATTCGTCATGTTCATGCACGGGCCGTCGATGCACTGCTCGTGCGCTTCTGTTGACATTGCATTTGCGTATGTCAGCCGGATATCTTCTCCGGGTTTCGCTCGAATGACCGGCGGGTCTTCGCGTCCGTTAAAAGAGAAGGCGCCCTTTCCCGTGCGCGGATCGTTGATCGCAGTCAGGACGACAGGAGAACGTGCTTCCGGCGGGTTGGAAAGAAGCGGCGGCGAAGCAACAGTTCCTGGAGCGGAACCCGTTTGTGCCGCCAGCGCAACGCAGCCGAGCATTGCATGACAAAACAAGCAGGTGAGCAAATTCCTGGATGCGTTTGGAATGTGATGCGAGACCATGGTGCGTTCTCCCTAGTCTGCCCTGTCGTACCTCAGTTCTCCCTACTGCTACTGCCTCGATCGCGAAATCGCCAGGCTAAACGGACTTTGTGGCACGATTGATCGGTACTGAACAGGTCTTTTGCATAATTCATGCCATTCGGTTTCTCTTTTAGAATCAGCCGCCACTGGGAGCAAGCTGAAAGTCCGCCTGCGTTGCTGTCGAATATTCGACACGGAGCGACGGAGTGCAGGGCACCCGCGGTGGTGGGCTCCCGACGAGACTAGCAGCGTCAACTTACATCCGCGGTTATTGCACTTGCGGATGCAAGCTCGGCGTCTGTTCTGGCAGATCGCTCATTTCGAGGTCGCCATTGAAAGATGGCCGAGAAATTCCGTGCCTCTGCATCTTGTAGATCAGTGTCGTGCGCTTCACACCAAGTCTGGCAGCTGCGCCTCTCTGTCCTCCGATGACCCACCCCGCAGCCTCGAGGGTACGCACGATCAGGGCTCGTTCGGAATCGATTAAGGTGGCTGGAGTCGGAACGACGCTGATGCGCCGGATTTCGGAGGTCAGCAAAGGATTCGGAAGCACGCCACCTTCGGACAGAATCAATGCTCGCTCGATCAGGTTTTGCAATTCCCGAATGTTGCCGGGCCAGTCATACGAGCAGAGATCCAACATCGTTTCCTCTGGGATATTGTCGATCTGCCGACCTACGCGGGTGCCCAAAACCTCGACAAAGTGCGCCACAAGAGCTGGAATATCTTCACGGCGCTCTCGTAGCGGCGGAAGCTGGACAGGAAATACATTCAGGCGAAAGTAAAGGTCACTGCGAAACTCGCCATTTCTCACCATCTCAGCCAGGTCGCGATGGGTTGCGGCAACGAGCCGAACATCCACCTGGTGAGTTCGACTGCTACCCAGGCGCTCGAATTCCTGTTCCTGCAATACGCGCAGGAGTTTGGGCTGCAGCTGCGGTGGAATATCGCCGACCTCGTCCAGGAAGAGGGTACCTTTATCGGCCAGCTCGAAGCGGCCCGGTTTCTGCGCTATTGCCCCGGTGAATGCACCCTTCTCATGGCCAAAAAGCTCGCTCTCCAAAAGATCCAGCGGGATGGCAGCGCAGTTGAGCTTGACGAACGGGCGCCCGCACCGCGAACTGATATTGTGAATCGCGCGCGCGATCAGCTCCTTGCCGGTGCCGGTCTCACCCTGGATCAAAACAGTCGAACTGGTGGGCGCCACCCGCTTGACACCGTCCAGCACTGCCTCCAATGCAGGACTATTGCCAACAAGTTGCTCGAATTTGCGCGGGCGCAAGCCTTGGTCGCTGCCGCGATCGCCGCATCCAGGTTGTTCGGACGGCCGCAGGGGAAGACCGCTGCTCATCGTTTACCTTCCTTCTCGTCTCAACGCTCGAGAGCTGCACGGACACTTTCGACTAGAATTTCATCGTCAAATGGCTTGGGCAGGAATTCGACGGCGCCAGCCCGCAACGCCTGAAATCGCATTTCTTCATCGCCGTGGGCGGTAATAAAAATGGTGGGAATTTTGCAGCGTTCGGCATTCAGCCTGGCCTGCAGCTCTAAACCGGACATTCCCGGCATACGAATATCTGTGATGAGACACGCCGTCTCCTGTTGACGGCCGGACTCGAGAAAGTCTTCTGCCGACTCAAATGTGCGGGAAGAAAATCCAGCAGATCTCAGCAGTTCCTGCAGCGTGCCGCGTACCGAATCATCATCATCGACGATCGCTACGAGCTTACTTTCCTTATGACAACTCATGAGACAAACTATGCGCCCGCGAGAAAGGCGGCGCAATCATACGTTGGTATGAGCATCGGTTGGCATAGTGCCTTCCTTCGGCGTCTCGACGGGAATGGGCAGAGTGAAGGAAAGAGTAGCGCCGTGCGGCGAGTTGTCGGCTGCCCATAAGCGGCCCCCGTGGGACTCGACGATGGAACGGCTGATGCGAAGTCCCATGCCGATGCCATGAGGCTTGGTTGTAAAGAATGGATCGAATATTTTGTCCTTCTGCTGCTGCGGTAGTCCCACGCCCGTATCGCTAATCGAAATCATCAGATGTCGATCTTCGGCCAGTCGCGACTGGATCGCGAGCTCGCGTGCCTGATCGATTTCTTTCATTGCATCGACGCCGTTCATAATGAGGTTCATCACGACCTGCTGCACTTGCACTGGGTCAGCCATGATCCGGGGAAGATCGGCGTCAAGTTCGGTGCGGACCGAAACGGAATACCGATTCGTTTCGCTTCGCAGAAGCGCGAGCATCTCTCGAATGAGTTCATTGACATCGGCCAATTGCCGCTTCGATTCGCCCTTCTTCAAAATGGACCGGATGCGATTGATAATGTCCGCGGCACGCTTGGCATTTCGAATGGCCCCCGCCGCAGCCTCGCGCGCCTCTGCCAGGTCCGGTTCATCTCGCGTAAGCCAGCGAACGCAGGTGCTGGCGCCGTTGACCGCGGCGGTAATCGGTTGATTGACTTCGTGCGCCAGAGACGCAGTCAACTCTCCCATGGTGGTCATGCGGCTGGCATGAGCCAGATCCGCCTGCGCCTCGCGCAACCTCTCCCTCTCTTCCTCTGCCTGCCTACGCTCGGTGACGTCGATTATGGTGCCTACATATTCAACGAGATCGCCGGTTGGGCCGAGAACAGGATGGCCTAGCGACTGAGCATATCTAATTTCGCCACCTGGGTGAACGATTCGGTAATCGAATTTGAAATCCTCCTTTTTACGCACTGCTCTCTCAATCACTTCCGTGACTCGGGCTCGATCGTCCGGATGCATGCGCTGAATCAGTGATTCAAATCGAGGCTGCCCCTCTTTCGGGTCAAAGCCTTGAACGCGATAGCATTCCTCTGACCAGTACCTGATGTCGCCCGGCGGCGGACTCCATGCCCAACTGCCGGTGTGGCTCAGCCTCTGTGCCTCGGCTAAATAGGCCTGGCTCAGGCGTAGTTCCGCCTCCACTCGGTTGTGCTCCGCAATTTCACTTCTCAGGTTGTCGTTCAATCGCGTTAGTTCTACCGTTCGCTCCGCGACTTTGAGTTCGAGCTGATTTCGTCCCCTCACGACTTGCATCATGAGCAAGGCAAAGACCAGAAACACAAGATCGAATAGAAGGCGAGACTCGGTGCTGGTTTGGGGATCGAAGAGAAGGTCACGGACGACAGACGACATCAAAGCCGCGAGGACGCCGGGCCCGTTGCCGGCATACCAAAAGGTGACAGCAATTGCGGACAGTGCAAATAAGCCGAAGGTCTGCGGTACATGGAAATACATGAACGCACTGGCCAGGCCAAGAGCGGCCGCCACCGAGGCCACGGCGAATCCGTAACGCAAAGTTGCGGACCACGCTGACCTGGCAGCCCAGTTCATCTTGCCCTGAAAAGCCATTTGGAGAATCTCCTTTGTCCAGCCGCCGCGAGATACTACTTTTCGCTGACCGGAAGCTCGAGCTTGGTCGCCATTCGAACCAGTTCCGCAAGCGATTCGGCTTGCATCTTCTTCATCACTTGCCCACGCTGGATCTTTACGGTGATTTCGCTGGTCCCGAGCTCAAAAGCGACCTGTTTGTTGAGCATGCCTGAAACCACCAGGTTCATGACCTGGCGCTCGCGTGGGGACAGCGATTCATAGCGCTCTCGCAGTTCAGCAATCTCGCCCAACTGATAGCGCGTGGCGCGGTCGCGGTCGAAGGCCTGCTCAATCGCATTCAACAGTTGCTGATCGAGGAACGGCTTGGTCAGGAACTCCACGGCTCCGGATTTGATGGCTTTGACCGTCATCGGAATATCGCCGTGCCCGGTAATGAAGACGATGGGAATGTGCATGCCAGCGTCCGCCAGTTTCCTCTGCAGTTCCAAACCATCGACTCCGGGAAGGGAAACGTCCAGAACGAGGCAACTCGGTCCCTTCGGCGCCTCGTTACATAAGAATTCTTCCGCCGTCGCAAAGGATTCAGAGCGCAGCCCCGCCGCCTTGAGAAGGCCCTGGATGGACATGCGCACCTCTACATCGTCGTCAATCACGAACACTGTAGGAGTGCCCGGAAGCGCCATTCGTGACTCCAGCACGAGGTCTGTCGGATGGCGGACGCCGCGTCGAATATTCGACGAGCGAGACGGACTCCGCGGGGAACCGACCTTCCCTCCGATTGAAGTATATCGCTGAAACAACGCGGTCAATCAAATTTTGGAGGATTGGCAAACGGCGTGCAATCATGCAATTCGTTGTTGGCAGAGAGAGTGACGGAAAGCAAAGCAAGAGAAACAGCCGCGCATCGAGCGCAAGCAGAACCCTGTTGTACTTATTCGCGAAAGAACCCAAGAGGAGACAGTATGACTGAGCGAGACAGGATGATGAGCAATGACGGTGTCAGCCGGCGATTGTTTTTGGGGAAGGCCTCGGCCGCCCTGGCAGCGGCAGCAAGCCTTCCCGTTCTGGCAGCGGCGCAGCAGACGAAGGACATGAGCGGAGAGACGCACACCGGCGTCAACGAGCAGGAGTTGGGGCCTCAGAACCCGGTCCTCGAGGCCGCAGAGCCTGATTCGGTGTATCCGCCGACGACCGATGCAGGTGGCCAGCCTCCGTTCAAGTACCCGTTTGCCATGTCGCACAGGCGCATCGAATCGGGCGGCTGGACCCGGCAGGTAACAGTGCGCGACTTCCCACTGTCGAAGAAAATGGCCGGCGTGGAGATGCGCCTGATCTCTGGCGGCGTCCGCGAACTGCACTGGCATCTGAGCGCCGAGTGGGCTTTCATGACCTACGGGAGCGCGCGCATCACCGCAGTGGACGCGAATGGCCGCGCGTTTATCGAGGACGTGAATGAAGGCGATCTCTGGCTGTTCCCTGGCGGCGTACCGCACTCGATTCAGGGCTTGGGGGAGAATGGCTGCCAGTTCCTGCTGGTGTTCAACGACGGCAACTTCAACGAGTTCGATACGTTCCTCGTGACCGACTGGCTGCATCACACGCCGAAGGAAGTGCTCGCGAAAAACTTCAACGTTCCGGAGTCGACTTTTGATAACGTGCCGCCGCGGGAGAAGTTCATCTTCGCGAGCGAATTGCCTCGCCCGTTGGACGAGGAGAAGAAACAGGTTTACGCTGGCAGTGGTCCCGTTCCCAATACGTTCGCCTTCTTCACAGGTAAGATGGAACCCACCAAGGTGACGGCTGGCGGTAGCGTGAAGATCATCGACCGCAACAACTTCCCGGCCACCGACATTGCCGCGGCGATCGTAACGGTGAAGCCCGGCGGCTTGCGGGAGCTGCACTGGCACCCGAACGCGGATGAGTGGCAGTACTACGTGAAGGGCACAGCCCGAATGACCGTCTTTATTGCCGGGGCGGAGGCCCGCACCATGGACTTCCACGCCGGCGACGTAGGCTACATCGAGCAGTCGCAGCCGCACTACATCGAGAACATTGGCGAAACCGATCTGGTGTTTCTTGAAGTATTCCCGACGGCCGAATACCAGGATATTTCGCTGGGTGAGTGGCTTGCCCACACGCCGTCGCGCCTGGTGAACGAACACCTTGGCACTGGTGAAGACTTCCTGGCGAAGATCAGCAAAACGGAAATTGTCATCACTCCGGATAAGTAAAGCGGAATCAATTTAGACCCAGATGGAATTCCGGAGTCGCGCGCAACGCACGGCCACGGGGCGCCCCAGGGGAGGTGTGCTTTGCGTAAATTTGTAGAAGTTATGAGGGCTCTTCGGTTCTGGTCACCGTTTGCGCGGGTCTGGATCTTGGTCGCAATTTCCTGGTTCGCCTCTTCCGGGTTGGCGCAGCAGGCGCTCTATCCACTGAAGGAAGGTATTGTCCAGCCCTTTCACAATACCGATATTCCCAAGTGGATGACGCTGGACATGGAACTGCGTGGGCGCACGGAAGAGCAGACTTCGCTGGGGTACGTCTCGGGCAAGGATCGCTTGTATGAGCTTACCCGCGTATGGGGCGGCATGACGGTGGTCCCGACGAATTGGCTGACGTTCTATGCGCAGTTCATGGATCTGCACGCGCTCGGGCTTCCGCTGCGTGATACGGCGACGAACATGCGCGACACTTTCGACCTGAGGCAGGGCTATCTCGATTTCCATTACAAGCCGGTGCAGTTCATGGTGGGCCGCCGGGAGTTGCGGATCGGCGACGAGCGCGTGGTTGGTATCAGTGACTGGACGAACACCAGTCGTACCTGGGACGGGTTCTACGTGCGCGTCGGGAATGTCAACCAGCTGAATCTTTTCAGCACCTCTGTGGTCACGGTTCATCCCGCCAGCCTTGACACGCACGGCGCGGGCCTGATCTTCCATGGCGTGAACGCGAAATTGTCAACGTACGTGCCGCGTACCACGATTGAGCCGTTCGTCCTGCTTCTTGCTTTGCCTCGCGTTACAAGCCAGCAAGGAGTGGTTGGCAATCAGACCGAGGTGACCTTTGGCTCGTACTACGAGGCAAAACTGCCGCTCGGGTTCGATTCGTCTGGCACTGGAGATTTGCAGCGCGGCAACTACAGCAACGATTCGATCCATGCAGGCGCGGCGATCGTGCGCGGCGGCTATGGGACGAAGCGCTTACCATGGCAGCCGCACCTCGAGGCGGAGTATGACTACGCGACCGGTAATACGCATACAAATCCCGATCGCATCGGTACCTACAATCAGCAATATCCCAGCGACCACAATGCATTCGGCCTCGTCGACTTGTTCGGCTTCCAGAACATCAAGCAGCGTCGGTTGAACTTGCAGTTCACGCCGCGCAGCGACCTCTTGATGCTCTTCCAGGGCGGATCGCTACACGCGGCGACGGTCCACGATGGCATTTACTCTGGCGCCGGCGCGACCTTAGTTGCAGCGCCGACCGGTGGATTCAAAAGCGACGATATCGGCAGCGAGTTCGATGCTTCGGCGAAGTACATTTACCACAAGTCATTCGTTACCAATATTGGCGTTGGTCACTTCTTCCCCGGCGAGGTCATGACGAGCGAAAACCATGGCGCTCCGCTGACGTATGCCTATGTGGGGTTCACGTATCGCTTCAAGGTCGAGCACTAGAGCGCTGCAATGCTCGTAAACCTGGACGAAAGTGAGCAGGTGCCGACAGTCGATCTGCGTTTCAGGACGTCCCGAAAAATCGGCGATCTTGTGGGCACCTGAATCAACGATCAGTAGGGAAGACGAATCCGAACCTCCCAATTGCTAAAGACTTAACACACGGCACGAACCAGAAACGATTAGTTCGATGCCGTGTATGCGGTCACTACCAAAGACTGTCAGATGGCGGACGCCGTGTCGAATGCTCGACGCGTGAAGCGGGTGCCGCGGAACCCACCGTTTCTTCCGGCTGAAGTATATCGCTGAAACTACACAGCTAAATCATGCCGGATTGATTGGCAAACTGCGTGCACATAACGAAGCAGTGGGAGGTATGAACAGCATGCAAGCGCGACACGTGCCCATCAGCGAAGAGCAGAACCCCGCCGTCCACATTCGCGAACAACACATGGTTGAACTGCAAGAGGCGGTTTCGCAATATCTGCCCTCGCTTTACAGAAGGGCCTATCGTTTCGTGGACGACCCACACGACGCTGAAGATGCGGTCCAGGATGCACTCTTGTCGGCCTACAAGCACCTGGATCAGTTCAGAGGGAACTCGAAGATGACCACCTGGCTAACTGCCATCGTTACGAATTGTGCTTTGACGCAATTGCGCAGGAGGCCGCGCCAACCGCATGTGTCTCTAGACGAACGGTTGGATGAAGAGCAGGACTATTGTGTTTCAGACAGATTGGCAGACGCCAAACCAAGCCCTGAGTATGAGTGCATTGGGTCGGAATTGCACGGGCACCTTCTGCAGTTCGTAACTGAGCTCGCGCCGTCCGTACGCAAAGTGATTCAGTTGCGCTACCTGGAGGATAAGACGACGGGCGAAGTAGCGCACATTCTGGGTCTGGCGGACGGGACAGTGAAATCCCACGCCTCCCGGGCGCGCACGAAACTCGGGCAGCAAATGCGAAGGCTCTAAACAGGAGTGAGTTGCGCAAATGAGCGAGAGAGCACCTTCGGAGAACCGTCCGGGAGGACTAATTAAGCCAGCACGACTGATGTTCTCGGCTTTCGAGGAGCTCACGAACGTCGTGCGACTCGCGAGCTTCACGCTGGTTCTGACGGCCTTGTTTCTTTTCGCTCCCTCGTTGCGAGCCATAACGGCAGACCAGTCGGTTGATGCGCCCAATCTCCCCGATGCGCCCGAGCCGCAGTCCGTCGTATCCACCCCCGTTCTTCAGCCGGATCCCGGTCGCCAGGAAACCTCAGCCTGCGACCCCGCTAACTCTCTACCGCTCACGCCATCCGAAGACCCCGGAGTCGTAAACGCAGCCCCTCCCCGCCGCACCACCTGTCGGTTCAACTGGTACGAGCGCTTCGCCAAGGGCCCGCAGCAGAAGCCCCTCACCCCTGGCGACAAGGGCTGGCTCGCCGCCCGTAACTTCCTTGACCCGTTCAGCCTGGTCGCTGTCATCGGTGAAGCTGGCATTTCGGTCGCCGCCGATAGCCGCTCCCCCTACGGCCCAGGCATGCCCGGTTTCGGGCGTTCCGCCGGCGTGGGCATCACCGAGGACATGACCGGCGAGTTCTTCGGCACCTTCCTAATCCCCTCTCTCGCCCATCAGGACCCGCGGTACTACCGCATGGAGCACGCCACCGTCCGCCGCCGTATTGGTCACGCCATCATGCAGGTCTTCTGGACTAGAAGTGACAACGGAAAGGGAATGCTCAATTACGCCAACCTGGGCGGCTTCGCTTTTGACGAGGCCATAGCCGATCTCTACGTCCCTGGCCGAACTACCAATCTCGGAGCCACGGTCGACCGCTACGCTATCGACGTGGCCTCCGCCCCCATTGGGAACTTCGTCGAGGAATTCCTCCCAGACGTAGCGAGCCACATCCATGTCCAGATTGCCCTGATCCAGCGAATCATCAACCAGCTCGCCGAGACACAGCCCGGCGGGCGCATTTAGTCACAGGCTTGAATCCGGCTTCAGATTCCTGACTCGAAGCCTGTCTCTAACCAAATTCGAATCACAAGCAGCTCAGTGAGAGGTTTGAATTATCCTTCGACAACTTAGCCTGAGGCGGAATTTAGACACTCGTGTCGGATTGCTGTCATAGCGGAACAGAAAGCCACTTGTAAGGCCTCAATAAGTCAGCAATCTAGCCTCTTACACGTTTGGTTGCTGAATTGCTTTCTTGCTCAGGTAGATAGGCTTCGATTATCACGCTCACACAAGTGAGATAGATTCGGAGCATTTGCGTGTTGACGACGAACATCATCGAGTAGGTCGGAAAGAAAAGGAGATGCGATGAGTTATGCAGCGGATGCAAAGCGATATGACGGGGTTCAGTTCAAGCGGGTTGGACGATCAGGGATCGTCCTGCCCCCGATTTCCCTTGGACTGTGGCAAAACTTCGGTGGCGTCAACGTCTTCGAGACCGGCCGGGCAGTGATTCGGCGCGCTTTCGATCGCGGTGTGACGCACTTTGATCTGGCGAATAACTATGGTCCGCCATACGGCTCTGCTGAAGAGAACTTCGGGGAGATTCTGCGGAAGGACTTTCGCAGACACCGCAATGAACTTTTGATCTCGACAAAAGCGGGGTGGGATATGTGGCCGGGCCCCTACGGCGAGGGCGGCTCGCGCAAATATATGCTCGCGTCGCTGGACGAAAGTTTGGCGCGAATGGGACTCGACTATGTTGACATTTTCTATTCTCATCGGCCCACCGTGGATGTTCCGTTGGAAGAAACCATGGGTGCGCTGGCTCAGGCAGTGCGGCAGGGCAAGGCGCTTTATGCAGGTATTTCGTCGTATGGTCCTGAGCGGACGCGCGAAGCGGCACAAATTCTAAAGAGCGAAGGGGTCCCTCTGTTGATTCATCAGCCCTCCTATTCGATGTTGAATCGATGGGTAGAAAAGGAACTTCTCGACACATTGGAAGAGCTCGGCGTCGGCTGCATCGCGTTTTCTCCTCTGGCCCAGGGACTTTTAACGAATAAGTACCTGAACGGGGTCCCTGTAAACTCACGGGCAAAGGACGGTGTCTGGTTCCAGAAGGAATTCTTGAGCGAAGACAATCTCAAGCGAGTGCGGGCCCTGAACGAAATTGCCAATGGACGCGGACAGTCATTGGCACAGATGGCGATCGCATGGGTGCTGCGAGATAAGAGGATCACCTCGGCACTGATCGGAGCGCGGAACTTGGAGCAGCTTGATAATTCGCTCGACGCTTTGAAGCTGCTGCAGTTCACGAATGCAGAGCTCAAGGAGATCGATCGCTACGCGCAAGATGGATCGATTGACCTTTGGAAAGAGGCCAGGCAGGAGGCGGCTTAGCGAGCGCCATCCAATAATGCAACCGGCGCATAACCGTCGCTGCCATTGATATTGATGTTGCGTTTCGCGTGGCCGCGCAGTCAAGAACGTATTCCTTTCAAACCTGAGAACAAACCTGTGGAGCTTAAGTATGCGATCCTCGTCCATTGCCATTCTAGCCGCCGCAGCAATGCTTATTCCTGTGGCGCTTCCGGCACAGCAGACAATCACCGGCCAGGCCGCGTTCGCCGATTGGAGTCAGCAGCAGCCCGGCGTGCGACGCAAAATCACTCTCGCCGACTTGCCCCAGCCCAATCCCGCGGAGGCAGTCAACAACACGCCCCATGTGATCCCGCGTCCCGCCGACGCATGGCCCATCGCCCCAGCCGGATTCAAAGTCACGCTTTATGCGGGCGGCGACTCCACTCCCATGCAGCGAGCGGACAACAAGCAGTTCATGACCCTCAGCGGCGGCACTTTCACCATGCCGCGCCTCATTCGCATCGCCCCCAATGGCGATCTCTTTCTTGCTGATTCCGGAGCTGGAACAATCTTCATCCTTCGCGGCGTTGGCCCCGACGGCAAAACTGCCCAGATAGAAAAGTTCGCCACCGGCCTGGATCATCCCTTCGGCATCGCCTTCTATCCCGTCGAGAATCCAAAATATGTATATGTAGGCAACGCAACCACCATCCAGCGATTCCCTTACCACTCCGGTGATCTGCACGCCACAGGACCGGCCGAAACCATCGTCCCTGATATCCCCGGCTACGCGCAGCTCACCGGCGGAGGTCACTGGACCCGCGACGTTGCCTTTACCAAAGACGGTCAGCACATGCTGGTCTCTGTGGGTTCCGGCTCCAACGTGGACGATGCGGACACCCACCCGAGGGAGTTCCACCGCGCCGATGTTCTGGAATATACACCCGAAGGCAAGTTCATCGAGGTTTACGCCCACGGCATTCGCAACTGTGTTGGCGAAGCGATCAATCCAATTACCGGTCAACTCTGGTGCTCCACCAACGAGCGCGATAACCTGGGCAATCATCTTGTGCCCGACTATGTCACCTCTATAAAAGAAGGTGGCTTCTACGGCTGGCCCTGGTATTACATGGGCGGGCATCAGGATCCGCGCCTGCCGAAGCCGTGTGCCAACGGCACCGGCCCTAACGCTCAGGCTCCGGCGCTCACTGCAGACGAGGCCAAGTCCTGCAAGCGTGTTGATCTTTCCTCAAAGGTGATCACCCCGGATGTCCTGGTCCAGCCTCATATGGCTTCGCTTGAGATGGTCTTCTATCCAAGCCAGAAAAAGGATTTTCCAGCTGACTACGACGGCGATGCCTTTGCCGCAGAGCACGGCTCTTGGAACCGAAAGAACCGCGCCGGCTACGAAGTTATCCTTATCCCCATGCACGACGGCCACGCCGACGGCAGCTACGAGGACTTCCTCACCGGCTTCGTCACGAAAGACGGCCAGGTCTGGGGCCGTCCTGTAGGTGTAGCGATCGCTAAAGACGGCAGCTTGTTCGTCACAGACGACGGCTCGCGTAGTGTCTGGCATGTGACCTACGTCGGAAAATAAGCCCCGGTCTTTGTGGCCGACGTTTGATGGATCGGCAGTGTGTCATTCCCGCTGCCGAACGTCGCCCCGCCGCGTCCAGGGCCCAATGGGCTTGGGAAACATCTTCCCGAGTCAAGACGTGGTGGGGCGCGAAACAAACATGCAGGGAGATGTCATGAATTATCAATCGATTCGCGTCGTCCGTCCGGGACAGCTAGACTCTGCGACGGCTCAAACGCCCGGATCGCAGAGGTTTGCGGCCATCCATGCAGGAGCCGGCATTGAATCGCCTATGTGGGGAGGCATGTTCCTGGTCGAACCGGGAGCTCGCACAGGAATCCATCACCATGGAGAGCAACATACTATCGCCTATGTGCTCAGCGGATCTTCGTATGTTCGGTGGGGTGAGCGGGGTGAGTTCAATGCGACGCTGCAAGCAGCGGACTTCCTCTACGTTCCAGCGTGGCTTCCGCACCAGGAGATCAATCCTTCCAGCGACGTCTCATTCCAATGGGTTGTTGTCCGCAGCACTTCCGAACCCATCGTCGTGAATCTGCCCGATGACTTCTGGGGTGATATCGGCTTAGGTGATGTGCATCCGCGAATTTCCGGCTGACAACATTTTGCGTCGTAACGCCCGCGAATGCACCCGTGTTGGCTTTCCTCAGCCGCCGGTGTGGCCGAGCCATGACGGATTCTGGATTGTCCCGTCAAAATGCGAGCTGGTCTTGAAGAGTTCAAACTTCCCGGTCATCGCGGCGTCCTTTGTTTTAGCAAGAATCGCTGCCACTTGCTGCCTGTCCATGGGCTTAAAGCTTTCGACGGCCTGAAACACCTGATCGAGGATTGCTGGAGAGTCGATCCCGGTGATGACCACCGACGCCGGCGAATTCAGTCCGAAGTGCAAGGCCTCCATGGGAGTCACTGTCTTGCTTTCGAGGATGAAGTGATCTCCAAAGGTCTTCATGGCAAGTATGGCAGTGCCATGCTCCTGCGCCACCGGCGCAACCCCATTCAGAAACGATCGGAAATGCGCATCCATCACGTTGATGGGCATCTGCACGGTGTCGAAGTGAAACGCGTGCTGGTCGGCAGTCTCAAACATGCGCAGGTGCACGCTGGGATCTTTGTGCCCCGTGAACCCGATGTAGCGAATCTTACTCGCTTGTTTTGCTTCCTGAACAGCCTCGATGGCCCCGCCAGGGGCGAAGATCACGTCCGGATCGTCGAGGCGAATAACCTCATGAAATTGCAGTAAATCGATCGTGTCCGTTTGCAGGCGTCCCAGCGATTCCTCAATCTGCCTGGCAGCGGTGTTCTTATCCCTGCCGTCGATCTTGGTCATCAGAAAGACCTTTTGCCTGTATCCATCGCGGAGCGCCTGGCCCATCCGGACCTCGCTGATGCCACCGTTGTAGTCCCAGCAGTTATCCATAAAGGTGATTCCGCGATCGATTGCGGTGCGAAGCAATCGGATGCTCTCATCGGGGTCCTGCTGCTTCCCAAGGTGATAACCGCCTATGCCGATCGCGGAAACTCGTTCGCGTGTGCGGCCAAGCTCGCGGTAAATCATGTTCGGGGACTCAGGACGCTGGGTGGCGGGGGAAGGCTGAGTGCTTTGCGCGCCCGCAGACGCAACTGATCCTGCAGCAGCAACAGTGGCCGTCCATAAGAAATCTCTTCGGTCCATGCAAAGCTCCTCTCGAGAAGGTTCTGTTCACTCAGATGCAGGCGAGACCGCAGAAACCATGCGAGTTGTGCGATGTCGACCTTTACTGATTTGGAGTCTCGCAGTGTCTAGACGTCGATGTCCCCGATACCCGTTAGTCCTCGGCCTCTGATCCTTGAGCGATGACATACGGAGTTATTGCAGCCAAATCCAAGTCGCCCTTTGCGGAAACATTAGCGGCAAGAACAGATTGGGCGAGTGATGCTGCGGGCAGATCGGCACCGGAGATCGTCGCGGCGTCCATCACCAGAGCCATGTCCTTGCTCATCAGCCGCAACGGGAACTCCGGAGAATAGTCTCCGTCCCTGATCTTCCGGATTTTCCCCTCCATTGCCGGAGCTACCACCGGCGTCTTGGAGAGGACATCGAGCAGGACATTCCGATCAATCTGAAGATGCTCTCCGAGCGAAACTGCTTCAGCGATTGCCTGCATATCAAGGCCCAGGAGAAGGTTGACGACTAGTTTCATTTGAACGCCTGAAGAACCGGGTCCAATCAAGAACCACTGCCGGGCGATCGACTCGAAGATAGGGACACATTGCTCGAAGGTCTCTTTGTCACCGCCGGCGAGCAGTGTAACCGTTCCGGCTTCGACCGCGGGCGTCGATCCAGAGATGGCCACATCGAGAAATTTGACGCCTCTTGTACGAGCCTCCTGATGTAGGCGGCGCGACAATTCCGGCGAGATCGTGCTCATCTCGAGGATAACGGCTCCGGGATTTGCCGAAGCAAAGACACCGCCGTCTTCGAAGTAGACGGACCGAACAGCGGCATCGTTTGCCAAGGATGAGAGAATTACATCCGATTCAGCTACAAGCGCCCCAATTGATGGTGCTGTAGCTATCCCCCATTCGTTTAGCTCTTCTGCGGGCCTTGGACTGCGGTTCCATGCTCGAACATGCCATCCGAATGAATCCAGGCGCCGCGTGAGCCGGCTTCCCATCAATCCGAGGCCGATGAATCCAACTTGAGCGTTGAGCTTGTCGAGTAATGCTGCCGGCATAAACGTAATCTCCCTGGCAAACGGTTCGCTTCTGGAGGCGATCCATCTGCAACTGTGTGTTGCACGTGCCGCGCCATTCAAGATGAATTCGGACCGATTCAGAATCAGCAGGTTCAGGGGATCGCTTGAAGGATGCTACCCACTGCTGTCGGAGTTTCGACACTCCATGGCGGAAGGCCGTCACGATCGGTCAAATCGACTCCCAAAGCCTTTCGTATGCGGGGATTAATTGTCGAAGCGAGTGGCCTTGAAACTGCTAATTGCATAATGAGGAAATGGCACAGAGTCCAGCCGAAACCGGACGAGAGAAAGCTTTCTGCTTGACGACCGTGGGCATAGTCGACTTCATTCTTTCGAACATCGTGGATTTCGATGTCAAACAACTCGGCATTTTGTTCAAGCTATGTGGCCCGATGACTAGCTCTGAGAATTGCCTCTCAAATTAACTTTACGGGCTTTTACCTCATGGAATACCATCGAAAACTTATCGCGGAGGGTGGACAACTATGACAGTCACGATTGATGGCCGGCCGCAGGATATCCACGCCGGAGAACGCTTGATCGACCTTATCGACCGTTGCGGGATCGAAGTTCCACACGTTTGTTATCACCCCCAGCTTGGACCGATCCAGACCTGCGATACCTGTATGGTCGAGGTCGACGGCAAACTAGCAAGAGCCTGTGGGACTATGGCGGCCGAGGGCATGAACGTCGTGACGTCTTCTCCGCGCGCTGACGCAGCGCAACGCGAAGCTTTTGACCGCATCCTCGGCAATCACATGCTCTATTGCACGGTCTGCGACAACAACAACGGAAACTGCACCATTCATAACACGACGAAGATGCTTCACGTCGAACATCAAGAAATTCCCTACAAGCCCAAGCCCTACGAAGTGGATATATCCAACCCCTTCTATCGTTACGATCCCGACCAATGTATCCTTTGCGGCCGTTGCGTTCAGGCCTGCCAGACCCTTGAGGTGAATGAGACGCTGAGTATCCGGTGGGAGGATGAGCACCCCCGTGTTTTGTGGGATGGTGGCGCTCCGATCGGCGAATCGAGTTGCGTCTCGTGCGGACACTGCGTGACTGTTTGCCCCTGCAACGCGCTGATGGAAAAGTCGATGCTTGGAGAGGCTGGCTACATGACCGACCTGCCTAAGTCCGCGCTTGATGGCATGATCGATGTGGTCAAGGGCATTGAGCCGGAGATGGGATACGGCTCCATTATGAAAGTTTCCGAGATCGAATCGCATATGCGCGAGTCGCGCACCAAGATAACCAAGACCGTCTGTACTTATTGCGGAGTCGGCTGCAGCTTCGATGTCTGGACCAAAGACCGTCACATTCTGAAAGTAGAGCCTTTGGAGGGGCCGGCCAACGGAGTTTCGACCTGCATTAAAGGCAAGTTTAGCTGGGGGCACATCAACAGTCCGGACCGGCTCACCAAGCCACTCATCCGCGAAGGGGACGCTTTCCGCGAGGCTACCTGGGATGAAGC
>Ga0182024_10004202_pt1 | contig 33410 bp, 42 predicted proteins | sample P32metaG_FD_120480 | JGI IMG/M metagenome (GOLD analysis project Ga0182024, IMG submission 120480) | Permafrost microbial communities from Stordalen Mire, Sweden - P3-2 metaG (Illumina Assembly) | ecosystem: Environmental > Terrestrial > Soil > Wetlands > Permafrost | place: Sweden: Stordalen... | reverse complement strand
GATCCTGGTGCCCAGCGGTTTGCGCGAAGCCGCCAGCGCGCTGGGCGCGCCGATGAATCACGTGATCCGCGCCGTGACCTGGAAGGCGGCGCAGGCGGGCATCGTCACCGGCGTGCTTCTGGCGATCGCCCGCATTTCCGGCGAAACCGCGCCGCTCCTGTTCACCGCCCTGAACAATCAATTCCTCACCACCAATCTCAACGCCCCCATGGCGTCCCTGCCGGCGGTGATTTTCCAATATGCGCTGTCGCCTTATGACGATTGGCACAGGCTGGCCTGGGCAGGCGCGCTCCTGGTCACGGCCACCGTGCTGATACTTTCCATCATCGCCCGCCTGCTCGAAACCAAACGGAACTGAGGCCATGGACGCAGCGGTTATCCCCCACAGCGCCGTCGGCGCCGAAAAAACCAAGGTCGATATTCGCGATCTGTGCTTCTATTACGGAGGCAGCAAAGCATTAAAGAACATCACCCTGCCGCTGCAAGACCGCAAGGTGACGGCCTTTATCGGTCCCTCGGGTTGCGGCAAATCCACCTTGCTGCGCGCCATCAACCGCATTTACGAGCTCTATCCCCAGCAGCGCGCCGAAGGCACCATCACGCTTGATGGCGAGAATATTCTCGCGATCAAGGACCTCAATCTGCTGCGCGCCCGCATCGGCATGGTGTTCCAGAAGCCCACGCCGTTTCCCATGTCGATCCATGACAATGTCGCGTTCGGCATCAAATTATATGAGCGGCTGCCGCGCTCCGAGCTGGAAGGCCGCGTCGAGGACGCGCTGACCCGCGCCGCGCTTTGGACGGAAGTGAAGGACAAATTGCAGGCTTCGGGGCTTTCCCTGTCCGGCGGCCAGCAGCAACGACTCTGCATCGCCCGCACTGTGGCGACGCGGCCGGAAGTCATTCTGCTGGACGAGCCTTGCTCGGCGCTCGACCCGATCTCCACCGCCAAGATCGAAGAGCTGATCGACGAATTATCCGCGGACTACACGATCGTGATCGTCACCCATAACATGCAGCAGGCGTCGCGCGCCTCCGACTATACCGCCTTCATGTATCTGGGCGAGCTGGTCGAATATGGCGCCACGGAAAAAATCTTCACCGCGCCCGACAACAAAAGAACAGAGCAGTATATCACCGGCCGTTTCGGCTGAGCGCGCTCAGTAAGCGTAATCGGCCGCCACCGTCTCGTCCGCGCGCCGTCCGCGCGACAAAGCATTGAAGATCACGCTCAACACGATCGCCACGCCCAGATTGAGGGCGAGCGCGCTCAGCGCGGCATAGCAAGGCACCGCCACGCCGAAAATATGCAACACATAGATGGAGCTTTTGAGTCCCAGGCTCCAGGCCATCGCCGTGCCGGCGGCGATCCCGCAGGCCCAGCCGATCAGCAGCGCGATGGGATGGAGCGCGCGGGTAAAGAGCGCCACCAGCACCGCGGGCATGGTCTGGCAGACCCAGATGCCGCCCAGAAGCTGCAGCTCGATGGCGTAGGAGCTTTTCAAGGCCAGCACGAAGAACAGCGCGCCCAGCTTGGCCAGAAAAGCGACGATCTTCGCAACCTGCGCCTCGCGCCGGGGCGAACATTCCGCGTCGATGAAGTCGCGATAGATATTGCGGCTGAACAGGCTGCCGCAGGCAATCGACATGATCGCGGCCGGCACCAGCGCGCCGATGCCGATGGCGGCGAAAGCCAGGCCCGCGAACCAATGGGGAAACATGGTGAGAAACAGCGCCGGCACCGCGAAATTGTTGCCGAAGCGGCCGAAGCCCGAGGCGAATCCCGGCATCGCTTTCACCCCTGCCGCCACCGCCATGTAGCCCAGCAGCGCCACCAGCGCCAGCGCGAAGGAATAGATGGGCAGGATGATGGAATTGCGCTCTACCGCCTTGCGGCTGGAGGATGACAGCATGCCGGTCACGGCGTGGGGATAAAGGAACAGCGCCAGCACCGAGCCCAGCGCCAACGAGGAATAGGCAAAACCCGCGCCCAGATTATGCGAATTGCCGCGCGCCAGCAGCAACGTCTTGGGATCGATGCTGGCGAAGATTCTGGCGTAACCGCCCAATTTGATGGGGATCACCACTACCGCCACGATCACGGTGGTATAGATCAGCAGATCCTTGACGATGGCGATCAAGGCGGTGCCGCGCAAGCCGCTGGCGTAGGTATAAAGCGCCAGCACTACAAAGGCGATCAGAAGCGGCAGATCGGGAATCGCCGCAAGCCCCGGCAAGCTTTGAATCCCCAAGGCCGCGATCACCACTTGCAGTCCGAACAATTGCAAGGCGATGTAAGGGATGGTGGCGGCGATGCCGGTAAGCGCCACCGCCAAAGCCAGGCTTTTGGAGCCGAACCGTCCGCGCACAAAATCGGCGGCGGTGATGTAGCCGTGGCGGCGCGCCACCGACCACAGCCGCGAAAAGCCCACGAACAGAAGCGGATAAGCCAGCATGCCATAGGGAATGGCGAAAAAGCCGGTCGCGCCCGCGCCGAACATCAGGGCGGGCACGGCGATGAATGTGTAGGCGGTATAGAGATCGCCGCCCAGCAGGAACCAGGTGATCAGGGTGCCGAACCGCCGGCCGCCCAAGCCCCATTCGAGCAATTGGGAAAGATCGCCCCTGCGCCAACGGGCCGCGAACAGGCCCAGCCCCGCCACGCCCGCGAACAGCAGCAGAAACACCGTCAATGTGACGGGATCGGTGCGAAGCCCCATACCCCCCATCCTGTGCGGCTATTTCTTGACCTGCGTGGTGGTGACCGGACCCATGCCCACCAACTCCAGCAGCGCCTCTCCATCCTTGGCGCCATCGAAATGCACCGTGTTGGCCAGATCGGTGACCACGCTGCCCGCCGGCATGGGATAGGTCTTGCTGATGTCGAAAGTGTCGCTGGAACTCACCCACCAGGTGCCCGACAGCACATAGGCATAGCGGTCGGTATTATGGAAATGCGGCCGGCTGAAATTCCCGGGGTGCCAGCGGATCAAGATGCCATAGATGCCGGGCTTGTCGGGATCGCCGAAGATCACCGCCTGGTCCGAGGCTTTGCCCATTTTCCATTTGACGTCCTTGGGCGGGGTGAAAATGATGTGGCTGGGATCGGGCACGGAATAAGTGTCGTCCGCAAGCGACTGGCTCGCGGCGCACACGGCGAGCGCCGCGGCGGCAAAAGCGAAAAGACGCATTTCAAAACCTCCCCTTTACAATTCAGCCAATGCTAGGCGGAAGCGGAGGTAGGGCGCAATCCGTTGGTCCTATTTGCCGAGAACAGTGAACCCGTCTTTCTCGAACACCGCCCGCGCCGGGGGTGAGGAGAGATAAGCCAGAAACGCCCGCGCATCGGGCTTGGCGTCCTTGATGAGCGCGGCGGGATAAAGGATGGGCGGGTGGCTGCTCTCGGGGAATTGGCCCACGATCTTCACGTTCGGCTCGGCCTTGGCGTCGGTCTGATAGACGATGCCGAGCGGGGCTTCGCCGCGCGCGACATAGGCGAGCGCCACGCGCACATCCTCGGCGTCGGCGAGGCGGGTTGAGACACTGTCCCACACGCCCAGCGCGGTAAGCGCGGCCTTGCTATATTTGCCCGCCGGTACGGTCTCCGGATTGGCGATGGCCAGCCTGCCTCCCTTGAGCGCACCCAAAAGATCGAAATGCGGAGCGATGGCGATGGTGGTGGACGAGTCCCTGGGCGCGACCAGCACCAGGCGATTGGCCAATAGATTCCCCCGGCTGCCGGGTGCGATCAGGCCTTTTTTGTCGAGATAATCCATCCAGTCGAGATCGGCGGACATGAAAATATCGGCGCCGCCGGACGCCTCGATCTGCCGCGCCAAGGCGGAGGAGGCGGCGAAGGACACGGCAACAGTCTTGCCGCTTTCCTTCTGATAATCGGCGGCGATCTCTTTCAGGGCTTCGGCCAAGGAGGCCGCGCCGAACATGGTGATGTCGGCCGCCACGGCGGGAAAAGACGCCAGCGCCAGAAACAGCAAGGCGAGCCCCATGCGCAACGATCTCATGGCCGTTCCTTTCGTGATATTGCGCCAAGTATCACGTTTGGCGGGCCAGGGAAAAGACTTGGAAAAGTCTTGCCCCGGTGCGGGCGCAGGCGTCAGGATGCGCCATGGCTGGGCTGTTCCTGCGCATTCCGATCGGCGATTCCGGCAATCTCGGGCCCGGCAAGGCGCGGCTGTTGGAGCTGATTGAGGAAACCGGCTCGATCCGCGCCGCCGCCACCAAGATGAAACTCAGCTATCGCCGCGCCTGGCTCTTGCTGCAGGACATCGAACGCGTGTTCGGGGGCGTGGTGCTGGAACGGCGCACCGGCGGCAAGGCCGGCGGCGGCGCCGCGCTCACCGCAAGGGGCCGCGACATCGTCAAGCATTTCCGCGCCGCCGAGAAGCGCACCGCGCGCGCCATCAAGGCCGAGCTGGAAGCCCTGAACAAGTTGAAAAATTAAGTCTTGCGGCCCGCCATCACCAGGCCAAATCCCGCCAGCACCACGACGATGCCCGCGGCGGTGGGAATCCAGACGGTGTGATCTTCCTGGGTGTTGATCTGCAGCGGCCCCGCTTTCAACAGGGGCTTGGTCTCGCTGAAGCTGAAATGGCCGAAGAATAAGGCGGCCACGCCCAGCACGATCAAAACCACGCCCAACAAGGTGAGGTTCTTCATCTTCACTCCTCCACGCGCGGAGGGAACGGGCCCGGGGAACTTCGGTTCCCCGTCAATCCTTGTCCTCTCGTCAATCTTCGTCCTGGAAGATTTCCCGCTCGCCAAACGGGCCTTCGATGCCCGTATAGGCCAGGCAGCCTTCGATGAACTCCTGCGACGTACCGTTGCAATCCCTGGGGTTGGCGATCTTGTGCGTGGAGGCCCAGGCATATCCGGCCTGATGGATCGAACAGTCCACTTCGCAGGGATAGCCGTGAAACAGATCGGCGCGGCCGACATTCTGCACCGGCAGCGGTGTATGCCCGCCAGACGCGGCGCGCGCGGCGTCCGCCTTTTTGGCTTGGGGCCCCTGCGCTTTGTGATCGCCCGGCGAACAGGCCGCCAGCCCCATCATGGCCAGCAAAAGGATGGTCCTAAGCGTCTGCATCCGGCCCGGTCGGTTGGTTGCTCGGGCCACTCTGCGCCCGGCGGCCCTTTGCCGTCCAGCCGAGCGACTCAACTCTGCAACGCCAGCCTGCGGTAGGAGAGAGCCTCGGCGATATGCGGACGCAGCACGATGGGCGCCGCTGCCAGATCGGCGATGGTGCGCGCCACGCGCAGCACGCGGCTATAGCCGCGCGCGGAAAGCCGCATGCGTTCCGCCGCCTCGGTAAGAAGCCTGGTGCCGCCCGGTTCGGGCGTGGCGATAAGGTCCAGCAGCTCGCCTTCCGCTTCCGCATTGGTGCGCACGCTTGCGCGTTCGAAACGGGCGCGCTGGATATCGCGGGCGCGGGCCACGCGCGACGCCATTTCGGCGCTGCCTTCCGCGGGCGGCGGCAAGGCCAGATCGGCGGCGGCCACGCCCGCCACTTCGACATGCAGATCGATCCGGTCGAACAAGGGTCCGGAAATGCGCGCCTGATAATCGGCCGCGCATTTGGGCGCGCGGGAACAGGCTTGCGCCGCGTCGGAAAGATAACCGCAGCGGCAGGGATTCATCGCCGCCACCAGCTGGAAACGCGCGGGATAGCGCACATGGGCATTGGCGCGAGCCACCACGGCTTCGCCGGTTTCGATGGGCTGGCGCAGGCTGTCCAATACCCCGCGCTGGAATTCCCGCAACTCGTCAAGAAATAAAACGCCCAGATGTGCCAGGGAGACTTCACCGGGCTTCACTTTCAGCCCGCCGCCCACCAAGGCCGCCATGGAGGCGGAATGATGGGGATTGCGGAACGGCCGTTCGCGGCTGATGGCGCCGTCGGTCAATTCGCCGGCCAGCGAGCGCACCATGGAGATTTCCAGCGCCTCGCGCGCGTCCAGCGGCGGCAACAGGCCGGGCAGCCGCTGCGCCAGCATGGATTTGCCCGCACCGGGCGGGCCAATCATCAGGAATAGTGGCACTCCGGCCAACGCTATTAATTTTGCAAATTCAAATCGATAAGTGTTGGACGAGAAAACAATTTAGAGACGTCGCCAGTCAGGGTCTGGAGCTGACTGCTTGCTGCTGTTTAATTCTCGCGGCACAGCGAATTTCTGACGGCTCGAGTTGGTACTGGGCACGATCTTAGTAGTCCTCCCATTTAAATTGTTCGGCCAAGCAAGTTGCCGCCAACGAGCGCGGTGTTTCCAGTGTGACTTCTTACGCCACCGCCAGGGAACGGAGGGGGCGGTGACGGATGGCAGCCGGCGGCGGGGGCGGTTCATCGTCGTTGGCCAATTCCAACCGATCAAGCTGCGCGCGTGCGCCCATGATCGAGGCAAATGTCACAGGAAAGGGCGTTCCCGGCAGGTGACGCAGGCAGGGCAATGAGTCTACAGCGTGCCGGTCGGACGCCCAGGCGGAAAGGACTTCCCGTTTCTGGTCCGCATTCAAGGTTGGATCGCCCACGACTTCGTGGGGATAGTTGAACCTCCAATAGGACCAACCGAGCTGGGTTGCGCGCCGTTTAATTGAAACTACGTTGTCCCGGTTCTCCATGGTTTCATCTCCATCCGGATCTGGCGGTCCTCTGACGCCCTATTCCTCAATGTGCGCCATTTGTCATAGGCGAGGAACGGCCCGGTGACTCCGTGGGAGCCCGGTCGAACCGGGCTCCCTCGAGTCTCAATAGTCCATGTCGCCCATGCCGGCGGGAGCTGGCGGGGCCTTTTCCCGCTTCGGCTTCTCTGCAACCAGCGCTTCTGTGGTGATCATCAGCGAGGCGACCGAAGCGGCGTCTTGCAACGCCGTGCGCACGACCTTGGCCGGATCGATGATGCCCGCCTTGACGAGGTCCTGATATTGGCCTGTCGCGGCGTTGTAGCCCCAATGATAGTCGGACTTCTCAAGGAGCTTGCCGAGCACCACCGAGCCATCATCACCCGCATTCTGGGCGATCTGGCGGGCCGGCACTTGGATGGCGCGGCGGACGATCTCGATTCCCGCTTTTTGATCGGGATTTGACGCCTGGAGCTTGTCCAAAGCCTTTGCCGCCCGCAGGAGCGCAATGCCTCCGCCGGGCAGGATTCCTTCCTCGACCGCAGCGCGGGTGGCATGCATGGCGTCGTCCACCCGGTCCTTGCGCTCCTTTACCTCGACCTCGGTAGCGCCACCGACCCGGATCACGGCAACGCCGCCCGAGAGCTTGGCCAGCCGTTCCTGGAGCTTCTCGCGATCATAGTCGCTAGTGGTTTCCTCGATCTGGGCCCGGATCTGACCGATGCGAGCCTGGATGTCGCTCTTCTTGCCCGCGCCGTCGACGACGGTGGTGTTGTCTTTGTCGATCATCACCTTCTTGGCACGACCGAGCATCTTCAGCGTGACGTTCTCGAGCTTGGTGCCCAGCTCTTCGGAGATCACGCTGCCGCCGGTGAGAATGGCGATGTCTTCCAGCATAGCCTTGCGGCGGTCGCCGAAGCCGGGCGCCTTGACGGCGGCGATCTTGAGGCCGCCCCGGAGCTTGTTGACCACAAGGGTGGCCAAAGCTTCGCCTTCGACTTCCTCGGCGATCACCAGGAGAGGCTTGCCCGCCTGCACCACCGCTTCCAGAACCGGAAGCATGGGCTGCAGGTTCGAGAGTTTCTTCTCATGGATCAGGATATAGGGGTCGTCGAGTTCAACCCGCATCTTCTCGGCGTTGGTGACGAAATAGGGCGAAATATAGCCACGGTCGAACTGCATTCCTTCCACCACTTCCAGTTCCGTGGCCAGGCTCTTGGCCTCCTCGACGGTGATCACGCCTTCATTGCCCACTTTGGCCATCGCGTCAGCCAGGAAGCGGCCGATCTCCGCATCGCCGTTGACGCTGATGGTGCCAATCTGGGCGATCTCGTCATTGGAACTGATCATCTTGGTGTGGCACTTGAGATCGGCCACCACCGCTTCCACGGCGAGATCGATCCCGCGCTTGATATCCATCGGATTCATGCCGGCAGTGACCGACTTGGCGCCTTCCTTGACGATGGCCTGGGCGAGCACGGTCGCGGTCGTGGTGCCGTCGCCGGCAAGATCGTTGGTCTTGCTGGCGACTTCGCGAACCATCTGGGCGCCCATATTCTCGAATTTGTCCTCGAGCTCGATCTCCTTGGCGACGGTGACACCGTCCTTGGTGATGCGGGGCGCACCGAAGCTTTTGTCGAGGACGACGTTGCGGCCCTTGGGACCGAGTGTGACTTTCACAGCATTGGCGAGAACGTCCACCCCGCGCAGCATCTTTTCGCGAGCATCGGACGAGAATTTCACTTCCTTGGCAGCCATTTTTGAATCTCCTTTCGAATGGCGAATGGATCTAAGGGCGGGCGTCAGGCGGCCTTCTTGAGCGAGCCGATCTGCTCGATCACACCCAGTATGTCGGATTCCTTCAGGATCAGCAGGTCTTCGCCGTCGATCCTGACTTCGGTGCCCGACCATTTGGCGAACAGGACGCGGTCGCCTTTCTTCACCTCCGTGGGCACGAGTTCGCCGCGCTCATTGCGCAGGCCGGGTCCCACCGCGATCACTTCGCCTTCGTGAGGTTTTTCCTGGGCGGTCTCCGGGATGATGATACCGCCGGCCGTCTTCTGGTCGGCATTGATGCGGCGCGCCAGCACGCGGTCGTTCAGTGGGCGGAAATGCATGGAAATCCTCCTTATGCAGATCAAAGGGTCCAAAGACCCGGCTCCCTGCCGGGCGAAAAATGACTTAGGAGGGCCTTTGGCAGCTTCAAGGGGCGGCTGCCAAAAAAATTCAATGACGGAGGGTTTCTCTAAACCCTTACATTTATTTGCGTTTTTCCATCACCACCGGCCAATCGGCAAACGGCGTTCGGTTGCAAACCCTACAAAAAATTTCTTTGCCCGCAGCCGGCATCCACTCTTAGCGTTGGATTCTAGAATCGGTGTGCTTCGAAAGAGGTGCGAATTGGTAAACAAGGATTTTGTTCTCAGCCTGGGCGGCTATGGCCTGACAACCGCAGAAATCCATTATCACATGCCGGATCATCCCCAACTTCTGCAGCTTTTCGTTTGGCAAGAATATGATCTGGCGCCTGTCTTTCCCGGCCTCACCGCCTTCCTTCAGCATTGGCGGCGCGAGATTGAGGGTGCGCTTCACTCTGTGCGCGTCGCCCATAGCCTGTTGGTGCGGCCCAGCGAATGGAAGGCAGTAGACGGCGTCTTCAGGCTCAACTGAGCACCGCGCACCTAAGACAATTTAATAATTGTTGGGCGGTCCGCATTTGTAGATCGTGGTCAGGGCCAGATAGATACCGTCCTCGGCCTTCATGGTTGCCGTCTCGGGATGGGCCCGCAGCCACGGCGCCACGGCGCCGGCATAAGTGATGCCCGGCAGGCAAATATGCGTCGCGGGAGACGACAGGACACGGGACATCAGCACGTTGCCTATTCTTCCGGTGCAGCTGGCTTGATCTTTTTCGCATGCCGCCGCGAATTCACCAGCCATCACCGCAGCATAGGGCGAGGTGAAGCTTTGTGACGGCGGAATACTGCCAGACTGTTCATCCGGTGCAGCCCCAGCAGGTGTGGAAGATGCCGATAGCGTCAGCATCAATGCTAACGCAAGGAGAGCCCGGCGCATCGCCTGCCTCCAACCGGCCATAACCACGTAAGACCGAACATGATCTCCCTCAAAAATACCGACCGCTCCGGGTCTGAACAGACGCTCACTTAGGCCTGCCGGCATTGGTATCAAGAGGGGGATTTAAAAATGTGAGAGCAGTGGCGCTCAATCTTTTGCGCCGCAAAATCGCGATCGGCGGGCGCCGCTTTGCCACGCAAGTCGCGCGCCAATCTGTTGAGAACCCCGACGGCCCAAATGCGTTTTTACTGGGATCCCAGAACCAGCTGCGGGAGAAGACCATGGAAGTTTACGAAATTCGCATCTGCAAAGGATTGAGAGGTCCGGCTTCGATATATCGCACCCTTCAGGACAGCGACCTTGCCGCCATCACAGTAGCCCTGCGGGCCGCAGGAGAAAGCGATTCCCTCGAGGTTTGGAAGGGCATGGACTGCATCCACCGGCGCAGTCGCAACGCGCCGTCGCGAGAAGCACGGCAACGCCAAGACTCGGGCATGTTCCGGAAGGCCAGTTAGGCGTCATGGGGAAACCGGTGCGGGGCCATGGGCGCTGCGGAACCCTGGTCGGCGAAGTTTTCGCATTTTTAATCCGGCGCGCCGCCCCCCGCGCTTGAAATGCTTTCCGCCAAAACTACGTGAAACGCGAGTGACCGAATGGTCGGTCTTTTTTGGGAGAAACGACGATGCGCTTTCATATGTTAGCGCTGGCTGCGTTGCTTTCGGCAGGAACCAGCGCATTTGCTCAGACCCCTGACTTCAAAGGTACCGTGAACGAGGTCACACCAGCCCTGCGGGCTCGGGCGGAAGCCGCGATCACAAAGGCCGGTTACCGCCCCACCGTTCTGCAGTTCGCGCAAGACGGCAACTTGTTCTTCACGGCCACCCGGAACGGTCAGACGTATGACGCCACCGTTACACGCGACGGGAAGGTTTATTTCAGCAACGGTCTCCCCGAGGGCTCGGCGCCTCCCAGCTGATGCCGCCATCAGCCCGCGAAACCCCCGGACACACGCTGCTATAAAAGGAGGACCATCGCATGAAACTCTGGGAAACGAAGAAACGAACGATTGTGTGGCATGCAAGTCTGGCCACCTTGGTAACCGCCGCCGCCATTTTCTTAGCCAGCGGTCCAGCGTCGGCATACGTCGCCTGCAACCGGGCCGGTGATTGCTGGCATACCGACACGCGCGTGCACTATCCACATGTGCGGCTCGCGGTTCATTCCGACAAGTGGTGGGACAAACGACGCAACGAGGCCCGTTATCATTGGCACGATCCCGATAACGACCATGACTGGCACCATGGCTATTGGGAAAGCGGCACCTGGCATAAGGTTTGATTTGGGGCGGAGCAGCCCATGCCTGGCTGCTCCGCGTCGAAACTAACAGGCCACGGGACTTTTGCCTGTTGCCGCGGCACTGCCATTGAGGCGGGCGCAACTTTAATTGGCCCCAATAGGAGAAGATTGTGACCGCCCGCGGCCGCGATCTCCAGCGCCCGTTTGGCGCTCTCCTGGCCCTTCATATCCTTCAAATCGGGCGCGGTGCGTTGCGAGACTGCAAGTTTCGGCTCGGGCGGATTGAGTACCGACGTGCCTTTCATGTGATTGACCAATGCGATCAGGGACGGTGTGGCCAGAATGGAAAGGTCAGCCGCCCACGCCGCTTCCGCGCCGCAGGCCGCTGGACAGATCAAGCCCCGTCCCGCCGTCGAGGCGGCCAAAGCCGCCGGCAGCACGCCCGCCACCGCGGTCACTTGCGCGTCCAGGGACAATTCTCCCAGCGCGACATAATTGGCCATCTCGCTGGCGGGCAGCACCCCCATCGCCGCCAGCAACCCCAGCGCGATGGGCAAGTCATAATGCGAGCCTTCCTTGGGCAGATCGGCCGGCGCCAGATTGACGGTGATGCGCTTGAAAGGCAGCGCCAGACCGATCGCCGCCAATGCGGCGCGCACTCGCTCGCGGCTTTCCGCCACCGCCTTATCGGCCAGGCCCACGATATTGAATTGCCCGCCGCCGGAATCGCCCACATGCACCTGGACGTCCACTTCGCGGGCTTCGATTCCCTGGAAAGCAACGGTGTAAATGTGCGCTACGGTCATCGAAGCCCGCTCGTTATTTCTGGTCGCACGGCCTGTCGCGCTTCGCGCTGGCCGGTGTTCCCGTGGGCCTCAAATCCCTGAAACGCGACGGTATAGATATGTGCAACGGTCATTCGGCCCCCAGCCGGACCGAACACTAATGAGGATTTTCAACACTGGCGAGTGGGCGTCCCGCATTAGCCCTTGAGCGCCGTCTAGAACTGGACGGACGTCACATAGACTTTGCCCTGACCTGGGATGATATACATGTGAAGCTTCTGCAGCACGTCCATGCCCAGCGTCAGGTCAGGCAGGCGCGCGTCTGCCGCGCGCGCCCAGCTTCCCAACACCTTCTGGCGGTTGATTTCGTGTGTCAGGCTGTTGGCCTGAATCAAGGTCGGAACGTTCTGCGCGGTGACGCCGCCCGCGAAGGCGATTTGAGAGAAGGTGTGAACATAGACCGGCTGGCCTTGCCCGTCCTTGAGGTCGCCGCTGGGCGTCATCTCCGGCGTATCGGCCTTGAAACCGAAGATCAATTCGGCGATGTCACGGCGCATCACGGTGCGCGGCGAGCTCGTGTCGATCACCGCATTGATGGAGCGTCCTTCGGCAAGCACCTGCACCTGGATTTTTCCGTCCGCGATCGTCATGGGAATCGCGCCCACCTCATAGTGCGACCAGAACACGACTTGAAGCGGGTCGGTGCACTTGGTCGGCGTGAGCCAGTTGATCTGTTTTCCGGCAAAATCCAGCTCGACATCGTATTGCTTGAAGAAGTCGCCGGTCAGGAGCCCGTCATAGGGCTCCGCCTGCGGGTTTCCCATGTCGGCGTCGTTGGCAACCAGGAACATCAGGCTTTTGCTTGTGGCGCGCCCAATGGTGAAAGAGGCAACGCGAATCCGAGTCCGCGCGCCGCCGGCGCCTGTCTTGTCCCGCACATCATAAACGGAGACGCCACCCAAACTCCCGTTGGTCAGAGCCCCCAGATTGCCCTGCGGCATTCCCGATGCTTGCCCCGAGATGCTTTCGGTCAGTTTGGCGTCTTCCGGCAAACCCATTTGGGTGACCGTCGCTTGCGCGATTTCGGTTGGGCTTGTGCCGATATCCAACAGGAAATGCTTGGGCGTGCCGTTGATCGCCACCGGGACGGTCACCAGATCAGTGCCGGGGAGCGGTTCCAGCACCGCCGTGTCGGCGAGCTGCGGCAGCGGACAGGTCGGGCCCGTCGTGATTTGCGCCGCCGCGACATTGCTCAATCCCAATAACGCGATAGATGCAGCAGCTGCTTTTTTGAACATGGCATCGTCCCCCGTCACGGATTTGACCAGTCCGCAATGGCCAAACATATCACGGCTTCACCGTTGCGGCACGTGCTTACCATGTGGGGAAACTTGGACGAAGGCGCCGGTCATCCGCCCCGGCCGGAACCAGGCATTCATGAGAATTTGGGGTGCGGCCCACGCGCGGCTCAGTTTATTCCGCTCATGTGCGGGAAACTGACGTCGAAGTCGCGTTCGCCCAACGGCCCTTCGATCCCGGCAAAGGCGAGGCAGCCTTCGATGAACTCTTCCGATGTGCCCCGGCAATCCTTGGGGTTCACGATCTTGTGGACCGACCCCCACTGATAACCTTTCTGATGAAGCAGACAGTCGGAGCCGCAGGGATAGCCGTGAAAGAGATATTCGCCCGGATGATTGTCGGCCATCACCGGGAGCGGCGTGTGGCCTCCGGTTTGGGAGGCCGATGCCTGGTGGGTGGCGGGGGTCGCATTCTTCTTGGGCGCGGGCGTGCAGGCGGCCAGGACGACCAACAGGATCACTCTCAGGGCCCGTGACATGCATTTTACTCCGGCGCGATGGTGACTTTTATCCCATCAAGCGCCTCGCTGCATACGAGCTGGCAGGAGAGCCGCGAATTGGGCTCGACCGCCAGCGCCATGTCCAGCATGTCGGTCTCGGCCTCCGAGCGGGGCGGCAATTTCTCCAGCCAGCCGTCATTCACATAGACATGGCAGGTAGCGCAGGCACAGGCGCCGCCGCATTCCGCCGCGATATCCAGCCCGCCATCGCGCAGAATCTCCATCACGGTCCAGCCTTCGCGGCCTTCCAGCGTGTGTTCCTGGCCCTGGCGGTCAACAGCGAAAATCTTCACGACTTAAACTCCCTCATCCTGAGCAGCGCGCCCTTTGCCACCCTTCGACAAGCTCAGGGTGAGGAACGGGCGTGCGTGTCGAAGGATCACGCGACACCCAGTTTCTTCTGCAGGCTGGACGAGGAGGTGGTGTATTGGAAACGCAATTTTTCGTTCGGCCTGGCGATGTGGAACGCGGCCTGGGACATCAGCGCCGCTTCATGGAAGCCCGACAATATCAGCTTCAATTTGCCCGGATAGGCATTGATGTCGCCGATGGCGAAGATTCCCGGCGTCTGGCTTTCGAACCGGGCCGTATCCACCGGGATCAGATTTTCATGCAGATTGATGCCGAACTCGGCGATCGGTCCCAGTTTGATGGTGAGGCCGAAGAAGGGCAGGAAGGCGTCGGCCTCGTGATGCCACTCCTTCTTGTCGGCGCCCGATAAGGTCGCGCCGGTGAGTTGGCCTCGATCGCCGTGCAGCGCCTTGACGCTGGCGACATGGAATTTGACTTTGCCGGCCGCTTCCAATTCGCGCAGCTGGTTGACGCTGTGCTGGGCGGCGCGGAACCCGTCGCGGTGATGAACCAGGGTGAGGCTCTTGGCCAGGGGCGCGAGATTGATGGTCCAGTCCAGCGCCGAATCCCCGCCGCCCGCGATCAGGATATTCTTGCCCCGGAACGTCTCCATCTTGCGCACGGCGTAATGCACGCCGATGCCGTCGCCCGCCTGTTCGTATTTTTCTATGCCGGCCAGCGGCGGCCGCTTGGGGACAAAGCTGCCCGCGCCCGCGGCGATCACCACCACCGGCGCGATCAATTCCGTGCCGGCATCGGTGGTGAGTTTCCAGCGTCCATCGCCGCGCTTTTCCAGCGCCAGCGCCATCTCGTTGAAATGGAATTGGGGAGCGAACGGCTTGACCTGTTCCAGCAGACGGTTGGTCAGTTCCTGGCCGGTGACGATGGGCAGCCCGGGAATGTCATAGATGGGCTTTTCCGGATAAAGCTCGGTACATTGCCCGCCCGGGCGATCCAGTATGTCCACCAAGTGACATTTGAGATCGAGCAATCCCAGCTCGAACACCGCGAACAGGCCGATGGGGCCTGCCCCGACAAGGATGACATCGGTTTCGATCGGCGCGTTCAAGGGTATTTCACACCTAACTGTATGTAATGGTTGGGGAAAGCGGGGCCCTTATAGGTAAAAACTCCCGGCGCAACAACCCCCAGGTGATGTGACCCCCCTTTGTCTCTTTCGCGCAAGCGCTCAGAGACGGTCGGCTGGCTTGGCCGCCAGCCTCCACCCCCCGCCAGCGGCTGTGCCGCGAAGCATATCCGGACAGATAAGGCCGGTTGCCAAAATTCCGTGTTCGCGCCCCACGCTGCCGCTAGGGCGGGGAAGAAAGCTCGAGTTCGGTTCAGGCGGCCAGGTAGGTCTCGATGAAAGCGCGCACGGTGTTGGCTTCGTTTTCCAGCTTTTGGAGCGCGGCTTTCGCCGCCGAGGCATTGGCCGGATCCACCGGCTCCGCATGCGCCGCCATATCGCCCATAGCGAAAGCGCCCACGCCGCGGGCCGCGCCTTTTATCGAGTGGGTGACTTCGCGCCAGCGCTTGCTGTTGGGGCTTGAGAGCAGCGCGTTCAACTCCGCCACCATCTGGGCGATCTGGCCGTCGAACAGGCGCAGCACTTCGGCATTCAGCTCTTTCCCGCCGCCGGTATAGCGGGCGAGATGGTCCATATCGATGGCGGCTCGGCCCATGACGGCTTCCGGTTGCAAAGCGGAGAGGCTGCTATTTTATGGCTAAAACCACGTTAAGGCCGGGAGGGTTAGCCTTTCCGCAATCCCCCCTTTCCATTATCCTCTAGGGGAGCAAGGGCGCCGCCAGGTCATGGCACGAAATTTCGAGCGAAATCAGCCGCTTATACTGGAAACGGCCTCGCCAGAGCCGGAAAATCCAGCTGCGCGCGGCGACGCCCGGTCCATGCCCAAACGGCTGGCGTCCAGCCGCTACGGTATGGTGGCGTTTTTTTTCGTCTCTGTGGCTTCGGCCTTCTGGGTGGGGATTTGGGGCGCCTATCTCTGGGGCTATTTCGGCCAGAAGGGCCTTCTTTCCCTCCCGTTGCAGCAGATCGCGCTGTTCGCCGCCGCGATCCTGTTGCCGCCGCTTTTGTTCGTGGCGGTGGGCGCTGCGCTCACCTTCGCCCATCGCATGGGACGCGCGGCGGAAGTTTTGCAGAACTCGGCGGAACAGCTTTTCACCGTTGACGAGCGCGCCTCCGCCACGGCGGCGCGGTTGGGCCGGGCGGTGCGCCGCGAGCTTGACGCCTTGAATGCGGGCCTTGATGGCTCGTTCGGGCGGCTAAGAGCGCTGGAGACGGCGCTGGAAAACCAGCTCGCGGCCCTTGAAGAAGCCGGCGCCCGCGCCGAAGTGAGAGGCGAGGCCATCGCCGCGCGCCTGATCCAGGAAGGCCAGCGCCTGGAATCGGTGTCCGATCATCTCTACGACTCGGCGTCGCGCGCCAGCGAGGCGGTGGCCGGCCGCGCCGCGCAATTGAAGACCGCGATCGAATCCGCCGAAGGCTCGCTCAAGAATGCGGCCCAGTCTTTGGATGTCCAGGCCGCGGGATTTCGCGCCGCCGCGCATGCCGCCGCCGAGGCGCCCCACAATGCGGCGGTCGAACTCGACAGCCAGGCCAGGAAAATCGAAGCGGTCTCCGATGCCGCCTTGGCGCGCGCCGAATTCGTGCTGGCGCGGCAGGAAAAACATCGCGCCGCCATGACCGACATGCTGGGCAAATTGAAGGACGACAGCGCGGTCTTCGAAACCGCGCTGTCGCAACAGCGCGCCGGCATGGAAGCGGCGATCGGCGCCTTGGGCGGCGAAGCCAAGCGGTTCGAAATGGTGACGGGCGATGCCGAACGCCATCTGGAATTGATCATGGCCAATGCCGCCAACCGCGCCTCGCAACTCACCGGCGCGTTCGCGCGCGAGGCCGAGCGGCTGAAAGAAACTTCCGAAGCCGCCAACGGCGTGCTCACCGGCATGATCGCCAATTTGAGAGATGCCGGCGCCGGCGCGCAGAGCTTGATCGGCGAAAGCGCCGCCCAGGCCAAGCATGACGCGCGCAGCCTGGTGGGCGAGGCGATGGCGGAATGCGAGCGGCTGTTGCGCGCCGCGGGCGAGATGAGCGCGGAAGCGACCCAGATCCGGGGCATCCTGGCTCGCACCATCGAAGAGGTGGAACGCCATTTGTCGCGGCTGCCCACCGTGGCCCAAGGCGAGGCGCAACGCATCCGCCAGATGGTGCAGGCGGAGACCGACCAGATGCTGGATCTTTCCGCGCGCACGCTCTCCACCATTCACGCCCGCAATGCGCAGGGCAGCCGTGTCCCGCCGCCGCAACTGGCGGCTCCCGTTCCCGAAACACCCGAGCCGGAGGGGCTCAAAGGCCTTGCCCGCAAGTTCACCCAGCGGTCCAGGCGCAATCAGGATTTGCGCGGCGCACGCGGCAGCGAAGCCAAGGGTTGGGAAATGAAGACCCTGCTGGCGGCGGCGGAAAATAGCGACACAGCCGGCCGCGAACTCTCCCAGGGCACGGCGGCAGCCATGGGCGCGCTGGAGTTGGCGCTGGCCGATATGGCGATTGATCTGGAAGCCATCGGCGCCGACGCGGCGCCCGGCAGCGAGGAATGGAAACGCTATCTGGCGGGCGACCGCGCCGTGTTCGCGCGCAATCTGGCGAACGCCATTGACGACAGCGCCATGGACCGCATCACCACCCTGTACCGCGAGGACGAGAATTTCCACGCCGCGGCCGATGGCTATCTGAACGAATTCGAAGCGCTGTTGTCGCGCGCCCGCGAAGGCGATGGCGGCGGCCTTCTCACCTCCTCGATTCTTTCCGCCGATACCGGCAAGATCTATCTGGCGATCGCCTACGCGCTCGGGCGCTTATAGCCGCCTCAGTTTCGCGGCATAAAAGCCGTCCATCCCGCCACGATCCGCCAAATGACGGGGCAGGGTGCGCAGATCGCCTTGGGGTGAGAGCCAATCCGCATGACCGAAAATCTCGCCGGGCTCGACGAGCTCGTGGCGAAACTCGCGATGACCGGACAGAAAAGCGGCGATCTGCTCTTCGCCTTCCTCGTTTTCCAGCGAACAGACGGCGAAAACCAGCAACCCACCTTCTTCGACCATGCGGGCGGCGCTTTCCAGAAGTTCGTAAGCCAAGGATGCCTGCGCCATCACGTCCGCGGCGCCTTTGATCCAGGGAAGATCGGGATGGCGGCGAATGGTGCCCGTCGCGGTGCAGGGCGCGTCCAGCAGCACCAAAGGCGCGGTGCCGGAGAAGTCGCGCGCATCGCTTTCGATCACCGCGGCGGAAAGTCCCGTGCGCGTCAGATTCTCGCGCAACCGTCCGGCTCGCCCGGGATCGATTTCCACCGCGCTGACATCGGCGCCCATCGCCGCCAGTTGAAGCGTTTTGCTGCCGGGCGCGGCGCAAAGATCAATCACTTTCTTTCCCGCGACATCGCCCAGCAGCGCCACCGGCAAAGTGGCGGCGGCATCCTGCACCCACCAGCCGCCTTCGGCGAAACCCGGCAATTCCTCCACCCGGCCTTCGCTTTTGACGCGGCGCGCCAGACCGAAAAGTGGCGCGGTTTCCGGTTGATTCACGTCCTTCTGTTTCAAGCAGATATCGAGCGGCGCTTCCTTGCCATGCGCTTGGGCAATGGCGTGGGTGATCTCCTCGCCATATTGCGCGTTCCAGCGCGACCATAGCCAATCGGGCGTATCGAGGCGCGCGGCATCCAGACCGGCGCGCAGGCTTTCGCCTTCGCGCGCGATCCGTCGCAGCACCGCGTTGATCAGGGACTTGAAATGCAGGGCGTTGCCATCGGCGGCGGCAAGATTGTTTGCCGCGTCCACCGCCGCGTGCGCCGGCACCTTCAGGATCAACAATTCGCAAGCGCCCAGCAGCAATATTTCCATCGCCGGTCCGGCCTTGTGCGGCGCCAAGGGTTTGGGAACGCAGTGCCGGATCAGCGCATCCAGCTCACCAAAGTGACGCAAACTCTGGCTGGCCAGCGCGCGCGCAAAACCCGCATCGCGCGGCGGCAGATTTTTCAGAGGCTCGAGTTGCGTGTCCAGTGGCCGTCTTTGCCGCAGCACCTGGGTAAGGATCGTCAGCGCGGCCTTGCGCGCGGCTAGGCCCGCGCGATCGTCTGTCATCCCGGGGGGGATCATCCCCAGGGACCGGCTTGGCTCGCGTCCGACGCCGGAACCATGGCGCGCAAACGCGCGATCCGTTCCGCCGTGGGGGGATGGCTGGCGAACAATCCGCTCATGCCCCCATGCAGCGGATTGACGATGAACATGCGCGCGGTGGCGGGATTGGCGTCCGCGGGCGCGTTCAAGGTCTGGCGCGCGCTGTGGTCGATGTCCGCCAACGCATCCGCCAGCCACAAAGGCCGCCCGGTCAATTCGGCGCCGGAGCGATCGGCTTCGAATTCGCGCGAGCGGCTGATCGCGGATTGGACCAGAAGCGCGGCGATGGGCGCCAGCAACGTGACCAGCAGCACGCCCACAAGACCCAGGGGATTGCGCCGCCCGCCCATGAAGAAGGCGAAATTCGCCAGCATGCCGATGGCGCCGGCGATCACTGCCGTGATGGTCATGGTGAGCGTGTCGCGGTTTCGCACATGGCTGAGCTCGTGCGCGATCACGCCCGCCAATTCTTCATTGTTGACCTGTTGAAGCAGGCCGGAGGTGACGCACACCGCGGCATGTTCGGGATTCCTCCCGGTGGCGAAGGCATTGGGCTGTGGATTTTCGGAGATGAAAACTTTGGGCGTGGGCAGATGCGCCTGCGCTGCCAGACGTTCCACGATATGGACCAGGTCGGGCGCGCTCGCCGCATCCACCTGGCGCGCGCCATACATGGAAAGCAGCATCTTGTCCGAGTTCCAATAGGCGGCCAGATTCATGCCGCCGGCGACCAGGAATGCGATCACCATACCGGGGCCGCCGCCGATCAAGGCGCCCACGACCAGGAACAGGCCGGTCATAAGCGACATCAGCAATGCGGTCTTGAAAAGATTCATTTCTGGAATATCCCCCAGTGTTCCGATTCTGAAATTCGCTCACAACTCGATATGGGTATCATGCGAATTTCAGAATCGGACACTGGCAAGTTATTGATTCCTAGTGTCGTTTCGGTTTCGAAGTTCGCCAAAAGCCCGATATCAATGAAATGCGAACTTCGAAACCACGACACTAGGGCCGACAGTGATGTATGCTCTATGGCGACAGGGTCAAGCCGTCATGGACAGGCCGAAAAAAGCTTCATCTGCCGAGGAAATCGCCGCCCGCATCGCCCAGGCCGCCAAGCGCGCCAATGAAGAGGCCGAGGCGCGCCGGGCGGCGCAAAAGCCGCTTCAGCTTCCCCCCGAAAAAGGGGGTCCCAAGGGCCCGGAACCCACCCGCTATGGCGATTGGGAGAAAAAGGGCCTCATTTCCGACTTTTAAGTGTGCTTGATCGGCGCGCGGCCAAGGTCCATTTAGAAGTGGTCGTTAGGAACCCGCCATGTTCATCCAGACCGAAGCCACCCCCAATCCCGCCACCCTGAAATTCCTGCCCGGCCGCGCCGTGATGGGCGAAGGCGCGGTGGCCGATTTTCCGTCACGCGAACAGGCGGAGCGTTCGCCCCTTGCCCTGGCTCTTTTCGAGACCCCCGAAGTGTCGCGCGTCTTCTTCGGCGCCGATTTCATTTCCATCACCAAGCGCGACGGCGACTGGAAGCATCTCAAGCCCGCCCTTTTGGGCGTGATCATGGAGCATTTCACCCGTGACCTGCCCCTGATCCAAGGGGCGGCGGAAGAAGCCGATGACGGATCTTACGGCGAAGGCGATCCTGAAGTGGTCGCACAGATCAGGGAATTGATCGACACCCGCGTTCGCCCCGCCGTTGCCCAGGATGGCGGCGACATCATTTTCAAGGGCTTTGACGGCTCAACCGGGATCGTCTCGCTGCATCTGCAAGGCTCTTGCGCCGGCTGCCCCTCCTCGACCATGACATTGCGTAACGGCATAGAGAATATGCTTCGCCATTACGTGCCCGAAGTGACCGCCGTCCAAGCGATCTGATATTTCTTCTAGTGTTGGAGTCTTCCATGACGTCACATGCGGTGAGCGACGAAGCGCTCAATATTATTTTTCGCGACGCCCGCACCCAGAACAAATGGCAGAACAAGCCGGTCTCCCACGCCCATCTGATGGCGATCTATGACCTAATGCGCTGGGGCCCCACGTCGGCCAATGCCTCGCCCGCGCGCATCGTGTTTCTCGCGTCCCACGCGGCGAAAGAGAGGCTCAAGCCTTATCTGGCGCCTCTCAACCGGGAAAAGACCATGGGCGCGTCCGCCGTGGCCATCCTGGGCATGGATTTGGATTTCGCGCAGAAGCTGCCCCATCTCTTTCCCAACAATCCCAAGATGAAAGACATCTTCACGGCCAATGAGGAATTGAACCGCGTCACGGCTTTCCGCAACGCCAGTCTCCAGGGCGGCTATTTCATCGTCGCTGCCCGCGCGCTGGGCCTGGATTGCGGGCCCATGTCCGGCTTCGACAATGACGGCGTGGACAAGGAATTCTTCGCCGGCACCAACATCAAATCCAATTTCGTCTGCGCCATCGGTTACGGCGATCCGGCGGGCGTGTTCTCCCGCAATCCGCGCCTCTCTTTCGATGAAGCGTGCGAGATTCTATAAGCGTTCGCGTGAACGAGAGCGCCAATAATAAAAGCAGCGTCCGCGAGAGCGGGAGCGACCATCGAATAGTTCTCGCCGTCGATACGGCGCTGGGTGCATGTTCGGCCGCCGTGCTGGATGGGGATCGCACTCTCGCCCATCATTTTGAGGAAATGACGCGCGGCCATGCCGAAGCCTTGGCGCCCATGGTGGACGAAACCATGCGCCAGGCGGGTCTCGCTTTCTCCGCACTTGATCGGTTGGCGGTCACCACCGGCCCCGGCACCTTCACTGGCCAGCGTGTTGGCCTGGCTTTCATGCGCGGCCTGAGAGTGGCGCTGCAAAAGCCCTTGATCGGCATTACCACTCTGGAAGCCATGGCTTTCGCCACCGGCGCGACGCGAGCCGCCGCCATTCACGACGCCAAGCGGGACGAGGCCTATCTGCTTTTGTGGGACAAGGGCGTGGCGTCTCTTCCACCCACGGTGATGCCGTTCGAAGAGGCGGTGGCGCGTATCCGCGGCTTCGGGTCTTGCGCGCTGTGTGGCACCGGCGCCGGCACGGCGAAGGAAATTTTGGGCCCGGACTTCACGCTCACGGACATCCGCCAGCCTGACGCGCTTTGGGTGGCGAAACTGGCGATGACACGGCCGGCCTTGGATGTTCCGCCCGCGCCGCTTTATTTGCGGGCGCCTGATGCAAAGCTTCCTGGCGCAAAGCTTCCCGCGTGATGCGTCCATTCGATCCGCAAAGCGATGACGTCGCTCTCCTGGCGGCGCTCCATGCCGCCTCATTCCCCGACGCCTGGAGCGTTGCCTTCATCCGCGATCTGCTGGATAGCCCCGGCGTATTCTCCTTGGTCGCGGATGGCGGCTTTATTCTTGCCCGTGTCGCGGGGGGCGAAGCGGAGATTCTCACTCTTGCCGTCGCGCCCGAAGAGCGGCGGCGAGGCACCGGGTGGGCCCTGGTGAGAGAGGCTGCGTCTTATGCCCATAGGTTGGGGGCCACGATGCTGTTTTTGGAAGTGGCGGCCGATAACGAGCCCGCCCTGAAACTTTATGTCGGGTTGGGGTTCGCGCCGGTCGGGCTGCGCAAGGCCTATTATCAGGGCAAGGACGCGCAGATCCTGAAGGCTTCCCTGCCGCTTCCGAATCCGGACGATTTCGCTTAAGTTTGGTCCCGCAATCGCTCACGGGGACAAAAGTGACGCGGATCGAGAAACTCTGCGTCGACAAAGGCCTGCGCATGACCGAGCAGCGCCGGGTGATCGCGCGCGTCCTGTCAGGCGCCGGAGATCATCCCGATGCGGAGGAATTGTACCGCCGCGCCGCCGCCATCGACCCTCATATCTCCATCGCCACCGTGTATCGCACCGTGAAGCTGTTCGAGGATGCCGGCATCCTGGAACGGCACGATTTCCGCAACGGCCGCGCCCGCTATGAAGAGATGCCGGAAAGCCATCACGACCATCTCATCGATGTCCAAACCGGCAGCGTGATCGAATTCCGCAACGAGGACATCGAAAAGCTTCAGCGCCGCGTCGCCGAAGAGCTGGGCTTCGAGCTGGTGGATCACCGGCTTGAGCTGTACGGCGTGCCGAAAGGCAAAAAGCTGAAGCCTTGATGCCTACGATCCGAGCCGCCTTTGTTTTGGCGGTATTTCTCGCCGTCACGTTTCTGTTGATTCCTTTCCAGTGGCTGCTGCTGACGCTGGGCTTGCCGGCGCGCCGCACGTTTCCCCACCGCTATCATCGTTTTGTCGCGCGCCTGTTCGGCATTCATATCCGGGTGCTGGGGGCGCCGCCCGCGACCGCCGCCTTGCTTCTGGCCAATCATTCCAGCTGGCTGGACATCGTGATTTTCTCGGCGGTGATGCCTTTGTCCTTTGTCGCCAAGTCGGAAGTGGGCAGCTGGCCTTTCTTCGGCACCCTGGCGCGGCTGCAACGCACCGTGTTCGTGACCCGCGCCCGGCGCAGCGAAACCGGCGAGGCGCGCGACGCCATCGCCGAACGCCTGGCGCAAGGCGATGTGCTGGTGCTGTTTCCCGAAGGCACTTCGGATGACGGCAATACGGTCCTGCCTTTCAAGAGCGCGCTTCTGAGCGCGGCGGATGCGGCCTTGCATGATGGCCGCAAGGTGATCGTGCAGCCGGTTTCCACCGCCTATGTGGCGCGCCAGGGCATTCCCATGGGGCGCGAAAACCGCCCGCTTTACGCCTGGTATGGTGACATGGAGCTGGTACCGCATTTGTGGGAGGCGCTGGAGGCCGGGCCCCTGGATGTGGTGGTGCAGTTTCACCCCCCGCTGGAAGCCATGGACCGCAAGGAACTTGCGCGAGCCGCCTGGGAAACGGTCAGAAAAGGCCAGGCGGCTGCGCTGGCGGGGCTTTTTTGATTCCCCCATCTGCCTTCCTCGGGATAAACCCTCGGAAGGCGTTCGGCGCACTTGGCCGTACGCCTCAATCCCCCACCAGCGGCTCCGCCGCGCGGGGGAAGAAAGCCGGTGTTTTCGTATGAAAGTGCGTTGCATAGGGATTTGAGGTATTGGACCGCCTGTCCATGAAAAAGCTTTTTATCAAAACCTATGGTTGCCAGATGAACGCCTATGATTCGGCGCGCATGGCGGATTTGCTGGCGCCGTTGGGCTTTGCCGGCACCGAGACCGCGGCCGATGCCGACATGGTGATCCTGAACACCTGTCACATCCGCGAGAAGGCGACGGAGAAAGTTTATTCGGAACTTGGCCGCATCCGCGCCTTGAAGGACGAAAAAGAAAAAAGCGGGCGCCGCATGCTGGTGGCGGTGGCCGGCTGCACCGCCCAGGCGGAAGGCGAAGAGATCATCGCCCGCGCGCCGGTGGTGGATCTGGTGGTGGGGCCGCAATCTTATCACCGCCTGCCGGAAATGATCGCGCGCATCGCTCGCGGCGCGGGCGAACGGGTGGAAGCGGATTTTCCCGCCTTGGAAAAATTCGACGCGCTGCCGGAAGCGGTGTCCGAGACGGGGGTGAGCGCCTTTCTCACCGTGCAGGAAGGCTGCGATAAATTCTGCACCTTCTGCGTGGTGCCCTATACCAGGGGACCGGAACATTCCCGCCCCCCGGAAAAGATTCTCGCCGAAACGCGGGCGTTGGCGGCGCGCGGGGCGCGGGAGATCGTCCTTTTGGGCCAGAATGTCAATGCCTATCGCGGCACGGATGCCAAGGGCGCCCTCTGGTCGCTGGCGCGCCTGATCGAAGCGATTGGCGGCATCAAGGACATCTCACGCATCCGCTATACCACCAGCCATCCGCGCGACATGGACGACGATTTGATCGAAGCGCATGGCGCGGTGGAAAAGCTGATGCCGTTCCTGCATCTGCCTGTACAGTCGGGCTCCGATACGGTGCTGGAGGCCATGAACCGCCAGCACAGCGCCGATGATTATCGCCGCCTGATCGACCGCATCCGCGCCAGGCGGCCCGACATGGCGTTCTCGTCCGATTTCATCGTGGGCTTTCCTGGCGAAAGCGAAAAGGACTTCGAAGCCACGCTGCGGCTGGTGCGCGATGTGGGGTATGCGCAATGTTTTTCCTTCAAATACAGCCCCCGTCCCGGCACTCCGGCCGCCGCGGCAAGGAAACAAGTGGCCGAAAGCGTCAAGTCCGCGCGTCTGGAAATTTTGCAAAAACTTCTCCTCGAGCAGCAGGACGCCGCCAATCACGCGGCGGTGGGAAAGACGCGGGATGTCCTGTTCGAGAAACCCGGCCGCCAAGGGGGCCAGATCGTGGGCCGCACGCCTTATCTGCAGCCGGTCCATGTGGAGGCGCCATCGTCTTTGATCGGCACGGTCCGCTCCGTTCGCATCGAAACCTTGACCGCCAACAGCCTGAAGGGCCGTCTGGTTTGAGCGCCCGCGCCAAACCCCCGGCCCGCAAAGGTGAGCAACTCCTTCTGGAATTCGGCGACAACAAACTGGTGGCCGCGCTGTCGGGGGCGCATCAGAAACATTTCGCCCGGCTGGAACAGCGGCTTTCCGTGCTGATCACCCAGCGCGGCAATCTGCTGGCGGTCTCGGGCCCGTCAGACGCGCGGGCACGGGCTACGGCGATTCTCCGTTCTCTCTATGCCCGCCTCGAAGCGGGGGAAAGCATTACATTGGCCGAAGTGGACGCCGAGATTCGCTTTACCGATCCCATTGGCGGTCGCGCCGCCGGTGAAGGCGCCATTCGCACCGCGACCACGCGGATCACCCGCCCTCGCACTCCGGCGCAAGGCGCCTATCTCGACCTGATGCGGGACAATCCGCTGGTGTTCGGGATCGGGCCCGCCGGCACCGGCAAGACCTATCTCGCGGCCGCGTTCGGCGCGCACATGTTGTTCCAACGCCGGGTCGAGCGGTTGATCCTGTCCCGCCCGGCGCTGGAAGCGGGCGAGCGGCTGGGCTTTCTGCCGGGCGATCTCAAGGAAAAGATCGATCCTTATCTGCGCCCGCTCTATGACGCCTTGTTCGACGTCCTGGGCGAGCAGACCACGCGGCTGATGGACCAGGGGGTGATCGAAGTGGCGCCGCTGGCGTTCATGCGCGGCCGCACCTTGAGCCGCGCCTTCGTGATTCTGGACGAGGCGCAGAACACCACTACGGCGCAAATGAAGATGATGCTCACCCGTCTGGGCGAAGACAGCCAGATGGTGGTGACGGGCGATCCGTCGCAATCCGACCTTCCGGGCAATGTCGCGACCGGCCTCAATGAAGCGCTGTCCATTCTCAAGGATGTGGAAGGCGTGGGCGTTGCCCGCTTCACCGAGGCCGATGTGGTGCGTCACGCCCTCGTCAGCCGTGTCGTCGCCGCCTATAGTGCGCATGGCAAATGACCGCCAAAGGCATTCTGGTGGTGGTGGACGATCCCGGTTGGCGCAAATTTCGCGGGCTTATGCCCAAGCTTGAGCGCGCCGCCGCGGCGGCGGCCAAGGCCGCCAAGCTTCGCGGGCCGCTGACAATTCTTTTGTCCAGCAATCGCCGGCTTCGATCCCTCAATCGGGCGTTTCGTGGGCTCGACAAGCCCACCAATGTCCTGGCCTTTCCCGCCGCATCCAACCCTGATGGTTACCGGGGCGATGTGGCGCTGGCGCTGGGCATAACGCGCCGCGAGGCCAAGGCGTCGAACAAGAATTTTTCCGATCATGCCGTGCATCTGGTGGTGCATGGCGTGTTGCATCTGGCAGGTCATGACCATGTCCGCGCCCGTGACGCCAAAGCGATGGAGGCGCTGGAGATCAAGATTCTCCGTCGCCTCGGCATCGCCGATCCTTACGAGGTTGCGGGATGAACGAAGCCTCCGCCCCTCATCCCCCGCTCTTGAAGCGCCTGATGCAGATTCTGCGGGGCGAGGATGCTTCCAGCGCCGCGATCCGCGAAAGCCTGGAAGAGGCGATCGAGGAAAGCGAGCGCACGGAACCGGCCCTGTCGCAGCAGGAGCGGGTGATGCTCACCAACCTGCTGGCGTTTGGCGGGCTGAAAGTCTCCGACGTGATGGTGCCGCGCGCCCAGATCGTGGCCGCGGATGAGGAGATGCCGCTGGCGGAGCTGGTCAATCTGTTCCGCGAGGCCAAGCATTCGCGCCTGCCGGTCTATCGTGAGAATCTGGACGATCCCACCGGCCTGGTTCACGTGAAGGATGTGATGTCCCTGCTCGAGCCCGACGGGCCGGACGCGTATCGCATCAAGCCGTCCACCATCGCCCGCGTCCGGCGTCCGATCCTGTTCGTGCCTCCGTCCATGCGGGCCCTGGATTTGCTTCTCAAGATGCAGGCCAGCCACACCCATCTGGCGCTGGTGATCGACGAATATGGCGGCACCGACGGGCTGGTCTCGATCGAAGACATTATCGAAGAGATTGTGGGCGACATCGCTGACGAGCATGACGAGGAATCGCCCGCCCTGAAAGAGGACGAGGACGGCCTGGTGGCCGATGCCCGCATGGATCTCGAGGATTTCAAGACCCAGACTGGAATCGATTTCGCCACCTCCGAAGCCGATGAGGAAGTGGATTCCCTGGGTGGATTGGTGGCGTCGCTGGTGGGGCGGGTGCCGCAGCGGGGCGAGATCATCGCCCATCCCGCGGGCTATGAATTCGAAGTGCTGGAAGCCGATCCGCGCCGCATCAAACGGCTTCGCATCCGCCGCGGCGAACAACATCCCCCGGCATGAGGACAGGACTTGATCGTCTGGGTACGGGCATCCGCGGTCTTGAAGGCTGGCGGCGCGCGGGACTCGCTTTTGCGGCGGGCGCGTTCTCGGCCCTGGGCTTCGCGCCGATTGAGTTTTTTCCGGCCCTGCTTCTGGGTTTCGGGGTTCTGGTCGTCATTTTGGACGGCGCGGCGCAAAGCCGGCGCCGGCTCAGCGCCGCCGCGCTCTCCGGTTGGGCTTTTGCCTTCGGGCAATATCTGATCGGCTGGCATTGGATCAGCTATGCCTTCCTGGTCGATCCCGGTGCGCATCTGTGGCAATTGCCGTTCGCCATTCTGCTGCTGACGGGCGGCCTGGCGATCTATGTGGGCGTCGCCGCCGCGCTGGCGATGTTTTTCTGGAAGGATGGGTGGCAGCGTCTTCTGCTGTTCGCGGCCCTGTATGCCGCGGCGGAATGGGTGCGCGGCCACGCCTTGACCGGGTTCCCCTGGAATCTTCCCGCCTATGGCTGGGGCGCCTTATGGCCCCTGATGCAAAGCGCCTCCGTGATCGGGGCTTACGGGCTTTCTTTTCTCACCATTCTTTTGGGCGCGTCGCTGGCGGAATTCTGCACGCGCCGCATCGCCGCGCCTTTGGCGATGATGGTCCTGTTCCTGTGCCTCTGGCTCTATGGCGAGGCTGTTATGGCCGCAACGCCCATCCAGGACGTGCCCAATGTGATGGTGCGGCTGGTGCAGCCCGATATCCCGCAGAACCAGAAATATCTGCGCCGCTTGGTGGTGCGCAATTGGCGAAGGCTGATCGACCTTTCCGAACAGCCGGGGCAGGTGACCCACATCATCTGGCCCGAAGCCGCGCCGTCCTTTCTGCTGGATCGTTCCCAGCCCGCGTTGGATGAAATCCGGCTTCTCACGCAAAATGGCCGCAGCCTGATCACCGGCGCCGCGCGCGCCTCCGGGTCGGAAGGCGCGATCTCATTCTACAATTCACTTTATATTTTCGCTCCCGGCGGAAACCTGGAGGCGATCTATGACAAGTTCCATCTGGTGCCGTTCGGGGAATATGTTCCCTTCGCCAATCTCCTCAGCCGCATCGGCATCTCAAAGCTGACAGAAGGTCAGGCCGGCTTCTCCGCCGGCGATGGTCCGCACATCTATAAAGTTCCCAATGCGCCCGATGTGACGCCGCTCATTTGTTATGAGATCATCTTCCCGAGCGCGGTGACAACGAGTCAGCGGCCAGGATGGCTGGTGAATATCACTGACGATTCCTGGTTCGGTCCCTGGGCCGGGCCGATGCAACATTTGTTGATCGCGCGCGTGCGCGCGATTGAAGAGGGACTTCCCGTGGCGCGCGCCGCCAATACGGGAATCTCGGCCATGATCGATCCCATGGGCCGCGTCACCGCGCGGCTCGGTCTTGGCCGCATGGGTGTGATCGACGCGAACTTGCCGCGCGCGTTACCTCAAACGCCGTATGCCCGTTTCGGCGATGTTCCCTTCGCGCTGCTTTTGTTGGCAGCGGTCGCATTGGCATTTATCAAGCTGGAAAAACGGGGCGGCAAACCGGCCAATTAATTCTTTCAGTTCGATGACGGGGCCGCTAAGTTCGGGCCAGATCATCGCTAAGACCGTGACCAAAAAAGCAAATCCCATTGACGCCCAAGTCGGCAATCGCGTGCGCATCCGGCGCATGTTGATCGGCATGAGTCAGGAAAGACTGGGCGAGCTCTTGGGCCTTACCTTCCAGCAAGTGCAGAAATACGAAAAAGGCATCAATCGCATCGGCGCGGGACGCCTGTTCGAGATCGCGCGCATCCTGGATGTGCCGATCAATTTTTTCTACGAAGGCGTGAGCACGGCCGCCGATGGGTCGGGCGAAGCGGGCGCGCCGGTGATGGAATTCGTTTCCTCCGGCGAAGGGCTGCAGCTGTCGCTGGCTTTCATGAAGATCAAGGATGCCAAAGTGCGCAAGCGCGTGCTGGATCTGGTCAAAAGCCTGACGCAAGAGGAAGAGGCGGGCAGCTAGCTTTTGCGGGAGGCCTTTTCCGCAAGGCCTGATTGATGTTCGCGCGCGCGCAACTCCGCATATACGTCCTCGGGCGTGATTCCCGCCGCCGCCCACAACACGGACAAGTGATAAAGAACGTCCGCGCTTTCCCGGGCCAGATGCGTCTTGTCGCCCGAGACGGCGGCGAGAGCCGCTTCCACTGCTTCCTCGCCGAATTTCTTGGCGCATTTTTCCACACCCTGGGAAATCAGTTTCGCGGTGTAGGACGCGCCGGCATCGCCTGCCGCTTTCCGCGCCGCGATGGTGGCAAAGAGCCGGTCAAGAGGATGAGGTTCGGCCATGGCGGGGCGTTTAGCATGGCTGGATGGCTAAGAGCCAGAAGGTTCAGTTAAGCACTCGGCAATCGCTTGGCGCCAAGATGCGCCGATGGCCAAAGCCTCGGATTCCTCCCTGTCGTCCTGGGCGCTCGCGGTGGCGGGCGGGATCGGCTTCGCCTATCTGGCCGATCTCGTTTTGCTCGCCGTCCATCATCAATGGCTGGTGGATGCGGGCGGCCGTCCCCTGGCCACGGATTTCCTGTCCTTCTGGAGCGCGGGTCTTCTGGCGCTTCATGGCCATGCCGTCCATGCCTATGACTGGCCCGCCATGCACGCGTTCCAGCAGAGTTTGATGGGCCGCGATCCAGGAGGGTTCCTGGGCTGGGCCTATCCTCCGCTCTTCTTTGCCGCCGTCCTGCCGTTGGCGTTGATGCCGTATGGCGTGGCGTTTGTGAGCTGGGCCGGCGTCACGTTGGCGGTCTATCTGGCGGCGATTTCCGGCATCGCGCGCGACCGGCGCGCCGCGCTGTTCGCTTTGGCGGCGCCGGCAAGCCTGGCCTGCCTTGTCGTGGGACAGAATGGCTTTCTCACTGCCGCGCTGATGGCGGGCGTGCTGCTCAATCTGGAAGCGCGGCCGATCCTGGCCGGACTGTTGTTGGGCCTTCTCACCTATAAGCCGCATTTCGGGCTGCTCTTCCCCCTGGCGCTGCTGTTTGGCGGCTATGGTCGCGCCTTTGTGTCGGCCGCGCTCGCCTCACTCGCGATCCTTGTTGCATCGTGGCTGATGGCCGCCGGCGGTCTCATCGCCTTCGTCCACCATCTGGGCGGCATGAGCCGCGATTTTCTCAGCCAGGGTCATGCCGGATTCTACAAGCTGCAAAGCCTGTACGGGCTTTTGCGGATGTGCGGCGCGTCCGACGGCATGGCGTTTGCCGCTCAGGGTCTGTTGTTCTTGGCGATGGCGGCTTTTGTCGCCTGGTTATGGCGGAGCGGGAAATCTTTTCCGCTCAAATGCGCCGGGCTTTGCGCCGCCAGCCTGTTGGCCACGCCGTATCTCTTTCTCTATGATTTTCCCATTCTCGCCTTGGCGATTGCTTTTCTGTGGCGGGAACGGGTCTTTGATCGCACCGAAACCGCCCTGCTGGTCATTTCTCAAATCGCCATCGCCGCTGTCCTGGCCGTGAACGCGCCCATGGGCCTGGCTGCGTCGGGGCTTGTGCTTTTGGTGATTGCGCGGCGGCTGGCGGGCGCATCCGCTAGAACAGTGCCTCTAGCTCAGCCGGCGTAACGCCCCAGTCCCGCAGAGCGCGCAACGTGACGGCGCGGTCCCGTTTGGAGAATTTGCGGCCATCCTTGTCCAGGATCAGGCGATGATGGGCATAAAGCGGCGCGGGATATCCCAGCAACGCTTGCAGCAGCCGCTGCACATGGGTGGCGGGCAATAAATCTTCGCCGCGCGTCACCAAGGTGACGCCTTGATAAGCATCATCCACCACCACAGCCAGATGATAGGAGGCGGGCAAATCCTTGCGCGCCAGCACCACATCGCCGAACGATAAAGGCTCGACTTCCCGCTTCTGGCCATGCTCCAGGAATGTCAGAGGCCCGACTACCGAAGCGGCTTTGGCGGCATCCAGCCGTAGAGCGTGAGGCTCGCCCCGTGCGATCCGCGCGCTACGCTCGGCATCCGGGAGATTCCGGCAAGTGCCAGGATAAAGCGGCCCATCCGGCCCCATCCGGGCGTGCGGCGCCTCGACGGAACGGGCGATTTCCTCGGCGATGGCTTTGCGGGTGCAGAAGCAGGGATAAGAGAAGGCGGCCAGCTGATCGAGCGCTTCGCGATAAGCGGCAAAGCGCGCCGACTGCCTCAGCACTGGCTCTTCCCAGGACAGGCCCAGCCAGACCAGATCCTCGAAAATCGCGGCCACGAACTCCTCCCGTGCGCGCTCTTTGTCCAGATCCTCGATGCGCAGCAGGAAACGCTCGCCCGCCCGGGCTGCGCGCAACGCGGCGAAGGCGTGGCCCAGATGCAGCCGGCCTGTCGGGGACGGGGCGAAGCGTGTAACGATCATCGCGGCACTCTAGTGCAGGGCTCGGGCTGTTCGCTCCCGCGGCCCTCGCCCCGCAGATTCCAATTACAGTCCATCCAATGCGGGCATGGTTTTTCTTGGTCGTGGCGGGGGTCTGGGTGCTGTCGCGATATAGTCAAATGATCGAACACCGGGAGATGGCCAGTGATATTCAACATTATCAACAGGCGCAAACTGCGATATCGCTGGAAGAAAATGTGATGGCATTGCTCTCCGGTCCCCGCCTCCCGCCCGCCAAAGGCGAAGCCACCGCGCTGGTGGTGCTGCTGCATGGCTATGGCGCTGATGGAAATGATCTGATCGGCCTGGCGCCGCATTGGCAGAGGCTTCTTCCCGGCGCGGCTTTTGCCGCACCCAATGCGCCGGACCGCGTGCCGGGTACGCCAACGGGTTTTCAATGGTTTCCCATTGCGCGGCTCGATCCGCACGAGGCGCGTGACGGCGTGCGTTCGGCCGCGCCCCGCATCAGTGAATTCCTGGATGCGGAGTTGGCCCGGCTGAGCCTGCCCCCCGAGCGGCTGGTGCTGGCCGGCTTCAGCCAGGGGGCGATGCTGGCGCTGCATCTGGGACTGAGGCGCGCCCCTGCCGCGATTGTGGGATTTTCCGGCCTGCTGGCCGATCCTCCGCCTGCGGAAGGTCACAGGCCGCCCGTGCTTCTCACCCATGGCGGGGCGGATACGGTGATCCCGGTGGGCGCGATGTTCGCCGCGGCGGCAAGTCTGGGGGTGGCGGGCGTGGCGGTGCAGTGGCATCTGGCGCCCGAGATGGGCCATGGCATAGACGAGCAAGGCCTTTCCCTCGCGGGCAATTTCCTGGCGATGGCTTTGGCGGGGCGTTTGAAGACGCAAGGCCCCATTTCGTCGCCCCTTTAGCGCGCCTGTCACATCTCCCCCACACTTTAGGGGAGGTGATTCCCATGGCTTGAGGATGAACTCGAATCGCCCTTACTATCGGTCGGGAACAAGAGGAGAGACCGCCTTCACAGGATTTTCGCCGTGTTAGCCCCCATGCGCTCCGCCAGCAATTGTCCGGCGCTGGTGCTCAATGCCGATTATCGGCCCTTGAGCTATTACCCGCTTTCCCTGTGGTGCTGGCAGGACACGATCAAGGCCGTGTTCCTGGAGCGGGTGAATATTCTCGAGGAATACGACCGG
>Ga0182024_10004201_pt1 | contig 33424 bp, 26 predicted proteins | sample P32metaG_FD_120480 | JGI IMG/M metagenome (GOLD analysis project Ga0182024, IMG submission 120480) | Permafrost microbial communities from Stordalen Mire, Sweden - P3-2 metaG (Illumina Assembly) | ecosystem: Environmental > Terrestrial > Soil > Wetlands > Permafrost | place: Sweden: Stordalen... | reverse complement strand
TCGCCGTTGAAATCGCCGAGCCCCTGCACCAGCCAGTTGCTCGGCACGTTGCCAAGGGGCACGGACTGCACCGCGGTTCCAGACACCTGCCACAGCGCCAGGTCGCCCGCCGCATCGCGCCAGAGAATGTTGCCCGTGGTGGTGCCGGCGATCGTCCAGGTGCTCGACGGCGGCACGGTGCCAAGACCGCCCGACGCCGTAACCTGGCTGCCGTTCATGAACCAGATCGCAAGGTCGCCGGCGGTGTCCTGCCACAGGAGGTCGCCGTCGCCGTCGCCGTTCATGTCGGCGGTCCCCACCACGGTCCAGGTGGTCGACACGTTGCCGAGCGCCGGCGTGCCGGTCACCGTCAGCCCGCTCATGAACCACATGTAGAGGTTGCCGCCGGTGTCGCGCCAAAGGAGGTCGGCTTTGCCGTCGCCGTTGAAGTCGCGCTGGCCGATGATCGAATACGCCGCCGGGACGGTGGCGACGTTACCGCTCGCCAGGATCGAGGGGCCGTTCATCAGCCACATCGCCACGGTGCCGCCGGTGTTGCGAAACAGGATGTCGCTGTCGCAGTCGTCGTTGAAGTCGTGGGTGCTGGCAAACGCGTGGCACGATTTTGCCGGGCCCCAGCTCTGGACCAGGTTGGCGACGTTGATGGTGCCGATGCCGGTGGCAAAATCCCAGCCGGTTGTCGTCGGGTAGGCCGGCTCATAGGAGCCGTCCACGAGCGAAAGCACGCCGTTGGTGCCGGAAGGCAGATAGCAGTTGTACAAGGTGCCGGCGTCCGCCGTGCAGGGAACGTCGTTGTCGCCGAGCGTCACGTCGTAGAAAATGCAAGCGGAGGTGCCGGTCGGGCCGTTCGTGGAATTGCAGGTGCTGGAGCCGGTTGCGCCATATTCGGTGGCGGCGAGCTGGTACAGCCGATAATTCGGGTTGCCCTGCTTCTCGCCGGTGCTCTGGTTGATCAGAGCAAAAATGCCGGCCATGATCGGCGCGGTGAACGACGTGCCGCCGTAGTTATAGTCCCAGCCGGTGTTGGTGCCGTCGCAAGTCACGCCGCCGTTGTTGGTATCGGAAAAACAGATGACGTAGCCGTGCAGCCACGGCGGGGCGAAGGAGGAGAACAGCGAGACATCCGGAATATCGCGCACGCCGTCGTTCGGGATGCCAATCACTCCGGTCTGCCAGGATGGCTTCGGGTAGCCTTGGCAGGTACCGCTGACCACGCCGGGAATTGACGCCGCCCCGGTCGCACAGGCGCTCGGCCCGCCGCTGCCCGCCCAGCCGCTCAAATAGTCGCCCGGATCGCTGGTGACGAAGCTGCTGTTGCAGAACCCTGACGAGCCATAGGTGACGCTGGAGCCTTTGGAGCTCGCGAATAACTGGCTGGCGCAAGTGCTGTTCCAGGGAATCTCCGGGATGTAGGACTTGGCCGACTCATGGGTCGAGGTGTTGCCCGAGTTCCAATAGGTGCTGCTCTGGCCCAGATAGGTATCGGCGAAATCGGTGCCGCCGGTGGCGACGTTGTAGGGGGTGGAGGCGGCGGAATCGACACCGATGCCCCACACCGCGGGAGTGTTGGTGTGCGTGGTGCACTCCATCGCGCCTTCGTCACCGGCGGCAACAAAGATCGACATGCCGCCGGTGACGCCGGTCTGGAACTCGGTGTTGACGGCCGCGTTGCCGGCGGCGCCGACAAACGTTTCGCAATAGCCGTAGCTGACGCTCATGATGGCCGGCGGATGCGCCATGTTGACCACGTTCTGGATCGCGATCGTAATTCCCGAAGTCATGACGGTATCCAGGCAGGTGGCCGTGACGATCGCAGCGCCGGGCGCGGCCGCACTGGCATATTCGGCGTCGAGGGTGGCTTCGAGATCGCTACCGTTGCCCGCGGGCGGAATCTGCTGCCCCGGATCGGCGCAATTGGTTGGTCCCGACGACGGCGGCGGGTGGATGGTGGTGAGCGAGGCGGTCGGATAGTCCGACAGCGACAGGCCGAAGCCGTCGCGGAACGTCGTCCAGTCGCTGTCTTGGTAGAGGTCGCTGTTTTCGATCAGATAGATGGTCTGACCCTGGCCGGTCGTGCCGGCGCTATACACCGGATTGAAGTTGTAGATCGTCGCCAGGTCCGCCGGCGCCACCCAGTAATTGCCGCCTCTGGTGAAATCGGCGGACGGTCCGGTGGGAGTGGGGCCGCGCGCGACCTTGGCGTGCGGCCGGAAGTCGTGCAGCGACACGATACTGACGACCGCCGGCGCCAGCGCCGCCGGGATTAGCGGATCGGTCATGTTGGCGAGGTGCGGCACGCCGTTCACCGAGAGATGATGGATCTCGGTGTGGAAGGCGGTGCGGATCTGGCCAGCGGTGCCGGAGAAATCCATCACCATCCCGTTCGCATAGACCGTATTGACCGTGAAGCCGTGCTGCTGCAGCCAGCCGGAAGCGATCTGGATGTCGGAGGCTGCCGGACCGAACTGCGCGCCCAGTGCGCTGGCGCCGATCCAGTGGTGGTAGTTCGGCGACTTGCGATCGTGGAGCTGGTCGATCAGCGCGACCAGCGCCTGCTCCTGCGCCGCCGGGCGGCGCAATTGCAGCAGCAGGCGCGGCAGTTGCATGCTGTCGTCGACGACGCCGCGGTCGTTGGCGAGGGCTAACGCGTCGGGCCAGGTATTGCCCGATAGCACGACCAGCGCGCTCTCGTTGATCGCCTGGGTGATCAAGGGCCGCGACGGTCCGGGGGCGGTCTGCGCCAAAGCTGAAGGTGCAAAGGCCGAAGGCGCAAAGGCGAGCACCAGCGACAGGATCGCAAGCAAATGGCCGCGCGGATTGGGAATTAGCGCCCGACTCTCACGCATGGCAAACCCCCCTCGTCTGAGGCGATCGCCGCGTGGCGATGCTCGGCGTCGCAAAACGCTCCGACCTTCCCACCCTACAGCAATCGCGGACAACCGGAAATAGGCAACGCCGCCACGGACCAATTCATGATATCGCTTCGCGCCACACTCTTTGGACATTACTCTTGGGACATTGCGCCATGAACTCAGCCGGTCGAGTTGCCTCGCGCTCTGGTCTGATCGTGCTGCTGACGCTGTTCGCGAATGTCTTGCTCGGCGTCCCATCGTTTGCGCAGAAAAACGAGAAAAACGAGGCGGCGGCGCTCGACGCCAAGGTGATACAGCTCTACCAGGCCGGCAAATATGCCGACGCGATACCGCTCGCCCAGCGCTCGGTCGCGATCCGCGAACGAACGCTCGGCCCCAATCATCCCGATCTCGCCGGCTCGCTGAACCTTCTTGCCGCGCTCTACCTCGGCCAGGGCCGCTACACCGACGCCGAGCCGCTGTTTCAACGCGCACTCGCCATCCGCGAAAAGGCGTTCGGGCCTGAGCATCTCGCGGTCGCGGAATCGCTGAGCAACCTGGCGGCGCTCTATGACGGCCAGGGCCGTTACGCCGACGCCGAGCCGCTCTACAAACGTTCGCTGGCGATCCGCGAGAAGGCGCTGGGGCCCGACCATCCCGACGTCGCCGCCACGCTGAACAATCTGGCCCGGCTCTACGTCGATCAAGGCCGCGCCGCCGTAGCCGAGCCGCTCTACAAGCGCGCGCTTTCGATCCGCGAGAAAGCGCTTGGGCCCGACAACCCCGCGGTCGCGCAGGCGCTCAACAATCTGGCCGAGCTCTACTGGAACCAAGGCCGCTACGCCGACGCCGAGCCGGCGATGAAGCGCGCGCTCGCGATCATCGAGAAGTCGCTCGGTCCCGATCATCCCAACGTAGTGCCCTCGCTCAACGCGCTCGCCACGCTCTACCAGACGCAAGGCCGCTACGCCGACGCCGAGTCGCTGTTCAAGCGCGCGCTGGCGGTCGGCGAAAAGGCGCTCGGCCCCGAGCATCCCGACGTCGCGGCGCTCCTCGGCAACCTCGCCGTCGTCTATCAGGGCGAAGGCCGCTACGCCGACGCCGAGACGGCCTACCGGCGCTCGCTGGCGATCCGCGAGAAGGTGCTCGGCCAAAATCATCCCGACGTGGCGACGGCGCTGAGCAACCTGGCGACGCTCTACCAGGTTCAATCGCGCTACGCCGATGCCGAGCCGCTCGCCAGGCGCGCGCTGGCGATCCGCGACAAGGCGCTCGGTCCCGACCATCCCGACGTCGCGGCGGCGCTCACCAATCTCGCCGAGCTCTACACCAGCCAAGGCCGCTATGCCGACGCCGAGCCGCTCTACAAGCGCGCGCTGGTGATCGACGAGAAGGCGCTCGGTCCCGACCATCCCAGCGTCGCGATGGCGCTGAACAACCTCGCGGCGTTGTACCAGAAGCAAGGCCGCTTCGCCGACGCCCTGCCGTTCGCGCAACGGGTGATCGGCAATGGCCGCGCCCTGCCCGCGGTCGCTCTGCCGGTGCTATTTGGCGCCGCGCACGACAAGCTCATTCCGGCGCAGACCGCGCTCGACGACAGCCTCAACGTAGTCGAACGCGCCGCCCAGACCGCAGCGGCGTCCGCGATCGGCCAACTCGCCGTCCGGCTGGCCGCCGGCAGCGATCGTCTCGCGCAACTCGTTCGCAAAGACCAGGATCTCGCCGCCGAGGCGGACACGCTCGACAAGACCATCCTCGCGGCGGTGTCGAAGGAGCCGTCGCAGCGCAATGCCGCCGCCGAGCAAAAAATCAGGGAGCGGCTTGCCGCGATCGGCAAGGAGCGCGACGCGCTGCAAAAGCTGTTTGCCGGCGATTTCCCCGACTACGCGGCGCTGTCGAGCCCGCAGCCGCTGACCGCCAAGGAGATCCAGGCGCTCCTCTCCGACGACGAGGCGCTGCTAGTGTTCGCCGCCGCCGGCGACAAGGAGAGCTACGTGTTCGCGCTCACGCGCGACAGCGTCGATTGGAAGCCGATCCCGCTCGGCGGCGACGCGCTGGCGCAGCGGGTGGCGGCATTCCGGCGCGGGCTCGACGTCGACATGATGGCGGACCAGGACGCGCTGGACGCCATGAAGGTCAAGCGCGAGCTGTTCGATCTCGGGACCGCCAACGCGCTTTACACGTCGCTGATCGGGCCGGTCGAACCGCTGGTCAAGGGCAAGCACAGCCTACTGGTGGTGCCGTTCGGCCCGCTCACCGCGCTGCCGTTCCATCTCTTGGTCACCGAGCAGCCGCCGCTGCCGAAGCCAACTGTCAGCAGCGGCAGCATCACGGCGCAGGACATGGCGCCCTACCGCGACGCCGCCTGGCTGGCGAAACGGCAGGCGGTGAGCGTGCTGCCGTCGGTCGCAAGCCTCAAGGCGCTGCGGCAGTTTGCGCGCAAGGATCCGGCGGCAAAGCCGATGATCGGCTTCGGCGATCCGGTGTTCGGCGCGATCTCCGCTCCGGCCGCGCAGCGCGCCGTCAAACGGCCGGTCGTGCGCAGCCTCGCCACCGGCTCCTACGCCGACTTCTGGCGCGGCGCCGGCGTCGACCGCAGCCGGCTGAGCCAGGCCTTGCCGCAACTGCCCGACACCGCCGACGAGCTCAAGGCCGTGGCGTTGCGGCTCGGCGCACCGTTCACCGACATCCATCTCGGCCGCGACGCCAGCGAAGCCAGCGTCAAGCGCGCGCCGCTTGCCGATTATCGCATCGTCTACTTCGCCACCCATGGGCTCGTCGCCGGCGACATCAAGGGCGTGGCCGAGCCGTCGCTGGCGCTGACCATCCCGGCGCAGCCGAGCGAGCTTGACGACGGGCTCCTCACCGCGAGCGAGGTCGCCCAATTGAAGCTCAACGCCGACTGGGTGGTGCTGTCCGCCTGCAACACGATCGCGGGCGACAAGCCGGGCGCCGAGGCGCTGTCGGGGCTTGCCCGCGCGTTCTTCTATGCGGGGGCGCGAGCTCTCCTCGTCTCGCACTGGGCGGTCGCCTCCGACGCCGCAACCCGTCTCACCACCGCGACCTTCGACATCCTCAAGGCCGACCCGAAGCTCGGCCGCGCCGAGGCGCTGCGCCGCGCCATGCAGGCCTATCTCGACGACCCGGCGCAGCCGCGCAACGCCTACCCCGCGATCTGGGGACCGTTCTCGATCATCGGCGAAGGCGCCGCGCGCTGAGCAGGACTACTTGTCGGGAACGATTCCCTTCGGCAGCGTGAAGCAATATTTGGCGATTTCGCCGGCGCTGGTGAACCAGACCCGATCCTTTTGCTTGTGCTCGACACAATGCCTGATGGCCTGGCGCACCGGCCGCAGCCGGAACGGCTGGCCGACGATGAAGCCGTGCAGCGACAGCGCGAAAACGAGCGGCTGGCGCTCGGACTGCTCCAGCATCTCCTCAAACTGGTCGACGATCATCTCGGCGAACTGGCGGCCGGTCTGGTCGCGGTGCGCCTGCGCGCCGGCGTCGTTCAATTCCATCGGATACGGCACCGACAGAAGCGGCCCGGAGCGCGTGTGCATCCAGATCGGCTGGTCGTCGAACGGCCAGTCGAGCAAGTGGGTGTAGCCGGCCTCCTTGAGGAGGTCCGGGGTGACGTTGGATTCGAGCGCGCCCGGCCCCATCCAGCCGGTCGGCCGCACGCCAACGTGCTTTTCCAGAACCGCGGTGCATTCCTCGATGGCGCGCGCCTCGTCCGCTTCCCACATGCCGCGGAGCACCTCGGCATTGCTGCGGCCGTGGCCGATGACGTCGTCGCCGCGCGCTTTGATCTTCTCGATGATTTCCGGATATTCGTAGCAGACGCTGCTGTTGAGCAGGATGGTCGCCGGCAATTTCAGCTCATCCAGGATTTCGAACAGCCGCCAGTGGCCGACCCGGCTGCCGTAGTCGCGCCAGGCATAATGGCGGGAGTTCTGCTGATTGCTGTGCACCGGGTCCGTGCCGAGGCCTGTGCCGAACGCGAAGTGCTCGATGTTGAGCGCGATGTAGAAGGCGAGCCGCTTGCCGCCGGGCCACGAATAATCCGGGCGGTTGACGATCGGCGAATAGGCATAGCGTGAGTGGCCCGGAAGCTTCAGCATCGGCATTTCTCCTGGCAGGCGCGCGGCGGCGTCGCTGCGACGGGGCCGCAGCCTATTACATCGGATTGCGGCAGACGATACGGCGCGGGACACGACGGCGCCTTTCGGTGCGACCAAGTGTCGGCCGCCTCGCGATGTCATTTGCCACCGCCATGGCTTAGATTTGCGCCGGGTTGCGGGGACGGAGAAATCGGATGAGGACAGCACTTCGGATCTCCGTCCTGGTCGCGGCGCTCGTCTTCGCCGCTGCGCCCGGCGCGCACGCCGCGTATCCCGATCACATCGTCAAGGTGATCGTGCCGTTCCCGGCCGGCGGCGTCACCGACATCGCCACGCGCGTGATCGCGCAAAAGCTTTCGGAACGGTTCGCGCAGCAGTTCTATGTCGAGAACCTCGCCGGCGCCGGCGGCAATCTCGGCATGGCCAATGCGGCGCGTGCGGCGCCCGACGGCTACACCATCCTGTTCTCGTCATCGAGCATCGTGGTGAACCCGTCTCTCTACAGGAAAATCCCGTTCGACGTGGACAAGGATTTCATTCCGGTTACCAAGGCCGGCGCCTCGCCCAACTCCTGGCAGGTCAACAGCGAATTCCCGGCGCGCACGATGCTGCAGCTGATCGACCTGATGAAAGCCAAGCCGGGCAAGTACAGCGTGGCGTCGCCGGGGACCGGCACCACGCCGTCGCTGTCGATCGAAATGCTCAAGCAGGGCCTCGGCGTGAGCTTCGTCACCGTGCCGTTCGCCGGCGGCGGCCCGATGATGCAATCGGTGCTCGGCGGCTTCACGCCGATCACCTGCGGGGCCATCGGCAATTCGGTGTCGCTGATCAAGGACGGCAAAATCCGCGCGCTGGCGCTCACCAGCAAGCAGCACCTGGAGACGCTGCCCGATGTGCCGACGCTCGACGAACTCGGCATCAAGAACCAGGAGGCCGAGACCATGACCGGCGTGTTCGTGCCGGCCGGAACGCCGCAGCCGGTCGTCGACCTGCTGCAAAAGGAAATCGCCAACATCGTGCAGATGCCCGACGTCAAGACCCGGCTGCTCGACTTCGGCATCGTGCCGCAGGGCGATTCGTCCGCGGATTTCGCCGCCTACGTCAAGGACGAGATCGCCAAGTGGAAGCGGGTGATCGAGGTCGGCAATATCGACAAAATCTGAGGCCGCCGCTGGCGGCGCGCGATCGCGCCGGCCGCGCCGCGGCGGCGCCCATCGGCCTCGATTCGCGCGGTAAATCCGGTGTTTGCCGTCGCCGGCTCGCTTTCGGCGAACTTGCCCCCGGCCGCAGTCTGAGCGATGGTTCCAGGTGCATAGAGCGGGTTACATCATCGCCGCAATTTGATAATAGAGCCCGGATTGGGGCGTCGCTGACCGAAACAAGGAGATGACATGTTACGTGTGACTGCCATTGTCGCGATGCTCGCGCTCGCGGCGACGACCTTGGCCGAGGCCGAGGTGCACCGTCCCGCCGGTAAGCCGGCGGTACGGGCGGGCGGCGGGCAATTCCAGGCGCGCAGACCTGCAGTGGGAGGCCCTCGCGTCGGCGCCCCTCACGTCGGCGGCCCGCATGTTGGCGGCCCGCGCGTCGGCGGCGGCCCGGTTGGGCGCTTCGGCTACCACGGCCACTTCTTCAATCGCGTCCATCTCTCACCCTTCGTCTACCCGGGTGGCTGGGGTTACCGGCGTTGGGCCGTCGGCGCGGCTCTGCCGGCGCTGTTCCTGGCGCCGGCCTATTACTACAGCGACTGGGGCGCGATGGGACTGACGGCGCCGCCGCCCGGTTTCCAATGGGTGCGCTACGGACCTGACCTGCTGCTGGTGGACACCAACACCGGCCAGATCAGCGACGTGATTTACGGAGCGTTCGTCGAGGGCTGAGCCATCGCGCCTAGTGATGCGATGGCGCAAGCCCGGACACGGCCGCGCAGCGAATGACCTGCGGCCGCGTCATCCGCGTGAGGTGCCGGATGGCGCGGCGCCGGCCGTTGGCATGAGTTTGCCGGGCGCGCCGTCGCGGTTTGTTGCGCTGCTTCGGAGGTAGCCATGAAGCTCGGCTTCTTCATCATGCCGGTGCATCCGCCGGAGCGGGATTACGCGCAGACGCTGCGCGAGGACCGCGACGCCTTCGTGCTCGCCGACCGGCTCGGCTACGGCGAAGGCTATTGCGGCGAGCACCTCACCGATCTCGCCGAGAACATTCCGTCGAGCTTGATGTTCTGCGCCTCGCTCGCCGGCTTCACCTCGCAGATCAAGCTCGGCACCGCGGTGGTGAACCTGCCGTTCAGCCATCCGCTGCTCGTGGCGACGCAGGCCGCGCTGGTCGATAATCTGCTGCAGGGCCGTTTCCTGCTCGGCATCGGCGCCGGCATCTTGCGCACCGACGCGGAAGCTCTGGAACTCCTCGACGCCGATCGCGGCGCCATGTTCGCCGAGGCGATCGACCAGATCCTGGCGCTGTGGTCGGGCGAGGCGCCGTACAACCTGACGGGCAAATACTGGAACATCTCGACGGCAAAGACGCTGTGGCCGGAGATCGGCCTCGGCAACATCGTCAAGCCGTTCCAGAAGCCGCACCCGCCGATCCTCGGCACCGCGACCGATCCGCAGTCCAAGGGTTTGATCGCGCTGGGCCGCCGCGGCTGGTGGCCGATCTCCTCGCATTTCCTGCACCTGAACTGCCTCAGCAGCCAGTGGAGCAATTATGCCAAGGGCTGCGCCGAGGGCGGCCATCGCGCCGACCGCGCCAACTGGCGCGTCGCGCGCTCGATCTTCGTCGCCGACGACGACAAGACCGCGCGCGCCTATGGCGGCGACGATGCCAAGAGCCCGTACCGGTTCTACATGAGCCAGCTCACGGCGAAGCTCGGCAAGGCGAAGCGGCTCGGCGGCTTCAAGGAGCGGCCCGACATGCCGGACGAGGATCTCACGCTCGATTACATTTTCGACAACGTCGTCATCCGCGGCAGCGTCAACCGGGTCGTCGACGCCATTTTGGCGCTGCACGAAAAGATCGGCGATTTCGGCACGCTGCTCTATTGCGGCAAGGACTGGGTCGATCCGGCGCTGTCGCGCAAATCGATGGAGCTGATGGCCGAGAAAGTCATGCCGGCCGTCAATGCCGCCATCGGCAATCGCGTCGCGGCGGAATAACGCCGCCGCCAAGCGGCATTCGCGATGAAGCGATAATCCCGATCAACTGCCGCGGTGGCGCAGTGAGCCGCGCTTGACACTCCCTGCCCGAGGCCTATGACAGGCGAGACATTCCGACGACGAGCGCGGCCCGCCTTTTGCGCGAAAACGCTTAGTCGATCAGGAGGATACCAGCCATGACAAGCAGCGGACCGAAGACGCTCGTCGTTCGCAACGGCACCCTCATCGACGGCACCGGCAAAGAGGCGCGGCGCAACGAAGCGATCGTCATCGAGGGCAACCGCATCAAGAGCGTCGGCGCCATCCCGCCCGATATCTCGATCGAGGATCGGCGCAACGTCGCGGTGATCGACGCCGCCGGACAGTGGATCATGCCCGGGCTGATCGACGCCCATTGCCACGTCTCCTACGGCTATCCGATGGTCAAGGGCGAGGGCAAAGGCCGCGGCACCACGCGGCCGGAATTCTCCACGCTCAAATCGGCGCGCAGCGTGCAGAAGGTGCTGCGCTCCGGCGTCACCGGCATTGCGGTGCCGGGCGGCACCTGGTTCACCGACGTCGGCGTGCGTGACGCCATCAAGCTCGGCCTGATGGAAGGCCCGCGCATGCATGTCGCCGGCCGCATGATCGTCACCTACGGCTGCATCGAGGACGACGAGCCGTCGTGGGAAGGCACGCCCGATCATTCGATCGGCAAGCTCTGCAACACCGCCGACGAGATGGTCACCGAGGTGCGCCGCCAGCACAAGCACGGCGTCAACTTCATCAAGATGGCGGACAGCCGCTCCGGCGAATCGCAGATGCTGGCGAAGGAGGAGATCGCGGCCGTGGTCGGCGAGGCGCACCGGCGCAACCTGCGCGTCGGCATCCACTCGCGCGGCGCCGGCTCGACGCGCGCCGCGGCCGAAGCCGGCGTCGATTGGATCATCCACGCCGATCTCGCCACCGACCGCGATCTCGAAGCGGTGGCGAAAGCCGGCGTGCCGATCATCCCGACCGCGACCTTCCTCGCCATGGTCGTCGAGCTCGGCACCAAGGTCGGCGCCGAGCAGGTGCAGCTCGACATCAACCGCATGAAGCGGCATTTCGACCTGTTGTGCGAGCTGATGCACAAGGCGCGCAAGCTCGGCATCAAGCTCCTGGTCGGCACCGACACCGGCAACAACACCTTCATGCGCTATGGCGAGCTGCACGCCAAGGAGCTGGAAATCTTCGTCAAATACGGCGGCTACTCGCCGCTCGAGGCGATCGTCGCGGCGACGCGCGACAACGCCTTCGCGCTCGGCCTGGAAGGCCAGCTCGGCGAGATCGCGCCCCGAAAGCTCGCCGACCTCATCGTGCTCGACCGCGATCCGCTCGCCGACATCACCGTGCTGCAGGGCGGCAAGCACCTCACCGCGGTGATCAAGGACGGCAAGCCGGTCGATCTCGCGCCGCGCGAGGACATGCTGGCGTTCCAGCAGGCGGCGGAATAACCGCAGCCGGCGCATGGGCAAGATCGCGCGGCTGCGGGTCGAGATCGACGAGGTGGCGCCGGCCGTGGTGCGCCGCGTCGAGGTGCCGCTCGCCATCCGGCTCGACGACCTGCACTTCGTGCTGCAGATCGCTATCGGGTGGCAGAACTGCCACCCGTTCGAGTTCGCCGCCGACGGCAAACGGTGGGGCCTGCTCGACCGCGACGATCCGGAAGCCTCCCCGCTGCCGGCGGAAAGCGCGAGTCTCGCCGACCTGCTGGCGCTCGGCCGCAAGAAATTCCACTACGACTACGTCTATGGCGAGGACTGGAGCCACACAGTCGAGGTGGAGGCGATCGCGCCCGCGGTGCGCGATACCATCTACCCGCGCCTCGTCAGCGCGCAAGGCCGCTGTCCGCCGGCCGACATCGGCGGCGTGAGCGGATATGAAACCTACCTGCGGGCCATCGCCGACCCGTTGCACCTCAACCACGAAGGCATGCGCGAGTGGGACGATCCCGACTTCGATCCGCACGTCGTCGACGAAGCGGCGATCCGCGCCAACCTCGCCAATCTGACAAGATATCTCGACCGCCGCATCGCGCGTTAGCGCTTGACGGCAAACCGAGAAAGCAAACCGAGAAAGCATGCCACAGCAGTTCGCATTCGGCCTCGACACGTTCGGGGACATCACGGCGGGGCCGGACGGCAAGCTCCACTCGCACGCGCAAGTCATCCGCGCGGTGATCGAACAGGGGGTGCTTGCCGACGGGCTCGGCATCGACGCCTTCGGCGTCGGCGAGCACCATCGGCCGGATTTTGCGGTGTCCGCGCCCGAGGTCGTGCTCGCGGCCATCGCCGGGCGCACCAGCCGCATCCTCCTCGGCTCGGCGGTGACGGTGCTCAGCACCGACGATCCAATCCGGGTGTTCGAGCGGTTCTCCACGCTCAACGGCGCCTCGAACGGCCGCGCCGAGGTGACGCTCGGGCGCGGCTCGTTCACCGAATCCTTTCCGTTGTTCGGCTATGACCTGTCGCAGTACGAAGAGCTGTTTGAAGAAAAGCTCGACCTGTTCGCCGCGCTGATCAAAAACGACACGGTGACTTGGCAGGGCAACACGCGCCCTCCCCTGACCAACCAGCGTGTCTATCCGCCGGTCGAGGGCGGCCCGCTCAAGACCTGGATCGGCGTCGGCGGCAGCCCGCAATCCGTCGTGCGCGCCGCGCGCTACGATCTGCCGCTGATGCTCGCCGTCATCGGCGGCGATCCGAAACGCTTTACGCCTTACGTCGAGCTGTACCACCGCGCCTTCAAGGAGCTCGGCCGGCCGGTGCAGCCGATCGGCCTGCATTCGCACGGCTATGTCGCCGACACCGACCAGCAGGCCCGCGACGAGCTGTGGCCGCACCACAAGCGCATGCGCGACCGCATCGGCGCCGAGCGCGGCTGGCCGCCGGTCGAACGCGCGGCATTCGACCAGGAAGCCGACGCGGGCTCGCTCTACGTCGGCTCCCCCGACACGGTCGCGCGCCGCATCGCCGCCACCGCCAGGACGCTCGGTCTCGCGCGCTTCGACATGAAGTACAGCTCCGGCACCCTGCCGCACGAGAAGCTGATGCGCAGCATCGCGCTCTACGGCGAAAAGGTGATCCCGCTGGTGCGCGAGATGCTGGCGTGACGCGGCGGTCACCCTGAAGCGCGAGCGCAGATATTTCCTATCCCGTCACCCTGAGGTGCTCGGCGCGTAGCGCCGAGCCTCGAAGGGCGCGGCCCCGGCGCCTCGGCCGCATCCTTCGAGGCTCGCTACGCTCGCGCCTCAGGATGACGGCGGCAGCACGCGAGCATTCTCAAATGCTGCGAATATCACGTCCCCACCAGGCCGAACTGCGGGCTTGACGGCTCGGCGTTGCGGCGTTTGGCGATGCGGCCGGCGAGCCGCGACAGGCGGCCGGCTTCGACGGCAGAGCGCATGCTTTTCGCCATCAGCACCGGATCGCGCGCCTTCGATATCGCGGTGTTGATGAGCACCGCGGCGCAGCCGAGCTCCATGGCGAGCGTGGCGTCGGAGGCGGTACCGATGCCGGCATCGCACACCACCGGCACCGGCGAGCGGGCGCAAATGAGCTCGATGAGATGCGGGTTGGAAATGCCGAGGCCCGAGCCGATCGGCGACCCCATCGGCATCACCGCGGCGGCGCCCGCATCGGCGAGCTTGCGGCAGGTCACCGGGTCTTCGGTGCAGTACGGCAGCACGACAAATCCCTTGGCGACCAGCGTGTGGGTCGCGCGCACGAGCTCCTCGACGTCCGGATAGAGCAGCTCGCGGTCGCCGACCACTTCGAGCTTGATCCAGTTGGTGCCGAGCGCCTCGCGCGCCAGTTCCGCGGTGAGCACGGCGTCCTTGGCGGTCTGGCAGCCGGCGGTGTTGGGCAGGAAACGCACCCGCCCGGCGAGGAGATCGACCAGGCTCTCGTCGTCGCCGGCCAGGCTGATGCGGCGGATCGAGGCGGTGACCATCTCGGCGCCGCTCGCGGCGATGGCATCGAGCATGAGCTTGCGATTGGGGTAGCCGGCAGTGCCGAGAAACAGGCGCGAGCCGAATTCCCGGCCGGCAATGATGAGGGGATCGGACATGAAGAAACTCCTGTCAGCCGCTGTCAGCCGCGGTCAGCCGCCTTGGCGGGCGCGCACGATCTCGACGCTGTCGCCGGGGCGAAGCGCCGTCGCCGGCCAAGCCGCGCGCGGCACCACGGCGCCGTTGAGCGCGACCGCGATGCCGCGCTGGCCGGTATCGAGCGCCTTCTCCGCCAGCAAGGCTTCGAGCGTGGCGGCGCCGAGCGGCTCGCTTTCACCGTTCACGCGGATTTCTGCCGTTTTTCTTGTCTCTGCCGGCTGCGTCATCGCTCGCTCCATCAATCAATCAATCACTCGGCCGCAATCATTCGGCCGCTCTTGCCGGCAAGAAGCGTTCAAGGCCGAACGGGCGGATCACCGGCTCGACCACATGGTCGAGCACGAGGCGCGCCATCGCATCCGCGGTCACCGGCGCGAGCAGAATGCCGTTGCGGTGGTGGCCGGTGGCGTAGAACAGGCCGTCGAGCGGGCCGGGCCCCAGGATCGGCGCATCGTCGCGGCTGCCCGGGCGGTGGCCGACCCAGATTTCCTCGATCGGCAGCTCTTCGACGGCAGGCACCGCGCGCCAGGCGGCGTCGAGCAGCGCCATCATGCCGCCGGCGGTGATCGTTTCGTCAAAGCCTTTCTCCTCGACGGTGCCGCCGACGATCAGCCGGCCGTCGCGCCGCGGCACCAGATAAGCGCCCGGCGCCCACACCACGTGATTGACGAGCGGCGCCGCGGCATCCATGCGCAGCGCCAGCATCTGGCCTTTGACGGGCCGCACCGGCGGGCGCCGGTCGGGCGGCAGCCCGGCGATGCCGCGCGACCAGGCGCCGGCGGCGAGCACAACGATCTCGGCCGGAGCCGTCGCGCCGTCGGCGAGGACGACGCCCTTGGCGCGGCCGCCTTGCACGGCGATCTCCTTGACCGGCCGATGCTCGTGGATTTTCGCGCCGGCGGCCTCGGCGGCGATGCGTAGCGCCTGCATCAGCTTGCGGTTATCGACCTGGTGGTCCTGCGGCGAGAACACCGCGCCGGCGATTTTTCCGGCAAGATGCGGCTCGCGCTCGCGGGTCGCCGCCGCGGAAAGCCATTCGAGCGGCAGGCCGAGTTGGCGTTGCTGAAACTCCAGCCGATGCGCGAGCTCGGCCTGGTCGTCCGCGGTGAGCGCGAGCACCAGCGTGCCCTCGCGGCGCAATCCGACGTCGATGCCGCTTGCGCGCTCGAGCTCTGCGGCAAAGGCCGGCCAGCGCGCCTGGCTGTCACGGCCGAGCGCGACCAACGCCTCCTCGCCGGGCTCGGCCTCGCAGCAGGCCGCCAGCATCCCGGCCGCGGCATGGCTTGCGCCCGCACCGGCCTTGCCGCGCTCGAACACGGTAACCGCCGCCCGGCCGGCGAGCCGCCAGGCAATGCCGAGCCCGACGACGCCGGCGCCGATGATCGCAACCTTCGGCTTGTTGCTGCCGCTAGGTGGAAGGTGGTCCGTCAGTGGCGGCTCCCTTCGCTGGAATGACCCAGACAGGTTCGATGGGTTTGATCTCAGCCGCGCGTTTTTTTCCGCGCGGCACCCCATGCCGATATGGTCATGATGGGGGAACGAGGCGCCTTCCACAAGACCCACATGGCGCCGCCGATGCCGCAGCGGGCGCGCCCAGACGAGGCCGACGGATGACGGGAAAGGCGGATTCTTGGTTTTTCAGGGCCGCCGTGGACGCTGCGGCGCCTGGCTCGCTTTCGCCAGCGCGTCGAATTGCAGCAACTGCGCAAGCAAGCTCTCCAAGTCCTTGAGCGGCAACATGTTCGGCCCGTCAGAGGGCGCCTTGTCCGGGTCCCGGTGGGTCTCGATGAAGACGCCGGCGACGCCGACCGCGACGGCGGCGCGCGCGAGGACGGAAACGTAGGCGCGCTCGCCGCCCGACGACGTGCCCTGCCCGCCCGGCTGCTGCACCGAATGGGTGGCGTCGAAGATCACCGGCGCGCCGATCCCGGCGAGCACAGGGAGCGCGCGCATGTCGGAAACGAGCGTGTTGTAGCCGAACGAGACGCCGCGTTCGGTGACGAGGACGTTGCGGTTGCCGGCGCCGGTGATCTTCGCCACCACGTTGGCCATGTCCCACGGCGCCAGGAACTGGCCCTTCTTGACGTTGACGACGCGGCCCGTCCTGGCGGCGGCGACCAGGAGATCGGTCTGCCGGCACAGGAATGCCGGGATCTGGAGAATGTCGGCGACTTCGGCGACCGGCGCGCACTGGTCGGGCTCGTGCACGTCGGTGAGCACCGTGACGCCGAGTTTCTCACGCAGCTCGGCGAAGATCGAAAGCGCCTTGTCGAGGCCGACGCCGCGCGCGCTCCCGGCGCTGGTGCGGTTCGCCTTGTCGAACGAGGTTTTGTAGACGAAGCCGACGCCGATCCGCGCCGTGATGTCCTTGAGCGCCGCGGCCATGTCGAGCGCATGGGCGCGGCTCTCGAGCGCGCACGGCCCGGCAATCAGGGCGAGCGGCAGCGTGTTGCCGAACCGCGCCTGCCCCACAGCGACGACGGAATTTGGCTTCGCGGCGGTCATCAGCGTCCTCGCCGGCGACCATGACGGCGGCAACCGGTCGGGTCAACCGGCCGCGCCTCGCGCTTAGCCCGGCCCACTTTGCGCTCCACCTTGTGATTTCCCCTGCGCCGCGCACAATCCTGCCGGGCCGCGACCAAGACGAGGGCGACATCCATGATGCAACTTAGCGAGGTCGACGAGGCGTTCCGGCAGGCAATCGATGCCAGGCAAATCCCCGGCGTGGTCGCGATGGCGGCGACCGACCGGGAGACCGTTTACCAAGGCCCCTTCGGCAAGCGCGATCTCGCGAGCGCCGACGCCGACATGACGATCGACAGCGTGTTCTGGATCGCCTCGATGACCAAGGCGATCACGGCCACCGCCGCGATGCAACTCGTCGAGCAAGGCAAGCTCGCGCTCGACGAACCGGTCGGCAAGGTGCTGCCCGAGCTTGCCGCGCCGCTTGTGCTCGATGGCTTCGACGAAGCCGGCAAGCCGAAGCTGCGCGCCGCCAAGCGTCCGATCACGCTGCGCCAGCTCATGACGCACACGGCCGGCCACTGCTACGCGATCTGGAACGCCCGGATGGGCCGCTACCTGGAAGTCAGCGGCATTCCCGGCATCACCACCTGCAAGAACGCGGCGCTGACGGTGCCGCTCGTGTCCGATCCGGGCGAGCGCTGGGAATACGGCATCAATATCGATTTCGTCGGCAAAGCGGTCGAGGCCGCGAGCGGCCAGCGGCTCGATGCCTATTTCAAGGATCGCATCTTCGCGCCGCTCGGCATGGCGGATACCGGCTTCACGCTCGGCGCCGCGCAGCGCGCGCGCCGCGTCGGCATGCATGCACGCGGCGCCGGCGGCGCCTTGTCGCCGATCGCCTTCGAGATGCCTGCGGAGCCCGAATTCCACATGGGCGGCGGCGGCCTCTTTGGCACCGCGCCGGACTACGTGGCCTTCATCCGCATGCTGCTCAACGGCGGCAGCCTCGACGGCAACCGCGTGCTCAAGGCCGAGACGGCCGCCACCATGGCGCAGAACCACATCGGCGATCACAACGTCACGAAGTTGCCGACCGCCGTTCCGGGCGCCTCGAACGACGTCGACCTCTACCCGGATCAGGACAAGAAATGGGGCTTGAGCTTCCTCATCAACACCAGGCGCACCGCCGAGGGCCGCAGCCCCGGCAGCCTCGCCTGGGCGGGCCTTGCCAACACCTACTTCTGGCTCGACCCGGCCCGCAAGGTCGGCGGCGTGATCCTGATGCAGTTCTTTCCGTTCGCCGATCGGACCGCGCTCGACCTGTTCGCGCAATTCGAGCGCGGCATCTACCAACGCCTCGACGGCACCAAGGCGGCGGCGTGAACGCCCCCGCCGCTCAACGGCGCCTATTTCACCGTCGAGAACGCCGTCGGTCGCAGGAACGCACTCTTGATATTGGCGATCAGCGGCCCGTCCTTCTCGCTCTCGTCGCGCGCCTTGTGCCAGGCCGGGTCGGCCTGGAACGTGTTCCATTTCTTCTCGCGGTCGGCGAGCGAGTCCCAGGCCAGCAGGTAATGCAGGTCGTTGTTGCCCTCGCCCACCAGCACGGTCCAGAAGCCGGCCTGCTTGATGCCGTGCTTCTCCCAGATTTTCAGGGTCTGGTGCTCGAACCGATGCAGCAGCGCCGGCAGCTTGCCGGGGATGCAGGTATAGACGCGCTGTTCGTAGATCATGGAGTCCTCCCTATGGCGGCGTGACTCAGCGTAGCGTTGCCGCGCAGGCCAGCACAAGCCTCGCCCTTGCCCCGGCAGGGCCGGCCTGTCCGGCCGCCCACTTAACAGCGCCTCGGAATGCGCCTACTGTTTTCAACGGCATCATGGGCGAACGCACCTCGCGCGCTTTCCGCGAGATGTCATGTGCCACTGGCCGCGCGAGCCAGGAAGTCCACATGACGACACAAATTCGCTTCTGCAAATCGTTCGACGGCGTACGGCTCGCACATGCGCAGGCCGGCTCAGGCCCGGCGATGCTCGAAGTCGCGACTTGGCTCAACCACCTGGAACACGATTGGAAGAGCCCGGTTTGGGGGCCGCGTCTCGCCGAGCTGACGGCGCACTACACGTTGACCCGCTATGACGCCCGAGGCTGTGGGCTGTCGGAGCGGAACGTCGAAGACCTGACGTTCGATGCCTGCCTTCGCGATCTCGAGGCGGTCGTCGATGCTGCGGGGCTAAAGCAGTTCATCCTGCTCGGATGCTGCCAGGGAACCGGTTTGGCGATTGCCTACGCGGCACGCCACCCGGATCGCCTCAGCCACTTGATCCTCTACGGCGCGTTCGCGCGCGGCAGGCTCAGACGCAATCCGTCGCCCCAGGACATCGATGAAGCCAACACCATGCTGAAGCTCGTCGAACTCGGCTGGGGCCGCGACAATCCCGCCTTCCGCCAAGTCTATACGTCGCTGTTCATCCCTGAGAGCAAGCCGGATCAATATCGCTGGTTCTCCGACCTGCAACGGTTGTCGACTTCCCCCGAAAACGCCGTCGGCCTGATCCGCGGCTTCGACGCCATGGATGTCACCGGCCAGATGGCCGACGTGCGCACTCCTACGCTTGTCCTGCATGCACGCCACGACAGCCGCGTGCCGTTCAGCGAAGGGCATCTCGTCGCCAGTTCGATACCCAACGCGGAATTCGTGCCGCTGGAAAGCCGCAACCACATTTTGCTCGAGCATCAGCCGGCGTGGCGGCAATTCTTCGACGAGGTCGCGCGGTTCGTCCGCGATCATCGGACCACGGAGCAGACCAGCGAAATCGACTTTCTCGATCTCACGGTCCGTGAACGCGAAGTGCTCGATCTCATCGCTCGTGGGCTCGACAACGCCCAGATCGCGACGCAGTTGTCCGTCAGCACGAAGACAGTGCGCAATCACATCAACAGCATTTTCAGCAAATTGGGCACGCCCAACCGCGCGCAGACCATCGTGCGGGCGCGCGAGGCGGGTTTCGGCTCGGCGCCGGCGGGCGCGCAGTCACGAGCTTGATCCGGACCGTCGCCGAACCGCCGCCGATGATGCGGTTCTAGGCCCCCCGGCCCAGAATTTTTGGATCGTCTTTGAAATTATGACGAGGCCTGGGCCCTGCGCCTCAGGAAAAATATCGCGCGCTCCTCGAATGTCAGGGCGATCGCAAATCGCGCCAGCCGCCGGTTTGCGTCCTCGACTTCAGGGAGAGCAAGCCATGACGCAACTCACAGCCCAAGCCAAAACCCCAGTGACAGCTCAAGCAACTACGAGCGCGCCCGCCGGTTCCGCAACGATGCAAGGAGACTTGTGGAGCGTCCGCGCCAGCGATTATGCGGAGGTCCAAGAACCCACATTTCTCCCGCTCTACGAGAGTGTGGCAACACGGCCGGAATTGGCTCACGCAAAAGCGCTCCTCGACGTCGGCTGCGGACCGGGCTTGGCCGCGCAGACTCTGGCGAAAACGATCGACCGCATCGCCGGCGTCGACGCCGCAGCTCCCTTCATCGCTATCGCGCAACGGCGCTGCCCGCAGGGCGATTTTCGCGTGTCCGAAATGGAGACATTGCCGCATGCCGACGGCACATTCGACGTGGTGACCGGCTTTAATGCGTTCCAGTACGCGGCAAGACCCGTCAACGCGTTGCGCGAAGCCCGCCGTGTCAGCAAACCGGGCGGCCACATCGTGATTGCGGTGTGGGGTTTGCCCGAGCAATGCGAGGCCGCGGGACACCTCAAGGCGCTCGGCGCGCTGATGCCGCCGCCGCCACCCGGCGCGCCCGGTCCATTTGCGTTGTCCGATGAAGCAAAGCTGAAGGCGCTTGCGACCGAAGCCGGCCTGACGCCGCACACCGTCGTGGACGTGGCCTGCCCGTGGATTTACCCGGATCTCGACACCGCGCTCAGAGGCATGCTGTCGGCAGGGCCGGCCGAGCGGGCAATCCGGTCATCGAGTGTGGAGAAAGCGCGCGAGGCTATCTCGAACGCCATCACGCCCTATCGCACCGCTTCCGGCAGCTACTACTTGAACAACGTGTTCCGCTATTTGATCGCGCGCGCCTGAGCGCGAAACCCCGGAGCCGGCTGTTTACACCAGCCGGCTCTGCTCCACCGCGGCCTCGATGAACGAGGAAAACAGCGGGTGCGGCGCGAACGGCCGCGATTTGAGCTCGGGGTGGAACTGTACGCCGATGAACCAGGGATGGGCGTCGTATTCGACGATTTCCGGCAAAATACCGTCGGGCGACATGCCGGAAAAGCGCATGCCGTGCTGCGCCAGGCGGTCCTTGTAGGCGGTGTTGACCTCGTAGCGATGGCGGTGGCGCTCAGAAATCTCCGCCGCCTGATAAATCTCGGCGACGCGGGAGCCGCGCGTCAGCATAGCCGGATAGGCGCCGAGCCGCATGGTACCGCCGAGGTCGCCGCCGATGCCGCGCTTCTGCAGCTCGTTGCCCTTCATCCATTCGGTCATCAAGCCGACGACGGGCTCGCTAGTGGCGCCGAATTCGGTCGAATTTGCCGCCTCGATGCCGCACAGGTTGCGCGCCGCCTCGATCACCGCCATCTGCATGCCGAAGCAAATACCGAAATAGGGCACGCGGCGCTCGCGCGCGAACTGCGCGGCGCGGATTTTTCCCTCGGCGCCGCGCTGGCCGAAGCCGCCCGGCACCAGAATGCCGTCGACATGTTCGAGGAACGGCGCGGGATCCTCGTTCTCGAACACCTCGCTCTCGATCCAGTCGAGATTGACCTTCACTTTGTTGGCGACGCCGCCGTGCGAGAGCGCCTCGATCAGCGATTTATAGGCATCCTTCATGCCGGTATATTTGCCGACGATGGCGATGGTGACGTCGCCCTCCGGGTTGCGGATGCGCTCGTTGATGAAATTCCAGGTGGCGAGATCGGGCGCCGGCGGATGCTCGATGCCGAACGCGGCCAAAACCTCGCCATCGAGGCCGCCGGCATGATAGGCCTCGGGCACGGCGTAGATGTTGTCGACGTCGCGCGCCTCGATCACCGCGCTTTCGCGCACGTTGCAGAACAGCGCGAGCTTGCGCCGCTCGCTCGCAGGGATCGGCCGGTCGGTGCGGCAGAGCAGGATATCGGGCTGGATGCCGATGGCGCGCAGTTCGCGCACCGAATGCTGGGTCGGCTTGGTCTTGAGCTCGCCGGCGCTCGGGATGAACGGCATCAGCGTCAGGTGGATGTAGATCGCGTGGTGCCGCGGCAGGTCGTTGCCGAGCTGGCGGATCGCCTCGAAATACGGCAGGCCCTCGATGTCGCCGACGGTGCCGCCTATCTCGCACAGCACGAAGTCGAAGTCCTCGTTGCCGGCGCGGATGAAATCCTTGATGGCGTTGGTGACGTGGGGAATGACCTGGATGGTGGCGCCGAGGTAGTCGCCGCGCCGCTCGCTGGCGAGGATGTCCTGGTAGATGCGCCCCGTGGTGATGTTGTCCTGGCGGGTCGCGGGACGGCCGGTGAAGCGCTCGTAATGACCGAGGTCGAGGTCGGTCTCGGCGCCGTCGTCGGTGACGAAAACCTCGCCGTGCTGGTAGGGCGACATCGTGCCCGGATCGACGTTGAGATAAGGGTCGAGCTTGCGCAGCCGCACCTTGTAGCCACGCGCCTGCAACAGCGCGCCGAGCGCCGCGGAAGCCAAACCCTTGCCAAGCGAGGAGACCACGCCGCCGGTGATAAAAATATACCGCGCCATGGGACCTAACGTTTAGCGCCGCGCGCTCGATTCGACGAGCGATATTCCGGCATAGCTGCCGCGCACGCTGCCAAACTCCGTGTGTCCGTTCAAAAGACCTTAGTCCGCATAGGCTTACGCAGAAATCCTCAGGCAGAGCCGGAGGATCCCGCGTTTTCGGCTGTTTGAGCCAGTCAGCCGGGCTTGGAACGCGTCGACTAGCGCGACTGCGGCACCTGCGGCCCGCTTGGCGCGGCCGGGCCGGGCGCGGGCGGCCGATTGCCGCCCAGCTGGTTGAGGATGCCGCCGCCTTGATCGAGCGGGGCGAGCGGCGGCCCGGGCGGCGCCGGCTGCTCGCGGGTGGTCGAGCCGCCGGTATTGATGATCGAGGTCGGCTTGCGGTCGAGGCCCGCGACCCATGACAAAGCGAGGCTTGTGAGAAAGAACCCGGCGGCGAGCAGCGCCGTGGTGCGCGTGAGCACGTTCGCGGTGCCGCGGCTGCTCAGAAAGCCGCTGGTCGAACTGACAAGCCCGCCACCCTCCGACTTCTGCAACAGCACCACGCCGATCAGCCCTAAGACCAGCATGAGGTGGATGATGATGATGACGCTCAGCATCGATGATATCCGCTTGATGGGGAGGGCGGCCGGAGCCGCCCTGCCCGCCGCCCGCGCCTGATATAGGAGGTCGCGGGCGTCTCTACATGGTCTGCGAGGGCTTTTCTATGGCGGGTTTTGGCGACCCTGCCCGGCCGTCGCCGCTACTTGTAGTCCTTCAGATAGGCGATGACGTCGTCGATGTCCTTGTCGCTCGAGATACCGCCGAACGGCATGCGGTTGCCTCGCACCTTGGCCTGCGGGTCCTTGATGTAGGCCTTGAGGTCGGCGTCGTCCCAGACCAGGTCGGCGCGCTTCATGGCGTTGGAGTAGCGGAAGTCCTCGACCGCGCCCGACTTGCGGCCGTAGACGCCGCGCAGGCTCGGCCCGATCGCGTCTGGCTTGTCGCTGTGGCACGCAACGCAGGACTGGAAGACCTGCTTGCCGTGATCGGCATCGGCCGCCTGCGCTGCGCCCGCCGCGAGGCCGGCGATGGCCGCGGCGCCAAGCGCGCTCGCAATCGCGGCACCGAGCGCGGCGCGCGTCCTTGTCCCGCGCGTCCTTGTCCGTTGCATCGTTCCTCCCCTCCTTTTGAGCCGCGCGATCGATGCCGCGCGTAAAACAAAAACGTCAGGCGTGAACGAGCGGCCCGGGGTTCTTGAGGTAGCTCGTGGTGATCGCCCGCGCCGACCAGTAGGCGAGCGCACCGACCGTACCGGTCGGATTGTAGCCGTGCTGCTGCGGGAACACCGAGGCGCCCTGGATGAACAGGTTATGGGCGTCCCAGGCCTGCAGATAGCGATTGACCACGCTCGTCTTCGGGTCCGACCCCATCATGGTGCCGCCGGTATTGTGGGTCGACTGATAGGGCACGATGGTGAAGTTCTTCGGCCGCGGATGCATCTCGTAGCGGGTGGGATTCATCGCCTTGATGATTCCTTCGAGCCTGTCCAGCAGATAGCGCGACATTTTGTGGTCGTTGTCGGTGCCGTTGTAGGTGAGCCGCAGGAGCGGCCGGCCGAGCGCGTCCTTGTAGGTCGGATCGAGGTCCATGTAGTTGTCGCGGTTGGCGTAGACCGAGCCCTGCGTGTTGAAGCGCGCGGCGTGGTTGTACCACTTGACGGTGGCGCGCTTCCATTCTGAGCCCCAGGCGGGAGTGCCGTGCGGCACGGTGCGCCCGCCGATCGGGGGCGCCGAGGCGGTGCTGCAGCCGAAATAGCCGCCGCCGAAGAAGCCGAGCCCGCCGTGGTCGAAATTCTCGCCGTTGAAATCGTCGATGCACACCGACATGCCGGCCGAGCCCCAGTAGGGATTGAGCTCCTTGTCCTCGAAGAAGGCGTTGGCGCCGGCCTCGAACTGGTAGGCGTAGTTCTTGCCGACCACGCCCTTGCCGGTGCCATGGTCGTAAGCCTCGCCGATGCCGGCCAGGAGCAGGTGCTGCACGTTGCCGAACACGTAGGAGGTGAGCAGCACGATGCCGGCGGGCTGCTCGTATTCCTCGCCGTTTCGCATATCGGTGTAGGTGACGCTCACCACCCGCTTCGCCGCCTTGTCGTAATTGAGCCTGGTGACGAAGCAGCGCGAACGCAGCTCGAACCTCGGCTCGAGCCGCAACGCCGGCAGGATGGTGGAATTGGGCGAGGCCTTGGCATTGGTTTCGCAGGCGGTGCGATTGCAGAAGCCGCAATATTCGCAGGCGCCGAGCGTGACGCTCTCGGGATTGGTATACGCGTCGCTCGCGATCGCTATCGGCATCGGGAACGGATGATAGCCGAGGCTTTTGGCGGCCTCGCCGAATATCAGTCCGGCATTGCTCGATTTGATCGGCGCGTTCGGATATTCGTCGCTGCGCGGACCTTCGAAGACGTTGCCGCCTTCGATCTTCGCCCCGCGCAGGTTGCCGGCCTTGCCCGACACGCCGCAGATCTTGTCGAAATAATCGTAGAACGGCTCGAGCTCGTCGTAGCTCACCGGCCAATCCTGGATGGTCATGTCGTCCGGGATCGATTTTGCGCCGTAGCGCTCGGCAAGAGCGGTGCGGATGCGGAAATCGGCCGGCAGGAAGCGCCAGTGCAGGCCGCCCCAATGGATGCCGGAGCCGCCGACGCCCTCGCCGGGCAGGAAGGCGCCGATGCGGCGGATCGGCAGCGCCTGCTCCTTGGCAAAATTGCGGAAGGTCAGCGTGTCGATCGAATTGTCCCACATCAGTTCGAGGCGCTGCGAATAACGCAATTCGTCGCGCACGGCCGGCAGGATGAAGTCCTCGCCCGGCACGCGGTCCGGCCCGCGCTCGAGCGAGACCACGCTCAAGCCGGCCTTGGTCAATTCGCGCGCCATGATCGCGCCGGTCCAGCCGAGCCCGACCGTGACCGCATCGACGTCCTTCAGTCGCGTCACCATGTCGGCCTCCTCTAAGAGAAATCGGCGATCGACTGCGGTTCGACGACGTAGCGCTTGTCGCGATACTCGTCGATGAGATGGGCGTAGGTCGCCGGCAGGCCGGGGAAGCCGATCATCTTCCACGCCGCCTTGTTGCGGTTGCCGCCATAGATCGGGTCGGCAAAAAACCCGTCCATGGTCATCGAGAGGAGGCGGGCGAAGAAGCCGCGCGAGCTGAAATTGGCGAACTCGGCCTTGCCGGCTTCCATCGCCTTGAGGGCCTCGATCCGCTTGTCCGGGTCGAGCCGGTCGAAATCGCGGCCGTAGGTCTTGCGCGACCAGGCATTGGCGGCGGCAATGCCGGCGAGGAGGAATTCGGCCGGCGTCAGCGGCAGCTGATAGCCCTGTTCGGGCGTGCCTTTGAAATAGGGCCCGGCGCGATACATCTTGGCGCCGCCGCCCCAGGCGCTGGCCAGCTGGCGGTCGATGAACACCGCGAGGCCGCAATCGCTGCCGGAGGGCGACAATTCGTCGGCGGGAATGAGGGTGTCGACCGCGGCGACGACAAAGGCGTGCTCGGTCTCGTTGAGGATGAGCAGCGGCTCCGGCGTTGGCGGAGACGCCGCGGCGGCGGCGGCAGCAGCGGCGGCAGGCAGTTGCGCCTGCGCGGGCGCGTCCGGGGTGAGGCCGGCGGCGACCGCGGTGCCGGCGAGCCCCGCTCCGAGGAGAAACTTGCGACGGGCAATGGTGTCATCGGTCATGGGCGGCCTCCCTTGCCTTCGTTGGGCGCGCGGCGGATGCGGCGGGTTGGAATGAGACTAATCCGATTTGCACCGGTATGGGAGGGCCAGGCATGGGAGGGCCACGCGGCGGCGCGACGCTATCCGTAAACGGCGGCAATCGCCAAAAACTCCTCGGCGTGGAGGCTCGCGCCGCCGACCAGCGCACCGTCGACGTCCGCGACCGCCATCAGCTCCTGGGCGTTGTCCGGCTTCACCGAGCCGCCATAAAGGATGCGCACGCCCTCCCCGGCCGCGGCGTAGCGGGCGCGCAGCCGCTCGCGCACCAGGCCGTGCATGTCGCCGACATCGTGCGGCGTCGGCGTGAGCCCCAAGCCGATGGCCCAAACCGGCTCGTAGGCGACGACAAAGTCGGCGGCACCACCGGGCAGCGCGCCGTGGGGCAGCGAGCCGTCGAGCTGGGCGCGCACGACCGCATGGGCTTGCCCGGCATCGCGCTCGGCGCCGGTCTCGCCGACACAGACGATGGCGATGAGCCCGGCCCGGCGCGCCGCAAGCGCCTTATCGCGCACCGCCGCATCAGTCTCGCCGTGATATTGGCGGCGCTCGGAATGGCCGACGATGACGGCGACGGCGCCGGCATCGCGGAGCATTTCGGCGGAAATGTCGCCCGTATAGGCGCCGCTCGCCAGCGCGTGACAGTCCTGGCCGCCGATGGCGACGCGCGATCCGCGCGCGGCCGCGGCCGCGGCCGCGGCCGTGGCGGCGAAGCCCGCGATCAGCGTCGCCGGCGGGCACACCATCAGATCGACGTTGCGAAGCGACCGTGCACCGGCGATGATTTTTTCCAGCTCGCCGGCCGAGGACTTGAGGCCGTGCATTTTCCAGTTGCCTGCGACCAGCGGGCGGCGCGCCATTGTTTTTGCCCCAAAGGGTCTTTGCCCCAAAAGTTCCGCCCGAACGGCTTGGCCCAGGAATCGTGCGACCTGAATCGTGCGACAAAGAGCCGTTAGCAGACCGCTTGCACGTGGAAAAGGGGCGTTCTATCAAGCGCATCCCGTCGGTTGCGGCGCAGCGGCTCGCTCCCTATGATGCGCCGCCTTGGCCGGCCGGCTGGCCGGCACCATTCAAAAAAGCGCGTTGGACACCATGCTTCGAGGAATTCGCAAAGCCTCCGCCAACTGGCTCGGCCGCGCCGTGATGGGCGTCGTCATGACCTTGCTGGCGGCAAGTTTCGCCGTGTGGGGCATCAACGACATTTTCCGCGGCTTCGGCCGCACCACGCTCGCCACCATCGGTAAGACCGAAATCCCGATCGAGCAGTTCCGGCAGAACTATAACCAGCGCGTGCAGCAGATCGGGCAGCAGCTGCGGCATCCGCTCACGCCGGAGCAGATCAACGCCTTCGGCATCGATCGCGAGGTGCTCGGCCAGATGATCGCGCAGGCCGGCCTCGATCAACAGGCGCGCCAGATGGGGCTCAGCATCTCCGACGCCGAGATTTCGCGGCACATCGTCAACGATCCGAAGTTCCAGAGCGCCACCGGGCAATTCGAGCACGCCCGGTTCGAGCAGGCGCTGCGCGGCATCGGTTATACCGAGCAGCGTTTCGTCACCGAACAGCGCCAGACGACGCTGCGCCGGCAGATCATCGATTCCATGGCCGGCAACATCCCGGTGCCGCAGGCCTGGCTCAACGCCGCCAACCAGTTCCAGAACGAAGAGCGCAGTATCGAGTATCTGATGCTCGACGCCGCGCAAGCGGGCGACATTCCCGCGCCGACCGCCGAAGAGCTCAGCAAATATTTCGAGACACGCAAGATCCTGTTCCGGGCGCCGGAATACCGCAAGATCGAGACCGTCGTGGCGGTGCCGTCGGAGCTCGCCAAGACCGTGGAGATCTCCGACGACGACGTCAAAGCGGCCTTCGAACAGCGCCGCAGCCGCTACATCACGCCGGAGCGCCGCCGCGTCGAGCAGCTCGTGTTCCCGACCATGGCGGAAGCGCAGTCCGCCGCCGAGCGGCTCAAGGCCGGCACCAGCTTTGCCGACATCGCCAAGGAGCGCGGCTTCAAGGAGCAAGACATCGACCTCGGCCTGGTGCAGAAGTCCGCCATCATCGATCCTGCCGTGGCTGACGTCGCGTTCTCGCTCAAGGAGGGCGAGGTCAGCGCGCCGGTGCAGGGCCGCTTCGGCGCGGTGCTCGTCACCGTGCTCAAGATCGAGCCCGAGGCGACCAAAACGCTCGCCGACGTGGCGCCGCAGATCCGCAACGATCTCGCGGCCGAGCGCGCCAAGACCCAGGCGCAAACCATCCACGACAAGGTCGAGGACGAACGCGCCGGCGGCGCCACGCTCCAAGAGGCGGCGCAGAAGCTCAAGCTCACGGTCGTCACCCTCGACGCGGTCGATCGCTCCGGCCGCGATCCGAACGGCAACCTCGTCAGCGGCGTGCCGCATGCCGGCGACATCGTCAGCGCCGCCTTCGCCTCCGACGTCAACGTCGACAACGATCCGTTCGAGGCCGACGGCGGCTATATCTGGTACAACGTCGCCGCCATCATGCCGGCGCACGATCGCCCGCTCGACGAGGTCAAGAACGCGGTCGAGCAGCGCTGGCGCGCCGACGAGGTCGCCTCGCGGATCAAGGCCAAGGCCGCCGACATCCTCGACAAGCTCAAGAGCGGCAGCACGCTCGAGGCACAGGCGAGCGCCAACGGCGTCAAGGTCGAGACCGCGCAAAATCTCAAGCGTGGGCCGGCGCGCGGCTCGATCTCGGCCAAGGTGATCGAAGCGGTGTTCCGCACCGCCAAGGACGGCGTCGCCAGCGCTGAAGGCGATCAGCCGATCCAATGGTTCGTGTTCCGCGTCACCGACGTGAAAACGCCGAGCTTCAATGCCGGCTCGCCCGACGACAAGCGCATCCAGCAGACCTTGCAGCGCCAGTTGAGCGACGACCTGTTCGGCCAATACGTGGCGTGGCTCGAGGACAATCTGGGCACCAAGATCAATCAGTCGGTGCTGGCGCAGGCCGTGGGCGGCGGCTTGCCGGACACCGGCGGCGGCTTGCCGGACACCGACTGAATGCAGATCGAGCCGTCGGCCGACGCGTTCGCGGCGCGCTACGCGGCCGGCGAGCCGCAGGTCGTTTGGACCACGCTCGTGGCCGACCTCGAAACGCCGGTTTCCGCCTTTCTCAAGATCACCGGCTCGCGGCCGAACAGCTCGCTGCCCAACAGTTCACTGCCAATGAGCTTTCTGCTGGAGTCGGTCGAAGGCGGCGCGGTGCGCGGGCGCTATTCGATCATCGGGCTCGAGCCCGACCTCATCTTCCGCGCCGACGGCGCCCACGCCGCGATCAACCGCACGCCGCGCGCCGATCCGGACGCGTTCCAGCCGGTGAGCGAATCGCCGCTCGCGGCGTTGCGCGCGCTCATCGGCGAAAGCCGTATCGCGCTGCCGGATGCGCTGCCGCCGATGGCGGCCGGCGTGTTCGGCTATCTTGGCTACGACATGGTGCGGCTGATGGAGGAGCTGCCGCCGCCCGGCCCCGACCCGATCGGCATCCCCGACGCGATGCTGGTGCGTCCGACCCTGGTGATCGCATTCGACGCCGTCGAGGACACCATCACCATCGTCACGCCGGTGCGCATCGAGGCCGGCGTGACGGCGAAGGCGGCGCTGGCGCGGGCGATCGAACGGCTGTCCGCCGTCATCGATGCGCTCGACCGGCCGCTCGACAAGGCGGCGGCCGGATTTGATCCCGGCGCGCTCGACGTTGCGCCGCGATCCAACACCACGCCGCAGGAATTCAAGGCCATGGTGCTGCGCGCCAAGGAATACATCGCCGCCGGCGATGTTTTCCAGGTCGTGCTGTCGCAGCGCTTCGAGGCGCCGTTCACGCTGCCGCCGTTCGCGCTGTACCGCGCTCTACGCCGCGTCAATCCTTCGCCTTATCTCTACTATCTCGATTTCGGCGGCTTCGCCGTCGCCGGATCGAGCCCTGAAATCCTGGTCAAGGCGAGCGAGGGCACCGTGACCATCCGGCCGATCGCCGGCACGCGGCGGCGCGGCGCCACGCCGCACGAAGACGCGGCGCTCGAGGCGGAGCTGCTGGCCGATCCCAAGGAACGCGCCGAGCATCTCATGCTGCTCGACCTCGGCCGCAACGACGTCGGCCGCGTCGCCGAGATCGGCACCGTCACGGTCACCGACCGGTTCTTCATCGAGCGCTACAGCCAGGTGATGCACATCGTCTCCAATGTCGAAGGCAAGCTACGCCGCGACCGCGACCCGCTCGATGCGCTCGCCGCCGGCTTCCCGGCCGGCACGGTATCGGGCGCGCCAAAAGTGCGGGCAATGCAGATCATCGACGAACTGGAGAAGCAGAAGCGCTCGCTCTACGCCGGCTGCGTCGGCTATTTCTCCGCCGGCGAGGAAATGGACACCTGCATCGTGCTGCGCACCGCGCTGATCAAGGACGGCACCATGTATGTCCAGGCCGGCGCCGGCATCGTCGCCGATTCCGACCCGGAATTCGAGCAGCAGGAATGCATCAACAAGGCGAAAGCGCTGTTCCGCGCCGCCGAAGAGGCCAATCGCTTCGCCAGCGCCGCGCGGCGCGGGCAATAAGCGCGGCGCCAATAACTATCCACAGAGGCAGTCCGTCATCCTGAGGCAGCTGCGAAGCCGCCCTCGAAGGATGCGGCCGAGGCGCCCGGGCCGTCGCCCTTCGAGGCTCGCTGCGCTCGCACCTCAGGGTGACGGATCACTCGCGCAGCTGGCCTGGGTTCCCTGGAACCGCTAAGAGACGGCGATACAACATTGCCAACGGGAGGATCCGCCAATGCGCACGCAATTTTTTGCTCTCACGCTGCTCGCCGCCACCGCGACTTCGAGCGCTTTTGCCCAGCAGGCCGCCGCGCCCTCCACCGTCTTCATGAACGACAAGGAGATCATGAGCCTGATCGACAAGGCCAAGGCCGACCGCAAGGGCGACGCCGCCGTAACGGCCGAACCGATCCTGCTGCTCGCGCCGTACCGGGTGCAGCTCGAATATCGGCCCGGCAATGCGCCCGCCGCGGTCCATGAAAAGGATGCCGAGCTGATGGTCGTGCTCGAGGGTACCGGCAACATCCTGACCGACGGCAAGCTGGTCGAGGAAAAGCGCGTCAACGCCAACAATCTCAGCGGCTCGTCGATCGCCAACGGCGTCTCCCACAACGTCGTCAAGGGCGACATGATCCTGATACCGGCCAACACACCGCATCAGGTCATCCCGAGCGGCGGCGCGCCCATCGTGCTGATGACGATGCACGTGCCGTTTCCGCCGGCGAACTGGCCGCCGGCCAATTAATCAATTAACCGGCCGCCGCGACGAACTTGTAGCCGTCGCCCCAGTGCCGCACATGCCCGGTCGAGGGCGCGGGAAAATGGGTCGCGCACAGGATCGTCGGCTCCTCGCAGAAGCGGTCGAAGACCTGGCGCCGGGTCCGCCCGGCCTGCGGGGAGTCGTAATCGGCCATCATGCCGAGGTCGGGATATTTGCCTTGCAGCGGCGAATGGATCATGTCGCCGGTGATCAGTGCGTCCTCGCCAGCGCGGCCGACCAGCACCGAGAAATGATCGATGGTGTGGCCGGGCGTCGGCAGCAACTGCACCTGTTCGCTGAAGGCGAAGTCGCTGGTGACGATCTGGACCCGCTTGGCGGCGACCACCGGCAGCACCGAGTCGGTGATCCACGGCACGCTTGACGGATTTTCCTTCTCGCGCTGCGTCCAATGCGCCAGCTCGCGATCGGCCATGATGTATTTCGCCTTGGGAAAGGTCGGCACCCAGCGGCCGTTTTCGAGGCGGGTATTCCAGCCGACGTGATCGGTGTGCAGGTGCGTGCACATCACGTAGTCGATGTCGTTCACGCTGACGCCCGCGGCCGCAAGGCCCTGCTCGAAGCGGTCGCTGTTGAGCATGTTCCAGTGCGGCCGCGTCGGCCGCGGCTTGTTGTTGCCGACGCAGGCATCGACAAGGATGCTGTGGTGCGGCGTCCTGATGACGAAGGCCTGGATGCAGAGCACCAGCTTGTCGGCCGCATCCACGAATGTCGGCGCCAGCCACGAGCGGTTCTCGTCGAGCAGCTCCTTGGTGAGGGTCGGGAAGAATCCCATCGCGTCGAAGAACGGCCCCTGCTGCTCGACGACCGGATGAATCGTGATGTCCTTGAGCGCGATCGGCATCGTCATTGCACCGCTTTCTCTCGCCTGGTGAAGTCCGGCGGATGGTAGCGGCGCCTGCGGCGTGCGCAAGGCCGGGCGTACGCAAGCCATGGCCTGCGCCGGCAACGGCGGTTAATCGCCGCCGTTCTCACCGCCGTTGTCGCCGCCGTTCTCCTCGCCTTCCTCGGAGAGCCGCTCGACCGAGGCGACGCGCTCGCCTTCGGCGGTCGAGAACACGATGACGCCCTGCGTCGAGCGGCCGGCGATGCGGATGCCGTCGACCGGGCAGCGGATCAACTGGCCGCCGTCGGTGACCAGCATGATCTGGTCCGGCTCCTCGATCGGGAACGAGGCGACCAGGCGGCCGTTCTTCTCGGTGATCGCCATGGCGACGATGCCTTTGCCGCCGCGGCCGGTGGTGCGGTACTCGTACGACGACGAGCGCTTGCCGAAGCCTTTTTCGGAAATGGTGAGCACGAACTGCTCGGCCGCCGACAGCTCGGCGTAGCGGGTCTGGCCGAGCTCGATCGCGCCGGTCGCCTCCTCGCTGTCGACGCCGTTGTCCTCGCCCTCGCCGTTGCCGATGCCGCCGCGCCGCACCGCATTGGCGCGCTTGAGATAGGCCGCGCGCTCCTCGGCGTTGGCTTCGACGTGGCGCAGGATCGACAGCGAAATGAGCTTGTCGCCGTCACCGAGATTGATGCCGCGCACGCCCATCGAGGTGCGGCCCTGGAACACGCGCACGTCGTTGACCGCGAAGCGGATGCATTGCCCGGCCGCCGAAGTGAGCAGCACGTCGTCCGTTTCGGTGCAGATCTGCACGTCGACGAAGGCGTCGCCCTCGTCGAGCTTCATGGCGATGATGCCGGAGCGGCGCACGTCGGAAAAGTCCGACAGCTTGTTGCGCCGCACCGTGCCGCGCGTCGTCGCGAACATGACGTCGAGCCGGTCCCAGCTCGCCTCGTCCTCCGGCAGCGGCATGATGGTGGTTATGTTCTCGCCCTGCTCGAGCGGCAGGATGTTGATCAACGCCTTGCCGCGCGCCTGCGGCGCGGCC
>Ga0182024_10004200_pt1 | contig 33429 bp, 21 predicted proteins | sample P32metaG_FD_120480 | JGI IMG/M metagenome (GOLD analysis project Ga0182024, IMG submission 120480) | Permafrost microbial communities from Stordalen Mire, Sweden - P3-2 metaG (Illumina Assembly) | ecosystem: Environmental > Terrestrial > Soil > Wetlands > Permafrost | place: Sweden: Stordalen... | reverse complement strand
GAAATTGATGCACAAGGAGACAGACATCAAGGTTGACATCCTGCCGGAAGGGGAGCGGCCCGGGACGTCGTCGAACCCCGCGCCGACAACGCTGCCGCATCCTTCGACGATGGGTGGGGCGGGAGCGATGCTGCGATACATTACACTGCCGGCCCTGATCGAGCTGAAGCTTGCCGCGGGCCGGCCGAGGGACGACGGGGACGTCGCCGAATTGATACGCGCCAACCCCCACGAACTGCAGGCGATCCGGGCGCACCTGGCGTCCGCTCACCCGACGTACGTGGAGGCATTCGATCTACTCGCGCAGCGCGCCAGCGATCAGCGGGATGAATAACCTGTCAGCTCACTTCGCTCCCAGCACCGCCAACCCGCGTGACCTCTTCTTCGGCATTTCCGCGACCAGGTCGTACGCTTGCCAGTCGGTTACCTTCGCAGTGACGAACTCACCCGGGTGGACGGTTGCGCCGGGGCCGGGGTGGAGGAATGTGACCGAGTCGATGTCCGGGGCCTGGCTCTGGCTCCGGGCGACCCAGCCGTCTTCGGCGTCGCGGCCGACGGGACGCTCGATCAGCAGCTCGACCGTCTGGCCCTTCATCTTTTTTGCCTTGGCGAACGCGACCTCCTGCTGGGCCAGCATCAACTCCTCGACGCGCTGCTTCTTCACCGCATCCGGCAACTGGCCGTCCATTCGGCCCATCGGTGTGCCGGGCTCCTGGCTGTAGGGGAAGACGCCCATCATGTCGAACCCGAAGTCCCTGACGAACTGCACCAGCTCGGCGTGCTGCTGGTCGGTCTCGCCAGGTGAGCCGGCGATGAACGTCGTGCGGATAGCGATGTCCGGCACCCACCGGCGAAGCTTGTCCAGCAGCGTTTCGATCTGCTTGCGGGTCACCCGCCGGCGCATCTTCGTCAGCAGCTCATCGTTGATGTGCTGCAGCGGCATGTCGATGTACTTCACCACCCGGCCACGGTCGGCAATCGTCCGGATCATTTCATCCGTGAAGCAGGACGGGTAGGCGTACATCAGGCGCAGCCAGTGTACGTCCTTCAGCTCCCGGTCCAAGGCGGACAGCAGGCCGGAAAGGCCTGGGCCATAGCCGATATCCGAGCCGTAGCTGGTCGTGTCCTGACCGATGAGGTTCAGCTCGACCGCCCCGTCGGCGGCCAGTTCGCGCGCCTCGGCGAGGATGCGATCGACCGGCTTGGAGCGCATCAGCCCGCGGATCGAAGGGATCGTGCAGAAGGTGCACCCCTGATTGCACCCTTCGCTGATCCGCAGGTAAGCGAAGTGCCGCGGTGTGAGCCGCAATCGGGCACGGTCATCTTCAAAGACCGGTAGGCGGTTGGTTTTGGTTTCTTTCGCAGATGTCAGTTGTGGGTTGTCAGTTGTCAGTTGAATGTTGCCGGCTGACGGTTCCAAAGCTGCTGTCGCTGACGTGTCTGTTGTGGCAACTGACAACTGACCACTGACCACTGACAACTGACCACTGGCCACTAACTCCCGCGACAAATCATGGTACTTGCCGAGGAAGTGGCCGTGTTCCTGGCGGGGGTTTTCCTTGCCGCGGACGGCCTCGACGATGTGCTCGCGGTCGAAGACGCCGACGAGCCGGTCGATGCCGGGGGCGTCGTTCAGGAGCTTGGTCTTGTGGCGCTGCACGAGGCAGCCGGCGACGATCACGCGTTTGCACTTTCCGGTCTTCTTCATCGCGATGGCATCGCGGATTTCCCGCAGGCTTTCCTCCTTCGACGCTTCGAGGAACCCGCAGGTGTTGATGACGATGGCGTCGGCCCCAGCCGCATCGGAAGTGACGGTCAGGCCGTCGGCGGCAAGCAGGCCCAGCATCCGCTCGCTGTCCACCAGGTTCTTGGGGCAGCCCAGGCTGACGAACGCGACGGAAGTAACCGCCGCGGGTTTGGCGGCGGGGCGTCCGGATTGATTCAATTCGTTGGCCGGCTTGGCCATGTCTTCTCCAGAAATCAAAAATGGGCAGAAACAAACCACCCTACCCGGCATGCCCGGCAAAGTAAAACGCCGGGCCGCGTCAGTAAGTTCGAACCGGGACCTGTAGCAGCGGCGGTTTGCACGTTGCAGGGCGCGTTCCTGCTGAGGATGATCCGGGCATGGCCTTGGACGATCCCGCGACAACCGTGCGCCTGGCCGCCCTGGCGAAGATGACGCGCGATCTCGCTCAAAGCCGCACCCCGGCCGAGACCCTTCGGGCGATTCGCCGCGGCATGAGCGAAACCTACGGACCAATTACTTCAATCTTGCTGTCCACGCGCGGTCTCCCCGCCGGGGAATACCGCGTGCTCGAACTCCGCGTGCATGGCGTGCCAGGCGATGAGGATGCCGATCCGTGGGCACATGGCGTGGTTCCGATTCACCGCGGCGGCTTGATTTCCCAGATCATCCAGTGGCCGGAGCCGACGATGCTCCAAGGCGCTGACTGGTCCGGCGACCCAAACTTCCATGATTCACTGGCGGGATATGATTCGGTCCTGGCCGTCCCGTTCACCGGCGATCATTTGCCGATGAGCTGGATCATCCTGTTGCGGCGCAGCCCCCCGCATTTTACGGCCGAGGACCTGGAGCAGATGGTCTTGCGCATTACCCTGATCGCTTTCCTTCTGGACAGCCAAGCCTTGACCCAGGAGTTGGCCAAAGCTCATGACCTGATCGACAAAGAGGTCCGGCGCGTAGGGCAAATCCAGCGCAATCTGCTGCCTGACCCGTTGCCGCAGATCCCCGGCCTGGAGATCGCCACCAGCTACGAGACCTTCGGCGAAGCCGGCGGCGACCTCTATGACTTCGTCCTGCTCGACGGGCCAACGCCGCAGCGCTGGGCGATATTCATCGCCGACGCCTCCGGCCACGGCCCGTCGGCGGCGGTGGTCATCGCCATCGTGCAAGCCTTGTTGCATTCGTGTCCGCCCGGTGTCACCAGCCCCGCCGCACTGCTGCAACATCTCAACGAGCACCTGTGCCGCAGACCCATCGAGAGCTCCTTTGTGACCGCGTTTCTCGGAGTTTACGACCCGTCAACCCATCGGCTCGAGTTCGCCTGTGCCGGCCACCCGCCGCCGCTGCTGCTGCGCGCGGCTGCCTCGGCGGCAACGCATCTTGACTCGGCCAGCGGCCTGCCTTTGGGCATCGACCAGGACCACGCCTATCCGCAAGCGTGCATCGAGCTGAACCCAGGCGACACGCTCCTGCTCTACACCGACGGCGTCGACGAGGCTCGCGACGCTGACGACAAAATGTTCGGCGTCGAGGGGATCGAAACCGTCGCCCGCGGCTTCTCCGGCACGCCGCAGCAACTCGTCGCCGTCATCCGTCACGCAATCACGGTTCACGAGAAGGGCCGGCGGGCGACCGACGATCAGACCCTGGTAGCCGTTCACTGCCCGGGCGTGGGGTGTACGGAGTCGCATGAGACCCGGAAGAGGTTAACGACGTAGCCGTCTTCTTTCGTCTCGCCGATGGACGATTCTCCCTGGACGAGCTATGGCGTTGGGAAGAACTCGGTCAGAACAGACAGGAACCGGTCCAGGTCCATTTCCTGCCGGAACAGTTCATGCTCACGCAGTCGCAAGACTCCAAGTGATTGCTTGTCGCGGAAATCTGTTGCTACGATGCGCCGAGCCTCCAGTACCGGCATGGCAGCCTTGTGGCGATCCAGCAGCGACCTGACCACCGCCTCGTCCGACTCGGTCATCATGGCAACGACCCGGTAGAGGTCGAGGGCGTGGTGCTGCCCCAACTTCTTGTTCACATCGTTTTTCCGGTCGCGGAAGGCATGGAGCTTCATCAGCAGGAATGTGAACGGCTGGGGCACCAGCACCTTTGACGCGTAATGCTGCCCGCCGGAGAGGTGACCGCTCACCGGCACCGCGAACGGCTCTTCTTCGAAGGCCAGAGCCTCGTCGGTGAGGTAGGCATGAAGCTCGATGGGCTCCCTGGGTCGAACGCGCGGTCTCTTGATGTGCAGCCGCTTTCTCGCCTGCGCCCCCGTCACGGGCCCGGTTAAAAGGTCTATTTTCACTCTTCCGGCCGGGGGGACGGCTTTCTCGAAGTGCATGAATTTTACTTCCTCGACCACGTTGAAGCCCAGCCGGTCGAGCGCCTGGCGTATGAACCGCATTTGTCCAATGTTCCCCACAACGTCGGTTTGCAGGAAAAGGTCCAGGTCCTCCGTGCTGCGGGGACGCGGCCAGAGCGATCCATCGATGAAAGTCCTTGTGTCGATCTCCTGAAGGCGAAGCTGCCTTAAGTAGAGGCCGTAGCCACCCCCGAGAATCAGCGGAACGCCGCTGCCTTCGAGTTCGTGGAGCAAGTCAAGCAGGCTTCCGAGCAGGGGGTCATCGCTCATGGCAGCCTCCGGCCGTTTCAGTGACATGGCTGAGGAGCGAATCCCTGACCTGCTCGGCGACCGCCTGTTGACGCTTGTCGCCGGCTACCATCTCTAGCCAGGTCTGGACCGGTGAGGCGAAGACCCCCTCGGGTTCGATCCGGCGGTCGAAATAGACGTTTTGCTCATCCGTGCTGAGGAGTTCCAGATTGGGGAATCGGGCGTCGGGCTCGACCTTGAGCTTGAGGCGTTCAATCAGGCGTTTTGAACTGTCATCGCAATAGACAGAGATCACCGGCTCGCGAGCCATCGTAGCGTAGCGGTTGACGGACGCGGCCCCTGTCAAGACGAGACGGCAGCCCGCTCTGGCTGTGGCTGCAAGCGCCCGGGCGAGTTCGGCTGGGCCGAGCGAGCACTTGCCGACCCACCGTTCCTGGATCTTCGGCGGACGGTAGTTGGCCGCCAGTTGGTCCAGCAGCTTGTCGGGTTGCAGCAGCCGGATGACTCCAGCCTCCCGCCCCACGATCAGGTCGGCGTCCAGAACTTTGAGCACCTTCGAGGTGGTCGAGAAGGCGATATCAGAAGACCGGGATCTGATCTCCTCGCGAATCTCACCGACTCCACCATAAATCGGTCGCAGCAAGAAGACCCTTGCAACGATGGAACTGTCGCCACGGTAGACGTTGCGAATGGGCCGGGACTGGGGATAAGCGTTTGGCTGACCGGTGCGGAACACCAGCAGTTCTCCCGGCACGATGACGACGCCATTGCCGTTCAGGTCGATGCCGCTCACCTGCTGCTGCTCCAGTTGCCGGAGTTGCTCCAGCGGCAGCCACGGCACGATCAACAGGGGATTTGCCCGCAGGGTAGGGGCGGTAAGAGCAAGCTGCGTCGCAACATCGCGGATTGCCTTGGGGCTGCTGTCGGCCTTGCATTCCGCCGCGAATCGGAAGACCCGCTGCTGCCAGGCAACCTCGACCAAGGCATCCACGCCGGCACTTTTTTCGCCGAGTGGACGAATGTCCAGTGGCGGCAGCAGGATTTCTCCGCGCAGTAGCCGGACGAGGATGTCCTTTTCTGAAACCATTTTCCCATTATAGCTTGATTTCTCGGATGGGAAACTGTCATTTAATAGGAAAACTTTCAGAAATGGCTCATTTCTCAAATGGGAAAATGGTCCAAAAGGGAAAATCGTTCAACAGGAGCGATAACCAAAAGAAGTGCTGTGCAACGTTCCGAAAATCAAAGGCTTACCGCTCGGGCGAAGGCGAAGGCTGAAAGGAAAAACAATGTTATTTGTCGTTCACTGCCCGGCCGCGGGCTGTACGGAGTCGCATGAGACCCGGAACAGATTGACGACGTAGCCGTCTTCTTTCGTCTCGGCGACCGACAGCTTTCCCTGGACGACCACCGGTTTGGAAACGTAGGTGACCGACTGGCCCGGCGCGCATTCAACCATGATGGTATGTTGCACTTCCGGGGGTTGGCCGTAACAGCAGGTCCAGAGCCCGGGCACGAGGACGAACCGGGTGATCTGGGACGACTGGTCCATGGGGATCATGTACCCGCTCAGCCGGACGGTCATGCCGTTGAGCCGGGTCACATCGGCGGGGATGCCGGTTGCCGGGTCAAATTTGAAGTTGCCGAGCAGTTTGATGGTCATTTGCCGCACCTCGCCGGGGCGGGGCGGCGCATGCGGGTGCCGGGCACCGGGAGAGTTCGGCGGATTGGCGGCGTCGCTGGCGTCGGCGGACGCCGGCGGAACGCCGCCGCCGTGCAGGTCGATCATTGTCAGACCAGCGCCGACGATGCAGAGGATGGACGCGATCCAATGTTTTCGTTTCATCGCTGACCTTCACGGCTTTAAGATCACCTTCATCAGTCCCGGTTCGCCCCGGTACAGCCGCTCGAACCAGGCCGGGCCCTGCTCGAGCGGGACGGCGGCGGAGATGAGCTTCTGGACGTTGATTTTGCCGCGGCTCATCAGGTCGATGCATGCCGGGTATTCGCCGCACGAGGCGCAGGTGCCGAGCACGTTCAGTTCCCGGGTGACGATGGCCTGCAACGGCATCTCCACCTTGGGCGAAAGGTTGCCGACCAGGACCAATGTTCCGCCCTTGCGCAGGCTGTTGACGGCAGTCAGGATCGGCGCGGTGGCGCCCACGACCTCGAATGCCGCGTCGGCCCCGCGGCCTTCGGTCAGGGCCAGCACACGCTGCGGCGCGTCGGCGGACTTAGCGTTGATCACATCATCGGCGCCCAACTCGACCGCCAGCGCCAGCCGGCGGTCGTCGAGGTCCAGGGCGATCAGCTTGCCGCACCCAGCCAGCCGGGCGGTCTGGATGACCAGCAGGCCGATCATGCCGGCGCCGACCACCACGACCGAGTCGCCCAGCTTGAACGCCGCGCGGTTGACCGCGTGGACGGCAACGGAGACCGCCTCGATCATAGCTGCGTGCTCGAAGCTCAGCGCGTCGGGGAGCTTGTAGACGATGTTCTGCGGCACCGCGACGAACTCGGCAAAGCAGCCGTGCTGGCGGTAATCGCCGCAGGAGACGCCCAGCACGCGCCTGGCATCGCAGAGGTTGATCCGGCCTGCCCGGCAATGGAAGCAGTTGCCGCAGGAGACGGTCGAATCAAAGGTCACGCGGTCGCCGGGGCGGAATTGCTCGACGGCGCTGCCGACCGATTCGACGACGCCGGCGGCTTCGTGGCCCATGACCAGCGGCGGGATGCGCCGGCCGGTGCTGCCGTCGTAGCCGTGAACGTCGCTGCCGCAGATCCCGCAGGCTTTCACTCGGACGAGGACATCGGAGGGGCCGATCTCAGGGGCGGGCATGTCGACCAGGTCTAGCTTCTTGTATTCCTTCAGGAGCATTGCTTGCATAACATCACGCGATTCGCATGGTCAATCCCCCGTCAATCCCGAACGTCTCCCCGGTAATATAGTCGTTGGTCGCCAGTTCGCGAATGAGCGTCGCCACCTGTTCGCTGGTCCCTTCGCGGCGCAGGGGGATGCGGTTTTCCAGGTTGTTTTTGCGGACTGAGTCGGGCATGGCCGAGTGGAACGCCGTGCGGATCACGCCGGGGGCGACGACGTTGACGCGGATGTTGTCGCTGGCGTAGTCGCGCGCCAGCGCCCGCGCGAACTGCGGCAGGGCGCCCTTCACCACCTGGTAGCAGGTATTCCCCGGGCAGCCGCGCCGCCCGGCCGACGAGGAAACCAGCACGATGGCCCCGTCCTTTTTCTTCTGCATCAGCGGGATGACGCCCCGGCACAGGTAGTAGATCGCGTGGATGTGAACGTCGAACGCCCGCATCCAATCGTCAGGCGTGATTTCCAGGATGCTTCCCGGCACCGGCCCGCCCGCCGAATGGACCAGCACGTCCACGCCGCCGAGCTGCTTCACGGTTTGCTCGACGCATTTGGCAACGTCTTCCGGCCTGCCGACGTCCGCCTGGACCATCACGCAGCGCCTGCCCAGGTATTCGACCTGTCGGATGGTCTCCTTGGCGTCGGCATCGTCGTTCCGCGCCACGATGGCTACGTCCGCGCCCTGCTGCGCCAGAGCGATCGCGGTGGCAGCGCCGATGCCTTTGGTGCCGCCGGTGATCAGGCATGCTTTGTTTTTGAGATCCATGGATTCCCTTTCTGCCGGTCGATTATGCGGGCTGGGACGGCACAGGTCGAGGGGTTCGCGGCCCGCTCATCCTTCAGGCTCTAAACGTGCAGGCACGCTTTTTGGACCGAGGAGATCTATGATTCCGGAGCGTTTTTCAGGATGGCGTAGCGTCATTGACGTCGTCCGCTTCCAAGTGCCGCCGGTGCCCTCACCGGCGGTCTTTGGGTGCCCGTGAGATTCCGCCGGTGAGGGCACCGGCGGCACTTAACCGCAAGCCGCTGCACCAACGTGACAAGTGCTCTAATAAGTGTCACCGCACGGTTGAGTTTCGTTGGATGGGTCGCCTATTCGCCGCTTCGCGCCTTCGCGACTTGAAGACGTTGTTGTGCGCCAAACGGCAACCCGCACGGGACGGTTACTTATGCGTCGCTCCTGAAGGGCAGCATTCTCCGCTCTGGTTCCAACCGGCAACTTTTTCACCCCGCGCGCGTCGGAAGGGGACGGTTGACGTTTCCTGTCATGTTGGCGTTGTGGCGTTGGACGTGACGCGATCTGCCGTGCAAACCCAGGAGCCGCCCCGTGCGGAAATCGGAGCAGGCCTACCCGATGGTGCTTGACCCTCTTCCACGCCAGGCGGCGCGTCCGCCGCGAGTGCCGCGCGGGCAAGCGCCCGCGCCGCCGGCGGCCGCCGAAGACGCGGCGCCGTTCGACCAGCTCACGACTGCGCGGGAGGAAGAGCATTGGGTTCTCTACAGCCAGTCGGGCGACCGCTCGGCGTTCGAGAAGATCGTCCGGCGGACGGCCCGGCTGCTCTATTCCCGCCTTTACCTGGAGACGGGCGATGCCCACAAGGCCGAGGACCTGGTGCAGGAGACGTTCCTGGTGGCCTGGCGGAACATCCGCCAGGTGACCGAGCCCGACGGCCTGCGGCCGTGGCTGTTTTCCATCGCCAATTCGGTGCGGATCGACGCCGCCCGTCGTGAAGGCCGCAAGAAACGCGGCGGAGCGACCTCACCAAGGCGATCCGCGAGTCAGGTGCCCGAACTGGACCCGTTGCGGGTCGTTCCCGACTCCGGCCCCAGTCCGGAGGAGTCGGCCGAGCTGGAAGAACGCCGGAGCCAGGTTCTGGCGGTGCTGCGCTCGATGCCGCAGGAGTACCGCGAGCCGATCTCGCTGCGGTATCTGGCGGGGGCCGATTACGAAACTATTGGAAGGCAACTGGGCCTGTCCAACGGGTCCTTAAGAGGCCTGCTCAACCGGGGCATGGCCAGGCTGCGGGAGAAGATGAAGGGGTGGGAGTAGTGAAGATGACAACTGAGGTCCCCATGACTTCCCTCGACTCTACCAATCAACCCAACCCGCACGTCGCCGACCAGATCGAGGCGTACCTTGCCGGGGGCCTGACCGGCGGCGAACGGGCCGCCTTCGAATCCCACGTCGCCGGCTGCCCCGGCTGCGGTGCATTGCTCGAACAAATCCGCGAGGCCGATTCGGCCCTGGTCGAGCTGTTCGCCGATGCCCGGCCCGGCGACGGGTTCGAGGACCGGCTCATCCATGGCTTGCGCAAATCCCCGGCGTCGCGCTGGCGCAGCCGGCTGAAGGCCAACCCGGCTGTCAGGATGGTCCTGCACCCCACGGTCCGCCGGGCCGCCTTCGGCGTCGCCGCGGCGGTCGTCCTCGCCGCCGTCGGCCATGCGGCCAAGTCCGCCCTGGAGCGCCAGACCCTGCCGGGGATGCGGCACGGGGAGCAGTTTGCGGATATCCCCACGGACCTCATCCACTGGCGGGATCGAGCCCGCGAGGCCAAGGCTGCGAATAATCTGCGGCAGATCGGCTCGACCGCGCTCGCGTATTCCAATGGCGATGTGCAAAGCGGGAGTTACCCGCGGACTTATTTCGATGTTTCCTCCGGCAGGGTCAAAGGCGTGCCCCTCCCGGGCGAGCCGGCATCGCCACCGGTATTGGACGGCAGCAATAACGTGACTGCAAGCTACTTCAAAATACTGAAGACGCAGGATGTCACACCGGACGTGTTCCTGTCTCCGGGACCGGCCACATCTACACTTGGCGTCTGGGGCGCCCAGGCGAGGAACAATCTTTACACGCCGGACAAGGTGGTCGCGTCCGGCGATGGGAAACCAATTGACCTGTACGATGCGTATCTGTTGCCCGCCCAGAACTGGACTACCCTGGGCGGTAGGGCGCCCGCGCCTCCGGTCGGCGGTGCAGCGCACGAGATCGTGCCGCCGGTTGTCACAGCCGGCACCATCAGCACGAACGGCGGCCAGGCAGGCACTACGTACACCCTCGGTCCGTCCACCAACGTCCCCGGCTCAATCGGTACCACCAGCACCTCCCTCACGACGGCGACCACTCCGCCCACCGTCGCCGCGACCGGCCTTTCCGTCCCGACGACCACTCCGCCCAACGCCGCCACGGGGGCGTTAGCCCTTTCCGGAACCAACACGTTGGCCACGCTGCCTCCTGCATCGACTCCAGATCCCGGAGTGGTCTCCGGAGGCAATACGTATTCCTACCAGACAGAGGGACGCGTCGCCGGCAAGCCGGTCGATGGGCTCGGAATTGCAAACGGCGGCACGCCTGATGCCAATGGCACCGTGGTGCTGGGCAGGCAATTCGTCGAAGGCAAAAACCGCGAAACCGACGTGGGTCAGACGATCAATACTGCCGCCGTAGCCGATGGACGCGCGGGTGGGAGCGGCGGTGCCGGCGGTGGCGGCGGCGCTGGAGGTCCCGGGCTCTTCCGGAATATGGCGGGTGCCCAACGCGCGCCCACCGGCGTGCAGGAGGGCTTCAAGCCGACGGCTTTGGGATACTTGGGAAAACCGGGCGACGGCGAGGTCAATCACCTAGAAAAACCTGGTGACCCCGCTGCGAGCCGTTCCGAGGTCGTGGCCTTGGGGAACGAACCCGGCAAGGACGTGCGCGACCTTTCTGGCAAGCCCGCGGATTTTTCGGATGCCCCCAAGTTCGACCTGGCCAGTGGTGGCGAAAGCGCCAAGGGCAAAGAGGGCCCGGCGGGGCCGGAGGCAAAACCGCAAGCGGTGGCCCTGGCTGAGGGGAGTCAGCCGGGCGGCAGTGCGGCCCTCGAAACGCCGCCGCCGGCCACGGTGGCGCCGGCGCCCGCCACGCCAGCGACTCCCGCCATACCGCCGCCTCCGGGCGACACTGCGGTCACCGGTCCTTCTCAGCCGTCCAACCCAAGCAATTCGGCGCCGGCGGAGCAAGGGACGGGCGCGAAGCCGCAACCGGCCCCGGCTCCCGCTCCTCCTGCCCCCACTCCCGCCGAGCTGCAGGCGCAGGCGATGCAGCGGAAGATCATCCGCAACGGCGAGATGTTCTTCGACGTCGATTCCTACGACAGCTCGATGATGCTGGTCGGCAAGATCGCCGCCGAGGAGGGGGCCTTCATCGCCACCACCGATTCCGAAAAATTGCCTAACGGCAAGGTGAAGGGGAGCGTGATCGTCCGCTGCCCGCCGGACCGGCTGGATACGCTGGTGCTCAAGCTGCGCGGGCTGGGCGATCTCAAGAGCCAGCGGATTGCCGCCCAGGACATCACTAAGCAGTACACCGACCTGGAAAGCCAGCTTCGCGCCGCCCATGCGATGGAAGACCGGCTGCTGGAGATCATCAAGGACGGCAAAGGGGCGATCAAGGACCTGCTGGAAGCCGAGAAGCAGCTCGGCGTCTGGCGCGAGAAGCTCGAAGGGCTCGAAGGAGAGATTCGCTACTACAACAATCTCATTTCGCTTTCGACGCTTACCATCACGCTGACCGAGCGCGACATCAAGACGCCGTACGCGACGGCACAGTCCGAGCAGGTCAGCATGGGAATCGTCGCCGAGGAAGTGGAGAAGGCGCGTACCGATGCCATCAGCCAGATCGAGGCGGCCAAGGGGCGGGTGTTGGAATCGGAGCTGAAGAAGCACGAGGCGGGACAGTTCTCGGCGACGATCGTGGCGGACGTCTCGCCCGATGCCGCCGACCCGCTGATCGACCGGCTCAAGCAGATCGGCCGGGTGGCCCGGCTCGACCGTGAGCGGAAGCAGACCAGCGAGGGAGGCACCGGCGCCCCGCCGCCGGGCGTCAAGATCGAGCGGCAGGACACCCGCCTGCAGCTTTCGATCTACAACCTGGCCGACGTTTCCCCGCGGACCAGCACCAGCATGAACCTGGCCGCGGCCGACGTCGAGAAGTCGTACAAGTCGATCATGGACCAGGTGAAAGCCGGTGGCGGGCGGATTATCTCCAGCCAGCTCAACCGGCCCAAGGCCGACCAGGTCACCGGGACGATCACCTTCGACGTGCCCAGCGAGAAGGCCGATGTCCTCTCGGCCGCCATCCGCTCCGGCGTCGAGGTGATGCGGCTGGACGTCACCGACGCCAAAAAAGGGTTCGTGCTGCAGATTTTTTCGCTGGCCAGCGTCGCCCCGCGCGAGACGACCGTGCTGCAGATCGCTTCCCGCGACGTGCCGACCGCCTTCAACAAGCTGCTGGACGCAGCGCGGACGGCGGGCGGGCGGGTGAGCACGTCGCAGCTCAACGAGCAGAACGTCGCCAACATCACCGGCACGCTCGATTTCGACGTGCCGCGCGATAACTCGGCCAAGGTCGATGCCGCGATCCGCGAGGCGGGCCTGACCGTCACCCGCAACGTGACGCGCTCGCCCGACAGCGACAGCACCGTGGACAGCAAAGTGCGCCTTCAGGTGACGCTGATCGACGAGATCAACCTGACGGCCCGCCAGAGCATCGCCCAGACGGTGGCGGCGCGGAACGTCCCCGAGGCGTTCAACAAGCTTGCCGAGGCCCTGCATAATGCGGGGGCACGGATCGCGGCGTCGCAGCTCAACGACCAGGACAAGCCGACCGTCAACGCCCAGATCAGCTTCAGCATCCAGCGCGAGGACGCAGCCAAGGCGGATGCCGCGATCCGCGAGGCCGGGCTGACCGTCGTCCGCAGTGTCGGCCGCTCGGCCGACCTGCAGAACACGGTTGACACCAAGCTGACCTACCAGGTGATGGTGATCGACGAGATCAGCCTGGCGGCTCGCCAGACCATCGCCCAGACGGTGGCGGCGCGGAACGTCGCCGAGGCGTTCAACAAGCTGGTCGACACGCTGCACGATGCCGGCGCGCGGGTGGTCACCTCGCAGCTCAACGACCAGGACAAGCCGACCGTCAACGCGCAGATCAACTTCACCATCGAGCGCGAGGCCGCGGCCAAGGCGGAGGCCGCGGTGCACGACGCCGGCGAGACGGTTGTCCGCAGCGTCGCCCGCTCGGCCGACTTGCAGAACACGGTGGACACGAAGGTGTCGTACCAGGTGACGATGGTCGATCAGCGGAACTTGCAGCCGCGCGAGACGATTTCCGAGCTGGTGGCGGTGAAGGACGTGCCGGGGCGGTACGCCAAGGTGCTGGATGCGCTGCGGCTGCTGGACGCGCAGGTTTATTCATCGCAGCTCATGGAGCAGAACAAGAACGATGTGTCGGCGGTGCTGGACTTTGCCGTCCGCCGCGATCCGGCCCACGCCGCCGAGGTGGCGGCGGTGGAAAGGGCGCTGGGCGATGCATCGGACATCTTCAGCCGGACAGCGGTGCGGTCGCAGGACGTGACCAACACGGTGGACACCAAGATCCGCTACCAGGTGACGATGCGTGACGCCGACACCCAGCCGCCGCGGGAGACTTATACCCTGGATTCGGAGGTGTCGGACGTGGACAAGGCGCTGGCCGACCTCGAGGCGGCGGGAATCGCGGCGGGCGGGCGGGCGGTTGATTCGACGCCGTCCACCGGCCGCAACGAAAAGGGCGAGCCGACGGGCCACATCGTGCTGGACGTACCGCTGGCGCGGGCGGGCGACATCGTCAACGCCGTCCGCGACAAGGGGCACGTGACGGCCACTCGCCGCACCCGCGACGACCGCGTCCCCGAAGGGGACCTGAGCCGTGCCCGCATCGATGTGACCATCAGCACCGGCGCCATCATGGCCGGCGAAGGCAGCGTGTGGGACCCGATCAAATCCGGCCTGCGCACCAGCGCCACCGGATTGTTGCTCGCCTTGCAGTACATCATCGTCGGGCTATGCCTGATCGGGCCGATCGTGGTGGCGTTGTGGATCATCTACAAGATCATCCGATGGGCCCGCAAGCCGGAAAAGGCGGAGGTGACGGAGCCGCCGGCCCAACCGCCGGGCCCGGTCCCGGCGGCGGGGTAAGGACTGAACGGTCGTGCGCGATCCGTGGTCCGCATCGCGGAGGAGTTTCTCCGACCCCGAAAACTATGGTCCGCAGTCAGCTTGGAATGCTTTGTTGAAGCGGCCTCGCTTGCGAGGCGTTGAACTTGGGTGAACGACCACATGCTCCTCACGAAGCACTTTTAGCGCCATCCCAAAGGGATGGGTTTTTTCTCGCCGTCCCGGAGGGACGACTTGACCACACGGTTACGACTTCATGCAGGTCATGAACTTGGGCAAAGGGGCTACGATCGCGCGATTGCAAGTCGAGGGAACACAACTGTGTGACACCGTTGCGTGTCGTCCCTCCGGGACGGCGAGAAAAAACCCACCCCTTCGGGATGGCGCTAAAAAGCATCAGAAATATTCGACACACGCCGGCGCCGGTCCCTGTGCGAAGGCATCCAGCAGCGCCGCCCCCGCGGCATCACCCGTCGCCAGCCCCATGCGCAAGGCCGTCGTGGCGGGCAAATCCCCGCTCACCACGGCGGCCCATATCGTGTCGGCGCATTCGAACGACGATGTTTGCGCCGTTGCACCCATCGTCACCTGACCCCGGCCTTCGGCGATTTCCAGACGGAACCGGCTGATGTGCGACCGTCGTGACTCCCCTTCATCGCATTCTTGGACGGCTACCGTTACCGCCCCTTTGTAGTGCATCGGGAGGTGCATCGCCTCGATGAGCCGTTTGGGGTCGAGGACGCGTAACTGCAAGCGCGTGTGGGTGCGGCACTCGGCGGTCGGGTGGTTCACCGGCCGGTGCGGCACCTGCGTCTCGCGCAGCAGGCGGTTGAACTGCACGTCGGCCGGCAGCGTCAGCAGCGCGGCGCTGTACTGGTCGCGCAGACTGGTGAGGAAATGCAGCAGGCGGAGCAGGGCCGGCGTGTCGTCGTAGCCGATCTCGGCTACGCGCAGCAGGTCTTTGCCGTTTTCAAATGTGTGCCGGAAGTACGTCCATCCGGAGACGGGGCCGTCAGACGTCGGGCGATCGACTACAAAGAAACCGTCCTCGCTCCTTTTGATCGTCCAGTCCCACATGCTGGCTGATCGCTCGACATCGCACTGGCCGCGCTCGGCCATGCGCTGCCGGCACAGCCGCAGCTCGGGCAGGTCCGCGGGCTCGTAGAAACGGACGCCCTCGAACGCCCCCGCCGGCAGGACCGACAGCGGCACGGTCCAATCGCAGCGGCGTTCCACCAGGCCGTAGCCGAAATGCTCGTAGTACGAGGCGCGGAAGGGCATGAGTGCCGAGAGAACCTGTCCGCGTTCGCGGGCGAGGCGGAGCGTCTCGTGCATGACGCGGGTGGCGACGCCCGCCGACCGCGACGCCGACCCGCGGCGATGGGTCTTGATGGTGCCGACGTAGGCGACCCCCTGGCAGGGGAGAGCGGCCCCGCGCATCCACATGGTGAACGAATGGGCCGTCGCGGTGCCGACGGCAATGCCGTCCTGCTCGGCGAGCAGGAAATCGCCGGCGACGCCGCGCGGGTCGGCACGGATGCCTTCCTTGTAGCGCTCGAGGTCGCGGGCGGCATGGGCGTAGCAGCGCATCCGCGTCTCAGCAACGCGGTCCAGCTCCTGCTCGCTCGTGCCCAGCCAACGGAGTGTGAAGGCCATAACCAGGCTTATATCGGACGATCGGCCGGGAGTCTTCATGTTCAGTGTTAATGCACCCGCCCGTTTAATTGGGAGTCAGAAGAGTGTTGGCCGCCTTGTTCCCGCCCCCGGTACACCGGGGGAGGGTTAGGGAGGGGGTTCGCGAGGGTACGTCCACCGTGCCGACCCCCTCCCCTGCCCTCCCCCGGAGTACCGGGGGCGGGAGGTTTCTGGCGGGCGGTAATCGTCCCCTCGCAGACAAGAGCCCCACGGCGTTTTCCCCTACAATGTCGGGCATGTCCTCAGCTCCGATAACTCACCGCGACCCTCCCGCCATCGATCTCCGCGGCGTCGGCGTTCAGCGCGGCGGCCGGTGGATCCTGCGCGATGTGGACTGGGTCGTCCCCGCCGGGGCTTGTGCCGCCGTCCTGGGGCCTAACGGCAGCGGGAAGAGTACCCTGACGCGGATCGTGGCCGGCCACTTGTGGCCCTCGGCGGGCCATGCGGCGGTGCTCGGCGGGGCCTTCGGCGAAACCAACCTGATCGAGCTGCGCCGCGACATCCGCCTCGTGCAGGCGGCCGGGCCGTACGACGTCGAGCCCAGCCTGACCACCCGCGAAGTCGTCTTGACGGGCTTTTTCAGCACCATCGGGCTGTACGATGCGACAAGCCCCGAGATGGAAGCCGAGGCCGATCGGCTGCTCGACCAGGTGGGCCTGTCGGCCGTCACCGATCATCCCTACTCCACGCTGAGCAGCGGCGAGCGGGTGCGCAGCCTGATGGCCCGGGCCCTGGCGGTCCGCCCCAGGCTGCTGCTGCTCGATGAGCCGACCAGCGGCCTGGACCTGCTCGCCCGCGAGCAGGTGCTGGCGACGGTGCAGCGGATGTTCGAGCCGGAGTCGCGGAGGTCGGCGCCGCCGCCGACGGTGCTGTTCATCAGCCATCACGTGGAGGAGTTGCCGCCGGCCACGTCGCAGGTGCTGCTGCTGAGCGAAGGCCGGCCCGCGGCCATAGGCTCGCCGGCCCAGGTGCTGCGGCCCGACGTCCTCTCCAGCGTTTACCGCTGCCCCCTGGAAGTCCGCCAAAGTAATGGACGCTACTATGTGGAGGTTCACCCGGCGGCGTGGGAGCAGTTGCTGCGGAGGTGAGCGGCGGCGCCAGCACCGGGCAGTTTCGCGCCAAAGAACGCCGGATGGGTCGAATGACCTCCACGCCGGGGCCAGCGGCGCGGGCATTGAGTCACGCAATGGACGACCTCGTTCTACTGCTGCCGGCTTTGTTCCTCGGAGGGTTGATCTTCGCGTATGGAATCACCTACGCGGTTTTGATCTTGATCGATGCACAAGGGTCACGTGTGCCACGACCCCGTGCCCGCGACCCGGGGCTCTGCCGGTTCTGCGGTTACGACCTGCGGGGTACGCCCGATCGTTGTCCGGAATGTGGTGAAGAGCGTCGAGGAGAGGCATGAAGCGCAAACTTTTAAGATCGGCCTTGCTCCTGATCGTCGTGGCGGCCGTCGTCGCACTCGTGCCGGCGCTGCGCATCCGGACCCTCGGCTGGTTTCGCGGCGAGATGTTCTTGCGCACGATGCCCTACAGCCACTGGGTCGATCGGCTGAACGACCCAAAGACGCGCGGGCCGGCCGAAGCCGAATTGCGGGAAACTGGCGCGCCGGCGGTGCCGCTGCTGGTGAAGTTGCTCCAGGAAACCAACCCCGACCTCCGCTGGGAGGCGGCGCGGATCATCGGGGACATCGGCCCCGCGGCCGGTCCAAATGCCACCCTGGCGGCCCACGCGCTGCTGCTGGCGATGTACGACAAAGGCCGGGACCAGCGGATCGATGACGAGCAGGCGGGTGTGAACAACGTCGTCGTGTATGACCTGCCCGAGCAGGAAGCCCGCGCCAGACGGGTGGTGCTGGCCTGCCAGGCCGCCGAGAAGGCGCTGGTGGCCATGGGGCCGGCGGCGATTCCCGCACTTGAAGAAGGGTTGAAGGACCCCAGCCGCCTCACCCGCGCCGACGCGGCCCGGCTACTGGGCGGCATGCATGACAAGGCCGCCGGCGTCGCCATCTCTCTTGCCGAGGCGCTGGATCGCGAGCAAGACGGCTTCGCCCAGTGGGAGCAGTGCCACGCCCTGGACGAGGTCGGCGCCATGCCGGCCCTTCTCGCCGACGCGGCGAGCGGCGTGCTCGACCAGGGCACGCCCCGCGTGCGCCGCTGGGCCGTCCAAACGCTCGCCCGACTCGACCCGGCCGCGATCCAACACGCCCTGCCCGCCCTGCTGAAGGCGTTGGAGCAGCCTCTCGACGACGACAGCAACAAGTCCATCGACCGCATGCTGGTCGGGTTTGGGACCGAGGCCGTGCCCGGCCTGGTTCGGCTGGCGAGCGGTGAAAACGACATTGCCCGTCCCGCCGCTTCCGACGCGCTGACCCATATCGGCGCCCCGGCACTGCCTGCCCTGCTGGCGGCGTTGAAAAGCGACGACGCCGCGGTTCGGCGTCGTGTCGTCCACACGCTGCACGACATGGGCGCAGCGGCCGCGCCGGCCGTCGGACCGCTGTCGCTGCTGGCGGGCGACCCCGACCCCGGCGTCCGCCGGGAGACCATCGCCGCCCTGACCGTCATCGCGCCGCAGGCTTCGGAGACGGCCGGCGCAGTCTTCGCCGGCATCGGCGATAGCGATCTGACGGTCCGGCGCGATGCCGTCAAGGCATTGACCGCCCTGCCGGCCAGGACCCAGGGGATCAGCATGGCGGTGGCGCAAGCGGTGAAAGACCCGCAGGTCCGCGCCGACGGGATCGCCGTGATGAAAACCGTCGCGACGGTGCCGGAGGCGGTCCTGGATCTGGTGCCGATCCTGGGCGACGCGGTGCGCGGACGGGGCGTGGAGCAGGGTGGGCGCCAAACGGCAAGCGATACCCGGGTCGATGCCATCGACGCCCTGGCCAGCTTAGGCGATCGCGCGCAGCCGGCGCTGCCCGCCGTGCTGGACGCGCTGAGGACGAATGACCCATCGGTGACGGCGGCGGCGATGGCCGCTCTGCCCCGCATCGACCCAACCGGTGAGCAATTGGTCCCGTCCCTGCTCGATTTGTTAAAGGACCCGCCTAACCATTGGACCGCGGTGACAGCGCTGCTTGCCGTCGGTGCCACGAAGCAGGCGTTCGCGGCGGTCGCCGCCGACATTCGCTCCTCCGATGTGCCGACGGCTAAGCGAGCCGTCGAGTGGGTCTACGCCGACCGCCCGCGCGATCGCGACGAGTTGCTGTTTGCCGATGTGGTGCCCGCCCTGGTCGAGCGCCTCGGCGCCGATTCCCTTTCCACCGCCGCCGGCAATGCCCTGGAGCAACTGACGGCCTCGCTCGCGCTGGTCCCGGCATTGACCCGCGGCATGCAGAGCACAGATCCAAAGATCGCCCGCGGCTCGGCCGCCATCCTGGAAGACATCGCCCTCTACAACCGTCAAAGCGCCGCCGCCCCCCTGGCCGCGGCGGCCTTGCGGGAGGCGCAGCGGAATGTTAAGGCAACGGGGGACCCGGAATTGCGAGACATTATCGACCGAGCGGTGAGCAGGTTGGGGAACCAGTAACGACGAGCTCGATGCACATCGCCTACCGCGAGATTTCCATCCAGTGGTTTCTGCGGATGTCGGCGATGGCGCCGGTGCGGATGTTGTCGAACATCTGACGCTGTTGCGGGTTGTCGCCCTTGCTGCCCGCCGCCCATGGCTTGAGGGCACGCAGGAATGGGACCATGTCGGCTCCTCCCTGATTCGCTATCGCGACGATCGCCGTAATGCGCGCCCCGGCGTGGTCCCAGTTGGTGTCCTCGGCAGTCTCGCGCAAACGATCCATCGGCAGCGCGTTGGTCTGCATCTGCTCGATCATGGCTCGAACATTTTTGGCCGCCGATTCGGTTGTCTGCTGGTCGAGCATCTTCCCCAGCCGGTCCACCAGTTTCACGTCATAGAGCGTGGCTACTACTTGGCGCACGGCTTCGTTACCGACGAAGCCGCCGTCGAGGTCGTCGAGATACTCCTGGTACTCTTCGAGCAGGGCATCACGGCCTTCGTCGGAATCGAGGCGGACCAGCGCGGCGGCTACCAGCAGCCGCCCCCGGTAGCCAAGCACCTGGCCGCTCAGCACGTCGATCAGGAAGTCCCTGACCCGCGGCGTTCCCACCCGCGCCACCGCGACCGCCGCCCATTCACGGACGGTGACGTCGGCGGTTGGATTGTTGTACAGCGATACCATCACGGGGACCTCGGCCTCGACGCGATACATGGTGAGATACTCCATGGCGGTCCGGAACTCGGTCGAGCCCATTCCGATTTCCGGGGCGTCGGCCCCGTCGTGCAGCCATTTGTCCAGCGTGGCCAGCACCGATGGATCGCCTTCAATGGCGAGTCGCCGGACCGCGATGTTCTCGGTAAGCACCTGGTCGTCCGGCACCGCCGGCGGCGCTACCGTTGCCGGGTCGGGGACGCGCGCCTTCTTGGGCGCCGCCGGGCGCGTTGTCGCGGCGGCGTTTGGGGCCGGCCGCGTCGTCGGCCGCAGGGGATGAACCAGCTTGGCGTCGGCATATGCCATGTCCGCCGTGTCGCTTTGCGGCGCCTTCAATACTGGCTCCGGCGTGGGCGGGTCAGTCCGGGCCGCACGTCTTTGCAGTTCCCCGGCGGCAGATTTGAACGCCGCCTCGGCGCGCTTCTGCTCGATCGTCGCGGCCTGGGCAGGTGGATCGGGCAACACCAGCGCCTGCTGGGCCTTCGCCGCGGCTTCCGTGCCGATGGCGTCGACGAGGGAGATGGCACGGGCCAGCCGTCGCGGCGTGCGGCTGTCGGGATCGGGCAAGCGCTCGGCCATGAGATGCAGGGCATCGGCCGGCCGGGCGGCCAGGGCCGCGACGGCCGCATACCCTTCGGCCGCCGACTCCGAATCCAGCCGCTTCCACAGATCGTCCATGAGCAGTCGCGGAAAACGCAACGTCTCGGCATCCGGCGGCGGCAGCACGCCGGCCAGGTCCCACACGGCCGCGGTGCCGTTTGCGCCGCCACTGGCAAGCCTCTGGCCATCGGGAAGGAAGGCAATGGCGTTGGTGCCCCCTTCGTGACCGCTGAATCGGGCGACCCACTGGCCGGTCAACACCTCAAATATGTCGATGCTCGCTCTCCCGGCGACAACGGCCAGCAACTCTCCGTCCGGCGAGAATGCGATTGCCCCGGGAGCAGGATGCACCACCGGCGCGGCGCTGACGGCGTCGGCCGGCCCTTCGTGCCGAACGGGGTCTTCCCGAGATTGTGGAACAGGCCCGTCCTGAGCTTGATGGGCCGGTGCGTCTTCGGCGAGTTCCAGTTTCCGAGCGATGTCGCCCGCATCGGCATTCCACAGCAGCACGTTCGAACGCCCGGTGCCGGCCAGGTAACGTCCGTCCGGCGAATAGCACAGACGCTGGATCTGGTCATTGTCCGAGGGATACTCGCGGAGCACCCGGCCGCTGTCGCTGTCCCAGCTTTGCGCGTGTCCCTGGAGCGAGCCGGCCAGCTCACCGCCGCCGGGGCGGAATACCAGCGATGACGGCATGCGGTTCTGCGTGGACAAACGCCGCAGTTTCTGCATCGCCACGGCATTGACCAGGACCACATCGCGGCCGCCGGCCACGTCCTCGCACAGCGCCACCGTCTGCTCGTCGTTGCTCAAGGAAATTTCGGGGTTGGTGGCGTCGTTGGTGGTAAAGCGGCGCGACGTGCGCGTGTTGACCAACGGCAGCGCCTCCAGCGCGGAATGGACGCGGAGCCAAAGCGTCTGCCCGTCCTGAGAGAACCGCAACGCCGCGATGCCGGGATAGCCGTTGAATTGCGGCTTGAGGTTGGCGGGCCGGCCCACGCCCGTGGCGGTGTCCCAGAACCAGAACTGCCCCAGGGTATCGCCGGTGACGACCCAATGTCCGTCGGGAGACGCCGCCACGGCCGTCACCGGGCCGCGATGGCCTTCGGCGGCGGACAGCGGCCTGCCTGACTTGGTGTCCCAGAGTTCCAGGCCTGGTCCCTGGATGCACAGCACCTTGCCGTCAGAGGAGAAGTGGACCGCATTCGCTCCGGGCAGGGTGTGGAAGTTGAAGAGGTCCTTTCGGGCGGCACAGTCCCAGAGCGTGACGAAACCCGCGCCCCGCGCTACCGCCAGCAAATCGCCGGCGGGCGAAAAGGCCACACTGGTGCCCGAGGAGCCGCCGCCGTTGAAATGCGGGCTGGGGAGCCTGACGCCGGTTTCGGCGTCCCAGAAGCGCACGGAGTTCCCGGCGGCGGTGGCGATGGTCTTGCCGTCGCGCGAGACGGAGGCGGTCAGCGCGGGAACTCCCAGGCCCACGTTGATCGCCAGGCGCTGCTTGCCGGTTTCGATGTCCCAGATGCGCGCGACCGAATCCAACCCCGTCGACAGCAGCGATTTGCCATCGGCAAAAAACGCGAGGCTGCCGGTGCTCAACCCGTTGGTCCCCAGCACGCGCGGCGGAGTGTCGGCCGTCGCGTCCCACAGGCGGATATCCATGCCCCCGCTGGCGACCCATCGACCGTCGGATGAGACGGCCAGACGCTGCAATCGTCCCACGACGTGATCGGTGCGCGCGACCGTCAAGTCGGGAAGGTCCCGGTATTCGATCGTGCCAAACGCGCAGCTCACCAGTCGTTTGCCATCGGGCATGAAGGCAATGTCGGTCGGCAAGAGCGGGCCCTGGGCCGAGGCCAACCGCTTGCCGGTGCCGGCATCCCACAGGCAGACCAGCCCGCCGCCATGGACCGAGGCCACCAGTGTGGCGTCCGGGGAAAGCGCCGCTGCCACGAACGGCGCGCCAGATCGGAACCGATCGGAACCGAAAAGCCGGGCCATTCCCGCCGGCGGCTCGCTGGGGCGCGTGGCCGCTGTGCGTCCAGGGGCAGCCGGGGTGATTGCCTCAACAGCGCTCACCTGGGTCGTGGGCCACTGTTCGGGCCCCGGGGGCCCTTCCGAAGGCGCCGAAGTCGGCCCCGCGCCGCGCACGCCGCTGCCCGGCGCGACGATCAGCAACACGGTCGCGGCCAGCAGTAAGGCGCGTGCCCCGTGCCCGGTGGACTGATTCAGACCCGGTGCAAGACGACTACGACATTTCATGGGTCCCCTGGCTGTGGAATGGGATCTTGGCAAGACATAACGAATCGTCGCCCCGTCCGGATGCAATGTCAAACGGGCGCATTGTCCCCCGACGCCGTCACGTTGCGCGATGGCGGGAACACTCGGGCGGTGAGCTTGAAGACGGTGATCTCCGGCCTGCACCAGTCCAACACGCGCTGGCCGTAGGACAGCCCGCGGTTGACGTACAGGTGGCGGCCCTGGACGGCGTAGTAGCCGTGCGTGTAGTGGCGGTAGCGATGGGGGTAAAAGCGGCGGCCGAAGGCGCTGGTGCCGACCTGGCGGCCGTGCGTGTGGCCGCTGAGCATCCATTGCCAGGGCCAAGGCATCAATTCCAGCGCGTTGGCGGGGTTGTGGTTCAGGCAGATGATGGGCTGGTTGGGGTCGATGCCGGCCCACGCCTTGGCCGGGTCGATCCGGCCGGACCATTCGTCATCGAGCCCGACGATGGCCAGCGGCTTTTTCGTGCCCGGGCGGCGGAGGAAGTGGGTCTGGTTGCGCAGGACGATCAGGCCGCGGCTTTTCAGGCATTTTTCCAGGTAGTCGCCGCGGCGGCTGGCCTCGCCGTTGGAGTGCTTGCCGTACATGCTGTAGTCGTGGTTGCCGAACGTGCAGATGACCCCCAGCGGCGCTTTGAGGTGGTGGAGGATGGTGGCGATCCGGTGGGCGTAGCGGTAGCCGCCGGTGATCAGGTCGCCGGTGACGACCACGACGTCCGGCTCGATTTCGTTGACCCACGCGAGGTACTGGATCAGATAGCGTTTCCAGACCACCGGGCTGTGGTGGAGGTCGGAAATCTGGACGATTTTCAGGCCTTCCAGGGTCGGGTCGAGCCCGGCCAGCGGCATGGTCCGGCGATGGATATCGACCCAGCGCCGGTTCATGGGCAGCGCATGCATGCCGGTCATCCCCAGGCGGTTCATGGTCTGCCAGATGGCCCGCCGCCACCCATGCTGCCGCCGCCACTCGGGGCGGGTCAGGAATTTGACGATGTCATCCATTTCACCTGTGGCGCCGGCCTCAACGCGGGCCCGGGGGCGCTCGATGGATTGAACCACCAACGAGCGGAAATGGCAAAGGGCAAAAACCGGGAGGAAGACGGGTAAGCAGAAGATTTAATGACTTCAAGCTCCCACGGCAAGGACGGCTGCCGATCCAACGCGTGGCCGGCGGACCATTTTCCTCCCCGAAACTTCGAAGCCGTGCCGCTTGTACCAGTGCTGCAACTGGTCGCGGCTCATCGGGTAGGGCTTGCGTCCGAAAGGGAGGGTCCGCAGCACCATCTCGATGCCGTGACGGTCGGCCAGGTCGCAGACGGCGCGCAACATGATCGAGCCGTTCCCCTTTCCCGGCTGCAGCGTCCAGAGTCGATGGATGACCAGGGAACGGTCGGAATGAATGATGAACTGCACCCAGCCACGGCAGCTGCCGTCGGGGGCGACGAAGGCGTATGAACCGCAGCCGACGGCAGGCGCGACGGTGGTCAAATCGGTGAGGAATTCAAGCATGGGCTCAGCTCTGGAAAAATCCTTGAAGCGAGCCCATGATCAAATTTTGTGCCAACGGGACGATTGGTGGGAATGCCATGAAATAGGCGTGGTTTGCGACTTTCCCCCGATTTTGCTTTCAAAGTGACGTGCAAATTGCAATGGGCGAAGGGGCCGCTGTCCCGCAGTTTGCACGATGCTCGGTTCGGTCCCCAAGACCTTTGTGGGTGCCATGGGGAGGCAGGCGTACTCGCTTGCCCGTCCTGGCGATCTATATGCATGTGCGCGAGGACGCGCACATGCAACAGTGATGTGGCCCCTTCGGGCCAGCCGCTAAACGCATTTGACTCGCACCTGATCGCGCACGGTCATTTAGCGAGCGACATTCCCTTTATGGGCCTTCCAGACCCGCCCTGAATTGACGGTTCGACCTGAAGGTTCCATCGATAGCTTGGTTGAGAAACCTGCGGCGCGTCCGGCCTGAAGGCTATCGCGGGAGGAATCTGGCCCCGTTCTGCCAACTGCTGGATCAAGTAACCCACGACGTATCGGCGTGCCGTCCGCAGCTCCAGATCATTGTTTGATTCCAGATCAGCGAGCGCGCTGTCAATGATTGCCCACGCGGGATGGGTCATCAAAGTTCGGTACGGGAAGTCCGGACCTACTTCGGGCGCTTGTTCTTGTTCTTCCGTCCCTCAGGCCATATCTGGACTCCTTTAAAACCTCCGGCAACGCAACGGATTATACCAGCAGGTCCGGCACATTTCTCCGGTGTAGATGCGCGCGATGCTGTCCTGGCTTGGGGGGGGCCGAAGTACTCGATGCGGGAAGCGCTTGGCCCGGCTTCACCGCGATGCTACTCTCCCCCGGTTGGCAGCAGGAGGGTTTCGAAAATGCAATATGGGTCCGGCTTATCTGATCTGCGACGCCGCAAGCGGAAGCATCCGCGAATCATGAAGAAATCATGCGCCCTGTACTCGGCCGAACCATTCGCGCCACGTCCGGTCGAGCAACTCGAGCCGCGCTGCCTGCTCAGCACGACCAACCTGCCGGTGGTTAATCCGGACTTTTCGCTCTTTTACAAGCCCGGCTCAACCACCGTGACGGCGATCCTGCCCGCCAGCGACGTGACCGATGGGCTCGGCGCCGGCGTCGCCGTCGCCACCCTGGCCGGCGGCACTCCTGCCGCCGTCAACTACTCCGACGGCACCACCGGGACTTCAGTGGACGTCCCCGGCTGGTCGTCAGCGCCCGCCAATGCCTTCAGCCCGCCGGCTCAATACGTCGGCGTCCTCGGCGATGCACTCAGCGCCACCCAGGCCCCTGCGGCCGGGACGTTCGCCCAGGCCTTCATCACCGGCGACTACCCTTCCGGTGAGCAAATCACGCAGACGCTTACCGGGATAACGCTTCAGCCAAATGCCACCTATGTTCTGTCGGTCGCTTCGAATGCCCAGGCCAGCGACAGCGCATCGCTTCCCAACGTCGTCATCGGGTTGGAAGCCGGCGGCACGATGCTCACGCCAGCCAGTTCCTCAGACCCGGCCGCAAGCGGCGGAGGCACCGTCGTCTCGGGCAATTACCTGCGAACGTATACGACTGGGGCGACCCCGCCAGCGGGAGCATTGACGATCGTGCTCGGCGCGGGACCGGGCGACAGAGGGACGAACCCCAGCGTGAACTTCACCGCGGTGACGCTCACGAGCAGCGTCGCCGGCGCGCCCAGCGGCGTCCTTGTCGCTCCGGTGGTGACCGACGCCGGCGCCACGACCCAAACCGTCACGGCCACGTTCACCAGCGCCGCGGGCGGGGCAGGCATCGACCTGGCGTCGATCACGCCCGCCAGCCTGAGCGTCGTCGGGCCGACAGGCACGCCGCTTACGGTGACCCGCGTAACCACCAATCCGGTAACCGGATCGCCCGCCAACGTCACCGCAACGTACACCCTTGCCGCTCCGGCCGGGGGATGGACGACGGCCGACAACGGCACGTATACCGTCAGCCTCAACGGCGGAGCGGTCACCGACACGGCCGGCAACGCCGTCCCGTCGGTTACCACAACGTTTGCCGTCAGCGTGCTGCCGCGGGGTTTGACGCCGGGCAGCACCGATCCCACGTTCGCCTCCGGCGCAGCAGGCCAGGTGGACGTCGCCTTCTTTGCCGAGCAGTCGGCGATCGCAGCCAACGGATCGATCTACGTCGCCGGTCAGGGACCCGGCGCTGCCACCGGCACGACGCAAGGCGTTCTGGAGCGTCTCGATGCCAACGGAACGCCCGACAGCACGTTCGGCGCAGGCGGCATCGTCACCGACTCGGCCACCGCCGACGAGGAGTTCTATGGCGTGCAGCCCCTGGCCAACGGGCAGGTCCTGGTCGCCGGCGACAGCAGCGGCAACCTGCTGCTGGAGCGCTACAATGCCGACGGCACGCTCGATGCCACCTTCGGCGCCGGCGGGCGGGTCGTCGTCCCCGTCGGCAGCACCAGCAATGCCACCGCCTACGCCCTGGTCCTGGACCCCACCAGCGGCGATTACGTCATCGGCGGCACCGCCGGCGGGCAATTCCTCGTGGACCGCTTTACGCCATCCGGTGCAGCCGATCCGGCCTTCAACGGCGGGCAACCGCAACTCTTCGGAACCTCTGGGCAGGATGCCGTTGCCAAAGTGGACGTTTTGGGCGACGGCAGCATCGTCGGAGCCGGCCCCAGCGGAAGCAACGTGGCCGCCGTCCGCCTCGATGCCGACGGTAGTCTCGATAGTGCGTTCAACAGCGGCGGGCCCACGCCCGGCGTGCTGGTGATCGATGACCTGATCACGGCAAGCCTCGGCACGAATGTCCTGGACACCACTGAAGGACTCGCCGTCGATCCCCAGGGGAACCTGCTGGTCGCCAACCAGACCGCCGGCGCCCAGTTCGGCACCGTCCGCATCACGCCGGCCGGGGCTCTGGACAACGCTTTCGGGACCAACGGCCTGGTCACCACCAGCTTCGGCGGCACGGACGACGCCGATGAAGTGCTCGTGCAGCCTGACGGCAGCCAGATCATCGTGGCCGGCACCAGCACGTCAGGCAGTGTCGTCCAAACTGCCGTGGCCGCCTATCTCCCCTCCGGCGCGCTCGACACCAGCTTCGGCACCGGCGGAAAGGATCTGCTGGCATTGGGGACCACGACGCCGGCTAGAGTATTGCGGGCCGCCGGCGTCGTGACGCCGCTGGCCCAGGGGAGCACGGGGATCCTCAACCGCGTCGCTCAGATCGTCGCGGCATTCGGGAGCGATGTCGTGCTGATCGGCGTGAGCCAGCAGACCGGCATGACCGCCTCAACAGACCTGACCCGACTGGTGACCACAGGCCTGCCCACCGGCACGCTCGGCGTCGCCGTCGCGGCCAGGCTGCCCGCATCGGCCGTCGGCGGCGCTAAAGCCGGGATCGCCGTCACCGTCACGATCCGCAACCCGACCGCGCAACTGGTCAGCGGGCCCGCCGCCGTCACGCTGTATTTCTCCCAGGCGCAGACTCTGGTTGGCGCAACTCAGGTCATGTCAACCCCGGCCGCCCTGAAGCTCAAACCCGGCAAGTCCAAAGCGTTCAAGCTGAGAATCGGCTCGTTCCCAGCCGAAGCCGCCGGCGCTTACAGCCTGATCGCCGCCGTGACGGCCCCGGACGGCACCATCACAGCCACAGCCGGACCGTCGGTGCTGATCGCACCGTCCTTTGTGTCCCTGACCGCGTCGGCGCTGCGCCCAACGACACCAACCGTCATACCCGGCAAACGCGGCACGGCCGTCCTGACTTTCACCGACGCCGGCAACGTGCCGGTTTCCGGCTCGGCGCCGCTGACCCTGACCGGCACATCCGACGGCGGCTCGCCGCTGACCATTGCCATGCTGCCGCTGAAGATTAAGCTGAAGGCCGGCCAGTCCAAGGCATCGACAATCAAATTCACCGTTCCGGCAACCGTGCCCGCCGGCACGTACACCCTCACCGCCGCTCTGGAGGTCACCGGCCTTGGCGACGACAGCCCCACTGACGGCATCGCCACGTCGGCGCTGCCGCTGACCGTGAAATGAGCATTGCGAAGAGCGGCGCCGTGAAATTGTGAGCGTAGGGCGTACTTCAGTACGCGTCGGGTCGCGCACCCGAAACAGCCGCGTACTGAAGTACGCCCTACGGGAAACATTCGCCGCTCACGCGGCTCCTTGGAGGCCCCGATGCGTTATGTCATGAAGCAGAAGCTCTGGTCGTGGGGAAACGCGTTCACCATAAAAGACGACGCCGGCCAGGACCGTTTTCTGGTCCAGGGCAAGGTGTTCAGCATCGGCGACAAGCTGTCATTCCAGGACTTGCAGCACAATGAGCTGGCGTTCATCCGCCAGAAGGTGCTGTCCTTGGGCAACACCTATGAAATCGACCGCGGCGGCCGGTTGTTCGCGGAGGTGAAGGAAAAGTGGCTGCCGCTCATCCGCTACCGCTTCACAGTGGATGTCGGGGCCGACGGTCCCGGACCCGGCGATCTGGAAATCGAAGGCGACTTCTGGGCCCATGAATACCGCTTCACCCGCGAAGGCCGGCATGCGGCCGCGGTCTCACTCAAATGGTTCACCTGGGCCGACACATACGGCGTCGACGTGGCTCCGGGAGAGGATGATGTGCTGATCCTCGCCTGCACCGTCGTCGTCGACATGTGCACCCGGCAACACCACCGGCGCGACGACTGAGATAATCGTTGACTGCCCAGGTTGCTCAACGATTCCGTTGAGTAACCAGCCCCCAAGACGATCGAAAACGCTGCGGTTTCGAGCCGGGAACGAAGGCCGAGATGACAGGAGCTCACGATTTCTCCGGCTCCCCATCCGGGACAATTCGCCACGGGAGAGCGCGAATCGACCATGAACTTTTGTCCGCAAGCGAGGCAAAGATGGGGGGGCGAGTCGTTGCCGACGGATCTGGCGAGTGCCTCGTGGTCGGTGGTGGGCGTACAGCTTGTCGCCTGTTATTCGGCCTCCCCCATCACCAGGCGGAGCCCCCGAGTAATCATCTCCGCCCGCTTGAGCGCGTGCTGCTTCGCGTACGCGTCGACGCGATTCAGGAACCCCTTCTCCATGGTGACCGCCACCACCTTCGCGCCCTGGCCGATCCTGGGCCGGCCGACGGGCCGGCGAACCCGCTCGAATTGCGCCCGCTCGGCCGCGTTCAGGGGCCGGCTCTCGTTCATCGGGATCTTCCGGTCGTAATACTCCCAGACCGCGTCCTTTTCTTCCTGGGTCAGCGCCTGGAAGTCAGCAACGGTCTTGAACTTCGGGTATTCCTTCTTCGTTTTCAGCTTGCTCATAGGTCTTCTCCGGCCCGCCATCTGACGAACACGTCAGCGGACGGGCATCGCATGGATGACGTAGATGTTGTCGTACTCGTCGATCATGAAAACCACCTGTACCTTGCGGTCGCTGGCGCCGCGCCCCAGCACGATCCACGTGCCTTTCCTGTGGTGCCGGGGATACGGGCGGCGGGCGAAGCGGACCACGTGCTCCGCCTCCTCGCGCGAAACGCCATGCTTGGCTATCTTCTCGAGGTTGTTGGCGTCCCACGTGAAATCCCTGCGCTTCATTGAAATTTAGTATATGAGAAATCGGCGGCCCCGTCAACGATAAACTATATGATTTAACCGGGAGACGAACCCTTGCCCGCAGAAAGGCCGCGCCGGAACGTCAGGCGCGGCCTTTCTCTATTCCAATTTCGGCAGTCGTTGGTCGGCCGAAACGCTCGGCGATGTCATTTCCGACTTGCCAGCGAACGCGACAAGGCTGCTCGTAGAAGGTCGGCCTGTTTCGAGGCGGCTGCGCCGCCGGGTTGGCTCACCCGCTCCAAGGCGGGGGCCAGGAACCGGCCCAGGCCTGACAGCAATCTGACATCCTCATCCGAGAGGCTCGTCGTGGGGCCGGCGGCCATTATCATGGACCGGAGGTGGAACTCCTGCTCCGGCGTCAGCACGTCGATCCGCCCCACCAGCACGCGGACGGTCTGGTCCGGGGCCGGCTGGATGCGCAGCGGCAGCAGCGCATCGGTCACCGGGCGCGGAACGATGTAGAGCACCCGCGTGCCCGGCTCGTCGAGCCAGCTCGACTTCCATGTTTGCACCATGGCCCGTGCCTCTTTCTCGAACAGTCCGGAGCCGACCAGCGAACGGGTCAGCGCCGTCGCGAGATCGCCTTGCACGGCAGCGGCGGGAGGAAGCCTCAGTTGCTGATGTCCCGCCAGGTCCTCAAACCGGGCGAAACGCGGCGGCGTGTGGCCGTCGCCGCTGACCTGAATCAGGAATGCCCAGTTGAGCGGCGACGGGCTGGCATTGGTCAGCTCGAAGCGGTCGCCGCCCGTCGCCGACAGCTTCACCGGCATCGTGAAATTGCCAAGGCCGCGATAGAAGAGGAATTTCTCCTGGTGCTTCTCTCCTGTCGCCTCCGTGAACTCGACCAGGCTGGAATCGGTCTCGCGGGCAAAGCCGTAGTGGCCGCCATCGGTGACGGCGGGAATGCCCTTCATCTGCTTGTCGCTGGGTTGCGGAACGATCCGCACGCGCCCCCAATCCAGGAAAGACTGGGGATACGGCCCCATGCTGGGCTGGGTCTGCGGCGCGGCATCGCCGGGGAGCTGTGCCTCCCCCGGCGCCGCCCCAAACCGCGGCGCCATGCTTCGGACCGGCGGGTAGAACTCGGTCAGCAGGCCTGCGGGGAAATCCACCCGCACGTCGGCCTCCCCGGCAGCGTCAGCGTAGAAGTAGATCACCGGCGTCTCCATCCGCTGCATCGCCGCAGCGCCGCCGGCCTTGGTAAAAACCATCTCTGCAAGGAAACTCTTTACCGGGTCGGGGTCGCGACCGACGGCCTGCTTCATGCGGTTGCTCACGAACGGCGGCAGGTCGGACCCGACCAGCGTTTTGAAGGGCAGATGCACGCCGTCCGAGCCGGCAAAGCCGGTGAAGGTGCCCCATTCATGGACGATCAGCTTCCCCATTGGCCGCTCGACAGGGGGCAATGGGGGCGGGACTGCAACTGTGACCCCGGGAACGGCTGGCTTCTGAGCGCCTTTCAACGCGACCACGCACAACGCGACGACCACCCCAACGCAACCGATCACCATGAACCGCTTCATGTAAAGCTCCTTTCGAGATGATGTCCCCGCCATGGGTTTCCCCTGACTTGCAGTAGACTCAAGAGGCCAAAGCATTACCCCGGGCGCGAAAAATTTCCGGACGGCGTATTACTTTGCGTGTCTCGCTCTACTGAACCTTTGGAACGACGTGCCGCGGCGACGTGCGGGAGGTTGGATGACCGACGGCGAGCTGGTTCGCCAGACACTCGCGGGAACGACCAGTGCCTACGGGGCGCTGGCCCGGCGGTGGAGCGCGCGCGTCCTGGCCATCTGCCATGCGCGGGTCGGGCCGAGCGCCGCCGAGGACCTGGCCCAGGAAGCGCTGCTTCGCGGCTTGCGAGCGTTGCCGACCTTGAGCGACCCGGAGAAATTCGGTTCCTGGCTGATGGGGATTGCCGTGCGGACCTGCCTCGATTGGCTCAAGTCCGCCAAGCGGTCGGAAGTCTCGCTGGATGCCCTGGGCGCAAGGGGCGACGCCACCGCCATGGGATTGGCGAGCATGGATGACCCGGCATGCGATCGCCAGGAACGTACCGAGCGCCTGCTGTCCGAAGTGCAGCAACTTCCCCTCATCTATCGTGAAGCGATCATGCTCTACTACTACAAACAAGGGACGTACCAGGAGCTGGCCGAGCTGCTGGGCGTCTCGGCCGCCACGATCAACGCCCGGCTGACCAAGGCGCGGGCCATGCTCCGGCATCGGATGATGGCGGAGCGGGACTAGGCGCGGCTTTAGCCGCCGTTTTGTCGACTTCGGTCAGAGCGGCGGCTAAAGCCGCCCCTACAGCCGCCCCAACATGAGGCCCGAAGATTTAACCCATTGAAGATCGAGCCTGACAATGAACTGCGACCAAGCAACCCTCCTCATCTCCGCCCGAATCGACGGCGACCCGGCCGGCGCTGACTCGGCTTCCCTGGATGCTCACCTGGCGGAATGCCAATCGTGCCGGCTGGTGTTGTCGGAGTGGCAACTCCAGGATGCCGCCCTGCTGCGGGCGTTCCTGCCGCGGCAGGAGGCCGCGGACGCGGTGGCCGATCGGGTGGCGCAGGCGACCCTCGGCTGCGCCGCGGGCCCGGGGACCTTTCGTGGCACGGGCGTCCCGCCTGTGTCTTTGGCGCCGGAGCACAGGCGGGACGCCCGTGCCACGAGTCTGTGCCGAGACTCTCATGGTGCCGGCTTTAAGCCGCCAACTTTCGGGTTATTCCCTGCTTCGAAGCGTCTCGCGTACATAGCGGGATGGGCCGGCGCCGCGGCGGCGGGGTTCCTGGTGGCGATGGTCGTCACGAGGCTGGCGAACCCACGGCCGGGACGCACCGCGATTGACCCGCGCCGGTACGTTGCCCGAACGATTATCCCGCCCCAGACCAACGTTCGGGTTCAGCCGGTCGCGCAACTGACGCTCGCCACCGGCGAGGTCTTCACTTGCCCCTCCACGGAAACAACCTGGCGGCCCATCTCGCCCAGCGCCCCAATCGAGCTTCTGGCCGGGGTTCGCACCGCCGACGCCAAGTGCGAATTGCGGTTGCCCGACGGCTCGTGCGTCCGGCTGAACTCCGAGACCGAAGCCCGCTTCACCGGCAGCCGCACCGTGGCGGTTTCGGCCGGCGAACTTTGGTCTGCCGTCCCGCGCGACGCGGCACCGCTGTGCGTATCGGCCGGCCAGACCTGCGTTACCTCCGGCGGCACGGGCGCCGAGCAGGGCACGCAGTTCGACTTGGCGCGGGCAGCCGACGCGGCCACCGTGACCGTGCAGCGCGGATCGGCCCAGGTCGTGGGAAACGGCCCGCCCACGACGG
>Ga0182024_10004199_pt1 | contig 33435 bp, 33 predicted proteins | sample P32metaG_FD_120480 | JGI IMG/M metagenome (GOLD analysis project Ga0182024, IMG submission 120480) | Permafrost microbial communities from Stordalen Mire, Sweden - P3-2 metaG (Illumina Assembly) | ecosystem: Environmental > Terrestrial > Soil > Wetlands > Permafrost | place: Sweden: Stordalen... | reverse complement strand
CGCCCGGCCGCGGCATAACAGGCCCGGAACGCGGCCTCCCACTGGTGGCAGTGGAAGCCGCAGGCCGCGTAGCCCGCCATGCCGTCGAGCAGTTCGGCCACCACGGCGTCGGGCAGCACGCCGAGCATGTCGGGCGCGGCGAACGGCGTGTGCAAGAAGTGCACCACGCGCAGGTCCGGGCGCTCCTCGGCCAGCATCCGCCCGAGAAGCGAGAAGTGGTAGTCCTGCACGTAGACGGCGTCGCCCTGGCCCGCTCTCTCCACGACGACGTCGGCCATGGCCTGGTTGTAGGCCCGGTAGCCCTCCCAGGCCGCCCGCCAGTAGCGGTCGAAGCGGGGCCGGTGCGGCAGGTCGAAGAGATGGTGGTGGCAGTACCAGAGCGTGGTGTTCGCAACCACGTCGTAGGCCTGGCGGTAGGTCTCGTCGTCGATGACGACCGGGAGCAGGTCGAGGCCCTCCTCGTGCATGAGGCCTTGGGCGACCGCCTCGCGGTCCGCCGCTCCCATCGTCACCGAGGCCCACGTCGTGCCGCTCCCCGCGAGGATCCGGTGCAGGGAGGAGGCCAGACCACCGCCGGCGGGCACCGGGATCAGCGCGCCGTCGGGTCCGGCGCGGAAGGTGAGGGGGCCGCGATTGGAGACGACGATGGTGCCGCTCACGGCGTCGTCACGACCGCGGCGGCCGCGTCGACGGGGGGACCCGCTCGAGGGCGGCGCGCAGCACGTCGACGGCCTGGGGCCGCAGCTCGTGCAGCGGCCGGTTGCGGTGGATGCGCTCGCCGAGGTCGACCTGGGCCAGGCGGTCGGGCCCGAGTTGCTGCGCCACGTCGATGAGCAGGCCGAGCTCGACCCCGTAGCCGCGGGCGAAGCCGAGCTTCTCGAAGACCCAGCGGTGCGCCGCCGTCTCGCCGGCCAGGGGCTGGCGCACCCAGGCGAGGTCGGGGAAGAGCAGTTCGAGCACGGGTCGGGCCACCAGCTCGGTGACCCGCCCGCCCCCGGTGGGGTCGCCGTGCAGCGGTCTCGTGTAGAAGCCCTTGACGAGGGCGACGTGGTCGGTGGTGAGCAGTGGCCCGAGGAGTCCCGTCACGAAGGCCGGGGTCGTGTTGGCCACGTCGGCATCCAGGAAGGCGACGATGTCACCGGTGGAGGCGGCCAGCGCCGCCGCCATGGCCTGGCCCTTGCCGCCGGCCCCGCCGGGCCCGACGACCACCATGGCCCCGGCATCGTGGGCCTGCTCGGCGGTGTCGTCGAGTGAGCCGTCGTTGAGGACGATGACCTCGTCGACCAGCCCGTTGCCCCCGCTGGCAGCCAGGAAAGGCTGCACGACCGCCCGCACCACCGAGCCCACCGTGGAGCCCTCGTCGCGGGCCGGGATGCACACCGAGACCGTCCGGCCGGTCCGGGCCTTGGCCTCGAGCACGGGCCCGCTCGGGAAATCACCGTGGTGATAGGTGTGGGACACGCCCCTGATTCAAGCAGCCGCGCCGCGTTGAGCCGGCCGGCCCGGGCGGGCTACGATGGACCCCATCATCCAGAGCGACTGAGGGACGGGCCCGTCGACGTCGCGGCAACCAGTGCGAAGCACCTGGTGCCAATGCCCGATCGATGAGGAGGACCGATGGTCGATTTTGTCACTGGGCTGCGTTGTCGTGAGTGTCAGCGTGCCTTCCCTGCCGAGGCCTTGCACGTCTGCGACTACTGCTTCGGGCCGCTGGAGGTCGCGTACGACTACGAGCGGATCGCCTCCTCCATCAGCCGGGAGCGCATTGCGGCCGGTCCCCGCTCCATCTGGCGCTACCGGGACCTGCTCCCCGTCGACGACGCCACCCCCGTCGATCTGGGCGCGGGCTTCACCCCGCTGGTGCGGGCCGACCGGCTGGCCGCCGAGCTCGGGCTCGGCGAGCTGTGGATCAAGGATGACACGGCCAACCCCACGGGCTCCTTCAAGGACCGCGTGGTGTCGGTCGCGCTGACCAAGGCCCGCCAGCTCGGGTTCAAGGTGGCCGCCTGCGCCTCGACGGGCAATCTGGCCAACTCGGTAGCGGCCCACGCGGCCCGGGCCGGGATGGACTCGGTCGTCTTGATCCCCCACGACCTCGAGACGGCCAAGGTCACCATGACCGCCGTGTACGGCGGGACGGTCATTGCGGTCGAGGGCAACTACGACGACGTCAACCGCCTCTGTGCCGAGCTGACCAGTGAGCGCCCCAGCTGGGCCTTCGTCAACGTCAATGTGCGCACTTACTACGCCGAGGGCTCCAAGACGCTGGCCTTCGAGATCGCCGAGCAGCTGGGCTGGGAGGCGCCCGACCATGTCGTGGTCCCCATTGGCTCGGGCAGCCAGCTGACCAAGGTGGCCAAAGGCTTCGCTGAGCTGGGCAAGGTCGGCCTCCTGCCCGAGGAGCCTGCGGTCCGGGTGTCGGGTGCCCAGGCCGAGGGGTGCTCGCCCGTGGCCACCGCCTTCCTCGATGGCAGCGACGCCATCCGGCCGGTCAAGCCCAAGACGATCGCCAAGTCGCTGGCCATCGGCAACCCGGCCGACGGCTGGTACGCCCTCGACGTCGTGCGCCGCTCCGGTGGCTCCTGCGCCACCGTGACCGACGCCGAGATCGTGGACGCCATAGGGCTGCTGGCCCGCACCGAGGGGATCTTCGCCGAGACCGCCGGCGGGGTGACCATCGCCACGCTGAGCAAGCTGGCCGCCTCCGGGGTGATCCGCCCCGACGAACGGGTGGTGGCCCTGGTCACCGGGCACGGCCTCAAGACGGTGGAGGCCTTGGCCGGCGCTCCGGGGAGCACCCCCACGGCCACGATCGCCCCCACCCTCGACGCGTTCGACGCCGCGCTGGATCACCACGAGACCAAGGAGAACGCCCGATGAGCGTGACAGTCCGCATCCCCGCCCAGCTCCGCACGCTCACGGGGGGTGCGGGTGAGGTCGAGGTGGAGGGCACCTCGGTCGGCGAGGTGCTCAAGGCCGTCGACGCCGCCCACCCGGGTCTGGCCGACCGCCTCTTCGACGACACCGGCGGCCTGCGCCGCTTCGTGAACGTGTTCCTGGCCGACGAGGACGTCCGCTTCCTCGACGGCCTGGCCACGCCGGTGACGCCGGGCCAGACGCTCTCCATCGTCCCCGCCGTCGCCGGGGGCTGACCGGGCCGCGGCCGGCCCGAGCCCCGGGGCGGCCGCGTTGCCCTTGCGCACGGCGCCCTAAGGTGGTTACCTATTAGCACTCACAAGACGAGAGTGCTAACGGAGGAATACACCAGATGGCCAAGATCATCGCCTTCCAGGAGGACGCCCGCCGCGGCCTGGAGACCGGCATGAACAAGCTGGCGGACGCGGTCCGTGTGACCCTCGGCCCGAAGGGCCGCAACGTGGTGCTCGACAAGAAGTGGGGCGCCCCGACGATCACCAATGACGGCGTTTCCATCGCCAAGGAGATCGACCTGGAGGACCCGTTCGAGAGGATCGGCGCCGAGCTGGTCAAGGAAGTGGCGAAGAAGACCGACGACGTGGCCGGTGACGGCACCACGACGGCGACCGTCCTGGCCTGGGCCATGGTCCACGAGGGCCTGCGCAACGTCGCCGCGGGCGCCAACCCGATGTCGCTCAAGCGGGGCATCGAGGCCGCTGTCGAGATCGCCGTCGGCTCCATCCACGGCATCGCCAAGGAGACCGAGTCCAAGGGGCAGATCGCCCAGGTGGCCTCTATTTCGGCCGCCGACACCGAGATCGGCGAGATGATCTCCGAGGCCATCGACAAGGTCGGCCGGGACGGCGTCATCACCGTCGAGGAGTCGCAGACCTTCGGCATGGACATGGATCTCGTCGAGGGCATGCGCTTCGACAAGGGTTACATCGCCCCCTACTTCGTGACCGATCCTGAGCGGATGGAGGCCACCCTCGAGGACGCCTACGTGCTGCTGGTCGGCTCGAAGATCACTGCTGTCCGCGACCTGCTCCCCGTACTGGAGAAGGTCATCCAGAGTGGGAAGCCTCTCCTGATCATCGCCGAGGACGTCGAGGGCGAGGCCCTGGCCACCCTCGTGGTGAACAAGATCCGCGGCACCTTCCGCTCGGTCGCCGTCAAGGCGCCCGGCTTCGGCGAGCGCCGCAAGGCCATGCTGCAGGACATCGCCATCCTCACCGGCGGCCAGGTGGTCACCGAGGAGGTCGGCCTCAAGCTGGAGAACGTGACCCTCGACCTGCTCGGCACCGCCCGCAAGGTCGTCATCACCAAGGACGAGACCACCATTGTCGAGGGTGCCGGCACCGAGTCGGACATCAAGGGCCGCATCAACCAGATCAAGACCGAGATCGAGAACACCGACTCGGACTACGACCGGGAGAAGCTCCAGGAGCGCCTGGCCAAGCTGTCCGGCGGTGTGGCCGTGATCAAGGTCGGGGCCGCCACCGAGGTCGAGCTCAAGGAGAAGAAGCACCGGATTGAGGACGCCGTCTCGACGACGAAGGCCGCCATCGAAGAGGGTGTCGTGCCCGGCGGCGGGGTTGCCCTGCTGCGGGCCCAGACCGCCATCTATGAGGGGGCGGAGAAGCTCGAGGGCGACGAGGCCACCGGCGCCCGCATTGTGGGCAAGGCCGTCGAGGAGCCGCTGAAGCAGATTGCGGTCAACGCAGGCCTCGAGGGTGGGGTCATTGTTGAGAAGGTGCGCAACCTCAAGGGTTCGCACGGCCTCAATGCCGCCACCGGCGAGTACGAGGACCTCTTCAAGACCGGCGTGATCGACGCCGCCAAGGTGACCCGTTCTGCCCTGCAGAATGCGGCCTCCATAGCGGCGCTGTTCCTGACCACCGAAGCGGTCATCGTCGACAAGCCCGAGGAAGACGCGCCCGCCATGCCCGGTGGGATGGACGACTACTAGACCGGCACCCGAGCTGGTCCGGGATGGGGCTGTCACCCCGTTGCCACGGTGCTGCAACAGCCCGGGGTGACACTTAGACAGCCTCACCCCCAACCGAGGCTGAAACAGTGCGCCCGGCCGTCAGGCCGGGCGCACTGTGCTTTCGGGGACGACTGTGCTTTCGGGGACGACGACCTTCTCTACACTGACGGCGTGGCCCTGACCCCGACGACCGGCTGGGGTGTCCTCCACCTCTTCTGCCGGCTGACGCCTGATTTCGACGCCAACGCCCTGCGGAAAGCCCTCAGCGCCGCCGAGGCGGACGGTTACCAGGTGGTCCCGGTGGCGCTCCTCGGCCACAAGGCGGATCTGGGCCTGATGGCGCTCGGGTCGGACATCTGGCGGCTGCGCCGCCTTCAGACAGAGATCGTGGGATCAGGTCTGGTCGCAGTCGAGTCCTATGTCTCGTTGACCGAGGTCTCCGAGTATGCCGCCGGGGTTCCCGAAGAGATGCGCCAGGCCCGGCTCTTCCCGCAGCTGCCACCCGAAGGCAAGGCCGCTTTCTGCTTCTACCCCATGAGCAAGCGCCGCGGCGAGCGGGAAAACTGGTACTCCTTGGACTTCGAGGCCCGCAAGGAGTTGATGATGGGCCACGGCAAGGTGGGGCGGACCTTCCACGGCCGCGTGCTCCAGGTGATCACGGGGTCAACCGGGCTCGACGACTACGAATGGGGCGTCACCCTCTTCGGGACCCATCCCGACGACCTCAAGGACTGCGTCTACGAGATGCGATTCGACCAGGCCTCCGCCCTCTATGCCGAGTTCGGCCCCTTCTACACGGGCATGGTCGGCGCGCTCGACGACGTGCTGTCGGTCCTGGGCAACTGACCTCGTGACCGTCACCGCCGCGACGACGACCACTTCGGCCGCTTCCCTCGAAGACCTCAAGCGGGCGTTGCGTCGCCTGGGGCGCGTCGTGGTGGCGTTCAGCGGCGGTGCCGACTCGTCGCTCTTGGCCAAGGTGGCGCAGGACGCGCTCGGGCGCCACGCCGTGCTCTGCGCGACCGCGCTGTCGCCGTCGCTGGCCGGTGCGGAGGAGGCGGACTGCCGCGCCCTGGCGGAGGAGTGGAACCTGCGTTGGGTCGGGGTGCCGACCAACGAGATGGAGGACGCGGTCTACGTGGCCAACGGTCCCGACCGCTGCGCCCGCTGCAAGACCGCGCTGATGGATGTCGTGGGCCCGCTGGCGGCCGCCGAAGGCGCGACAGTGGTGCTCGGGGTGAATGTCAGCGACCTCGGCGACCATCGACCGGGCCAGGCCGCGGCGGCGGCGGCCGGCGCCGCCTTCCCGCTGGTCGAGGCGGGCTTCACCAAGGACGACATCCGGCACTGGTCCCGGGAGCTCGGGCTGCGCACCTGGGACAAGCCTGCCGCGGCCTGCCTGGCCTCGCGCCTGCCCTACGGCACGCCGGTCACCCTGGGCCGGCTGGCCGCGGTGGAAGCGGCCGAGTCGGCGCTGCACGCCCTCGGATTCGGGCAGCTACGCGTGCGCCACCACGGTGACGCCGCCCGGCTGGAGGTGGAACCCGGCGTGCTGGCCGAAGTGGTGGCCCGCCGCGACGAGGTCGTCGCGGCTGTGCGCTCCGCAGGGTTCCGCTTCGTTGCGCTGGACCTGGAAGGCTTCCGGTCCGGCAGCCTGAACCGCGGCCTGCCGACAAGGGCCAGCGAGGGGGAGCCGTGAGCGAGGTCCGGGTCAAGGTGAAGCTGACGTTCCCCGAGTCCGAGGTCCGCCGTGCCGTCCTGGCCACCCTGGTGCGCCAGTTCGATGTGGACCCCGACATCCGCCGGGCCGACGTGGAGGAACACCGGGGCTGGCTCGTCTGCGAAATGGACGGTCAGTCGGCCCAGGTGGACGCCGCGCTCGACTGGCTGCGCGGCGAAGGCATCACCGTCGACCTGCTGGGGGACGTCCTGGAGGGCTGATCCCGGGTGGCCTCAGCCCTCGTCGGGCTTCTGGGGCACGTGCCAGCCCGCCGAGGAGACCCGACGAGGCTCGTAGAACACGCAGCCTTCGGGACAGGCGAAGGGGAGCGGCTCGTTGGCGTCGACCTTGCAGCGCTCCAGGCGCTCCCCCCCTGGGGTGGTCCGCATCACGTAATGGCGGCAATCCTCGTTGACGGACACGCCCCATTCTGGCCCAGGTGGCGGGTCGCGGTAGCGTCACGCTCGTGGACCCGAATTCCGACCGCGACGTCCCCCTCAAGACACTGTTGCGCTGGAGCGAAGCCCTGTCTGGCATCGCCCGCACGGGGCTGGGCTTCACCGAGAGCCTCTACGAGCGGGAGCGCTTCGAAGAGATCCTCAAGGTGGCGGCGGATATCCGCACCGAGGCGGACGGAGAAGATGAGGACCCCGACTACGCCGGCGGACTGGTCCAGGAGTGGATGGACACGGTCGGAAAGGGTGTGCCGGGCTACGTCACCCCCAAGGTGGCCGTCGGGGCCGCCGTCGGCAACGACAAGGGTGAGCTGCTGCTGATTCAGCGAGCCGACTCGGGTATCTGGCTGTACCCGACCGGGTGGTGCGATGTGGGATATTCGGCGGCCGAGGTCGTCGTGAAGGAGGTGGAGGAGGAGACCGGCATCATCGCGGAGCCGGTGCGCCTCATCGCCGTCCTCGACGGCCTCCGGCTCGGCTTCACCCGGGTGCCGCTGTACTCGCTTCTCTTCTACTGCCAGGCGGTGGGGGGCGAGCTGGTGCCGCATCCCCTCGAGACGCGCGACGTCGGCTGGTTCACGCGCGAGACGCTGCCCCAGCCACTGGTCGGGTCCGATCGTTGGGGCGAGCACGTCTTCGCCGCCATCAACGGCGAGCGGCGCGATGTGCTCTACGACAGCGTGCGCCAACCGATGTGGCGGGGCGAGTCGACGACGTCGTGATCTCGGTCGAGGCCGCGAGCGCGGTCGACGACGACCTGAGCGCGGCGGTCGACCGTCTCGTTCCTCAACTCTCCCGCTCCTCGCCTCCGCCCAGCCGCGCCGTCCTGGAACGGATCGTGGCGGACGGCGCCACCACACTGTTCGTGGCCCGGGGCGACGGCGGCATCGTGGGCATGCTGACGCTGGCGACCTTTCAGATCCCGACGGGGGTGCGGGCCTGGATCGAAGATGTCGTGGTCGACAGGACGGCCCGCGGGGCCGGGGTGGCGGCGGCCCTCGTGCAGGCCGCGCTCGAGCGCGCGGCCGAGCTCGGGGTGCGCACGGTGGACCTCACCTCGCGTCCCGACCGCGAGGCCGCCAACCGGCTCTACCTGCGCATGGGCTTCGAGACCCGTCAGACGAACGTGTACCGCAGGACGCTCGGATCTCCTGGTTAAGACCTCTCGTCCATCGCATCCGGAGCGACGAGCTGACCCCCCGGGATCACGCGCGCCCTCTCACCCCATGGCCACGATCGGCGCGTCGAGCGCGAGCCCTCCGGTCGAGCCGTTGAAGACGGCCCCATAGCTGAAGATGCCGCCGTCGGATGCGACGAGCCAGTAGCCCCCACCGTCAGGGGTGGCGGCCATGCCGACGATCGGCTTGGCGAGGGCGAGAGAGCCGGCGGAGCCTTCGAAGCCGGCATCGCCGTAGTTGAAGATGCCGCCGTCGGATGCGACGAGCCAGTAGCCGTGGCCCGACGCGCTCGAGGCCATGCCGACGATGGGCTTGTTGAGCGGCTGGCCGCCACGTGAGCCGTAGAACGCGGCGTCGCCGTAACTGAAGATGCCGCCGTCGGAGGCGACGAGCCAGTAGCCCCCGCCATCTGGAGTGGCGGCCATACCGACGATCGGCTTGTTGAGATGGAGGGACCCGGTCGAACCATAGAAGTGTGCGTCGCCGTAGTTGAAGATGCCCCCGTCGGAGGCCACGAGCCAGTAGCCCCCGCCATCTGGGGTGGCGGCCATACCGACGATGGGCTTGTTGAGATGGAGGGACCCTGCCGAGCCGTGGAACGCGGCGTCGCCGAAGCTGAAGATGCCGCCGTCAGAGGCCACCTCCCAGTACCCACCCGCACCGGGGGTCTCGGCCATGCCCACCATCGGCGCGTTGAGGCGCTGGCCGCCCATGGACCCCAGGAACGACTGGCAGAACGAGAAGATGCCCCCGTCGGACGCCACCATGCGGTAGCCCGGTCCGTCCCCGCAGTTGACGGCGACGCCGAGCTGGCGGGCCTGCCCCGAGTTGGGGTCGATCATCAGCGACGACTCGTCAACTGCTTCGAAGGCGCTGGCTGGCACCGCTTTGAGCTCGTTGACCAAGGAGGCGGGCCAGCTGTCGTCTGCCGTTCCACCGAAGTACCAGTTGGAGCCGTTGTCGGCCAGGATCAGGCCGTACTGCTGCATGGCGCGCAGCACCACCTGGGCCTGCGGCGAGTAGCCCGAGATGTTGTAGTCAGCCTTGAGCCGGAAGCGGGCACCCATGGGCGGCAGGTTCGGGTCGGACGAGGTCCCCGCCTCGTGTCGGGCCGGCCACAGGTACGAAGTGTCCGTTGCTTCGGCCGTCATCCGGATGGCGTGGGTGATGACACCCGACTGCACCTCGTCGTAGCGCACGAGGCCGGGGAGGATCGGCAAGCCGGCCGCGTCGGCTGATGTCCATCCCGCCGGGCGGAGCGCGTTCGAGTTCAGATTCCAGATCGCACCCGAGCCGGCAGTCGAACCCGACGCGCTGTACTGCGCGTCGTAGAGCTCGTAGAGGGTGCACGTCGCCGGGTTGACCATGATGGCGTGTCGGTCGCCCGTCGACTGCTGACCACCCTCAATCGGCGTGCTCGCACTGAAGGGGTAGGGCCCGGGATCGCTCTCGTCGGCGTACTGGAACGTGATGGGGACATCCGGCTGTGACGGCGAGACCACGGTGTAGGGCATGCCGTAGGGATTGGAGGGATCGCCCGAGGGCCCGAAGTCGGGATGGAGATCCGTCGTCCCGGCGTCCATGCTGGCCAGCCAGGCCCCGCTGTTCGGGTTGACCGGCAATCCGGCGATGGGCGTGTTCCAGACGTTGTCGGCCGGGAACATGGGGCAGTTGGGCGCGCCCGGGACGGGCGTGCCGGCCGACGCCGTCGTCGGGGACAGCCCGACAGTGAGACCCAGCCACATCACTCCGACCGCTATGAAGGCGATCGGTCCAGCGGACCTGCGTCGTCGCACGAAACGCCCCCCTCCCTACGTGAACGACCGTACCCGACTCAGTACGTCGGCCATCACGACCGACGCCGCGCGCACCAGACGTGGGGCGTCAGCGTTTGTGGGCAACGACAACGGACAATCAAATCCCGAGGAAGAACAGGCCGCGAGCGCCCAGGGTTCGATAGCCGCCGCCGCCGCTCTCGGCGCCGCCACGCCAACAAGCGGCTCTCGAGCAGATGCTGTCCGGGATGTGGGGCCTCCACTCCAGACAGAGAGGGATCGCCACAATGCAAGAGCCTCTCCGTTCAGACCGACCCAGTTAGGGTCTTCGGCAGAGGGTGATCAGGAGGGAGACGGCTTTGAGCGGCAACGGGATGCAGGGCCGGAACTGGGTGCTCGCCGCGATGATCTTCGCGGTCTCAATGACATTCATCGATCAAACGATCGTGTCGATCGCGGTACCGAACATTCAGCGTGAACTCGGACTCACGTCGACTGGCGTGCAATGGGTGGTGAACGGTTACCTGATCTCCTTGGCTGCGCTTTTCGCCCTGGGGGGACGCCTGTCGGACATCTTCGGGCACACAAAGATGTGTGTGATCGGGGTCATTGTCTTCGTCGTGGCGTCGGCCATGTGCGGGCTGACGCCCAAGGGCTCAGGCGCGGAGGCGTGGATCGTCACATTCCGCGTGGTCCAGGGTGCCGGCGGGGCGCTCATGTTCCCGGCCGCGCTCGCCATCGTGGTCAACACGTTCCCGTTACGGGAACGAGGGAAAGCCCTGGCGCTGTTCTTCGGCATCGCTGGAGGACTCACGGCCGTTGGCCCGATTTTGGGGGGCTACCTCACCGAGTGGACCTGGCGCGCCATCTTCTGGGTGAACATCCCGGTCGCCCTTATCGCGCTTGCCCTCATCGCCGTGTCGAAGCCCAAGACGCAGTACCAGCGGGCCCCGATCGACTACCGGGGCGCAGTGCTCATTGCGGCCGGTATCGGCCTGAGCATCTTCGGTCTGCAGCAGTCGGTCCCGTGGGGATGGAGCAATCCCTTGACCTGGATCTGCATCATCGCCGGCCTGGCCATCATCGGTGTCTTCGTCCTCGTCGAGGCGCGTACGGAATCGCCGCTGATCAAGGTCGAGATCTTCCGTATCAGGCCGTTCGCGATGGAGAACCTCGTCTTGTTGATCGCCATGATGGCCTTCATCCCCGTCTTCTTCTTCGCCAGTGAGTACGCGCAGATCGCCTTGCACGACTCCGCCTCGGGTGCGGGCATCTTCCTCTTGTTCTTCTTCATCGGCTTCGTCATCGCGGCCCAAGTCGGGGGCAGGATGCTCGACCGCGAGGGAGCGAAGCGGGCCGTGGTCATCGGCTGCGCCATCGCGGCTGTCGGCTTCGGCCTGTGGGCCTCCAAGGTCACGACGCTCTCCTTTTCGAAGCAGCAGATCTGGGTCATTGTGGCCGGCGCCGGCATGGGGATGATGCTCGGTCCGGCGAACACCGACGCCGTGAACCGGGCGGGGAACCTCTCCTACGGGGAGGCGACCGGCATCACCCAGACGATCCGGAACTTCGGTGCCAGCCTCGGGCTGGCCGCACTCGGGACCATTCTCCTCTTCAACTACCGGTCGCACCTCACCACGTCGCTCGAGAAGATGGGCGACCCGAACGCCGTTGCCGAGGCCAACCACATCACACAGAGCCAGCAGGGCAGCGGCTCGGTGAGCTCCATCCCGCATTTCGTCTCGCTCTCCTTCGCCCAGGCGACCGAGACGGTGCTGTACGTCATGTGCGGGATCATGGCCTTCGCCGCAGTCGTCGCGCTCTTCGGCCTGCAGCGGGGCCGCCAGGAGGTGGCGCCGGTCGAGGACGGGACCGTTCCCTCGACCGGCGGGACCGCCTGACCTGTTCGGGGGAAGTCCCGATGCCGCGCTGCGGGACCGGGCCTGCCGTAACCTCGTACCGGCGTTGCCGTCTCAGTCTTGACGGTCTGACCGGAGGAGGCGGGCATGTCGCATCGAAGTCATATCGGATTTCTCGTGGCGCTGCTGGTTGCGGTCGGTGTCGTGGCCACCGGCTGCAGCGCGTTGAACAAGGTCAAGCAGGCGGTGCACACGGTCGAAGGCAACAAGGCGACCATCGACTCGTTCAACCAGAACCTGCAGTCCACGAAGGACTCGCCCTTCGAGGCCACCTATACGACGACGGGCAGCTCACCCGCCACGGTCGTCTACGCCGTCGACCCGTCCAGTAGTGGGCTCGCCTTCCACGACACGCAGACGGGATCCACCGCGTCCAACATCCAGGTGATCGTGAACTCGTCCGGCGAGTACCTTTGTAATCAGAGCGGATCAGCTGGCGCGTGGTCCTGCCAGAAGCTGAGCAAGGCCGATGCGGCGACGCAGAACAAGATCTTCGACTTCTACACCCCGGCGCACTGGATCTCCTTCCTGCAGGGCGTCTCATTGGTGGCCGGATTGGCGGGTGACAAGGTGACGAGCTCCACCAAGTCGCTCAACGGCTTCGACATGAACTGTGTCGACCTGGTCGCCAAAGGTGTGGCGGGTACCAGCACCATCTGCAGTACGTCCCAGGGCATCCTCGGCTACGTCAGTGTTGCGTCGGACTCAACCAGCTTCCAGATCACCAACTACTCGTCCTCCCCCTCGGCATCACTGTTCCAGTTGCCGCCCGGGGCCACCGTGACGACGCTCACGACGCCGACGACCTCCACGATGCCCACAACCTAGGACGCGTCCGTCCCCGCTCCATCCGGACACAATGAGGGGATGACCACCTTCATCACCCGCTACGAGACGTCGGGACCCGGCGTCCGCCTGGCCGTCAAAGACCTCATCGACATGGCGGGGGAGCCCACGACCGCCGGGTGCCGCGCTGTGGCGGACAGAGCGGTGGCGGCGACCCGGGACGCGGCGTGCCTGGCCGGCGCCCGGGAAGCTGGGGCCCGGATCGTGGGCCGCACGAACCTGCACGAGTTGGCTCTCGGCGTGACCGGCGTGAACCAGTGGTACGGGACCCCAGTGAACCCCCTCGACCCGACCCGCGTCCCCGGCGGCTCCTCGAGCGGCTCTGCCGTGGCGGTCGCCACGGACGAGGCGGACGTGGCCTACGGCACCGATACGGGTGGCTCCATCCGAATTCCCGCCGCCTGCTGTGGCACGGCCGGCCTGAAGACGACCTGGGGCCGCATCCCGTTGGACGGGGTCTGGCCGCTGGCGCCCAGCTTCGACACCATCGGTCCCATGGCCCGCACCGTGGCCGGCCTCGTCACGGGAATGCAGTTGCTCGAACCGGGCTTCACCGTCGTCGATCAGAGTGGGGCCGCCCCGGTCGTAGGCCGACTGCCTCTAGAGGCGGATCCGGCCATCATTGCGGCGCTCGACAGGGCCCTGGGGTTGGCCGGGTGGGACTGCCGAGAACTGGCTCTCCCGGGATGGGACGAGGCCACCATGCAGGCCGGGCTCCTCTTGGTGGTCGAGGCCTGGCATTCCGACGCGATGCTGGTGGCGGAGGATCCCGAGGGGATCAGTGACGGGGTGCGCGGGCGGCTGGAGCTCGGAGGGTCATTCGACGAGGACACCATTGGCAGGGCCTGGCGGGTCCAGCGCGCCTGGAAGGAGACACTGGAGCGCACGTTCGCCGAGGTCGACCTCCTCGTCACCCCCACGTTGAGCATCTTCCCGCCGGACCTGGAGGACGGGGAGGACCTGCTCGTCTCGCGCTGCACCCTTCCGGTCAATCTGGCGGGGGTGCCTGCACTCTCCCTCCCCGTGCCGACGGGTGGTCCATTGCCCGCCAGCGTGCAGCTGATCGGGCCGGCGTACAGCGAGGAGCGACTGCTGGCAGCAGGGGCGTTTCTCGAAAGCGCCCTCGCGTCTGCCTGACGACGCGTTCTGGCCTTGGCGTGAGGCATGGCGGCGGTGGAGGGGTGGCCGGCTCAGGACTGGACGTAGGAGAGCGCCGATAGTGTGGACGGCACATGCGGATTGATGTGTGGTCGGACTATGCCTGTCCGTGGTGCGCGCTCGGCCTGGCCCGACTCCGTGTCGCCCTGCGCGATTTCGAGCACGGCGGGGAAGTCTCTGTGGTGCATCGCTCATTCGAGTTGCGCCGCGGGGCTCCCGCCCGCACCGCCGGCTCCATGGAGGAGCTGGTCGCCCGCAAGTACGGGATGCCTCCTGAGCAGGTGCGCGCCGGCCACGCGCAGCTGACCGCTCTCGGAGCGGAGGTCGGCTTCGTTTTCGACTTCGAGCAGGTGCGTCTGGGCAGCACCTTCGACGCCCACCGACTCACCCAGGCCGCGCGCGGCACCGAATGGGAAGAAGCGTTGGTGCAGCGCCTCTTCGTCGCCTACTTCAGCGAGGGGCGGCAGCTCTCCGATCACCATGCCCTGCAGGACGTCGCCAATTCGGTCGGGCTCCCCGGAGCAATCACCGAGAAGGTGCTCGGCGCCACGGCCTACACCGACGAGGTGCGCGCGGACGAGGCTGCGGCTGAGGAGCTCGAAGTGACCGGCGTTCCCTACTTCCTCATCGGTGGTGCGTGGCCCATTCCGGGCGCGCAGGACGTCGAGACGCTGCGCACCCTGTTGGGACGCGCCTGGTCACGCGTCGGCCATTGACTCGAGGATCTCGTCGACCATCTCCACGGTGGTGTCAGGGTGGAGGAAGGCGAAACGGGCCACCGTCTCGCCTTCCCAGGTTGTCGGCGTCACGAAGCCGATCTGCTCGTTGAGCAGGCGGGCCGACCAGTCCTCGTAGTCGATCTTGCTCCATCCCGGCCGCCGGAACAGCACAATGGAGAGTCCGGGATCGCGCACCAGCTCGACATGAGGCGACTCGGCCACCCGCTCCGCAGCGCGTCGGGCCATGGCCAGTCCCGCCTCGACGGCGACGCCATACGCGTCGAGGCCGTTGACCGCCAGCGAGAACCACAGCGGCAGCCCCCGGGCGCGCCGGGTGAGATGGAAGGCGTAGTCGCTCGGATTCCACTCCTCGGGGTTTTCGCTGTGGAGCACCTCGAGGTACTGCGCATCCTGGGTGTGCACGGCCTTGGCCAGGTTGGGCTGGCGGTAGATGAGAGCGGCGCAGTCGAAGGGAGCAAAAAGCCATTTGTGGGGATCCACGATGAACGAGTCGGCCCTTTCGAACCCGGCGAACTGGTCGCGCACGGATGGCGCGAACAACGCGGCTGCTCCGCCGTAGGCGCCATCGACGTGGAACCAGAGGGAGTGCTCGGCTGCGACCTCGGCGACGCCCGCCAGGTCGTCGACGATGCCTGCATTCGTCGTTCCCGCCGTGGCGACAACTCCGATGACGTCGTCGCGCCGCGGATCTTCGCGCAGCGCCGCCCGGAGTGCAGTGCCGGTCAGCCGGTGGTCCTCCGTCGCCACCGTGAGCGTGCCGACTCCGAGCACGTGCAGGGCCTTGCCCACCGACGAGTGCGCGTCCTCGCTCAGCGCGACGAGCGGTCGCAGCGGTGGGTTCGTCTGGCGACGGTGCCCCGCCGTGTCGCGGGCCACCATCAGGGCCGAGAGGTTGCCCGCTGAACCGCCCGCCACGAAGCAGCCCCCTGCTTCGACGGGCAGGCCGGCTTGCGCAGAGAGCACACCGAGGGCCTGGTTCTCGGCCACGACGACGCCGGCCGCCTCGAGCCAGGAGGTGCCGTGCAGCGACGAGCACGAGACGAACATATCGAAGAGCAGGGAGGCCTTCGTGGGTGCAGCCGGAATGAATGACAAGAAGCGAGGGCTGTCGCACGAGACCACCGCCGTCGACAGCTTGTCCACGAAGAGCTGCAGCACCTGGGCCGCGTCGTTCCCCTCGGGTCGCATGAGCCCGGCCAGTTCGGCATCGAGCGATTCGACGAGGCCGCCGAAGTCGAGTGCGACCGGGTCCATGGACAGGCGTTCCCGGCACGCCGCGAGGACAAGGTCGGTCATCGCCTCGTCGTAGTGGAACATCGCGCTCGCCATCAGGCGGACGAACCCTCCGGGCCCGAAGCCGGTCGCTGGGTGGCGCGCCACGCCTCCTCGGCCCGGCTGGCGACCTCGTGCGGGGGCGCGCCCGTCTTCGCCGCCACCAGCGCGACGTCGTCGAACTCGGGCTTGGCCCGTCCGCTGATGACCTTCATACGGATGCTCATGCCGTCGACGGTCACCTGTTCGAGGGCGCGGGCAACCGGCCAGCGCTCCACAGCAGTGGCGCGGATCCCCATGGTGCCGGTCACCCGCTGGATCTCGGCGCGCTGCGGTTCGACGAGCGTTGCATCGGTCAAGACGTGGAGGACATGGCCGGGCCGACCTTTCTTCATGGTGACCGGGCTGACCCAGGCATCGAGTGCCCCGGCCTCGAGCGCGGCGGCCACCGCCAGACCCAACTGCTCACCCGTGACGTCGTCGAGGTTCGTTTCCAACAGCAGCGCGCCCTGCCCGGGACCGCTGGCCGGGCGTTGCGCATGCCGGCCGATCACGACCTGGGTGCAGTTTGGCAGGTCATCCATCTCGCCGGCACCCCCGCCGAACCCCGACGACGTGATCGTCATGTTGGGGAGGGGACCGAACGACATGGACAGCGCAGCGAGCAACGCCGCGCCGGTGGGAGTCGTGAGCTCAATGCCGACGTCGCGGCCGTAGGACGGGATCCCCTGGAGCAGTCGGACGGTCGCCGGTGCCGGGTTGGGCAGCCGGCCGTGTGCACTGCGCACCATGCCGGTTCCGGTCGCGACCGCCGAGGCGGACACCTCGTCGACGCCGAGCACCTCGAGTGCGGCGGCCGTCCCGACGACATCGATGATGGCATCGTGCCCGCCGACCTCGTGGAAGTGAACCTGGTCGATCGGGCGACGATGCAGGGCGGACTCCACCGAGGCCAGCTCGTAGAAAACCGCCTGGGCGCGAGCCGTCACCCGCGCCGGAAGTGCGGCCTCTTCGATGAGGGCGGCAATCACGCCGTGGGTACGCACCACCACGTCGTCACCTCCGACTACGGCTCGGGTGCAGGCGATGCCGCCTCGGATGCCGTCCTCGAAGTCGAGGTGCCAGCCGGGAAGGGCCAGCCGATTGAGCAAGGCGCGGACCTCGTCGACGTCGGCCCCCGCGTCGACCAGCGATCCCAGGGCCATGTCCCCTGCGATGCCAGCGAAGCAGTGGAACCAGGCCACCGTCGAGGAGCCTGAAGTTGGGTTGGTCATGGGAGAACCCGGGCGATCGCGCAGGCAGCGCCGTACCCGTTGTCGATGCCGACGACCGTGATGCCCGAGGAGCAGGCGGACAACATCGCGAGCAGCGCAGTCACGCCTTCGAAGGCGGCGCCGTATCCCGTGCTCGTAGGGACGGCGACGACGGGGGCCGGCGTGAGGCCGCCGACCACGCTGGCGAGCGCACCCTCCATGCCGGCGATGACCACGACCGCGTCCGCCATGGCGAGCGTGTCGACCTCGGCGAGCAACCGATGCAACCCAGCAACGCCGCAGTCGGTCAGTTGCGTGGCGGCAAAACCCAGCGCTCCCAACACTGCCGTGCATTCGGTGGCCACGGGAAGGTCGGCCGTTCCCGCAGTGATGACCACGACCGCGCCCGCCCTGGGGGGCGCTGGGCGGAAGACCACGGTCCAGAGGGACCCGCTGTCGGTCACGGCAGCCGGGCCGACGCCGAGCGCAGTGGAGGCAGCCGTGACCGCCTTCACCTGAGCCTCGGTGGCCCGTGTCAGCAGGACCGGCCCGTCGGTCCCCCTGAGGAGCTCCTCGACGACGGCTGCACAGTGCTCCGGTGTCTTCCCGGGGCCGTAGACGGCTTCGGGCATGCCGAGGCGCAGGTCGCGGTGAAGGTCCACCCGGGCGAACCCCAGGTCCGCATAGGGAAGGCGCCGCAGCTGCCGAACGGCGTCGTCGGGTGTGCAGCGCCCGGCGGCGACGTCTTCGATGAGTGTGCGAAGCGAGGAAGCGTCCATGACCTGCTCTATCCTGCCCAACTGTGAACCCGCCTGCGACCTCCGTGGCCTACTTCGGCCCGGAGGCAACCTTCACCCAGGAAGCGCTCCTGACCCAGCCTGACCTGGCCGCGGCCGATCTGAGGGCCTTTCCCTCGATCACGTCGGTCCTCGACGCCGTCGCCCGGGGCGAGGTCGAGTTCGGCTTCGTGCCCATTGAGAACGGGATCGAAGGGACGGTCAGTGCCACCATCGACGGCTTGATTCATGACGTCGACCTGCATATTCAGCGTGAGGTCGTGATGGACATCCATCTCCACCTCATGGCCCCCCGGGGCACCGGGCTCGGTGACATCCTTGCCGTGTCGTCCTATCCTCACGCCCTGGCCCAGTGCCAGAAGTACCTGGCCCGGACGTTGCCCGGTGTGGAACAAAGAGCAGCCAATTCCACCGCCGATGCGGCACGGGTGCTCGGCGAATCGGGAGCCGGGGGGGAAGCCGCTATTGCGCCAAGGCTGGCCGCCGAGCGCTACGGCCTGGCGATCGTGGCGGAGGACGTCGAGGACCACCCGGAGAACCAGACCCGATTCGTCCTCGTGGCCCGGACGCGCGTCCCGGCAGCCACGGGGCACGACAAGACGAGCATCGTCTGCTTTCAGCGGGCCGACCACCCGGGGAGCCTGCACGGCATCCTCGGACAGTTCGCGGCGCGCAATATCAACTTGAGCAAGCTCGAATCGCGCCCGACGAAGCAGGCGCTCGGTGACTACTGCTTCGTCATCGACCTGTCGGGTCATGTGGGCGACGAGGTCGTGGCGGACTGTCTCCGGGATCTCCATACCGGCCTGGCCGGCGTGAAGTTCCTCGGCTCATACCCGGCCGCCGGCGAACATGGTCCCGAACAGCGGCGACAGGCGGATGCGGCCTGGCAGGCCGCGGACGCCTGGCTGCGCGAGATCCGCGGCGCTATCGACTCGTAGGCGCGACGGCGACGGTGGTCAGCGATCCCGGGAGTCGGCGGGCGATGACGAGCCCGATCACTGCGGCGAGCGCGGCCACCGCGAAGGCGAGAACGACGCCAGCGGCGACCGGCCGCACTCCTCGCGAGAAGGCGGCCACCGCTGCGCCCCCAATCCCGACGCCGAGCGCGATGCCCAGGACGTCGGCCAGGTTCAGTGATGCCGACGCCCAACCTTCGCGTCCAGGAGGAGCGGCCCGCAGCATCATCAGCGAGATCGGCGCGTAGCTCAGTCCCATCCCCAGCCCCGCGGCGGACCAGGCGACGAACGCCTCCGCGATTGGCACACCGGGGTGCAATTGCCAGGCCATGCCGGCCGTGCCGAGGAGGATCAGGACGAGGCCGGTACGCACGAGACGCGCGCCTTCCCACCGCTCGTTGAGGCGCGCCTGGACCCAGCTGCCGACGGTCCAGGCCAGCGTGGATGCGGTGACGACTGCGCCCGCCACGAGTGTGCTGTGGCCGCGCACTGTCGTGACGGTCAACGTGACGTAGGCGTCTGCACCGAAGAAGGCGAAGGTCAGGAGGCCCCGGCTCAAGATGGTGGCGGGCAGACCGGGGTCGGCGCGCAATGTGCCGGCAGGGAGCAGCCGGCGTAACGGCGCCACGCCGACGATGACACCGAAGGCAGCCAAACCGAGACCCAAGAGGACGTCGTGTGCGCTCAGGGCGGCCAAGACGAAGGCAGCGCCGCCCGCAGTCCGGATGGCATCCGCGATCTTGTGCTCCTCTGCCGGAGGCGCGTCGGTGCGCCCGAGGCGGACGAGTGCCGGCACGGCGATCGGTCCGGCGACGAGGACCAAGGGGATGAGCCCGAGGAACACCCAGCGCCATCCGAACAGGTGCGCCACGGCGGCGGCCAGACCGGGACCGACGATCCCGGGAACCACCCAGGCGGTGGACAGGACCGCCATCATGCGGGCTCGCTGCGTCTCGCGCAGGCTCCGCCCGATGGCGACGTAGGCGACCGCCGGCACCGCGCCGGCGCCAAGTCCCTGCAGGCACCGGCCCGCGACGAGCACCCACATGAATGGAGCCAGGCCGGCCACGAGCAGACCGGCCGAGAACAGGACCAGGCCGGCAACGTAGGGGCGAGCCGGTCCATGGCGATCAGCGTCGCGGCCAGCCGCCACGATCCCGACCAAGCTGGCCAGCTGGAAGCTCGAGAAGACCCAGCCGTAGAGCGCCAGTCCATGGAGATCATGGGCGACCAACGGCATCACCGTGATGACGGCCAACGCCTCCGACGCCACGAAGGTCACCGTGAGCACCAGGCCGAGCGTCAGTGCACGTCGGTGCGGCGCCCATAGCCCGTCACCTCGCACACCCCCGTCCATGCGGGCGAGACTAGGGGGAACACCCGCTGGTACTCTGCGCCGGGGAGGGCTTGTGACGCTGCAGACCATCGACGTCGATCAGCACGTGTTCGAATCGCGGACGACGTGGTCCGAGTACATCGATCCGGCGCGGCAGGACGATGCACTGTCCATCGTCGACGATGACGCCGGATGGCCCTGGCTGGCGTGGCGGGGCACCAAGCTCACACCGCTGGAGGTCCCGATCCCAGAGCGTTCGAACCTCATCGGGGAAGATCGCATCCGTCGCTTGCGCGGTGAGCGCGCTCCGGCGTCCTTCGAGGAACTGGTGCCCGACTCCTATCGTCTCGCCGGTGCCCGCCTGACCTCGCTCGACGCGTTCGGGCTCGATGCGGCGGTCTTGTTCCCGAACTACGGCCTCTTGTGGGAGCAGCGTCTGGCGTCGGACCGCGATGCGCAGCGGGCGAACGCACGGGCGTACAACCGCTTCGTCTCCGACGTCTGTAGCGAGGGTGAAGGCAGGCTCTTCGGAGTGGCCCACGTGCTGCTGCACGACCCGGACTGGGCCGTGGAGGAGATTCGTCGGGTGCGCGCCCAAGGCCTGCGTCTGGCCATGATCGCCCCGGCCCCGGTGGACGGGAAGCCTCTCTCGCATCCGGACTTCGATCCCGTCTGGGCCGCGTTCAGCGACGAAGGCGTTGCAGCGGTCTTTCACGTCTCGGAGTTCGAGAGTCCGTTGCACCCCGCCTGGCGAACCGGAGAGCACGATGACGGCGAGCAACTCTTCGATTCCATCTTCCTCTACCTGGCTCCGGCGGTCGCTCTGGCCAATCTGATCCTCACCGGCGTGCTCGAACGGTTCCCGCGCCTTCGCGTCGGCGTGGTCGAACTCACGGCCGGTTGGGTGCCCAGCTTCCTCCTGCACATTGACGGCGCGTCGGACTTCTACACCCAGCGCCACGGTCAGCCCTTTCACAAGTTGTCGGACCGTCCGTCCAATTACTTCCTGCGCCAGGTTCGGGTGGCTGCACTGCCCTACGAGATGCCCAACCGTCTTGTCCCCAAAGTCGGCGACGACACGTACATGCTGGGAAGTGACTGGCCCCATGCCGAGGGGGTGGCGGACCCGATGGCGCAGGCCCAACGCGCCGTGGCCGGTCTGGCAGAGCCCGCTCGGGCCAACATGTTGGGAGCCAACGCAGCCTGGCTCCTGGGGCTGTGACCATGGACCTGGAGGCCGCAGCGGCAGAGCGGGAGCGTCTCCGCGCGACGTACCTCAAGGAGCCCAAGGAGCGCCCGACATCGACGGCACGCGGCGTCCATCATGTCGCGCTGCTGTGCTCGGACGTCGAGCAGACCATCCGCTTCTACCAGGGTCTCCTCGGCTTCCCGCTCGCCGAGCTCTTCGAGAACCGGGACTACAAGGGGTCGACGCACCTGTTCTTCGACCTCGGCCACGACAACACGCTTGCCTTCTTCGATTTTCCGGACCTCGGTCTCGGCCCGTACACCGAGGTGCTGGGCGGGTTCCACCACCTCGCCATCTCGGTCGACCGGGCGCAGTGGGACGCGGCACGAGGCCGCCTTGAGGAGGCCGGCATCGCGACGCAGATCGAGAGCGAAATCTCGCTGTATTTCTCGGATCCCGACGGCGTGCGGCTGGAGCTCATCGCTGAGGATCTCGGTTCGCTCTACGGCACCCCGTTGCACTGATGCCCGTCACTGGCTTGGCCAATCTGGCCGTGAAGGTCACAGATCTGGAGGGGGCGTGCGCCTGGTACGAGGCGGCCGGCGCAACGGTGACCCAACCGGTTGCGTGGGAGAACGGCCGCCGGGCCGACGTGCAGCTGGGCGTGCTCTCGCTGACCCTCTTCACCAAAGCGATCTACGAGGACGCGTGCACGCTGCCCGACGAGGGGTTCTTGCACCCGGCGCTCTTCGTGGACGATCTCGATGCCGAGCTGGCGCGCCACCAGGTGCTCTGGGGACCGCGCACCGTCAGCGGCGCGTTCGGCACCCGGCGCATCGCCTTCGTTGAGGCTCCCGGGGGCATCCGGCTTGAGTTCATGGAGCAGATTGAGGAACCTCCGGGCTGATCAACCGGAGTTCCTCAGGCCTGCTCGAGTTCGAGCGGGGCTGCTTCGATCGCTGCTTCGGGTGCGGCCTCGTGCTGGGCAGGTGGTTGCTGCAGGATGCTCCGACCGGGCAAGGTGGCGAGAGCCACCAGCGCGGTGACCACGAGCAGCCCGGCGCCCACCGAGAAGGCCAACGCGTAGCCGTCCGTGAGCGCCGCCCGGGCGTGACCCGGTGTTGTCGCCAAGGCCCGAGTCGTCCGATTGGCCGCCACCGTGGCCAATGCGGCGAGACCGATAGCGGCACCGACGGTTCGTGACGTATTGAGCAGACCGGAGGCCAGCCCGGCTTCGGCACGCGCCACGCCGGCGGTGCCGGCGACGGCGATCGGCGTCACGGCGAGACCCATGCCCAAGCCGATGAGCACGAAGGGCACGAAGAGGTCGGCCAGGAAGGTGCTGCTGGTCGAGATCTGGGACAGCCAGACCAGCCCGCCCCCTGCGACCAGTGTCCCGAGGATGATGAGCGGGCGAGGGCCGAATTTGGGGACGAGACGCGCCGTGACCTGGGCGCCGGCGGCAATCAGCAGTGTCTGCGGCAGGAAGGCCAGCCCGGCCTGCAGCGGGCTGAACCCCAGCACTCGCTGCATGTAGAGCGTCTCGAAGTACCACGATCCGAACAGCGCGCCGAACATGAGGAACATCACCACGTTGCCGCCGGCAACCGAGCGGGATCGGAAGATGCGCAGCGGCACAAGGGGGGCCTTCGAGACCCGCGCCTGCAGGAACAGGAAGACGGCCAGCAAGATGGCGCCGAGCGCGAGGGGCATGAGGACCTGAGCGGATCCCCACGAATACGTCTCTGTCCGCACGAGGGCGAAGACCAGGGCGACGAGACCGCCTGTCACTGTGATGGCGCCACCCAAGTCGAGGTGGCGGTGCACCATCTCAGCCCTTGACTCGGGGAGATCACGCCGAGCGGCGAGAATCGCGACCACACCGACCGGCACGTTCACGAAGAGGATCCAGCGCCAGTTCAAGAGGTCGGTCAAGATCCCCCCGAGCAGGGCACCGGCCGACGCGCCGGCCGAGGAGACCGCGCTCCAGGCCCCCAATGCCCAGGCGCGCGTCGGCCCCTCGGGAAAGGTGGCGGTCAGGATCGTCAGGGTGGCCGGGGCGAGGATGGCGGCCCCCAGGCCCTGCAGCGCCCGTGCGCTGATCAGCCACGCCTCGTTCTGGGCAAAGCCACCGAGCAGGCTTGACAACGTGAACACGGTGAGGCCCACGAGGAAGATCTTGCGCCGTCCGAAGAGGTCGGCGGCCCGGCCGCCGAGAAGGAGGAACCCCGCAAAGGTGAGTGTGTAGGCGTTGACGATCCACTGCAGGCCCGATGTACTGAAGTGCAGGTCGTTCTGAATGGATGGCAGGGCCACGTTGACGATCGACGCGTCGAGCACCACCATGAACTGCCCGACGCACACCAGGGCGAGCACGAGCCATGCCGGAACTTGACGGCCTGGTTCGAGTTCGATGAGCGTGCTTCCTTTGGGACTTCCGGCCATCGGTCTCCTTCGGCGAGGACGTGCAATCAACCCGGCCCCCACTTCAGGGGGGCAACGTCGCTCAGTCGTCGCCTATTCCCACCCTACGGACCTGACGGAGCGTCCTCTGGCGGGGATCGGACGTGAATCTGCCTGACTTGGACGACCCGGTCTAGCGGCTCGATGTGACAGGCTCTGACGCGATGTCGGACCCGTCTCCGCACGAACGGCGCACGCCGGCGGATCTTGCAGCGGGCGTTCCGTACGCCTATGCCGCGGTGACCAGGGGTCGGCCACTCCTGGTTTTCACGGCCGGCGCCTGCCCCCTCGACGCCTCGGGATCGACGGTGGCGCCAGGAGACGTGGCGACCCAGGCCGAGGCCGTGATGGCGAATCTCCGCAGTGCACTGGCGGCTGCGGGCGCGCGACTGGACGATGTGGTCAAGACCACGGTCTACGTAGCCAGTAGTGACCGCTCCGATCTGTTCGCTGCCTGGCAGGTCGTGCACCGCCATTTCGGGACGCACGAACCGCCATCGACCCTGCTCGGAGTGAGCGTTTTGGGCTATCCCGACCAGCTGGTCGAAGTGGAGGCCATTGCGGCCGTGAGCAGCTGAAACGAGAAATTCTGGCGCGGATGTCGAATTGTGATGATCCCGTTCGTGTAGTTGGTGACCTCCGGCGCTGGGCCGGGGCCACCCGAGTGACGGAGGCAACATGGGCAGGATCGTCGTAACCGAATTCGTCTCACTGGACGGGGTCATGGAGGACCCGGGCGGCGCAGAAGGTTTCAAGCACGCCGGTTGGACCTTCCGTTTCAGCCGGGGAGCTGAGGGCGAGCAGTTCAAGCTGGAGGAACTCAAGGAGTCCGAAGCCCAGCTCCTCGGTCGGGTCACCTATCAGGCCTTCGCCCAGGCGTGGCCGACCATGCAGGACCCCGTCGGCTTTGCCGACCAGATGAACTCCATGCCCAAATATGTGGTGTCGACGACCTTGCAGGACGACGACGCGACGTGGAACAACTCCAAAGTGATCAGGGGCGACGTGGTCAGGGAGGTCGCCGCGCTGAAAGAAAGGCTGCAGGGCGATCTCCTGGTCGCCGGCAGTGCGACGTTGGTGCAGACGCTGCTGGAGCACCGATTGGTCGACGAGCTCCGGCTCATGATCTTCCCTATCGTGCTCGGGACGGGCAAGCGACTCTTTGGAGAAGTGTCGGAGCCGCCCATCATGATTTTGGACCACGTCAAGACTGTGGGGGAGGGCGTCGTGATCCTGACCTACCGGGCAGGGCGGTAGCGCTTTCGTCCGATCCGAATTCGACAGAGACAAGACCACTGAGAAGGGAGAACGGTTATGAAGCAGTACATGCTCAGCGTGCCGATGATCGACGACGCACCTCCTCGACCGCTCGACGAGACGCGGCGGGCATTCGAACGGACCGCCCGGCTCAACGAGGAGATGCAGGCGGCGGGAGCCTGGGTGTTCGCTGGCGGGCTCCTTCCCGCCAGTTCAGCGACGGTCGTCGAGGTGGACAGTGGTGAGTTCCTGGTCACGGACGGACCCTTCACCGAGTCCAAGGAGCACATCGGAGGGTTCTGGGTCATTGAGGCGGCGGATCTCGACGCGGCGCTCGCGTGGGCCAAGAAGGCGACCTTTGCCTGCGGAGAGCGGGTTGAGGTCCGCCCCTTTCATGACGAGCCCCCGGCTTGACGCCAATCGGACCGACGTGGGAGTCCCGGCCCGAGTTCGAGCGCGTCTTCCGCCAGGAGTACGGGCGGGCCGTCTCGGTCCTGATCCGTGCCTTCGGTGACATCGATCTGGCCGAGGACGGAGTGCAGGACGCCTTCACGGTCGCCGCGGTGCGGTGGCGCGAAGACGGCCTGCCCCCGAGCCCGGCGGGCTGGATCATCACCACGGCGCGCCGCCGGATCCTCGACCGCCTCCGAAGGGAGGCCTCTCGTGACGACCGTCAGGCGGAAGCGACCGCGTTGCTCGTCCAGGCCGACGAGATCGAAGAGGAATCCATCGTGCCAGACGACCGCCTTCGCCTGATCTTCACGTGCTGTCATCCGGCGCTCGCACCCGCGGCGCGGGTCGCTTTGACCCTCCGCTTGCTCGGTGGTCTCACGACACCCGAAATCGCCCGTGCCTTCGTCGTACCCGAAGCGACGATGGCTCAGCGCATCGTTCGAGCCAAGGCGAAGATCCGCGACGCAACCATTCCCTATCGCGTCCCCAGCAGCGCCGAGCTGCCCGATCGGTTGCGGGCGGTGCTGGCTGTGATCTACCTCGTCTTCAACGAGGGCTACACCGCCACATCGGGTGATCTGCTGGTGCGGGAGGACCTGTGCGCGGAGGCGATTCGCCTGGGTCGGACGTTGGGCGAGCTCATGCCCGACGACCCCGAAGTGATCGGGTTGCTGGCCTTGATGCTCCTCATCACCGCGCGGCGGCCGGCCCGTACCGGCGAAGGCGGTGCTCTCGTCCCGCTGCACGAGCAAGACCGCACGCTCTGGGACCGTGATCTCATCAGCGAGGGTCAGGGACTCGTCCGCTTCTGCTTGCGTCGGAACATCCCGGGCCGGTACCAGATTCAGGCGGCCATCAATGCGGTGCACAGCGATGCGATCCGGGCAACCGACACGGATTGGCGACAAATCCTGGCCCTCTACGACCGGTTGCTCCTGTTCGACGCCTCACCGGTGGTGGAGCTCAACCGCGCTGTTGCCCTTTCCGAGGTGCAGGGTCCCAGCGCCGGATTGGCGGTCGTAGACGGCCTCCCGCTCGAGTCGTACTACCTCTTTCACGCCGTGCGGGCCGACCTGCTCCGCCGGCTCGGCCGCCTGCCCGAAGCAGCCGCGGCGTATGAAGCGGCTATGGCGCGCACCGAAAACGAAGCCGAACGCTCCTTCCTGGCACGCGCCCGCGTCGCGGCGGCCGAACCGCCCCGTCAGTGACAGACTCGGGTTTGCCATGAAGGTGCACCTTGTCGACGGGACCTACGAGCTGTTCGGATGCAGGTGTGCAGCTGCCCTGAGCAGCGATTCTACGGCAGCCACCGGCCGGTTACGACCGTCACCTGCCGTCTCTGAACAGTTGGGGATGCGCGTGTGTGCTCTCGATTTGTGCCGTCCGTTCGGGAGTGGTCACCAGGGGCTCCACCGGACGAGACTGAACCCGTGACCACGGGCTGGCGTGTACAGCGAGTGGACCACCGGGACCCCTTGGCTCCCGTGGAGGACATCGTGCGCCTCATCGACTTGGCCGGCACGGCCACTGCCGCCGCTTATAGCCGCAGCGACGTGGTCGAGGCGCTCAACGAGCAGCAGCCGGCCGCAGTGGCGTTCGCGTCCGGGCAGCTTGTCGGCGTCGCCGTGGCGCGCATGGCGGGTCGCGACGCCCATCTGCTCGCCCTAGCCCTGCACCCAGGCTGGCGGAACCGAGGCATCGGCTCGGCGCTGCTCCGGGAACTGGACCAGGAGGCAATCCATCACGGCGCTCTACGCATGCTGGCCTTGGTTGAGCCGGGTCAGGTCGGCGAGGTCGCCTTCGCGCACCAGGGGTTCGACCGGGTCAACGGACTCCACCTCTACGTCAGGGCTGCCTCTGTGGTGCCCGAGGAGCTCGAAATCGTAGAGCGCTACGGCGGGCACTTTCCCGCGGCGGGACTCTGGGAGGAGATGAAGGGGTTCTCGACGACCAAGGAGCTCCTCGAACGCAGGATCGTCGCTCCGCTGGCACATGCCGAGCTGGCGGACAGCGTCGGGTTGCGAGCGCCCGCGGCGGTCATGCTCTTTGGCCCACCCGGTACGGGCAAGACCTCGTTTGCCCGTGCCATCGCGTCCCGGCTCTCCTGGGCGTTTGTCGAGCTGCATCCCTCACTCCTCGGCCCTGGCACCGGGGGCGCAGCCACCTTGCGTGCCGCCCTGGACGACCTGGTGCACGTGGACCGCTTGGTGTGCTTCATTGACGAAGCGGACGAAATCGCCTCGGCGCGCGCCAGCCGACCCGAGAGCCAGCCCATCGTGAACGAACTGCTCAAAGCGATTCCAGTCTTCAAGTCCCGTCCGGGTCGACTCATGGTGATGGCAACCAACTCCATTGCCTCCATTGATCCGGCCATGCTCCGACCGGGACGCTTCGACCTCATCATCCCGATCGGCGCGCCCGACCGTGGCGGGCGTGCCGAGCTCGCTGCCGAGTTCCTGGAGAAGTGTGATGCCGAGGACATCGCCGAGCGCACGGAGGGGTTCACACCAGCTGACTTCGCGCTGGCCGCCCAGCGGGCCGCCCAGCTCGCCTTCGAGAGGGCACTCGCCGGCGGTACGCCTGCGGTGACGTCTGCCGACTGTGTCGACGCCGTGTCGCGGACGCGTCCCAGCGTCCACAAGGAAGCGGCAGCTGCGTTCGACGACGAGGCGGCTGCCTTTGCCAGGCTCTGAGCTGATCCCGAAGTCTCGTCGGCGCCGGCCGACGAGGAAAGGTGGACAGCTGTGCGACGGAGTTGCACCCATTTCCCGCCTTGAACGCCAGATCGCCTGCGTGGGAGGGTCTCTGAAATGAAGGTCCACCTTGTCGACGGGACCTACGAGCTGTTCCGTCACTTCTTCGGCGCCCCCCCGCATCGCACCGCCGCCGGCCAGGAGGTCGCAGCCGTGAGGGGCGTGGTCGGCTCCGTGCTGCAGTTGCTGGGAGAGGGGGCAACGCACGTCGGTGTGGCCACTGATCATGTCATTGAGTCCTTCCGGAACGACCTCTGGCCCGGGTACAAGACGGGTGAGGGCGTCGACCCCGATCTGTGGTCGCAGGCTTGGCCGCTCGAGACTGCCCTCAGCGCGCTCGGCGTGGTGGTATGGCCGATGGTCGAGCTCGAGGCGGACGACGCCCTGGCGAGCGGCGCGGCCGTGGCCGACGGGGATCCGGAGGTGGAGCAGGTCATCATCTGCACCCCCGACAAGGATCTGGGCCAGTGCGTGCGCGGGACCCGCGTGGTGCAGCTCGACCGGCGCAAAGACAACCTGATCGACGAGCAGGGTGTCACCGCCAAGTTCGGAGTCGGTCCGGCCTCCATTCCCGATTACCTGGCGCTGGTCGGTGACAGTGCCGACGGATTCCCGGGGCTGGCGGGATGGGGGGCGAAGTCCGCCGCCGCCGTGTTGGCCCGGTGGCACCACATCGAGGACATCCCGCCGGACCCCGGTGACTGGGACGTCGCCGTGCGGGGGGCCGCGAAATTAGCGACGACGTTGCAAGAGGGCCGGGAGGACGCGAGGCTCTTCAAGGACTTGGCAACGCTGCGGATCGACCGCTCACTCCTTGGACAGGTCGGCGAATTGCGCTGGCGGGGCCCGACGGACGAATTCGCCGAGATGTGTGCCGCCATGGACGCGCCGGGGATCGCCCGGCGGGCGGAAGCACTGGCGGCTGCGCGCTGACCTATCCGGACGTCGCCACCGTCGGCACCGCGCCGGAGAAGGTGAGTCGGCGGAGGTAGAGGTCGCGGTCGTTGGGGAACCCCACCGCCCCGGGGACCCAGGCGTGGAACGCGATCCAAAAGCTCCCGGACGTGTCGGCGAAAACTGACTCGCCACCGGGACCGGCCACGCCCGCCGCTGTCGACAGGATCGGAGTGGGTGTGGCATCGCTGCACGGACCGAGCGGACCGATGCAGGTGGCGACGCCTACCGCGTAGCTCGAACTGTTCCAGTCATTGCCCGAGAAGAAGAGGTAGTAGCGGCCGCCCGTGGAGAGCATGTCCGGGGCTTCGACCGTCCCGGATTCCCAGGGCTGGTCCGGCACCAACAACTGGGTCGGGTTGGTCCCTGGGGTGAACGACATGCCGGACGGGGCCAGTTGCTGCGACCAGATCTTGGACGAGCCGGGACCGCCGGACTTCCACACCAGGTAGAGCGTTCCATTGGTGTCGATGAAGGACGAGGGGTCGATCGATCCCCCGAGGGACTCCTGACACTCCAGCGGCGCCGTCGACGTGTCGAGAAACGGCCCCTGGGGCTGGCTGGCGGTCGCCACCGAGATGCACTCATTGCCAGTTCCAGCGACTTCGACCGCGTAGTAGAGCACGAACTTCCGGCCGATCATGGCGACAGAGGGGGCCCAGGTGTCATTGGCCGAGGCCCAGCCGGGGAGGCTGGGCAGGGCGTTGCCGACGGCGGTCCAATGTGAGAGGTCGGGGGAGACGATGATCTGGATGTTCCCGGCCACTGAGTTCGTGGCGTAGGCGTAGTAGGTCTGGCCTACCAGCATGACGGAAGGGTCGGGGAAGTCGAAGGGGTAGACCAGCCCGGTGCTTGTGCCGCCGGCCAGCTGCGTGCAGGCGCCGGAAACGGCCGAGATGTCGTTGGCGGCCTGCGTATTGTTCTTGGCCGTGATCTGCCCAAAGGCGCTCTTGACGCCCCCCAGGCAGGTCTGCAACGTGTCGATGCCGACCCCCTGCACATAGGCATGCACGTTCGCGTTGGCCAACGACGCGTTGGTTGCCGCGAGCTGGGTCATCGTCGAGGCGATCGAGGTCTGCAGGGAGTTGCGCTTGGCCGTTGTCACCGCGTTGGCGAACCGTGTCACCGCCACCCCATGACGGAGCCCGGCCAGATGCGTGTCAGCGGCGGCGAGCGACGCCTGCTCGTTCCGGCTCCGTGTCCGGGCGTCGATGTCGGTCCATGCCGCCACCACGAGGACGCCGAGGCCGAGGGCGACGGCCACGGCCACGAGCCATCTGCGGCACCGGGTTCGTCGGCGGTCAGCCACTGGAGGCCTCCGCGGCGGTGCAGCTCGCCGAGACAGAGTTCAGCGCGGCAATGGCGCCGGCCTGTCTCCCGACGGCCAACTCGTTCAACGCCTGTTCGACGCCCCCCAGACAGGTTTGGAGTGAGCTGATGAGCGACGCCTGTTGCGTGACGTGCACCTGCGCGGCGGACAGGGAGGTCTGCGCACCCAAGAGCTGCGAGCTGTCCTGGTTGAGTGCGGTGGTGTCGCTGCCGACCTGCGTATTAAGGACGCGGAGATCGCCGCTCACCTCGTGCAATTGCTCGGCGACGGTCCGCGTCTTTCGCTGCGTGAGGCCGAGCGACGTATGGGCCCGCCCGTACTCGCCGCGCGCCTGCACCTGATCGGCAATCAGGTAGCCCAGTGCGGCAGCGAAGAGCGCGCCCGCACCGATGGCCAGCACCCACCGCGTCCGCCGTGACCAGTGTGCCTTCGGTTGGACGGGAGGGCGCTCGGTCAGAAACGGGCGACCGTCAAGTTCGAGCACGCACTGCGTCCCAGCCACTCTGGCGTTGCCTCATGCCGCCCGCCGTGCCATGTTTCATCTTGGCATCAGGACGAGATGCCGTCGGCGCGCGCGCCGTCAGGCGCCCAGATAGCTGGTGGACAGCGCCTCTTCCATCTCGGCCGGGGATCCCCGGTGTGCGATGACGCCCTGCAGGACGACCGCCGCACTGTCGGCGATGGGCAGCGCCGTCCGGGCGAATTGCTCGACCAGCAAGATGGAGAGGCCCGCCTCGGCCAGCTCACGGACCTTCTCGTAGAGCTGACCGACCACGATCGGCGCCAGCCCCATGGAGAGCTCGTCGAGCAGCAAGAGCTTCGGGTCGGTGGCGAAGGCACGCGCCAGGGCGAGCATCTGCTGTTCGCCCCCTGACAGCGTCCCGGCCATCTGCTTCCGCCGTCCGCTGAGTTGGGGAAATTGCGAGTAGGCCACTTCCTCAATGCGATCCATCGGCACCCCGACCTGGGTGGCCATCAGAAGGTTCTCCCGCACGCTGAGGTTGGGAAAGATGCCGCGCCCTTCGGGCACAGTGCAGATGCCCTTCCGGGCTCGATCGTCCGCTGACTTGGAGGTCACCAGGGCCCCTCCGAAACACACGTCCCCGCTGTTCGGACTCAGAGTGCCGGCGCAGACGTTGAGCATCGTGGTCTTGCCGCCTCCGTTGGGGCCGAGCAGTGCCATCACCGATCCGGCCGCAACTTCGAAGCTAACGCCGTGGACGACCTCGATGGGTCCGTACCCGGCCCGGATGTCGCGCAGCTCGAGGATCGGCGGGACCCCGAATTCGCCCGGGGACGCGTCATCGCTCACGGCGCACCGAGGTAGGCGTTGATCACGACCGGATCGTCCTTGACCTGGTCAGGCGTCCCACTGGCGATGATCTCGCCGTAGTCGAGGACATGAATGTGTTGGCAGGTGTCCATCACCAAGCCGACATCGTGCTCAACGAGGCAGATGGCCAGATCGCGCTCGTCGACGAGCTGGCGCAGCAGCCGGCCGAAGGCCTCTGTCTCCTGCTCCGTCTGTCCCGAGGCGGGCTCGTCGAGCAGGAGGACCTTCGGTTGCGTCATGAGGGCACGCGCCACCTCGACGACCCGCGCCCGACCGGTCGGCAGCTCGCTCACCTCGCGATCGGCCACGTCGCCGAGGCCCACCAGCTCAATGATGTGGTCGGTCTCGGCGCCGACGTTGATCCTTCCGCGCCTCCCCCAGGTGTTGCGAATCTCGCCGGCCACCTGGATGTTGTCCCGCACCGTCAGCGAGGTGAAGAGCTCGAGCCGCTGATAGGTGCGAGAGAGCCCGCGGCGAGCGCGGCGGGCCGGCCCGGACTTCGTGACGTCGTGACCGTCGATCGTCACCTTTCCGGACTTGGGCGCCAATAACCCGCTCACGACATTGAACAACGTCGTCTTGCCTGCCCCGTTGGGCCCGATGAGGCCGGTCACGCCCCCTTCGGCGACGGTCAACGAGACCTCGGTCAATACCTGGGCCCCACCGAAGGACACGCACACTTCTGAGACTTCAAGGACGGGCATCAGCGACTCCTTCGAGTGGTTCCGCCGCGACGGCTGCCACCACCGGCCTCTCCCGGCCGGGGGAGGCCTTGACCGGGTCGAGGAATGCCTCGGGTTGCACGAGCCGGCCGACAGCCGGCAGGGCGATGGCAATGAGGGCGGTCGCCAGCACGAGCCACCAGTTCCCCATCACCTTGGTGAGCACCAGAAGATACGCAACGATCTCGGCCATCACCCCGAGGAGCAGAACTCCTTTGGCCTGCCACAGGGGCTTATACCGGGCCACGATGTCGGGGACGGCCCCGCTCGGGTTGCGGCCGAGGCTCACGCCGATCAGTGCCGGCGCCACCAGCGAGAGGTTGGCCAGGACGCTCCAGAAGCCACCGCCGCCGCGGTCCGTGCTCAGGTTCGAGAAGGTCGAGGTCAGGGCTTGGAAGGCGGTCCCAGCCAGGATGCCGCCCATGAGGGCTCCCGCGACATTGCCGATTCCTCCGACGACGGTGAGCATCACGAGGGCCAGGCTGATGAAGATGATGTACGTGGTGGCGTTGACGCTCACCGACGCGCTCGACAACAGCACGCCGCCGAGGCCGGCGATCGCTGCAGAGATCATGAACACCGAGAGCTTCAGCTTGATCAGGTTCTGCCCCAGTGTGGCGGCGGCGGCGGGGCTGTCTTTCATGGCGGTCAGTCGCCGCCCGTAGTT
>Ga0182024_10004198_pt1 | contig 33438 bp, 32 predicted proteins | sample P32metaG_FD_120480 | JGI IMG/M metagenome (GOLD analysis project Ga0182024, IMG submission 120480) | Permafrost microbial communities from Stordalen Mire, Sweden - P3-2 metaG (Illumina Assembly) | ecosystem: Environmental > Terrestrial > Soil > Wetlands > Permafrost | place: Sweden: Stordalen... | reverse complement strand
TGTTCAAGGGCCGCGACGGCTGCCGCACGCCCATGCCCTGGGACGCGGCCAAGCCCAACCTGGCGTTCTCGTCCGGCACGCCGTGGCTGCCGCTGGGACCCTCCCATGCTCGGATGGCGGTTTCCGTCCAGGAAAACGATCCCGGCTCATCACTCGTTTTCGCCCGCAAGATGCTCGAAGCGCGCAAAAATCATGTGAGCCTGCGCGACGCCGATCTGTCCCTGCTGGAGGCGGAGTTGCCTTTGCTGGCGTTCCGCCGCGGCGAAATCCTCTGCGTTTTCAATCTGGGCCGCGCGGCGATGGATTTCCATTTGCCGCCTCAGATCACAAGCCTGGATTTCGGCGCCGGTGAGGCGAAGCTGACCGCCAATCGGCTGGAATTGGGGCCGCTAAGCGCCTGGTTTGGCCGTCTCTAGGACCGTCATCGCTTCCAGCGCCGCCTCAAGCGGCAGAAGCACGCAAACGTGCCGGCCTTTATGTTCCGCCACGCCGTTGAACGCGCCATAAGCCTGAAACGGCGGGCTCGGAATCGGGCCGCCTTCCAGCATCGCCGCCACGCTTTCCCGCAATGCCAGCAGCCCCGCGCGGTCCAGCCCTTTGGCCTCCGCGCCCAGGATCGCCGCCGATGCTTGGGTGAGGACACAGGCCTGGGCGTGATGGGTGAGGGCGGTGATACGGCCATTCTCCAGCCTGATGTCCACCGTCACCCGGTCGCCGCAGGCGGGATTGTGCACCGTGGCGGAGCCGTGCGGCGTCTCGAGCCGGCCGGCGCCCGCCGCGTCCGCGGCCAGCCGCAACAAGTCCCGTCGGTAGATGGGATCGCTCATGCGTCGTTCTTCGCCCGATAGGCGGAAAGCGCTTCCTCGGTGTCGATATCGGTCAATGGGGCATCCGACCCGGCCTCGACCTCACAGACCAGGCCGGCATAAGGAGCGAACAAGGCCCGGGCGCCGGCATCGCCGGACAATTCCCGCATCTCGGGAAAGAATCGCCTGGCCCAGAGCACGGGATTGCCTCTTTTGCCCCCATGGCTGGCGACGATGATGGCCCGGTCTTCGGCCGGATCGAAGGCCGCGATCATACGGTCGAGCAGGTGCGAATCCACCGCCGGCATGTCGCCCAACAGGATCAGGGCTCCGTCGCAATCCTCGGGCAAGGCGTTGAGACCGGAGATGAGGGACGTGCTTAAACCATTTGAATAACTGGGATTATCTATGAACGTCAGGGGTAAGCCGCGTAACGCCATCATCACGCCGGCCTTCTCGTTTCCAGTGACAACAACCACATCCGAGGCCGCGCTCCCCAGCGCCACTTCGGCGACATGGCGCACCATGGCCTGCCCGCCCAGGGGCCGCAGCAGCTTGTTGAGGTTCTGGCCCGCCGCCCGCATGCGGGACGAATTGCCGGCCGCCAGCACGATGGCGGCGATGCGGGGAAGGCGCGGCGCCGTCACCAGGATGCTGTCGCGGGGATGCGGCCTGACAGGGCTGTCGGCCAAAAGCCCGCCCACACCCATCCGGGCGATCTCGGCCCGGTCCACTTTCAACCCCGCCAGGACCCGCCACAGCACAAAGTCGAAACCGTTGAGCTTGGGCGAGCGGGCGCAGCCGGGAAGACCCAGCACGTCACGCCCATCCAGGCTGCCCGCCATGAGAAGATTGCCTGGGTCTACCGGCATGCCCAGCACCGCGATCTTGCCGCCCGCTTGTTCCAGGGCCCCGGGCAATACGTCCCGCCGGTCGGCGATGGCGCTGGCGCCGAACAGGAGAATGAGATCGGCCTCCGCCTGGGCCGCTTCGGCGATGGCGTCGGCCACCGCCTTTGTGTCATGGGCCACCCGGCGCTCGAACATGATGGCCGAGCCTAAGGGTTTCAATCTTGAATCCAGCGCCTCCCGGTTCTTGTTCAGCAAGGCGGGCTTCATTCCCGGCAGGCGGGTGGAGATCAGCGCCGCCCGGCGCGGGCGGAACGGCGCGATGCGGAAGGCGGGTTGGGCGGCAAGACGCTGTTCGACCTTGGCCACGCTGGTCTCGGGCGCGGCGAACGGAATGATCTTGATGGTGGCCAGCATCTGCCCCGCCGCCACCTTGGCGAAATTGGCCAGCGAGGCCAGAGTGATCGCTTCGTCCGCCGCATTGGCGTCGTCGATCGCCTGGGAGTCGATCAGCGCCAGGCCGGCGGTTTCGGCATAAAGATTGGCGCGCCCGGTGAACGCCGCTCCCACACGGATATGGTGATCGGCATGCCCGCCACCGCCCGCCGCCTTGGCGATGCGGGAAGCCGCCTGGTCTTCGCCCACATCGCCGGGCTCGAGCCGGGCGATGGTGATCTCGCTGATGCCCGCTTCCCGCAACAGCGCAACATCATCGGCGGAGAGGATTCGTCCCTTGCGAAAGGAAATCTCGCCCTGGCGCACGCCATGGGCCAAAATCGCGCCGGCCGCGCCGGCCACGGAAGACCGTCCGAATTGCATGGGGATAATGTAAGACTTCTAGGCCGTTACCGCCATGCGGGGCAGATGCATGCGGGCCCTCAGCCCGCCTCGGGGCTTGTTCTCCAGCACGATGGCGCCGCCATGGCCCTCGGCGATGGCCTTGGCCAGGGTGAGACCCAGGCCGGTGCCGCCGGTGGCCGCATTGCGCGAGCTTTCCAGCCGCACGAAAGGCTCGAATACCCGCACGCGGTCATCCTCGGGAATGCCCGGGCCTTCGTCCTCGATCACGATGTCATAACCGTCGCTTCTGGCCGCGATCTGGACGTCGGCCTTGCTGCCATAGGCGACCGCGTTTTCGACCAGATTGCGCACCGCGCGGCGAATCTCATTGGGCCGGCAATTGACCGGCGCCGGCGAATGATTCCGCCAGGTCACCGGCTCGCCCAGATCGTCGAGGTCGGCGCACAGGCTTTCCACCAGGGCGGACAGATCCACGCTGCGCTTGGCTTCGCCGCTGGCGCCGCGCGCCGCCGACAAGACCTGCTCGGTCAGATCCTGAAGCTCGTCCAGATTCTGCTGCAGGCCCTCGCGCAATTCCTCTTCCTGCACGAATTCCAGATTGATGCGCATGGCGGTGATGGGGGTGCGCAGATCATGGCCCACCGCCGAGAGAAGATGGCGCTGGCTTTCCAGGGTGCGGGTGACCTTCTCGGTCATCTGATTGAAGGCGATGGCGGCGTTGCGCACATCGTCCGGGCCTTTTTCCTCGACATGAGGGGCGCTTCCGCCCCGCGCCACCACCGACGCCGCCGCGGTGAGATCGTAAAGCGGCCGCGCCACCCGGCGCGCCATCAAGGCGGCCGCGGTAGAGGCCACCAGGATCGCCACCAGAGCGGCGACGATAATCTCCACCGGCAAGGGCGGCGGCGTGCGCAAGAAAACCGCCGACAATTTGTTGTGGTGGTCAAGCGGGATCACAAGGCGGAACGCCTCGGAGTCCATGTCCGGATCGTGCGGCAGAAGCGGCGCGGGAATGGCGTGGGTGGATTCATGCAACTGGACTTTCACCGGACCGAACCGCGCCTGGGCCGGAAGCGCGGCCGACAGCCTTTGGGCGAAGCGTGTTTCCTCCTCGTCCATGGGCTGGTTCTGAACCGCATCGCTTTGCGGCAACTCGGTGAACTGCCAGATGCGCGAACTCATGGTTTTCATGATCATGTCGCGCGAGTCGGGCGGAATGGCGGCCAGGGTGGTGGCTACCGCGACGGCGCGGTCCAGCACGCGCTCGGTAAGCGAGGATTCGCTTTGCAACTCATTGCTGCGCTCGAACCACCAGGCGACCGCAAAATTCGAGATCACCAGCGCCGCGGCCGTCACCGCGATCAGCTGCACCACCAAAGTACGAGGCCAAAGTTTCACTTTCACGCCGCTTCGGGCTCCATGGCAAAAATGTAGCCGCCTCCCCAGACGGTCTTAATATAGCGCGGATTCTTGGGGTCCGGTTCAATTTTCTTGCGCAACCGGCTGACATGGTTATCGATCGAGCGGTCGAACAGATCGGCGTCCCGGCCCTTGGTAAGGTCCAGCAATTGGTTGCGGGTGAGCGCGATCTTGGGCCGCTCCAGAAGGGCGGTGAGAAGCCGGAATTCGCCCGAAGAGAGGGGCAGCGCCACCCCGTCCGTGCCGATCAATTCGCGCTGGCCGGTATCCAGCGTCCAGTCCCCGAAGCGGATGCGTTCGGCGCCCGGCGGCTTTTGCCGGGGGGGCAGCGCCTGGGTGCGCCGAAGCACGGCGGTGACGCGGGCGATCAGCTCGCGGGGGCTGAAGGGCTTGGCGATATAATCGTCGGCGCCCATCTCCAGCCCGATGATGCGGTCCACTTCCTCGCCCCGGGCGGTGAGCAGGATTACGGGAATCTGCGAAGTTTCGCGGATGGAGCGGCAAAGGCTCAATCCGTCCTCGCCCGGCATCATGATATCCAGCACGATCAGGTCGATCGCCGCGCCCTTTAGCACTTTGCGCGCGCTGGCGGAGTCGGGGGCCGTGGTGGCGCGATATCCATGCTCGCGTAAATAGCGCGCCAATGGCTCGCGAATGTCTCGCGCATCCTCGACCAGGAGGATGTGCGGCTTGGCCTCTTCCTTGTTCATGGCGTTTAATTTTGCGGTCACGATATGGCCCCATGCAAACAAGGATTTGTCGCAAACCCTGTCAGCACCGCAAAGTCTGGGTCATTTGCGCCAAAATCGAAAGCGCAATCTCGGCCGGGCTGCGGGCGCCGATCGCCAGCCCAACCGGGCCCTGGATGCGCGCCAATTGCTGGGGTGAAAAGCCTTTCATCTTGAGCCGCTCCAGCCGCGCCGCATGGGTTTTCTTGGAACCCAGGGCGCCGACATAGAAAGCCTCGGACGCCAGCGCCGCTTCCAGCGCGGGATCGTCGATTTTGGGGTCGTGGGCCAGCACCACCAGGGCCGAGCGGGAACCCGGCGGCGCCTTGGCCAGGGCCTGGTCGGGCCAGTCATGGCTCAGCGTCACGCCGGGAAAACGGGCCTCGGTGGCGAACGCGGTCCTGGGATCGATCATTCGGACGGCATAACCGGCCATGGCCGCCATCGCCGCCAGGGGCTGGGCGATGTGAACCGCGCCCACCAGCACCAATTCCAGGGGCGGATTGTGCACTTCCAGGAACCAAGTCCGGCCGTCGATCTCGACTTCGCCGCTGGCATCGGCGCGGGCGGCGGCGCGCGCCGCCAGACCCAAGGCCGAGTCATCGCGGGACGGATCGATCAGCCTTTCCTCCCCGGCGCGGTCCAGCGCCCGGACCCATATTCTGGTCCCGTCGCGCGTGATGGCTTCGAGCACGGAACGCTTCATCCCGAAACAGGCTCGACAAAAATTCGGATGCGCCCGCCGCAAGCCAGGCCAACGTCCCAGGCCTGCTGGTCGGTGACGCCGAACTCCAGCTCGCGATGTTCGCCATCGGTGATGGTCTTGAGCGCGGCCTCGATCACCGCGCCCTCGACGCAGCCGCCGGAGACCGAGCCCAGGAATGCGCCGTCGTCGCGCACGGCGATCTGGCTCCCGGCCGGCCGGGGCGCCGAGCCCCATGTCTTGATCACGGTGCCCAGCGCCACTTTGCGCCCGTCCTTCAGCCATGCCGCGGCTGTTTGAAGCTCTTCGCTCATGAGGGAAAGTTTCGACCGGGCCCCGGCAAAGCACAAGTCCGGCCGTTTCATGAATGCCGCCCACGATTGATTTCCTTGTGTGCCGCCCCTAATCAGGGACGCGAGGTTTTCCGGGGATCAAAAGATGCGCGCGCTGCTTCCTGCTGTTTTTGCCGTCCTGACGCTGAACTTGACGGCGGGCTGCGCCTTGGCCGCCACCGGGCCACAGACCGGCCTGCCGGTCGAGACCATCACCGTCGACACCAAGACCGGCCCGCATCCGTTCAAGGTGGAAGTGGCGGCCGACGAGGAGAGCCGCGAGACCGGCCTGATGTTCCGCAAATCCATGGCGCCCGACGCCGGCATGCTGTTCGATTTCCAGACCCCGCAGGCTGTGAGCTTTTGGATGGAGAACACCATCCTGCCGCTGGACATGCTGTTCGTGCGCGCCGACGGCACCATCGCCCGCATCAAGGCCAATGCCACGCCCTATTCGCGCGAGAATATTCCCGCGGGAGAGCCGGTGCAGCTGGTGATCGAGCTCAATGCCGGACGCGCCCAGGCGCTGGGGATTTCCGAAGGGGCGCGGGTTCACGCCCCGCAATTGCGGGCCCAAAAGCGGTAAATCAGGGGCCGGTTGCCGGGCGAGGATACAGCGTGTATGGACCCCCGTTGGACCGGCGGAGCGTAGCGCAGCCTGGTAGCGCATCTGCTTTGGGAGCAGAGGGTCGCGTGTTCAAATCACGCCGCTCCGACCATTTGTTTTGAAGGAGAAGGCGATGCGCGCGCGCATCTACAAGCCGGCCAGGAACGCGATGCAGTCGGGCAACGCCCGCACCAAGCAATGGCTTCTGGAATATGAGCCCGAGAGCGCACGCGTGCCCGATCCCCTGATGGGCTGGACCAGCTCGAACGACATGCGCCAGCAAGTGGCGCTGGAATTCGACACGCGCGAGGAAGCGGTCGCCTATGCGGAAACGCACAGAATTCCCTATCAGGTGTACGAGCCGCATGCGCCCCAGACGCGGCCCAAATCCTATTCCGACAATTTCCGCTTCGACCGCAAGGTCCCTTGGTCACACTGATGCAGGGCGTGATGGTGGAAATTATCCTCCATGGGCGGGCCCCCGGGATCGCGCGAAGCGCGGCCCGAGGACAAGCTTCATAACCCGCCCATCCAGGAAAGCCGGTTGAGCGTCCGCTGGATGGCCGGCTCAAGGCCGGCCATGGTGAGGAAACTGCTCTGATTTTTTCGGCCTTTTCGCCTAAACTGCCGGCCAAGACTCCGTAGCTCAGCTGGATAGAGCACCTTGAGCCGCGACCGCGTAGCGGACGAAATGGTCCGGTGGACCATTTCGAGCGGCGCCTCCCTCGCTTCGCTCGAAGAGGGGCAAGGTTTTCTAGGTTAGTTTCGCTTCCCAAGAAAACCTAAGCCAACGCCGCGAGCTTGGGCGAGCGGCAGCCCGAAATATCGCTCCTTTATTTTGCGCCTTTTGGCCTAAACTGTGGCCAAGACTCCGTAGCTCAGCTGGATAGAGCACCTGCCTTCTAAGCCGGTGGTCGTTGGTTCGAATCCAACCGGAGTCGCCAGCCTTCCGACTGGAAGACCTTTAGTGTCATTGCGAATTTTTGGAGATGGCGTTTTCCTCTGAGGGGATCAGTCCTAGCTCCTTAATTTTTTCAATGTATTCCCCGCCAATGCGGCCAGCCTCAGCTGAAACTACAGCTCGTATCTCGCTAACATCAATTCCCTTTGCTTCCGCTGCGGCAAGATTTTCGCCTAGGACAATGTAAGCATGGCTTAGATTGTTGACGGTCTTAGTTGTGATGGCTAATTGCGCGTTGAGGAACATTAGATTCTTTTCGACGCTCGGGCCGAAAAACCATCGCTCCAGTATTTCTTTTGCGCCAAAGACAAAACCAACGGCTACCGCAGCTGGTGCAATGTCTTTTAGAAACGCAATGGTCTTAGCCCAAGATGAGGTACCGGCGACTAATGTTGATACCCATACATATCCAGATGTAAGGGCGCGCACGATCGCTATTCCCAGTTCACCAACTAGAAGCAAAGCTCCCGAAATAATTCCCAACCCAGCGCACCAAACAACGACACTCACGAAGCGCGGGTGTGACCGCGCTTCAATCATCCTTAGAAGCTCGCTGCTGAAGTCCATGGATGACGATTCTACCGTGACTCCCGATGGCGGGTCGAATCTGGCAATTTTCTTGCGCAGCGCCTTTGTGGCACTTGCGCCAACAGACCGCAGCCTTCCGCTCAAGGACGCTGTAAGCCTCGCGTAATCGGCAATCTGTAACGTCGCTGGGCGATTTGTGGGCGGGTGTGAGCGTGGGGGCGGACGAAATTGAGGGGCGCCGGGCATACTACCTTTTGAAGATCAAAAATGCCGAGGACCAAATTGCCCAGGCAACCTATCCTCAGACCCGCAAGGACTGGGAGAAGGTCCTAGAGAGCTATAAAATCTCACTGCGCCACATCAATTCCAAGAATGACCCTGGTTGATGTGTCTTTCACAATAGCCTGCAGCCCTTATCCCGCCACCGCTTCCGCCACCGGCTTCGCGGCGCGGCGGGCGAAGATCAGGGCGTGATGAATCGTGTCCTTGAGACCGGTGGTGACCACATCGGCTTCGGTGGCTTCGACGCTGTCGAGATAACGCGAGTGATCGTCGCCCAGACCCCAGAAGATCACCAGGATGGGAATGCCGGGAACATGTTTGCGCAGACGGCGCACCTGGCCGCGCGCATTCTTGTACGTTCCCGGCTCGAGATACGAGACGCAGGCAAGCTTTACGCCGCCCCTATCGATGGACTCGATCTGTCCCACCGCGGCCTGGTCGGCGGAGACGACCTGGCCGCCCACGTCATATTTGCCCAGCATGTCCACCAGGAGCAGGGCGGCGGCTTCGTCCAGCGGCCCGCGTCCGGCGATGCACAGCACCGGCTTGCCTTCCCGCCAGGATGCGGGCAGCTCCACCGGCTTGATCCCGTCCTTGCGTCCCGAAAGATTGCCGATCAGCTCCTTGATGGCGTCGCGGATGCCCCCCTGGCGGGCGACATCGAGCACCCCGCGATTGACATCGGCCTGCGCCAGCATCAAGGCGCGCGCCGCCACTTCGTCGTAATAAGCGACCAGGCTGTTGCCGCGCAGATAATCCTCGGCGTCCTCGCCGGCTTCGTTGGGATCCTCGGCCAGCATGCGCAGATAAAGGCTTTCCTCGGAATTGAGCGCGGGGGTGTCGCCCAGCATCACGGCCAGGAATTGCAGGCTCTCGATGTGCCGGCCCAGCACCACCACGCACATGGTGAGTGGCGTGGAAAGCAGAAGCCCCACCGGCCCCCACAGCCAGGTCCAGAACGCCGCCGCCACCACGATCGCCACGGCCGAAAGGCCCATGCTGCGGCCATAGACGAAAGGCTCGACCATCTGGCCGATCACCGCTTCGACGCCGCCGAACATCCCCATCACCCAGATCAGCATGGACCAACCGGGATCCACCGCCACCGCCAGCACGGCGGGAAAAAGAAAGGCCATGGGCACGCCCACATAGGGCACGAAGCGGAACATCATCCCGATCAGGCCCCACAGGCCGGCATTGGGAATGCCGATCAGCCACAAGCCCACGCCGATGATGAAGCCGAATGAGCCGTTGATGATGGTCTGGAGCGCCAGATAACGCGACAACCGCGTCGCCGCTTCGTCGAGCGCGGTGGCGGTGCGCTGCATGTCGCGCGATCCCACCAGCCGCACGAAGCGGTCGCGCAGATCGTCCTTCTGCAACATGATGAAGCCCACGAACACCAGCACCAGCGCCAGGGTGGCGAGCGGCTCCAGCAACGGCCCCAGGATATTCTGCACCATTTCCCAGGGCGCCAGGCTCTGGCGGCGAATCTCGACCGGCACCGGCTTTTCCTCGGGCGCCAGATTGGTGATGGGCTGGTTCTGCTGGTCGCGCGCGCCATTGATCTGATCGGCGAGATTTTCGATGGTCTGGTTGAGGCGGGCGATGGTGCCGCGGCCGGCGGTGCCGCGGATGGACTGAATCTTGTGGCTGATATTGCTTTGATAGCGGGGCAGGTCGGCCGCCAGGCCGGCGAATTGCGAGCCCACAAAGGCTCCCACCGCCGAGAGGATCACCAGCGCCATCGCCAGGCTCAACAGCACCGCCGGCACATGCCCCAGCCTGAGATGGCGCAGCAACTCCACCAGGGGCGCGATGGCGAAGGACATCAAGACCGCCAGCGCCAACGGCATCAGCACCGGGCGTCCGAAATAAAGCCCCGACACCACCGCGACCGCGATCACCGTGGTCATGAATTTGGGCGTAAGGGTGTCGCTTGCGGGTACGCGCGTGGCCACGAATGCTCCTGGGCCGCGATCCTCGCGCGGCATGATTCCACTATAGCGTATCGGACGGGCCTTGGTTCAGGCCAGTTGGCGGAAGAAGCAGCTTGGCGCGCCGGTGTGGCAGGCCGGACCCAATTGGTCCACCTTGAGCAGGACCACGTCGCCGTCGCAGTCCACCAGGGCCTCGACCAGCCTTTGGGTATGGCCGCTGCTTTCGCCCTTGCGCCACACTTTCTGGCGCGAGCGCGACCAATAGGTGACGTGTTTGGTGGTCAGGGTGATCTCCAGCGTCTCCCGCGTCATCCAGGCCAGCATCAGCACCTGGCCGGTGGCGGCCGATTGGGCGATGGCCGGCACCAGGCCGCTGCCGTCGAAATGGACGGCGGCCAGGAAAGCGGCATGGCTCAGGGTTTCACTCACTTTTTATCCTTCAGGCGGGCAAATCCCTGTTCCAGGTCGGCGATCAGATCTTCCGCATCCTCGAGCCCGGCGTGAATGCGGATCACGGGACCCTTGGCGGCGAAAGCTTCTGCCGTGCGGTGGATATGGCTGGGAAGGATCAGGCTTTCAAACCCGCCCCAGGAATAGCCGATGCCGAAATGATGCAACCCTTCCACCAAGGCCGCGACCGCGCTTTCCGAAACCGGCTTCAATTCGAAGCCGAACAGGCCGGACGCGCCCTTGAAGTCGCGCTTCCACAGCGCATGCCCGGGATCGGCGGGAAGGGCGGGATAAATCACGCGTGCGACTTCCGGCCGGCCGGCAAGCCAATAGGTGAGCTTGAGCGCGGTTTCCTGATGCCGCTTGAGCCGGACGGCCAGGGTGCGAAGCCCGCGCAGGGCCAGGAAACAGTCGTCGCCGCTGGCGGCCAAGCCCATATTGCCGTGGGTTTCCTTCAGCCGCGCGGCATGGGCTTGGTTGGCGCTCACCGTGCCGATATTCACATCGGCATGGCCGCCCAGATATTTGGTGCCGGCTTGGATGGACAGGTCCACGCCGTGGCCATGGGCGTCGAACAGAAGCGGCGTCGCCCAGGTATTGTCCATCAACACGCTGGCGCCGTGGGCATGCGCGGCTTTGGCGATGGCGGGAATGTCCTGGACCTCGAAGGTGAGGGAGCCGGGGCTTTCGCAGAAAACTGCCTTGGTATTGGGCTTGAGCAAGGGGGCGATGTCGGCGGTGGGTGCATAGTAACTGGTTTCGACCCCCAGCCGCTTCAAAGTCGTGTCGCAGAAATGCCGTGTCGGACCATAGACGCTGTCGGTCACCAGCAGGTGATCGCCGCTGCCCGCCACAGACAAGATCGCCGTCGTCACCGCGTTCAGCCCCGACGGCGTGAGCACCACTTGCGCGCCACCTTCCAATTCGGCGATGGCGTCTTCCAGGCTTTTCGACGTTGGGGTGCCGCGCCGGCCATAGGAATAGGGCTGTTTGCCCGGGGCCATGCTGGCGAGGTCGGGAAACAAGATGGTCGAGGCGCGATAGACCGGCGTGTTGACCGCGCCGAAATGATCCTTGCTCATGCGCCCGGCGCTCACCACCTTGGTGTCGGGCTTGTCCTTGCTCATGCTTTATCCTGCAACAAAGGCCGAAGCGGCCGCTCCATCGCCCAGATGATCAGACCGGCGACGGCAGAGACCGCGGCGATCATCAAGAAGAAGATGGGCTTGCTCATCGTTGTCCAGTAGGTCCCCAAATATCCTTGCAGGAGGCCGCCGCCCAGGAAGTTGGGCACAAAATTCACCGCCATCATCAGCGAGGCGATCTGGAGTGGCGCGACCTTGGAGTAAAGCGAAAGCGAGATGGGAGAGAGATACAGCTCGCCCAAAGTGACGAAAACAAAATAGAGCATCGACCACCACCAGCTTGCTTGGACTCCGCCAGTATACCAGGCGGCGAAGGCGAGGGTCAGACAGGCGAAGGTTTGCAGGAAACTGCCATAGACCATCTTGGTCATGGCATTGGGTTCAGTCTTTTTCTTCGCTTGGTGGGTCCAGAGCGCGACCAGGAACGGTGTGAAGGCGAAGATCATCAACGAATTGACGGACTGGAACCAGGTCGCGTCGATCTGCCAATTGATCACGCCGGGGATCAGCCGGCGATCCGTGTTGTCCATCGCCCACAACGCGATGGAGTTGCCTTGCTGCTCATAACAGGCCCACCACAGCGTGACCGGGATCACCAGCAGGATCAGCGCGGCCACCGATTTCCATTCCGCGCGCGTGAGAGGTTTGTGCTCGCTCTTGTGGGTCTCGACCCGATGCTCAGCGGGCAAAGAGCGCCAGCCATAGATGTAATTGATCAAGGCAGCCACCATGCCCAAGCCCGCCACGGCGAAACCCCAGCGCCAGCCATAGGCCTCGCCCAAGGTGCCGGCGATGAGCGGCCCGATCGCGCCCCCCAAATTGATGCCGATATAGAAGATCGAATAGGCGCGGTCGCGCCTGGTATCTCCGGCCGCGTACAGCATGCCGACCTGGGTGGTGGTGTTGGTCTTGAGAAAGCCGGTCCCAAAAATGATCAAGAGCAAGGAAGGAAACAACAACGCTTCCGACGTCAACAGGAACTGGCCGGCGCCCATCAGGAGAATGCCGATGACCACGGTCTTGCGCTGGCCGAGATAATTGTCGGCGATCCAGCCGCCCAGAAGCGGCGTGGCAAATACTAGGCCGGTATAGGTGCCATAGATCAGAGAGCTGAGCTGCTGCACACTGAGCGGACCACTCATCCATTCATAAAAGGCCTTCACCTGCGGGTAGAACAGGACATGCTCGACATGTCCTGGCAGCAGCACTTCCATCGTGAGGTAATAGATGAGCAGCGCCCGCATCCCGTAGTAAGTGAGGCGCTCCCACATCTCGGTGCCGAAAAGGGTGGTGAGGCCGCGCGGATGGCCGAAAAGGTCCCGGCTCATGATGCCGTCCGCGCCCGGCGCTTGAGCCAGCCGTAAAGAAGAGCGATCAGGCCGACAAAGCCCAATATCCCGACGGCGTTGGCGGGAAAGGAAGAACCCACCACCGCCAAAGGCGCGTCCTTGTTGAAGCCCACGATCAGCCCGGCGTTGAGCACATTGAACAGACTTTCGCCCACGATCATGCCGGACGCCACCAGCACGCCCAAACGCCCGGCGCGGTCTCCCCTGACGCTGCGATTATAAATCCAGCCGATCACCGCTCCGACCACCACCGGCAGTGTGGCCTCCATGGGAAGATAAATGCCCAAGCCCACCGCCAAGGGCGGAAGGCGCAACAATTTTCCCATGCGCAGGATTTCGTCCAGGAGCACGATGCCGGCGCCGACCACCGCGCCGATCTCGATCAGATTCCAGTTGAGCTTGCCGCCGATCACCCCTTGCGCCAGTGCCGCCATCAGGTTGGCCTGCGGCGCCGCCAGGGGTTGAGACGCGATGGTGTGAAGATTGGGAGCGCCGGAAAAGCCATAAGCCTTTGCCAGAAGATTGAGCACGACCGGCACGGTGACCGTGGCCGCCGCCACGCCCGCCAGCAGCGCCACTTGCTGGCGCCAGGGTGCTGCCCCCACCAGCTGGCCGGTCTTGAGGTCTTGCAGATTGTTGTTGGAACTGCAGGCCACCGCGAACAGGATCCCGGTGATAAACAGTGTGATCGCCACCAAAGGTTTGGCGTCATGGCCGCCAAAGAAAAGCACCAGGCACAAGGCCGTGCCCACCACCGCCAGGATGCCGACGCCCGAAATGGGACTGTTGGAGGAGCCGATCAGGCCCGCCATGTAGCCGCAGATGGCCGAGACGAAGAATCCGCCGGCGAGGATCAAGGGGATCGAAAGGAGCGCGATCCCAAGCGCGGAGCCCGTGAGGCCGGTCTCGCCGCTGAAGCGCCACACCAGCCAGGTGGTGAGCGCCGTCGAAGCCACGCCAAGCGCCAGGATCATGGGGAAAGACATGTCGCGATCGGTTTGATCGGCCTGGTCGAGCACACCGCCGCGCGCCCGCATCGTCGCCTTGAGCCCGCCGATGATGGGTCCCACGGTCCGAAGCAAGGACCAGACCGCCGCCACCGCCATCGCGCCCGCGCCCATGAAGCGCACATCATTGCGCCAGATGCCGCCGACGAAGCTGGCCAGATCGCCATGCATCGGCGTCATCGCCGTGATGATGGGCACCGCACCAGCCCAGGCAATCAGAATGCCCGCCAGCATGGCGAGACCGACGGAGAGCCCCACCAGATGGCCCGCGCCCACCAGCGCAAGGGAAAAAGAGAAGCTGTAGCCGGTTGCCGCGACCGCACCGGTCCGAAAGTAACCTTCCGCGCTGTCCACCGCCAACCGCATGGCGACGGCGATGGCCAACCCCGCCGAAGCGAGCGCGCCATAAACCACAGCCAGCAAACCCTCGCGTGCCTCGGGATTTGCCGCGCGCGTGTCGGCGCCCACTTTGAGCACTTCGGCGGCAGCGACTCCTTCCGGATAAGGAAGGTCGGATTGCGTGACCAAAGCGCGGCGGAGCGGGATGGTGAAAAGCACACCCAGCACGCCGCCCGCGGCGCAGATGAGAAAAGAGGTCCAGAACGGAAAGACAGTCCACCAGCCGATGATCACCAGGCTGGGCAGGATGAAGATGACCGAAGCCATCGCCCCGGCCGCCGAGCATACCGTCTGGACGATATTGTTCTCGCGGATATTGGAGCCGGAAAAAAGGCCCAGAAAGGCCATCGAGATCACGGCGGCGGGGATCGAGGTGGCGATGGTGAGGCCCACCTTCAATCCCAGATACATGTTGGCGGCGGTGAAAAGAAAAGTCAGCGACATGCCCAGGGCGATGCCGCGCCAGGTGAGTTCTTTGCCGTCGGTGGGGGTCATCGCCTGCCTTGTGTTCTTGAGGCGACCTTGCCCTCAAACCTTGTTCAGGGCAATTCCACGAAGCGTTCTTCCCGCGAATAGGGTGTGAAGCCCAGGCGCTGATAAAGCGGCAGCGCCCTGGGATGGTCCAGGGTGCAGGTATTGACCAGGAGCCTGGAGATGGGTTGGGACCAGGCGCTGAGGCAGGTCTGGTAGAGGAAGAAGTAGCCCAGCCGCTTGCCCAACGCTTCCGGCATCAGCCCGAAATAGGCGATGTTGGCGACGCCGTCTTGGCGGAAATCCAGCTCGGCCATGCCGGCCGGGCTTCCTTCCGTGTACAGAATATAGAGGTGGTTGGTCGGGGCGTGGATGATCTCGGCCAGCTTGTCGTCCGACAATTTCTTGCGGTCCACCCAGAAATATTTCCGGCCCACCGCGTCATAGAGATAGCGGTAGAAATGGATCGGCGGATTCTCGCTTCGGAGGAATGCGATCTTGCCCCTGGGGATGGGCGGAGGCAGTGCCGCGGGCTTGGCCGTCATCTCCATGAACGTGACGGTCATGGGAATGCGGCGGGCGGAGGGATTGACTGACATCAGGGCCCTGTCGCGATGGGCGCGTCGTCGCGCCCGCCCCATTCCGCCCAGGAGCCGTCATAGAGCGAGAGTTGGCGACCGCCCAGTTTCTCCAGCGCCAGCATCAGGATGGCGGCGGAAATGCCCGAGCCGCAGCTGGTGATGATGGGCGCGCGAAGATCGATGCCTTTCTCGGCCATCAGTTTGCGCAACGAGGCATCGTCCTTGAGCTTGAGATCGGCGGTCAAGACCGCGCGCCAGGGAAGATTGGTGGCGCCGGGCATGTGGCCCGATTTGAGCCCCGGCCGCGGCTCCTTCTCGCTGCCGTCGAACCGCGGCGCGCTGCGCGCATCCAGAATCTGGGATTGGTTCAGCGCGCTCTTCACATGCTGAAAGTCCCTGACGATGGCGGTGTCGAGCCGGGCCGTGAAATGGGCGGGTTTGATTTTGGCCGGCCCTTTTTCCATCGCGCCGCCGGCTGCTTTCCAGGCAGGCAGGCCGCCGTCCAGCACCGCGACCTTGCCGTGGCCGAAGGCTTTCAGCATCCACCACACGCGGGGGGCCGAGAAAATCCCCATCGAGTCATAGGCCACCACCATGTCGCCATCGCCGATCCCCAAGGCGCCGGCGTCGCGGGCGAATTGATCGGCGGCAGGCAGCATATGGGGGAGCGAGGTGCCGTGATCGGAAATCCCGTCAATGTCGAAAAACACCGCCCCGGGGATATGGCCATCCCGTTCGAATTCCTTTTTTGTGTCGCGCTTGTCGTCCGGCATGTACCAGGACGCGTCCACCACCTTCACCTTGGTGAGATTTTCCTTCAGCCATTCGGCGGAAACGATGTCGCTCATCTCTGATACGGGACCTCGATGGCGCGCTTTCCCGTCAACCAGCGCGGCACAGGCAGTCCCTTTCCCTTCAAGAATTCCGGATTGAACAATTTGCTTTGGTAGCGATTGCCGTAGTCGCAAAGCATGGTGACGACAGTATGGCCCGGACCCATCTCCCGCGCCATACGGATCGCGCCGGCGACGTTGATGCCCGACGAGCCGCCCAGGCACAAGCCTTCATGTTCGAGAAGGTCGAAGATCACGGGCAGGGCCTCTTCGTCGGCGATTTCATATGCCGTGTCGATGGGCGCGCCCTCGAGATTGGCGGTGACGCGGCCCTGGCCGATCCCTTCGGTGATGGACGAGCCATGCGTTTCCAGCTTGCCCGTCTTGACCCAGGAATAGATCGCCGAGCCGTGCGGATCGGCGGCGGCGATCTTCACGCCGGGTTTTCTTTGTTTCAAAGCGATGGCGACGCCGGCGAGACTCCCGCCGCTCCCCACCGCGCAAATGAAACCATCCACCTTTCCGTCGGTCTGCCGCCAGATTTCCGGACCAGTGGTTTCGACATGCGCCTGGCGGTTGGCGACATTGTCGAATTGATTGGCCCAGATCGCGCCGTTCTTTTCCGTCTTCGCCAATTCCTCCGCCAGCCGTCCCGACAGCCGCACATAATTGTTGGGATCGCGATAGGGCGCGGGCGGCACTTCGATCAGCTCGGCGCCCATCAGGCGCAGCGTGTCTTTTTTCTCCTGGCTCTGGCTGTTGGGGATGACGATCACAGTGCGGAAGCCCAGCGCATTCGCCACCATGGCCAGGCCGATGCCGGTGTTGCCGGCAGTCCCTTCCACGATGGTGCCACCGGGGCGAAGCCGGCCACGGGCGATGGCGTCGCGGATGATGAACAGCGCGGCGCGATCCTTCACCGACTGGCCGGGATTGAGAAATTCCGCCTTGCCCAGAATCTCGCAACCGGTTTCTTCGGAGGCGCGCTTCAGGCGGATCAACGGCGTATTGCCGATCGCCGCGATGACATCGGGAAGAACCATGGGGGAAAACTAGGGACCTAAGCCCCGGCCTTCAAGACCGGCTTTTCGCCAGCCGGGCGCATTCCGCATGGCGGAAACAATGCGTGACATGGTCATTGACCATGCCCACGGCCTGGGCAAAGGCATAAGAGATCACCGGGCCGCAGAACTTAAAGCCTCGCTGCTTCAGGTCGTGGGACAATGTTTCGCTCATCTCGCTTTGGGCGGGGATCTGGTCCCGGGCCTTGAAGCGATTGTCCACGGGCTTGCCGTCCACATGCTTCCAGATGAAGTCGCGGAAGCCGCCCGGCTCTTCCTCGATCTCGAGCCATAATTTCGCGCCCTTGATCGCGGCCTCGATCTTGGCGCGGCTGCGGATGATGCCGTCATTCTTGAGCAGCCGGTCTATGTCGCGCGCGCCATAGCGGGCGATGCGTTGGGGATCGAAGCCGTGAAAGGCTTTGCGGAAATTCTCCCGCTTGCGCAGGATGGTGATCCAGGAAAGTCCGGCCTGGAAGCCATCCAGCACCAGCTTTTCGTAAAGCGCGCGGCTGTCATATTCCGGCACGCCCCATTCCTGGTCGTGATAAGCGACATAGAGCTTGTCTTCGCCAGGCCAGGCGCAGCGTTGTTTCTCTTTCACGGCTCCAACCATCGGGGCTTGAATGCGGTGAGCGCCATGTTATCCGCCGTCAATGGCGCTTTTGCTTCACCGAGGCGATCGAGCCGGATCAAAGCAAAACCGGCGGAGCCATAGCTCGCGAGTATCTCGCCCACTTCGGTCGCGCCGCTGAGGATGGCGGTTCCAGCCGGCGGCAGCGCGTTCTGCGCTTTGAGGCCCAGAATGCGTTTCCTTGCCGTGCCGCGGTGTTTCATGCGGGCCGTGAGCTCCTGGCCCACATAACAGCCCTTGTCGAAGCTCACGCCGTTCAATTCTTCCAGTCCCGCATCCAGGGCAAAAATTCTGTCGCTGCCGAAATCGTTGCCTTCTGGCACACCCAATTGCAGCCGCAGGGCGTGATAGGGCGCGGGACCTTCCAGGAAATCCGGCATCTCCGCGACCGCGCCGATGCTGCGGGGCCCCAGCGCCACGAGCCGGGGATCGGGAAAGGTCACGGCGCGTTCGGCCGGCCTTCCGCTCAAGCCCACATAGACCGACAATTGCGGGCGAAGCGCGATCCCGATCTTGGCGCGCAGCCGGTACATGGTCAGCCGCTTGAGCAGGGCTTCGGCCTCATCCGCCGCGCAATCGAGCAGCACCGCGCCGTCGCCTTCCGCCACAAGGAAGTCGAACAGGATCTTGCCTTGCGGCGTGAGCAGAGCGGCATAAAGGCCGCGCCCCGGTAAGAGCCGCGCCACATCGTTGGTAATCAGGCCTTGCAGGAAATCGCGCGCTTCGCCGCCTTCCAGGGCGATAATGGCGCGATCCTTGAGGTGAAGGGATTCCATCCCCGTGAGGTAATCCTCTCCGTCAAGGTTGCCAAGATGGTGGGCTACGGGCTAACCCACATCTCGCATGAGCCAATTGTTCGATAGTCGGGCATTCGACCTGCTGATCCGGAACGGCACGGTGGCAACCCCGGGGGGCATTGTCCCCGCGGATGTGGGGGTCATAGGCGGGCGCATCGCCGCGATCGGCAGTCTCGCCAATGCCAAGGCCAAGGAGATTTTTGAGGCCAGGAATCTTTTTGTATTGCCCGGCGCGATCGACAGCCAGGTGCATTTCCGCGAGCCCGGCAACGAACACAAGGAAGATTTGGAGACGGGCAGCCGCGCCGCCATCCTGGGCGGCGTCACGGGCGTGTTCGAAATGCCCAACACCTATCCGCCCACCACCACCCATGCCGCGATCGAAGACAAGCTTGTTCGCGCCAAGGACCGCATGCATTGCGACTATGCCTTCTATGTCGGCGCCACCCCCGCCAATGTGGGCGCGCTGGCGGCGCTGGAAAGGCTTCCCGGTGTTGCCGGCGTGAAAGCCTTTCTGGGTTCCTCCACCGGCACGCTGTTGCTCAGTCATCCCGACGACATCCTCGCCGCGCTGAAGGCGGGCCATCGCCGCATGGCGGTGCATTCGGAAGACGAGGACCGGCTCGAGGCGCGCAAGCATTTCGCCGAACGCGGCAAGCCGGCCACCCATCCCATCTGGCGCGACGCTGAAACCGCGCGCGCCTCCACCGAGCGTGTCCTGCGGTTGGCGAAACAGGCAGGGCGCCGCCTGCATGTGCTGCATGTCACCACCGGCGATGAGATTCCCTTGCTGGCGGCGGCCAAGGATTTCGCCACCGCCGAGACCACGCCCCAGCATCTCACCTTGAGCGCGCCCGAATGCTATGAGCGCCTGGGCAGCCTCGCGCAGATGAACCCGCCCATCCGCGATGAAAGCCATCGCCAGGCGCTGTGGCGGGCGGTCCAGGACGGGGTGATCGACGTGATCGGCTCGGACCATGCGCCGCACACGCGCGAGGAAAAAGACAAGACCTATCCCGACACGCCTTCGGGCATGCCGGGGGTGCAGACTTTGGTCACGCTGCTGCTCGACCATGTCAACAAGGGCCGTCTCAGCCTGGAGCGGTTCGTCGATCTCACCGCCTCCGGTCCGCAGCGCATTTTCGGCGTGGCCGGCAAGGGCCGCATCGCGCTGGGCTACGACGCCGATTTCACCATCGTCGATCTGGGCCTTTCCCGCCGGATCGAGAACACATGGATCGCCTCGCGCTGCGGCTGGACGCCGTTCGACGGGATGACCACCAAGGGTTGGGCGGTCGCCGCCGTGCTGGGTGGACAAATTGTCATGCGTGATTTCGCCTTGACCGGCAAAGCCCGGGGCAAGCCGCTTCGTTTCGTCGAGACACTCGAGCCCTCGCCTTGACGGCGCGCGCCAGTTCTCCTTTCAAAGTCTGCTGATGGATTACATTGTTCTGATACTCGCCGGCGTCATCATGGGATTGATCGCAGCGGTGCCGATCGGTCCGGTCAATCTCATCTGCATCCGGCGGACATTCGCCTTCGGGCCCCTGAACGGCTTTGTCTCGGGTCTGGGCGCGGCCCTGGGTGACGGCGTTTTCGCCGCCATCACCTTTTTCGGCCTCACCGCGATCGCGCAACTCATCCAAAGTTATGACGCGATCATCGAAGTGACGGGCGGCGCATTGCTGGTCTGGTTCGGCGTGCATACCGTGATCACGCCCTTTGCCGGCAAGGTGGAAGAGCGCGACAAGAACGATGTCGGCGCCTCGACCCTGGTGCGGGCGATCGCTTCGACCTTCGTCCTCACCATCACCAATCCGGCCACCTTGATCGCGTTCGCTTCCATGTTCGCCAGCTTTCGCGGCTTGGCGGGCGGCGCCGATTCCTTTGTCGATGCGGAATTCGTGGTGGCCGGCGTGGTGGGCGGCTCGGCCGGCTGGTGGCTGGTGCTCACAACCGTGATCGGCCTGTTCCATACCCGCATCACCGACAGGACGGTGCGCGTCATCAACCGGGGCTCGGGCGCCCTGGTGGCCATGTTCGGCCTGGCGGTCCTGATCCATGTGGTGATGAAGGTGTTCGGGCTTCATCTGTGACCCCAAAATTTGCCCGAATCCTTCGTTTCTTTAAGCGAATCCCTGTTTCAGCCGAGGCCGGGCCGCGCTAAATTCGCGGCCCTGTGGAGTTCGCTATGAAGCTTTCTGTGGCGTGTCTGGCGGTATCGATTCTGGCGTGGCCCTTGGCGGCGATGGCGGCGGTGACGCCCGGCGCGCCTTCGACCGATCCCAGCCTCAGCGCGGAGGCCAATGCCGCTTATATTGCCGCCGGCGCCAAGCGGCCCAGGATCATCCTTAGGCCCGATGGGCTGCAAATCAAAATGATCCAGAATGGTTTCGGCAAACGTCCCGCCATCACCGACTCGGTGGAAGTTTATTACACCGGCGCCTTGATCAACGGCCGCGTGTTCGACGGCACCTCGCCGGGCCTTCCCGCCTCGTTCAAGGTCAATCAAGTGATTCCGGGCTGGACCGAAGCGCTTCAGCTGATGCGCGAAGGCGATCACTGGCAGTTGGTGATTCCTGCCGCGTTGGCCTATGGCGCGCGCGGCGCCGGCAACGCCATCCCGCCCGACCAGGTGCTGGTCTTCGACATAACCCTGGTTTCCACCACGCCCGCGCCCAAACGCGGCGAGCCCGGCTATATTCCGGATCCCAACGATCCCTTGGACAAAGACAAATAGCGGAATCCTGGTTTTGCAGCGGATCGGGCAATCTCTGCGCCGGCGTGCCCTTATTGGCGGGCATCTGCGCATTCTCATCGCGCTTATCATGGTGGTGGGAGCGACCGCTTTGTTCTGGGCCAGCCGCGATTACACCATGGTGGCGCCGGACTGGGACGGCCAGGTGCGCGGCATCGCCTACAGCCCCAGCCATCTTTTTCGCGCCCGCGACCAGCTTAACGTCACGCCGGAGCAGATCGACCGCGACTTGAAACAATTGTCGCGCGTCACCGGCCATATCCGCACCTACACCGTGGATGGCGGCATGGACAAGGTGCCCGAGATCGCCCGCCGCTATGGCATGACGGTGTCGCTGGGAATCTGGATCAGTCCCGATCTTGCCAAGAACGACCAGCAGATCGACCTGGCGATCAAGACGGCCCTGGCCAACCGCCGCGTGATCGACCGCGTGATCGTGGGCAACGAGACGCAGCTGTTCGGCTATGTTTCCGCCGGGCAGCTCGAAGCCTATCTCGACCAGGTGCGCGAAGCGCTGCCGGCGCGCATCAAGGTGACCACCGCCGAGCCCTGGTCCACCTGGGTGGTGATCCCCGAAGTGGCCCGGCATGTCGACGTGATTTTCGTCCATCTGCTGCCTTACTGGGAAAGCGTCCACATCAATGCCGCGATGCGCTTCATCGACAAGCATTTCGGCATCATGCAGGAGACCTTCCCGGGCAAGCCGGTCATCATCGGCGAGGCGGGCTGGCCGTCGGAAGGCAACACGCGCGGCCAGGCCCAGGCTTCGATCTCCAACGAGGCCTATTTCATACGCACCTTCATCCAGTACGCCCAGGAGAAGGGTTACGACTATTATCTGCTGGAAGGATTCGACGAGCCCTGGAAAGGCGGCAGCCTCGAAGGCGGGGTGGGTGCCTATTGGGGCCTGTTCGACGCCATCGGCAAGCCCAAATTCGGCTTCACCGGCTTGCTGCGCAGCTTCCCGGAATGGCGCGGCTATGCGCTGCTCGCCGCGGTCTTGAGCCTGTCGCTGGGGCTTTTGATCCTGGGCCGCATGCCCCGGGTGCGCCAGACCGGCTATCTGGTGATGGGCGGGCTGATCGCGCTGGTTTCGACCGGCCTTCTGGCGCTGATTGACGCCACGGCGCTGGAATATATCGATCCCACCAACATCATCGCCATCATCGCCATGTCGCCGTTGGTGATCCTGGCCTGCGCCATCATCCTCACCGAAGGCATCGAGCTGGCGGCATTGCTATGGCGCGAGGATCGCCGTCTGGTGCGGGCGGCGATTCCGGAAACCAGTCCCCGGGTTTCGATCCATGTGCCCACCTATAACGAGCCGCCGCAGATGGTGATCGAAACGGTGAACGCGCTGGCGCGGCTGGACTATGGCAATTACGAAGTCATCATCCTGGACAACAACACCCGCGATCCCGACGCGTGGCGGCCGGTCGAAACCCATTGCAAGAACCTGGGTTCGCAGTTCCGTTTCTTCCATTTCGACGGCGTGCCGGGCTTCAAGGCGGGCGCGCTCAACCGGGCGTTGGCGCTCACTGATCCCAGAGCCACCCACATCGCCGTGATCGACAGCGATTATCAGGTCGAGCCTTTCTGGCTGAGGCGCGCCATGCCGATGTTCGCGTCGCCCGCGATCGCCCTGGTGCAAGGGCCGCAGGATTACCGCGATGCCGGCGAAAACATCTTCAAGGCGATGGCCTATGAGGAATATCGCGGCTTCTTCCATATCGGCATGGTCGAGCGCAATGAGCGCAACGCCATCATCCAGCATGGCACCATGACCATCGTGACCAAGAATGCGCTGGAGGAAGTGGGCGGATGGAGCGAATGGTGCATCACCGAGGACGCCGAATTGGGCCTCAAATTGTTCGAGGCAGGCTATGAGGCAGCCTACATTCCCCAGACCATGGGCGCGGGGCTGGAGCCCGACACACTGGAAGCCTTCATGTCCCAGCGTTACCGCTGGGTCTATGGCGCCATGCAAATCATGAAGCGCCACGCGCGGGAGATTTTCCTGGGCGGCTCCGGCCTGTCCTGGGAGCAACGCTATCAATTCCTGTCCGGCTGGCTGCCCTGGATTTCCGACGGGCTGGGCATGATCGTGACCTGCGCCGCGCTGATCTGGACTCTTTTGATGTGGGTGGCGCCCAGCTATATCGACGTCCCCATGCCGGCCCTGTCGGCCGCGGCGATGGCGCTGTTCGCCACCAAGCTGATCAAGACGTTGTTGCTCTATCCGCCCAAGGTGCGTTCGGGCGTGAAGGGCGCGCTGCTGGCATCGGTGGCAGGGCTTTCTCTCACCCATGCCGTGGGCAAGGCGGTATGGTCGGGGCTTCTCACCAGCAACCAACCTTTCCTGCGCACGCCAAAATGCACCGATCCCGCCCAGTTCAGCCAGGCGCTGCGGGTGGTGTGGCAGGAGACGCTGCTGCTGGTGGGATTGTTGGCGGCGATGGTCTCGATGGGCTTCGACCGGGGCTTCGAGGATCCGGCGGTGAGCCTCTGGATGGTGATGCTGGGGGTGCAGAGCCTTCCTTATGCAGCCACCTTCGTCACCGCCTCGATCAGCGCGATTTCCAACAAGAAACAACAAGCGGTTCCGGTTGTTCCGGAACCCGCACTTTCCAAGGCAGCCTAGTCGCGCTGCTAGAGTCTGCGCACCGCCGGAACTGTTTTTCCCGGATTGAGGATGTTTTTCGGATCGAGCGCGCGCTTGATGGCGCGCATCACGTCCAGTTCCTCGCTGGATTTGTAGCGCGGCAGTACCTCGCGCTTCATCTCGCCGATGCCATGTTCGGCGCTGATCGAGCCGGAATAGCGGTTGACGATGTCATGCACCGTCAGCTGCATCTCGTCCCATTGGGCGGAGAATTGGGCATCCTCGCCTGGCGGGGCATTGAAATTGAAATGGAGATTGCCGTCCCCCATATGGCCGAAACAGACCGGGCGCGCGCCAGGGAATTTCTTCACCACCAGCGCGGTCGCTTCCTCGATGAATTGCGGGATGGCGGCCACCGGCACGGAAATATCGTGCTTGATCGAGACGCCTTCGCGCTTTTCCGCTTCCGAAATGCTTTCGCGCATGTGCCAGAAGCTTCGCGCCTGGGTCTCATTCTGCGCCAGCGCCGCGTCGCTCACCAATTCCTGGGCCATGGCCTCTTCCAGCGCCGATTGCGTCAGACTTTCCAGGTTGGACCCGGCGCCGCCCGATACTTCCATCAGCACATACCAGGGCGAAGGCTGCGGCAGGGGATCGCGGCTGCCGGGGATGTTCTTGAACACCAACTCCAATGTGGGCCGGGAGATGAGCTCGAACGAAGACAGAAGCCCACCGGTTCGGGCCTGCATATGACCCAGGAGCTTCAAGGCCTGGGACGGCGAGGGCACAGCGGTGAAGGCGGTGACCGTCTGGGCGGGACGCGCGAACAAGCGCAGCGAGGCCGCCGTAACGATCCCCAGCGTGCCTTCGGCGCCGATAAAAAGCTGCTTGAGGTCATAGCCGGTATTGTCCTTGTGCAGCGATTTCAGCATGGGCAGCACCCGCCCATCCGCCAGCACCACTTCCAGACCCAGCACCAGGGCCCGCATCATGCCGTAGCGCAGCACGTGATTGCCGCCGGCGTTGGTCGAGACATTGCCGCCGATGGTGCAGCTTCCTTCCGAGCCCAGGCTGAGCGGAAACAATAATCCTTCCGCCGCCGCCGCACCCTGCGCCTGTTTGAGGGTGACGCCGGCCTCGGCGGTCAAAACCATCCCGCCTGTGTCCACGCCCCGCACCCGATTCATCCGCGTCAGGCTCAGCAGCACTTCGCCATAAAGGGGAATCTGGCCGCCCACCAACCCGGTGTTGCCGCCTTGCGGCACGATATGAGTGTCGGTCTGGTGGCAGACCCTCAAAATCGCCGCGACCTGTTCGGTGGTCGAAGGCTTGAGCAACAACGCGCTTTTGCCATGGGCGCGGCCGCGCCACTCTTCCAGATGAGGCGCGATCTCGGTGGGATCTTCGCTGAAGCCATTCGGCCCCGCCGCTTCCTTCAACCGATCCAACACCATCGTCATTCTTTAACTCTTTCCGGCTGCCGCGCGGCGCAAACGGTCATTGATCGCTTCGCCCAATCCGGTCTCCGGGATGGGCATCACCGCAATGTGTGTTGAACTCTTATCCAGTCTGCGCAGCATGGCAAAGAGATTGGCCGCGGCTTCCTTGAGATCGCCGGTCGGGCTGAGATTGAGCGATGCGTCGCGCGACGGCCCGAAACCCAGCAGCGTTTCATTTTGTTCGGGTTTCAGCGCGTTCAGGCGCAGCGAAGCGGAGGGAGCATAATGGCTTTCCAATTGCCCCGGCGATCGGATATCCGGTCCCGCTTTTTCCAGCGGGCCGGTCACGGCTTCAATCTCCGCGCGGGCGATGGCGCCGTGGCGGAGCAATAAGGGCTTTAACCCGTCAAACCCGATCACGGTGGATTCAAGGCCCAGCGGCGCCGCGCCGCCATCGAGAATGAAATCCACTTTTTCTTCCAGCGCTTCGGCGACATGCTGGGCCGTGGTGGCGCTGACGCTGCCGGAGAGATTGGCGCTGGGCGCGGCGATCGGCAATCTGGCCTCTTGCAACAGACGCACGGCGACCGGATGGGCGGGCACGCGCAAGGCCACGGTCGAGAGACCGGCGCTGACCAAGTCCGACAGTGGCGTGCCGTCGCGGCGCGGCAGCACCAGGGTCAAGGCGCCGGGCCAGAATTGGCGCGCCAGCAGGCGCGCAATGTCCGGGAATATCGCGTGGCGTTCCGCTTCGCTTATGTCCTGCACATGCACGATCAGGGGATTTAACCGAGGGCGTCCTTTGGCGGTGAAGACGCCGGCCACGGCCTTGCCGTTGGTGGCGTCCGCGCCCAGGCCATAGACCGTTTCCGTGGGGAAGGCGACCAGCCCGCCCTGGTGCAGGATGCGCGCGGCGCGGCGGATCGCCGCCTCATCGGCCGGCGCGATTTTTTTAAGCCCGCTGTCCATGATGCTTTGTACCGAGTTGCCGCGGCCAGGTCAGCTTTTCTTTCAAACAGTCGCGGGCGTGGTCAATCTCCTATACCGTCAGCGACGCGGGATCGAGGTGGTTACATGTCGCTTCAAGGGAAAACGCTTTTCATCACCGGCGCCAGCCGCGGCATCGGCCTGGCCATCGCGCTCCGCGCCGCCCGGGACGGGGCCAACATCGCCATCGCCGCCAAGACGGCGGAACCGAATCCCAAGCTGCCGGGCACTATTTTCACAGCGGCCCAAGAGATCGAAAAGGCGGGCGGAAAGGCCCTGCCGGTCGTCTGCGATATCCGCTTCGAGGACCAGGTGATCAAAGCCGTGGACGCGGCGGTGGAAAAATTCGGCGGCTTGGACATCTGCGTCAACAATGCCAGTGCCATTTCGCTGACCGGCACGCTCGAGACCGAAATGAAGCGGTTCGATCTGATGCAGCAGATCAATGCGCGTGGCACTTTCATGGTGACCAAATATTGCTTGCCGCATCTGTTGAAGGCGGCCAATCCGCATGTGCTGATGCTGTCGCCGCCGCTCGACATGCAGCCCAAATGGTTCGCGGGACACACCGCTTATTCCATGGCGAAATACGGCATGAGCATGTGCGTGCTGGGCATGGCGGCGGAATTTTCCGGCAAGGTGGCGGTCAATGCGCTATGGCCCCGGACCGCTATCGCCACCGCCGCCATCCGTCTGGCGGCGGGCAGCGATGAAGCCGCCAAAGCCTGCCGCACGCCCGAGATACTGGCCGACGCGGCTTACACGCTCTTCTCGAAGCCCAAGAGTTTCACCGGGCATTTTCTGATCGATGACAATTTCCTGGCGGAGAATGGCGTCAGCGAGTTCGATCATTATCGCGTCGATACCGCCCAGGATCTGATCCAGGATTTCTTCGTGCCCGATTCCATGCCGCCGCCCAAAAATGTTTCCCTCAAGGTGATCCGCTGACAGATGCGCTCCATCGCGGGTTTGATCCTGGGCGCGATGGTCTGGCCGGCCGCCGCCTTGGCGATGCCGCTGCCCGATTGCGCCAATCAGGTCGCGGTCGCCCACGCCCGGGGGACGCGGGTGGAGCAAGATGGCGCGCTCATCCTCAGCGACGGCCGTGCGGCGATTCTGGAAGGGATTCGCCTGCCGGGCGCCGATCATCCCGGCACGCCGATCGCCATGGAAGCCCTCCAAGCCTTGCGTCAATTGGCTTTGGGCGCACCGCTCACTTTGACGGCCACCGAGCCCCGGCAAGACCGCTATGGCCGCATCCGGGTGCAGGGGTTCGATCATGTCTGGCTGCAGATGGCGCTTCTGGAGAGCGGGCTGGCGCGGGTACAAATCGCGCCCGATCGCGAGGAATGCGCGCCAGACCTATATGAGGCGGAAAGCAGGGCGCGGGCTGCATCGCGCGGTCTCTGGTCGTTGCCGCAATATGCGGTGAGACAGACCGGCGCGCTGTCATCGAACCTGGCCGGCACCTTCCAGCTGGTGGAAGGCAAAGTCGTCAATGTGAGCGTGCATGACGGACGCGGATTTCTCGATTTCCAGGAGGATTATCGGCGCGGCTTTTCCGCCACGATCGCGCCCGAGGACCGCAAGACATTCCGTAAGGCCGGGTTCGTCCCGGAGGATCTGGTGGGCCGTCACATTCGCCTGCGCGGGATGATCGAGGAATTCGGCGGACGGCCTGAAATCGCCCTATCCAACCCTTATCAGATCGAAGTGCTGGACTAAGAAACGAAGAGCCCGGCGTTTCCGCCGGGCTCTTTTCGCTTAAACTATATCCCGCTTCAGGCCGCCTTCTTGACCAGCATGCCTTCGACGCGTTTGACCGCGGTCTGTTCGTCGGTGCGCTCGACGGCGGCGACTTCGCGGGCCATGCGGGCCAGCGCTTTTTCATACAATTGGCGCTCGGAATAGGACTGTTCCGGCTGGCCGCCGGCGCGGTGCAGATCGCGCACCACTTCGGCGATGGACACAAGGTCACCCGAGTCGATCTTGGCTTCGTATTCCTGGGCGCGGCGCGACCACATGGTGCGCTTGATGCGGGCGCGGCCCTTGAGCGTATTGAGCGCATTGCCCACAACTTCCGGCGAGGACAATTTGCGCATGCCCACGGCCTTGGCCTTCATGGTGGGGACGCGAAGGGTCATCTTGTCCTTCTCGAAATCGATGATGAACAATTCCAGCCTGAGGCCGGCGACCTCCTGCTCTTCGATGCCTGAGACCTTGCCCACGCCATGGGTAGGGTAGACGACATGGTCGTTGGTCTTGAATTCGTGCTTCTTGTTCGAATTCGCGGGAACTTTCTTGGGCGGGGCAGCGACGGCGGCGGCCTGCTTGGAGGCGGGCGCATGCGTTTTGGGTGCGGTCATTTCCATTTCCATTGGGGCTTCGGGCGGGGTGCGCGCGAAGCGGGATAATTTCACGTCAATATGGCCGAAACGCGCCAGTGGGACGTCGGCGCGCGCTGTTCAAAAGCCGGACCAGATTGGAAAACACCCTATCACAGATTCCGCCAAAATGGAAGAAAAAATGTCACAAACCTTTGAATTTGTGACCTTTTATAGTACGGCCGCGATAAGGGCCTGAATTCAAGCCCTTGCGCGGGTTGCTCTTTGTACGGACCACAGTTTTTGGTTGAGCTTCGATGCGCGGGGGCCTAGGTCGGCGGAGCGACGGCCAGACGGAGCGCGGCGAAGGCGTTGGCCGCGCGACCATCGAAAATTAGGCCGACGCCTAGGAGCCGGAGCCAGGTTTAGGGCTGAAGAATTTCTCGAATTTGTCGGGGATGCCTTCCCACTCTTTGGCGTCGGCCGGGGCGTCCGCCTTTTGGCTGATATTGGGCCAGGTCCTGGAATATTCGGCGTTGACCGAGAGCCATTTTTCCAGACCCGTCTCGGTATCGGCCTTGATGGCCTCGGGCGGGCATTCCGGCTCGCACACCCCGCAATCGATGCATTCGTCAGGGTTGATCACCAGCATGTTCTCGCCTTCGTAGAAGCAATCCACCGGACAGACCTCGACGCAATCCATGAACTTGCATTTGATGCAGGCTTCGGTGACGACATAGGTCATGGGCCAGGGCTCCAAAAAAGGCTCCAAATCCGCTGAGGTCTCTAGAACCGTGGGGCCATTAAGGCAAGGTTTCAATCCGCGACGATTTCGTACAGGCGTTGCGCCTGGCGGGCAGGGCCGCGCCGTTCCGCCAAGGCCAGCACCCGAAGCGCCACAATCTCGCTGCCCCTGCCCAGAGTGAGGATATCGCCGGGCTTGAGCAGCTGCGCCGGTTTTTCCACCCGCATGCCATTGAGTCTCACCTTGCCGGCGCTTGCGGCGGCCTGCGCCAAGGCCCGGGTGCGGTAGAAGCGGGCATGGAACAGCCATTTATCGATGCGCGTGGAAGTCATATTGGGTCGCACGGCCCCGGGCGCGGATGCGCCCATTATTTTGGGCGCCTCCGGCGCCGCTCGGAAAACCGCTCGGCTGCTTCGCAACCTCCCACTTTTCCTGGCCGATGCTCCGCTCACTTGGCCATAAGTTCCTTGAGCCCCGCGAAAGGCGAATCTTCCGGAGGCGGCTTTTGCTTCTGAGGGCGCCGTTTTTCCTTGGTCTTGCGCCAGACGGCAGGCGCGCCGCTGACATCCACCTGCCGCCAACCCAGCGCGGCCAGTACCTGGCGCGCTTCGTCGTTGCCGGTGCCCAGCAGCGAGACCAGCTTGGGCAGCACGCCGGCCGCGTCGGTGCCGCTGACCGCGGCCTTGTCCAATTCCTCTTCCAGCCGTTCCAGCGTGTCGAAGCGGATGGCGCGGCCGCCGACCAGTTGGAAGCCCGCGGCGTGCAGGAATTCGCGCGGCTCGCCGTCGCGGGCAAAAGAGGTGAGCCCGGGCGCCGGCGGGCCCGTCAATTGCGAAGCCCGGATCCACACGCCCCAGAGAAGCGCCAGCAATCCCGCGGCATCGGGGCGCAGCAAGCGCGGCAGATAGACGGTGCGGCGGCCGAACCAGACACCGAAGGGTTTCAAGGCGCGCAGGACCGGCCCCAATTTTTCCGGCAAACCCAGGACGTCACGGTCCAGGGAGCCGAAATTCTCCGTCAGTTGATGGGCCAGGCCGCGCGCCTGGGCGGGAAGCGCCATGTCGCCTCCGGCGCGCGCTTCCACGGCTCGGGCCAAAGCCAGAAGCGGCTCCAGCCTTTTCTCCATCTGGGCCTGGAGCCAAGCCTGCAATCGCGTCTCGACGGAGGCACGGGGCGCGCCTTTGAGCAATTCATCGGCCGCTAGGCTGATCTGCGGCGCCAGCGGCGAAGGACCAGCGGTCAAATGGGCGACGATGGCGCCTTCCCACCACAATTTGCCATGCTCGCTGAGCGTGATCGCCGTATCGGGCGCCGCCGCCAGCGCGCGGGCGCGGGCAAGGAACTCTCCGTCCAGCCCACGCATCGCGGCGGTGCGCAGCGTGCGGGCATGCAAGGCGCCGTTGCCGTCATTCCCGGTGCGGGGATCGGGCGTGAAGCGGAATCCGTCCAGGCGGCCAATCAATTCGCCCGCGATCAGGACGCCGCCATCCTCCTCCAGCTTCACGTCGGCGATTTCATCCTCGCGCAGATGCTTCATCAGGATCGAGGCGCGCCGGTCGATGAAACGCTGGGTCAGTCTTTCATGCAGGGCATCGGAGAGGCGGTCCTCGACCGCGCGGGTCTCGCTCTGCCAATGGACGCCATCGCGGGTCCAGCCGGGACGATGCGCGGCATAAGTGAAGGTGCGGATTTGCGCCAGGCGCCCCGATAAGGTCGCCACATCGCCTTCGGCGATATCGAGGCGCGCGATCTGGCGCGCCATCCAATCGTCGGGAATATGGCCCTGGCCGCTCATCAGGAAGAGAAACACGGTGCGCACGGTGCGGGCATGTTCGTCCGCCGACAATTTGCGGAAATCCGGAAGCTGGCAGACCTCCCAAAGGCGTTTGACAGGATCACGCGAGGTGGCGAGCGCCTGGATATCGCTTTCCTTGGCGAGATGATGGAGCGCGACGGCGTCGGAAGCCGGGCGCGCGCGGGCGAGGCCCCGTTCCGGCGGCGGCGCGTCCAAACTCTCCAGCAACGCGGGAAGAGAATGAAACGCCAACGCGGAATTGCGCCACTGCAACACCTTGATGGCGTCATAGCGGTGGCTTTCGATCCGGCTCACCAGCTCCTCGCCGAACGGTTCGCATTCGCCGGTAACGCCGAAAGTGCCGTCATTCATGTAACGTCCGGCGCGGCCGGCGATCTGGCCCAGTTCGGCAGGCGTCAAAGGGCGGAAACCCCGGCCGTCGAATTTCTCCGCTCCGGCAAAAGCCACATGGTCCACATCCATGTTGAGGCCCATGCCGATGGCGTCGGTGGCGACCAGGAAGTCGACTTCGCCGGATTGATAGAGCGCCACTTGCGCATTGCGGGTACGAGGCGAAAGCGCCCCCATCACCACGGCCGCGCCGCCGCGCTGGCGCCGCACGATCTCGGCGATGCCATAGACCTCCTCGGCGCTGAATCCCACCACCGCCGAACGGCGGGGCAGGCGGGTGAGTTTCTTCGCGCCGGTATAGGCCAGATCGGAAAAGCGCGGTCTTGTGATGAACCAGACCTTGGGCATGAATCGCTGGATGACCCCGCGCATGCTCTCGGCGCCCAGGAACATGGTCTCTTCCAGACCGCGCGCATGCAGCAGCCGGTCGGTGAAGATATGGCCGCGCTCGGGGTCGGCGGCGAGCTGGATTTCATCCACCACCAGACAGGCGACCTCGATTTCCAGCGGCATCGCCTCGACGGTGCAGACATAGAAGCGCGCCGCCTTGGGCACGATCTTCTCTTCGCCGGTGATCAACGCGACTTCGTTCGCACCCTTGAGCCGGACGATGCGGTCATAGACTTCGCGCGCCAGCAGCCGGAGCGGCAGACCAATCATGCCGGTGCGATGCGCCAGCATCCGCTCGATGGCGAAGAAGGTCTTGCCGGTGTTGGTGGGGCCCAGGACGGCAGTCACTCTGGGCGCGGCCGCGGCTTTTGGGGTCATGGCCTCAATATGGGGTGACCCGGCCCGAGCGGAAAGCGCCAGCCGATCAAAGGCTTGGTTTGACTTGCTGTGGATGCTCGGGCACAGATTAGAACGACCGTGGAACAAAGCGCGGCCGAATCATCAACCCTACCGATATCTGCGTTTGTTCTCATACATTTAGCGGTTTGTCAAGGCGCGTTAACCACCACATCTTGTTGATAACGCCAGTCGTGGAGTCGGGGCTGGTTTGCGGGACTCGATCTTCCGTAGGCGGAGCGAAAGATGCGGAATTGCGCGGTCCGGCGCTCCCGGGGGAACATGGGTCATGAGCGATCAACGCAAGGCATGGGAAGAGGCGGTGGCGCGGGAACTCAAGACCCGCAACGCCCGGGATCTGGTGTGGCAAAGCCCGGAAGGGATCGCCCTCAAACCTCTGTATACGGAACAAGACCTGGAAGGGATCGGGCGGACCGGCTGGCCCGGCCTGCCGCCCTTCACCCGGGGACCGCGCGCCAGCATGTATGCCGGCCGGCCCTGGACCATCCGGCAATATGCCGGCTTCTCCACCGCCGAGGACTCCAATCTCTTCTATCGCCAGAATCTCAAGGCGGGGCAGATGGGCCTGTCGGTGGCGTTCGATCTCGCCACCCACCGGGGCTATGACAGCGACCACCCCCGGGTCGAAGCCGATGTCGGCATGGCCGGGGTGGCGATCGATTCCGTCGAGGACATGAAAATCCTGTTCGACGGAATTCCGCTCGACCGCATGAGCGTGTCCATGACCATGAATGGCGCGGTCTTGCCGGTGCTGGCGAATTTCATCGTCGCGGGCGAAGAGCAGGGCGTGTCCCCCGACCGCCTGTCGGGCACCATCCAGAACGACATTCTCAAGGAATTCATGGTGCGCAACACCTATGTCTATCCGCCCGCGCCGTCCATGCGCAT